>Ga0306922_10007355_pt1 | contig 10618 bp, 15 predicted proteins | sample sta12Cox44000082_FD_203758 | JGI IMG/M metagenome (GOLD analysis project Ga0306922, IMG submission 203758) | Lab enrichment of tropical soil microbial communities from Luquillo Experimental Forest, Puerto Rico - statoxic.12C.oxic.44.000.082 (v2)... | ecosystem: Environmental > Terrestrial >...
TGGGTCGACGATGGGAAGTTTTCAACGAGAGCGAAATGGCGCTCTCCTCGGAGAGCCGGGAGTAGTGTGCTCAAGAAAGCTCTTGACACACCCAACATTGTTAGAGATGGACGAGAAGTCGGCAAGTCGTCCAAGTGGCTCTCGATCAGGTTAGGAACGGGAAGTCGGCTTATGGGAAATGATTCCGCCTGACATTCCATCAGTCATTAATGTTGCAGACTTTTGTAAACGCTCGAAGTAGTGCGCCGTCAGTGTGCCGCGATGGGTCCTCGGACTGGATAGAAATCCTTGCGGATAGAGTTCGGCCTACAGGTCCGGCTGCCTCTCGTCTTTTGATATCAATAACCTCCGCCAGCTATGCGGGTTCGATTCCAACCAGGCCAAGTTGGCCAAGGAACTCGGCATCAGCCAAGGCCAGTTCTCACGCTACGAACAGGATCGGGCTGAAATCGGCGCCGAGATATTGCTGAGGATGGCGGCGCGATTTAGCGAATCAATCGAGTTCTACGCACGGGGAATAAGTGAGGCAAAGAAAAATTAGCGGCCAAGAGGGCTGTAAGGCGACCGAAGTCGACTATCATCAGCCCATGTGCTTTATCGATCAGAAATCGGAGTTGATCCCGAATTTCGATTCGGCCCTTGCTCCGCTATCGGTCGACGCGGTCAAGATTTGGACAGTTGATGAGCCGAGCACATCGCAACTGGTTCCCGTCGCGCAGACCGCAGAGCCTGAGCCGACTCTCGAACACCAGCGGAAGATATTGAGCCTGGTAGATTTCAACCTCCTGCAAATGCCCACCAATCTCCCGCGAACCAGCTGGTCCGGCACCTCATGGGCTCAGCCCACTGTCCTTCCTCAACTCTTACCCGGGAATTGGGATCACCTCAACCGCCACAAGTCCGTCGAACTCATGCGCTCCGTCTGCTCCAGTAAGTCCGGAGCCTCAACGGGAGCCCGAACCGTCACTGTTCGCTACGGCGGAGCAAGGCAAAACGCCAACTGCCCAAGATGGAGATGCGGTATGAAGATCCAGGTCGTCGAACGCGAATTTATCTACCATGGCGCTACTTTGGCTGACCCCAACCCGAAGTTCTCGATTGAAGAAGTCCGTTCCTTCTACGCCACCCAATTCCCAGAACTGACCAACGCCGCCATAACTGGGCCCGACACGGTTGGTGAACGGCTGAGGTACAGCTTTGAGCGGGCCATCGGATCGAAAGGCTGAACCACGATGGACGCCCAGCACAAAGAAGCGCTTCTGCGAGAAATCCGGGAAGCAGAGGGCGGCAATACGAAAGCCAGCCCGCTGGCCGGGCTTATCCGGAGGTTCCTTGAATGCCAGGACTCGCAAAACGCAGCCTATACTCTCGCACGGGCGCTGTCGCTTCAAAGCACCGGAGATCCCATGTTCCCCCAGTCAGGCATCTGGCCAATCCCGCCAGCCTGATCTCCATCCCCCTGCTCGAAGCGGCTCACACAGGAAGCCGGATTACCTTCGGTTGCTCCGATTTGACCACCCTCGCTCACACGTTGGTTGAACTCGACCTCGCCACTGAATCCGACTGGATTGCGGTAGAGAGAGGTCCAGCCGGCCTGGTTGAATTCGTGTTTCGCCGGTTCCTCCATGACCACGGCCAGGAGACTATTGCAGAACACTTTGAGCTATCCCTGACGCTCTGAGAATCGATTGTCGATAGCAGCTATTCGGACAGCGCCGCCGATACCAATGGCCAGTTGTTCCTGGCCGCGAAGCAAAAGGCGAAAGGATAAATGTCTTCCTCACCCTACGGAAAACACGCCGCTGGTGCGACGAGTAGTCAGCCTGCAGTCCCCGAGCCGTCGTTCGCCGAGAGAGCACGAACTTTGATGCGTTTGGGCCGAATCGCGAGTCTCTCGACCCTGTCACGGAAACAAGCCGGTTTCCCCTTCGGATCATTGATGCCGTATGCGCTGGACGGCCAGGGGCACCCGGTTTTCCTGATCAGCACGATGGCCATGCATACGCAGAATCTGCTGGCGGACCCGCGTGCCAGTCTGTTTGTGACAGAGCCCGGGGCCAGCGGAGATCCGCTCGGTTCATCCAGAGTTACGTTGATAGGGAGTGTCAGCAGAATACCGGAGCCAGAGCTGGAAGCCGCGCGTACCGTCTATCTGACGCGTTACCCGGATAGCAAGTACTGGGTCGATTTTGACGATTTCTCCTTCTACCGAATGGATGTATTGGACGTTTATTACGTGGGAGGCTTCGGAGTCATGGGTTGGGTGTCGGCTTCAGATTATTCAGAAGCGCAATCCGATCCGCTGGCGGAGCACAAGAGCGACATCATGCAGCACATGAATGCCGACCACAAGGATGCTCTCATCCTGCTTGCCAAGCGGTTTGCTGGCATTGAGGCACAGGAGGCGGCGCTGACCTCGATCGATCGCCTCGGCTTTAACGTGCGCCTGAAAGCCCAAGATGGCGTGCATGGGGCGCGCATCGCTTTCCTGCGGGAAGTAACGAATCCGACCCAGACCAGAGAAGTTTTTGTCGAGATGGTTAAGCAGGTGCGCAAAGAGTAAAGCTGCCAAATAACGATATCGCCTGCTCGGCGGATTCTAACGCTCAGCAGGTCACATGGAGAATTGCGTTGGTCTTCTTAGCGCATTTATTCAAGAGTTCCATGGCTTCTTCCGTTGGGAGGATGAGCAATTCAACTTTGCGCCGCTTGGCCTCACGTTTGACCTCATCCATCACTGGCAGTGCGCCTCCTCCCGTGCCGACCACCAAGCGGCGGCATTTCCACGGGATCTTCTCTTCCAGAGAGAGCGGCGTGTGTCCGAAGGCTTCGCGGAGCTTCTTGGACGGTTCTTTCTTCCGCTTGCGAATCTTTCCTCGGTCGATTACCACGTCGTAGCCGTACTCAACGCCATCGATCCGAATCTGTCCAAATGAGAACTGCTGGAACTTCATGGCGGGCCTCACGTAAAGGATACAGCCCCGGGGCGTGTCTAGACCTCCAGCACAGAGCTCGGTCGTTGGACACCGAGCAGCATTGCGGGCCGGAGTTCCCACCTTTTGGATTGCCGACCAACCGTCCACAACCTTCTGTTCCCGGTTCCTGCAGAGTGGTTCCCGGCCAAGTGATCGCTACTGATTCGCGCCGACAGACGATTTGCCCAGAAACGCCTGCCTGGCTCCCTTGCCTGACGCCTGCCAGACTTTCACGATTTCATAAACTATCGTGGTCGCCTAAGTGACAGCGATCCACACTACGACGGCTTCGATCGGCAGCCCTGCCCATGCTCCTATGAACAATCCCATCATCTGTTTCTGCTGGTAACCCCACCAGCCGTAGGGCACAGCCAAGGTTGCTTCCATGCTCGGGCAACGATGTTTTGCAGAAGCCAATCGAGGCTGAGAAATTCTGCGGCCAAACGCCCACCGGATGGTACCCGACCATCGAAGCGACCGGTTCGCCGACCGCATTGGCGGAGGTTAGAGACACCGTCCACGGATACTCATCATTCCCACTCGCTGTTACTTGAATCGAGTAAGGTTTCAAAGTCTCACTGGCGTACTCCAAGTCCACGATTACATACATTACAAATTCCCCGTTATAAAAGCGAAAGAGTTCATTCGCGTTTTTCTATGCAGAGCGGGAATGGGTAATAACCAAGGTGGCGCTCCTTCATACCGTTTACACTCAGCATGCACGGGCGACCTCGACTAAGAAGGTCCCCTAACATAGAGCCGTAATCCGCGTTCTCAATTGCGCAGTCAATCACAAGGTAGTGAAGACCCGGCTCAACCTCCTCACTCAGCCACCCAGCGTGCGGCAAAGTCAACATCAATCTCGTAGCCTCTTCGATGTGATGTTGCGGGAGTTCAGTGCAAGGAACTCGCAGCCAGACGTTGCCATTAACCTCACGCTGATTGTAGGACACCTCCGCTGGTGTGTTCTAATCGTCTTGCCGCAAAAAATTAGAAAGTCGAATTGTTTGACGCGCTTTGAACGAGCACGGCTTCAGCCGGCGTAACGTCTTGAAGTGAGTGCGGGCTCTAGCCCCTGAGGGGAAATCGCATGTTCTGCAAAAAGCTTTCGTTCCTACTCTGTCTTGCGCTTACTTTTGTAACAGCTGCCCACGCGCAGAAAATCAAAGTGGAATATGACAAGTCGATGGACTTTACCAAGTTCAAGACCTATGCCATCGATCCCAACAACACCGGCAGCACCTCCCGGCCGATGCTGCGCCTCGTGATTCAGGGAGCGGTGGAAGACGATCTGAACAAGCGCGGTCTCACCAAGGTCGCCGCGAATCCTGATCTTTACGTGCAGTTGTACGGCGCCACGGAGACCGATATGACAGGCCACTACCACGATCCCATCTATGGCGGCGCGATTCCGCCGCTGAACTCAGGTATCACTCTTTGGCACAATATTCCCGGAACCGTAACCACCGTCGTCATCCCAAAGGGCACGCTGGTAATTGACATCATCGACGCCAACAAGAAAGAGTTGGTGTGGCGCGGCATCGCCAAGCAGAATCTCAGCGACCAACGCGACGAGCTACTGGATCAGGTGAACACTGCCGTCGAGAAGATGTTCGAGAAGTACCCGGTAGCGAAGAAGTAGGTTCATCCAAGAACCTGTACGAAAGGTCATTCTGAGCGACGACGGCGAGGCGAGGGTTCACCCGATCATGGACATTCTGCAAGTCTTCGGTGAGCAAATTTGAATAGCGCCGCGTCGTCTCGAGCGTGCTGTGACCGGATAGAGCGCGAGAGCAAATACAGCTCGCGTCTTCAACTGGCCCTTAGCGGAGTATGGGGGCTGCGGGGCCTGCCCGTGTTCAACCGCTGGTACGCGCTGATGCAAAGGTATGGATTCGCAGACGGGAAACGACAGGCACTGTGACGAGTGATAAATCGCCTCTCTGACAATGTCGGCGTTGTCAAGGTATTTCAGGGCACACTTCGACGCTCGCTTTAGAGATAGCGCCATTTCGGTCTAATTGAAAAACATCGTTCCAACCAACCACGGCTCGCGTTGTAATCCTCTCAGGTCAGAAACTCGGTCCGACCCATGCATCTCTTCGGTCGCATTCGATCATGATTACTAGTTCGAACTCCTCGGTGAAGAGGAGCGCAATGCCCACTCAATATGCTCGATATTTATTGCACACCATGGCGATTTCCGGGCTGTTCCAAGTGCGAACCGAACTTCCTGGCGCATCATCAAATACAGACAAACAGCCAGTCGGCGCGCCATCGCAACCTTAGCGAGGAGTCCGAACTGGTAATCATGATCGAATGCGATTCGGCGAAATTAGGCGTTAGCCGCTCATTGACCCCTAGCGGCGGGCCCGAGTCCCCTCAATGAGTGATAGGCGATAGTGCAAGTATAAGCTGGCGCGATTTTGACCCGCAATGTTACTGCAACGAGCGCGACCTGATTATCGAAGCAAGGAAGAATTCGTGCTTCCGCGTTGGTTCCTGTTTCCATCCCCAGATCGCACATGGCCGCCGCTACGGTAGGTTGTACCGAAACTGTCCGAATACCATGTTGGCATGTGCTTGGGTAGCGCCGGGCTGTGACACCCAAGGAGTCAGCCAGACATAGGAGTACTGAATGCCATACTGTACCGACCCGACATTCTCGTACTTCCAAAGGACACGCGACCAGCCGCCAGTAGCCTCCTGGATATAGCGGTCAGGATTGAGGTTTGATCCGGGGCCGCCGAAACCGACGCAACAGGTGCCGTCGCTGTTCAGTGATGCATTCTTCTGCGCGTAGAGTCCGCTGTAGTAGAAGTACAATCCGGTTTGTTTGTTTGGAGCGATCTCTAAGCCGCTGACCCATGAATACGAGTGGATCGGCGAGATGTCGCCGTTGGGTTTCACGATGACGTCAGGAGCTAACCCACCGATGTAGCGGCCCGCGCCGTTGCTGGCGAACCCCTGCAGCACCAGTCGATAGCCTTTCGCCACTTCGACCAGCAAATTGCCCTGCATGCCCCAGCCGAAGGCGGTGTCATGGGTTGTAACGTTGGCGGCGCTATTGGAACTGCGAAAGACGCGCATCACAGTTCCAACATCGAGGTGGATGCCCTTGCCATTGCTCAGCTTGCCGTCATATACGCCCTTTAGCACGAAGTCGGGCATCGTGTTAGGCACCTCGAGTTCCTGGCTACCGGTGTTGTACTGAGCACTGACAATGCTGCTTAGCATGGTCGGAAATGTGACCTTGTTGCCGACCTGCTGCTCTGGGTTCTCGACTGAGAAGCCCCACCAGAAGTTCTTATAGGGCGCGTGGGAGATTCTGAGTTGCGGGTAGCGGCCCCACACCAAGCCTGCCACGTAGTTAGTGTCGATGACCTGCGTACTTGCGACGTCCCCGGGCCAAGGTGTGATGCCCTGCTTCAACGGCGTCATGAGTGAGAACGCCTGGCCGCCGGTGAAGTCCCATTTACCCGGCTGCCAGTCGAAAAATGCCTGCCGCAGGCGGAAGGTATAGCTTGAGCTCGTGACCGCGATGTTACCCGCGGAAGGCGAGCCTCCGAAGTCCATTTCGAAGTAGCCGGCGGCCTTGGTGTCAAGCAGGTCAAGGTCGGCGCGCAGCGCCAGACGTGTGCTCTGCGGTGAGATGCGGAACTCGGTAGTATTGCCCTGCCAGGCATTGCCGAACGGGATGTCGGCGAAGCTGGTGCCCACATTGCCGCCCGAGTTCGTGGAGCGGAAAACCGTGGTCATTGCCGGATAGCCGATGATGCGGAGTTTAGTTGGGCCTAACTTCAAGGCTGGCGTGTCAGGCGTGACGTCGGCAATTTCAGGCCCACGCTGCAATTCCTCCTGTATCGCTTCTTCCTGCTGAAGTGTAGGTTCTTGGGCGGCCGCGGCGGGAGCAGCCTGACTGTCAGGCAGCATCTGCGTCTGTAGGTCAGCCATCACATGATAATCCACCCCGCATCCCGCTACAGCCGGGACCAGAGTGGCTTGCTTGCGAGTCAGCAGCATCTGCTTCTGTTCCGCCAGTGCCGATTGCAATGCCTGGATTTGCGCCTGCTGTTGCTCTAGCGTTTTCTGATGCGACGCCACTAGCGATTTGAGCTCATCGATTTCGCTCAAGCTGGGCTGGGCTTTGTGCCCTGACTGTTAGGCTGCCAAGAGTGATGACGCACAGCACGGTCATTCGGATAGGGGTTCTCATAAGCTCCTCTAAAGACACATCTTGTAGGGCCAAGAATTCTCAGAAGCCGGGGAATTTCTTACTGAATTTCCTCGAGCGCCAGCAGGAACTACTTAAACTGACGCTGCGCGCCCTGGAGGCCCATCTCTCAACCATTAACAGTCCAACGTGCCGTTCCAGGCCAACGGCAATATTCGCCGATTTTGCCAATCCCTAGGAGATCCCGCTGGATTGTCCCATAGGATTTCCGCCTGAACCTTCCACCGTATCTTCATTATTAGGAGTTCTGGGCGTCATTGCCTGACGCGGCCCCAAAAAAGCCTGAGAGAAAGCTCTTTTCAGCTCGCCAACCGGCGTTTCCGTTGTGGGCTTGTCGTGATTGTGTCGTAGGTACTCGAATGCCTTGGTCCGAACAGATTTCAGCCTTTGGTGAAATCGACAGAAATACGGTGATTTCAAGGGATTGCTGTCCTGTTCAGTTCCAGAAGCTTTTTTACAGCAGCGTTTCCTTTTGCAGTTCCTTCACAATCAATTTCGAAAGTCCGTCAATTACCTTTTTGGCGGAACTGGGATTAAAGGTGTCGCTCACGCCCGTCCAAAGCAGTTGTCCCTCACCGGACGCTACTGAGTACACATTTGTTTCTACCCGTACGGTTGTATCCTCTCGAAGATAGTCGGGAGAATAAATCACGGGATAGATGGCGCGGTAATAGCCGTAAAAGGACCCATAATACGGATAAGGCATCAAGGGCTCGCCCGGAACGTACGTGACGTTCTTATCGACCTTCACCAGGCGAGACACAATGACAGCATCAATCTTGAACTCCTTAATCTGGCTTTTCAGATAATCAAGGTTGAGTTGAGTGTCTTCCGGGCGCAGCAGGATCGTATTTCCGGGCACAGCTTCGACGCCCGTCTGGGTAACCAGATGCGATAGTGCATCTTCGAAGTCGGCACGAATACCCGGTTTGGCGCTCATGCCTAGAACGAGAACTCGATGAAACTTGGCAGGCGTGTACTGCGGATTCTTCCAACTGGTCACGAACTTGGTTTTGGCTTCGGCAATGCTCACACCGACTAGAACCATTGCAAAAACGACAAATGCTCTCCGCACGTTTCCTCCCTACCTCATCTGAGTCATTGCACGTCAGTTTCGTCTGTGATAGAAGTGCTACGTTTTACGCAGTTCTAAGCAAATTTTAGCCCGGCCAGTCTGAGACTCACAGCCCAGTCCACTCCGAATCTCCAGGTTTTTTGCAGGCCCGTAAGGGCTGTCCTTACTGCCCGCAACCCGCCTCGGACCGCAAAATCTCCTCTTGAAGGGCCAAACTGCCTGTCTGACCACTCTTAATCACTGCAGGAGAACCAGGCATGGCAGACGACCGAGCGCGAAAGCTGGCCGACAACGGCTCAACCCCCTTGCAGCTCTCGCACTTTTCCGCCGACACTCTTGATAAATGGGCGATTCGCTTCCGATCTCGGAAATCTCGCGCCGGAGTGGAGTGGCCTCCTCCGCACTTCGCTTCTATGAGGAGAAGGGCCTTATCACGTCTGAGCGGTCAGGGAGAGGGCACCGGCGCTATCCCCGTGCAGTTCTCCGCCGTGTCGCATTCATTGTATTCGCCCAGAAGATTGGGTTGTCCCTGGAGGAGATCGGGGAGGAGCTCTCCAAGCTGTCGGGCCACCATGTTCCGGAACGCTCGGATTGGGCCAAGCTGTCGGGAACTTGGACCAAGCGCATTAACCAGCGAATCGCCGAACTGGAACGCCTTCGGGCTGGACTTACGCAATGCATAGGGTGTGGGTGTCTCTCCTTGGACCGATGTCAACTCGCTAATCCTGGCGACCGGGCCGCCAGATCTGGCTCGGGGCCTCGGTATTGGATTACAAAACCGAAGCCTTAAATGCCAGCCGATCTGTTGCAAAATGCACTTTCGATGCACCTTCGCTTCATTATCATCAGTTTGAAACGTGGGTAGGCCGACACCCACATTCCGTTAACGCAAATCAATCAGTCGAGAGGTGAGCCATGCGCCTGCTGTCCATCTTCGCCCTGTGTGTCCTGACCGGCGCTTTGCCAACGGCCCAGGGGCAGCCAGTTGCTGATGAATCGATCCAGGCCAGGAACAAAGCTGTGGCCATGCGCGTATTCGATGAGATTTTCAACCAGGGTAAGTTCCAAGTTGCGGACGAAATCTACGCGCCGGATTTCCAAAACCATGGCCTTCATCGATCGGTGGACCTGAAGACAGACCAGGACGCGGTGCACGCTGAAAAGAAGGCATTTCCAGACCTCCAGATGAGCGTCCAGGAAATGGTCGCGGAGAGGGGACAAGGTGGCTGTGCTATGGACATTTCAGGGAGCCCATATCGGTTCCGGTTACGAAGGTCTTCCTCCCACCGGAACAAGGGTCGAGGTTCGTGGCATCACCATTTGGCGGATTGTGGACGGACGGATCGTAGAGGAGTGGTCCAGCTTCAGTGAAACGGAGTCTTACCTCCGAATGCTTGCCCATCTGAAGTGGTGGTTCGTGTTTGCGGGGTTGCTCGTCCTGACCATGGTGATCGCTATCGAACGTCTTGTTTGGAGTATGGCCAGGAAGGTGTTCGCCTACGGCAGCTCAACCAACTGAATCGAGATCGGTGATGGGCATAACATCGCCATATCCCAACTAATCAGTTGCGGGTCGTGCAGGCACCTCTGTTTTCCATAACCGAGGAGGTGATCTCGGAGTCGTGCCCAATCGGGAATAGTATTGTCGCCAGAAAACTGTGCGAAAAATCATCCATGTCGACATGGACGCGTTTTATGCTTCGGTGGAGCAGCGCGATAATCCGCAGTTCCGCGGCAAACCTGTAATCGTCGCTTGGCAGAGCAAACGCTCTGTTGTCTGCGCTGCTTCGTATGAAGCCCGGCACTTCGGGGTGCATTCGGCCATGCCCGCAATGCATGCGGAACGGCTGTGTCCGGCGGCGGTCTTCCTGCCTCCGGATTTCCCTCGCTATCGCGAGGTCTCGCGCGCCGGGAGATATTTAAGCGGCATACGGATCTGATTGAACCCCTGTCTCTCGACGAAGCTTATCTCGATGTGACCGAGAACAAGACCGGCTTGCCGACAGCTACGCAGGTGGCGCGCACCATCCGAGAGCTCCCGGCTCACATTCGACTTCGACACCCCGCAGGTGGAGGCCATCTCCGGCAGCACCTCCGCATACTGCCGCGTCGAAATGCCGCGCATGAGCACGTCCAGCATGCGCGCGCTCATCCCGTTCTCCTGCATGGCTTCGTAGGCCGGAATCGCCACTTCCCCACCACGCTTGTGGCGCAGGCGCGGTTTGCTTACGCCCAGCTTGCGTTCTTTCAGACAGACGCGCCCCGCTTGCCGGCCATGCCACTGCGGGCCTGTGCGCCGCTGCCCGGGCGTCCGTGGTCCGGCGACTTGCTCAG
>Ga0306922_10007361_pt1 | contig 10616 bp, 10 predicted proteins | sample sta12Cox44000082_FD_203758 | JGI IMG/M metagenome (GOLD analysis project Ga0306922, IMG submission 203758) | Lab enrichment of tropical soil microbial communities from Luquillo Experimental Forest, Puerto Rico - statoxic.12C.oxic.44.000.082 (v2)... | ecosystem: Environmental > Terrestrial >...
CAGGTCGCGGCCTCCGGGGACGGCTCCGGGGTAAGCGCGGGCACCAGCTACTACCACTGCACCAAGACGTGAACCATCCCGCTAGCCAGACAATCACGAGAACCGGAGAACGGTCATGAGTCATTTCACCGTCACCGTCTGCCTGGACGACAGCTCCGGGCAGCTGGCCCGCGCCGGGTTCCTGCGCGGGACCATCGAGGGGCGCGTCGGCAGGGCCCTGGCCCCGTTCGATGAGAACACCGAGGTCGCACCGCGCCGCGACTACGAGGACGGCGACCCGGAGGACCACCTGGTGATCAAGGACGTCCGCCGGGACGCAGAGCAGGCCGCCTGCCTGCCGGCGCGCGCCAGCTGGGCCGACGTCGTGCGGGTTCACAACGACCGCTACGGAGATGAGGACCGGATGTACCTCGATAAGGACGGCCGGGCCTACACCATGACCACTTACAACCCGAAATCAAAGTGGGACTGGTGGCAGATCGGCGGCCGGTGGACGGGCCAGTTCCCGTACAAGCGCGAGCACGCCGCCGTCGTCATCACGGGCAAGCCGGGGTTGATGACCAAACCCGCCGCGAACGGCACATGCGACGGCGGCCCGCTGTACGCGCTGGACCTGGACACCATGCGGGCGGGCGCCGCCACCCGGGCGCGCGTACGCTACGGGAAGTACCGGGAAGCGGTCGAGGGCACGCCGGACGCGCTGCCCTGGTCCGTCTTCCGGGACAACATCTCCGAGGGCAGCGGCTACACCGCCGACCAGGCCCGCGCTGAGTACCGCAGCCAGCCGCGCGTCCGGGCACTGGATGCGACCGAGAAGTTCAGCTGCCCCTTCTCCGGGGACCCCATCGCCGAGTTCACCGTCCCGGAAGAGGTCTACGCCGAGCGCGCCCGGGCCGGTGCCGTGCCGGGCTACGCGACGCTGACCGCCGATGGCCGCTGGATGGCCCCCGGGCACATGGGCTGGTTCGGCATGAGCGACGACGAGGAAAACGACCGGATCGGCTACCTGGAAGCCGCCAACGCCTACATCGGGTCGCTGCCGGACAGCGCCTGGATCATCAGCGTCGACTGCCACATCTGAACCATCTCACTAGTCAGAGAATCACGAGGACAGGAGAACGATCATGCGCAAGCCGTCCACCCGGGCAGGAAACGCGCTGGGCAGCGCCATGAGGAGCGCCGCCTGGCTGTTCGACTACGCGCTGCCGCTGGCCGCCGTCACCGCCTACCGGCTCATCCCGGACCGGCGCCGGAGCGCGCTGTTCGGCGGCCCGTCCGCCAGCCTGGCCGCCATCGGGCACCTGCGCACGAGCGGCGGCGGCGGCTGGCAGGTCATCCGCGCCGCGGCCAGCAACCACCCGCCGCGGCCCCCGCTGCCGTAACTGAATTACCGCGCTCACGATCAGGAGACCAGGACATGCAAGACCAGCAGTACGCAAATCCCGCCCCGCAAGGCCCGCGCCGGACTCACCGGGTCCGCAACAGCATCCTCGCCGTGACCGGCCTGGGCCTCGCGCTCGGCATCGGCATCGGCGCGGCGAGCGGCGGCAGCCACCCGGCGGCCAGCCAGGCCCCGGCACCGCCCGCGACCAGCGCACCGGCCACCCCACTGCCAGCCAGCCCGCCGCCGCCGCCGGCAAACACCGCCCCGGCCGCTCCGCCGGTCGCCAGCCAGGCCCCGGCCACTCCCGCCGGGCCCACAGTGTCCCAGCAGCAGGCGATCAGCGCCGCCCAGGACTACCTCAACCTGGGATCGGGGTTCAGCCACGCCAGCCTGGTAAAGCAGCTCACGTCCCAGTACGGCAGCGGGTTCTCCGCCGCTGACGCCGAATTCGCGGTCAGCTACCTGCACCCGGACTGGAACGCGCAGGCCGCAGAGGCCGCCAGGGGTTACATGAACCTCGGCACCGGATTCAGCCGGGCCAGCCTGATCCAGCAGCTCACCTCGCCATACGGCAACGAGTTCACCGAGGCCCAGGCCGAGTACGCCGCCAGCCAGGTCGGCCTGTAGCCGCAGCCACCGCGCCCGGCCCCGGGACCGCCGCACCCCGGGGCCGGATGCTACCATTCGCGGCCCGCTGACGAGTCTGGCTTAGGCCGTTCTGGCTTGCCCTTTCCCTCCGTCGTCCGCTTCGCGATAAGGCGCCTAGCGCGAGCAATATCATAACCGCCGCGGAGCTGGTTGCAATTCTGGTGGCACACCGGGCAGCGATTCCCCGGGGCGCCATGTGCCGGAGCGCAGTTAGAAAGACTAAAGGCTAGCTCGGGATGCTCGGTAAAGGGCTCCAGGTGGTCCACCTGACGCGCTCCGCCGTGGCCGCAGAGCTAAAATGTGACACACTCCGCCGTAATGCGAGATCACCATTCGCGCGAATATCTGCCAGCCTTTAAGCGGTGACCCCGGGGCTTCGGGTAGGTCACTTATCAAACCACCTCCCCCGCACAGCGGGAATACTTCAGAATACGATACAGGACAGGAGAACGATCATGCCATACACGGGAGAACTGCGCGACGCCGCAGCCGGGCGCGCCCGGGAGGAGATCTTCAACGGCCCCGCTGAGGAGCTAGCCGGGCGGGTCCGGGACCTGGGCAGCCGGCTGGCCGCGCTGGACGAGGCGAAGGCCGCGCTGGCCGCCGAACGCGGGACGCTGATGCGCGAGCTGCACGAGTCCTGCCGGTGGACCACCCGGCAGATCGCCGCGGCGGCCGGGCTGAGCCAGCCCCGGGTCCAGCAGATCCTCAACGCGGCCCGGGGCATCCACCCGGCCAGCTGGGGACACGCCACGGGAGGTCAGCGGGACTGATCCGCCAGCCACGCGCACAGCGAGTCCGGGACCTCCTCGGCGGCGATCCCGGCCGGCGTCGCGCCCAGGCACAGCACCGCGCTGGAGCGCACCGGGCAGATGTCGCCGGGGCGGACCTCCACCTGCCGCCGGGGCCGGGACAGGCCGTGCGGGCCGAGCGCGGTCCCGCACGGCGCCCCCGCCCGCAGCCGCTCCCAGGCCGCCCGGGACGCCCCCCGGATCACCCGGTCCGGCGAGATCTTCAGGGTCACCTTCGCGCACTGGATCGTCCCGGCCAGCAGGTAGCCCTCGCGCACGTACAGCCGGGCCGCCGGGTGCAGCCGCAGCACCGCCCGCTCGGCGTCACCGGCGTCGCGGACGTGCGGGCCGATCACGTGCAGCCGTATCTCGCGGCGCAGCAGCCGGGCGAACACCGCCGTGGCCGGGTCCGCGGTGCCGATCAGCCGGGCGGCGATCAGCGCGGCCACCTCGTCCACGGTGGCGCCGGCCGCGATGCCGCCCTGGTGGCCGGGCACCCGCTCGGCGATGGCGGCGGTGATGGCAGCCACCTTGGCCGCGTCCGGGGCATCGCCCGCCAGCACCTGCTCAGCATCGAGGATGACGCCCCACAGCGCCGCCGTCATGGCGACGGACGGGACCAGGCCGGGGCCGGCGGAGTACGTGGTTCCCTGCATCCACCCACTGTAGCCAGGCGGTCACGGAAAGGGAATCAGCGGGGAGTAATTCCCGTCCGGCGGCAAGGCGCTGGAAACGAATCTGACGGCCTGCAGGGACCGGGGGGTATACCCAGGTACCGGGAAAGGCTGCCAGGGCCTGCCACGCCGGAAATCAGGCCTTCCGCCCGAACTCGGAAGCAAACCTTGCCCTGGAGGCCAGCTGCGCCTCAGTCGGGGGCCGGACTTCGCGTACCAGTTCCTGGCGGGACCGCCACTCCTCCCCGCACTGATCGCACGGCAGCGCAGACCGCGAGCACCGCTTCCAGGTGACCCGGTAATCCGCGTGGTTCCAGGCGACCGTGACATCCGCCTCGCCATGCGACCGGAACGCCCAGCCGCCGCCGTGGCCGGCCAGGCCGAGGTCGAGCAGGAACGCGTCCCGGCACTCAGGGTCGCACACCCGGATGACGTCGCGCGCCGTCACGCTGGTCATGGTGATGACGCAGGTCCTGCGCGCGTCCCGGGCAACCGCCGTCGTCTCTGTCATGCCGTCTTCCTCCCGATCCTGGTCATGCCCCCAGGATACCGGGAGGGGGTGACAGGCCTACTTCGGCGCCTCGCCGGCCTGGGCCGCGTGCCAGCTCTCGTGCAGCGGCATCGCCGTGTGCTGCTCCACCGACGCGTGGCAGGTCGGGCACTCGTCCAGCTCGACCCGGACGTCGCCGCCGCTGCCCTCGTCCAGGTCGGTCAGGCCGGCGACGTCGCGGTAGCTGCCCCGGCGCGGCACGGTCGGGACGACTGGTTCCATGGCCACGGGATATCTCCTTAAATCGAACAACTACGCGAAGTTAGGGTACAAGCTGATCGGGATGGCGTCCTGGCGACGGAAGCTGACCCCGTCCACCTTGCCGCCGCTGAAGCTGAGCACCGCCTTGGGCCGCTCCGGGGTCATCTCGGCGGTGCCGACGCCCCAGAACCCGTCCATCCGGTGCCAGGCCACCCGGACCGACACGGTGCCGCCGCCGAGGCGCCCCGGGTCGCAGCAGAAGCCGACCGCGGTGTAGCTCGTCTTGTCCAGCGACACGCCGATGTCGTTGCTCGGGTCCTCGGTATCCACCCCGGTGCCGGGCGGGATCACCACTGCGAACATCCCGGTTTCCTCCTCCTGCTGGGCTGGCGGCTGCGGCTGCGCGGTCGCCGGGCGCGGCCACTGGCCGTGATCCGGGGCCCAGGCCTCGTCCCAGTCGATCTTGCCGCCGCACACGGTCACGTCGTTCTTCACCTGGCGCAGCTGGGCACGGGTCTCCCAGCCCCCTTCACTCCACGCGTACGTATTCCAGCCGTACGTGACCCGCCCGGTGTCGAACATCCGCTTACAGAACGTATCGTCGCCGTACCCGCCCGTCCGGGCCAGCCCGAGGACGGACTTGACGCCGTCGAAATAGGCGTCGGCGGAAGACTTAGCCGCCGACGACATCGCCTCGTAATCCTGGTCGCACGGGAAGTACACCGGCAGCCCGGCCATCCCCAGGCCGGCCACGAAGCTGTCCGCCTTGCGGCCGTCAGCCTGCCCGGCGCTGTAGCCGCCGGCTGTCTGGGTTTTCGAGTACTGGTGCACTACGCAGACGCTCATCCCCCGGGCCAGGATCTTATCCAGCTCGGACTTGGACAGGTCCTTGGATGAATCACCAGAGCTGTAGCGGCAGATGAAGCGCACGCCCTGGTTCCACAGGCAGTTCAGGTCGGGGCGGTCCCAGCTGTAATCCGCGCCCTTGAACTGCATCGGCATGCCGGGCTCCCTCGCGTTCAGGGGGGAATCCCGGCTCCGGGAACCGTCCGACTGGTCGGACGATCGGCCGCAGGCTCAGGCCCAGCCTACGCCTGTAAACGCGCGAGCGCCCGCAGTACCTCGCATCCCTCGCAGGCGCACCACATCGCCATACCGCAGCGCGGGCACCAGTCGTAGTCCACGGGCGGGTAGCAGCCCGGCTTGCGCAGCTTGTGCTCAGTCGGCACATCGCAGTGCAGGCACCGCTCGATCCTGGCCCGGTGCCGGTTCCCGGACGCTGGCCTGGCAGCGGAGAACGGCGGGCCGTCCAGCGGCGCGTTGCCGTCAGCCATCACGCTTGCGCTTCCGCCGGATGCGCCAGAGCAGGTACAGCCACAGCGCCACGACCGCCCAGTGCGGATCCGGCTTAATACGGCCGGATGTCATCGCCATCCCACGGCGCGATGCCCTCCCCCCAAGCCGGCGTCGCGGCTCTCGTACGGGTCACCGTAGCCTTCCGGGTCGCCGTCCGCGCTTTCCCAGGCCGGGTCGCCACTGTGCCGGTAACGGTACTGCCGGGCGTCCCGCGCGGCCTGCCCGTCAGCCATCGCGCACCAGTCGTAGTACGCCTGGGTGCCCTCGGGCGGCGCGGGGTAGCTCCAGAAGCTGCGCCCGGCGTGCTCATCCTGGGCGGCCCAGTCCGCCACGGTCGGCCGGGAGCGGTTCTCGCGGTCGGGCAGGTGGCCCTCGGCGATGGCATCCAGCTCGTCCTCATCCAGCTTCCAGGTACCACTCTCCGCGCCGCGCTGGGCCATGGTGTCCAGGACGTCGCGCCAGACCTCCTCGGGCCACAGGTACTGCAGGCGGCCGTACTCACTCACCCGCACCAGGGGCAGGCCGCGCTTGCGCCCGACCCATTCCGCGTACCAGTCCAGGTCGCGGACGAACTCGGCGTCGTCACTGTCGTAGGTCAGGGCCTTGGCCTGCTCCGCGTACTGCCAGGCGTTCATCCGGGGCACGGCCGGCATCCGGGCCGGGGGCTCGCGTCCCTCGGCCAGGGCGACCAGGATGTCGCCGTGGCACGGGGCCGGCTTGCACCAGCAGCCGAGCACCTTACCGCGCAGCCCGGGAAGGGCGGCCATCAGCGCGGGCTGGCTCCGGATCCACACGGAGTACTTCGCGATCACCGTCTCGCGGTCGCCGTCCGGGCCGATCCGGTACGGGTTGCCCCACGGTCCCGGCCGGCCGATGTCCACCTGGGCCGGCTCGCGGCGCATGTTCACCACCCGGGCCGGGGGCGGGGGCGGGACGGGCGGCGGCGCTGATGGCAGGGGCATCCCCGCCGCCGCCACGTCCCAGATCACCTCCGGCCAGCTGTTCACGCCTTCACGGTAGGGACCTTCAGGCACCTTGGCCTGCACGATCCCGTACCACCGGGCGGCCCGCGCTGCCCGTTGTCCTAGCCTCAGCAGCCAGCTAAGGTCGGTCGGCAGGCCAAGGTGCTGTGCGTAGAAGTATGCCGTACACCTATAGCCCGGAGGCAACAGTTTGCGATGGGGCGTAACCGGAGCGTAAGGACTCATGTCGTCTCCTGATCCTGTCCTGCCGGAGGCGACTGGCTGCCGGCGCAGTTGCCGCCGGGGAGCACCCGCTCAGTGGCTTCCGTTCCCGGCAGGTGAGCCTGCACGTTCCCGGCCTTGGTGAGCGGTACGGTCCGGCCGCACACCGCGCAGGTCCCGCGCGGCTATCACGTTCGAGGAAGCCACCCGCCGTGAGCAGTCATTCTATGCTGCCGCGATCCTGATGCGACCTGGCTGGGAGATCCGGCCGCCACCCGATGCAGCCACGTGACCCCTGTCCCGGATCGTCCGACTGTCGGATTTTCCTCAGCCCGCGTCCTGCCACGCGAACGACGGCGGGCTCGGCTCGGCGGCGATGGTCACGCCGGCCAGCGAGTTCTGCATGCAGGCCACCAGGGCCGCCGTCGCGGCCTGCGCGTCCTGCTCGGGGACGACGGCGATCAGCTCGTCGTGCACCGGCAGGATCACGCAGCCGCCCCACGGGGTCTTCTCCCATTCGATAAGGGCGTCAACTAGAAATTCCCTTGCGGTTCCCTGGATCAGGTAGTTGGCGGCCTTGTGCGGCCAGCGCCGGTCCAGCCAGATGACCCGGCCCGAGTACGCGGTGAACTCCCGGCCGCCGCCCCGGACGTACTCGCGCATCTGCGCGTCCCACGCGGTCAGCCCGGGGGCCAGCGCGGCGATCGCGCTCTTGACCGCCTGGGCCTGCTCCAGGCTGATCCGGGCGCCGTTGGCCATCGCCTCGGCCCCGCCGCCGTAGATGTGCCCGAACACGGCGCGCTTGAGCGGGTAGCGCTGGCTCTTGGTGGCGTCCGGGCCGTGCACCATCCGGGCCACCTGCCAGTGCAGGTCGTAGTTCTTCTTCTGCTCCTCATCGCTGCACGCGTCGCCGGCCCGGAGCCAGCCCATCAGGGTCTGGTCCTGGCTCAGCGCGGCCATGGTGCGGACCTCCACGGATGCGAAGTCGGCCGAGATCAGCACGTAACCGGGGTCGGCGGTGATGCAGGACCGGTACCCGCCCTCCCGCTTGATCTGCTGCAGGTTGGGACGGCGAGCCGAGTTCCCGGTCACGTACACGGTCTCCTGCGGACTGACCGCAGTGAACGTGCCAGCCTCCGTCGTAACGCACCACACATCAGACCGGCTGCGGCTAAACCGGGCTTTATGCGTAGTCACCACCGGCCGGCAGAACGACAGGCCCAGCCGCGGCTTAACGGCCCAGCCGCCCAGGCCCTGATCGGTAACGTGCGCGGTCACGCCTAGCCGGCACGCTGCCATCGCGAGCACGGACCGGAGGTTTGCGCTGCCGCAGCTAAGCCGGCAGTTTACCGTCCCGTTGCCGTCCGAGAGCCAGCATGCGGCGAAAAACGCGCGCAGCTCATCCAGTGGAAGCCGGGCCGCCCAGGCGTACAGGCGGGCAGATTCCTTCAGCAGCGCCCACGGCCCGGCAGTGAGGCCCGCGGCGGCGAGCCGGGGCCGGAGCCATCGCGTCCTGATCCGGACCTCATGATGGTCCGCGCCGTTCGTGATCCGGTCATACATCACGGCGTCTCCGGGAATTACCCGCAGGAACTCAGCCAGGTGCTTACGCTCGGTCTGGTACACGTACGCGCGCATCCCCGTTTCCGGGATCTCGCTCGTCGCGCAGCGCCCGTCCGTGACCAGCATGCCGATCAGCGCGGCGAATCGCTGCGCATCAGTCTCAGCCGGGATGCGTGACGCCCGGAAATCGAACGGCTCAACGTCCGGGGCCAGGTGAATCCGCAGTCGCGGGCGGTCACCGATCCTGCGCGGCTCACGCGGATTACCGGGCCGGTGCTCCAGGGTGGTGACCCAGCGATGCTCAGCGGTAGCCGCCAGCTCCAGGCCACGGGCGGCCATCGTTACCACCGGCTGGTCTGCGTACCGGTGCACGGCCAGGACGCGGGTCAGGTGGCCGGCTGCGTCGAACGTCAGCATGCCGGGCTGGATCTCACCCGGCTTCACGAACCCGTCCGGGGTGACCAGGGCATGCGAATCAGGCAGGCACATGCGGCCGGTGTCCGCGGCCAGGGTGTAGATAACCGGCCGGGTCCGCCCGTCGCCGTGCTCGCACAGCAGCAGGAACGGCTTCAGGGTCAATCCCAGGATGGTGGCGTGCTCGCGGTAGTCCAGGATCGAGGCGGCCAGCTCCCCGGGCTCGCCGCCGGACCGGGCCAGCCCGGACAGCACCGCCTCGGCCACGGACGGCTGACCCTGCGGGAACCTCGTGCTCGGCCGGGTCCGCGGCAGCGGCACGCCCAGCTCCGCCATGACCGCGCCGACCTGCTTCGGGCTGCCCGGGTTGGCGATGCCGTACGTGCCGGTGACCACCTCGCGGGCGGCCTCCAGCGCGGCGCTCTCCCGGCCGATCAGCTCCCGGACCCGGGTCACGTCCAGGGCCAGGCCGGCGTGACTCACCCGGGCGCAGATCCGCTGGGCCGCCCGCTCCCGCTCGTACACCCGCGGGTCCGGGGTCGGCAGCCGCCGCGCGATCCGGGCGGTGTCCAGCACGTCGGAGGCGGCGTAGGTGATCATCGCCTCGCACGCGGAGTTCACCTGCGCCCAGCCGTTCCGCCCCGGCGGGGTCAGCGCGTCCGGCTCACCCAGCCAGCCACCGGAGGTGAACAGCCTCGACCGCCGCTTGTCCGCCGCCGGGCTGCACGCGGCATCCCGCAGCACGTCCCGGGCCAGGTCCTTCAGCCCGTCCGCGTCCGACCCGGACATCGACGGGTCGGCCAGCTTGGCGGCCAGCACCGTGTCGTGCATCTTCGGCCAGGTCTGCCCGGCCGGCGCCAGGCCGCCCAGGTCCAGCGGCACCAGGTCCGCCGACGCCGAGTGCGCCCGCAGCAGCCGCGCCTCCGCGACCAGCCGGGACACCGCCGCCCGCTGGTCCGGGTCGCCGGCATCGAACACCGCCGCCCGGCCGGCGTGGCCGAGCTGCACGGTCCGCAGCGCGTAGTCCGGATGCCCCGGCGGGTAGCCGGTAGTCTCCACGTCCACGGTCAGGTCGCCCCCGGCGGTCAGCCTGATCGCAAGTTCAGCGGTCTGCACCGGGCACGGCATCACCGCGCCCTCCGCGGTGACCACGGCAGGCAGGGCAAGCACCGGCCCGGCCAGCTCCGGGTCCGGGACCTTCGGCTTGCGCTGCCGGGGCTTGCGTCCTTCCGCCGTGGTTACCGGCTGTGATTGCTCTCCGGGCTCTGCCTCTTCTTCCTGACGGGATGACGCGCTGACGGCAGGATCCCCATTTTCCTGCGTGCGCGTGTGTGCGTGCGCGCGTACACGCTTAATAGGCTGAGAACCTGTCAACCCTTCATCATGACGGGTATGCTGCACGGTTTGACCAGCGGATTCGCCGTTCATGACGGGTTGCTCCGGCGGGGTTTTGAACCCGTCACTGTGACGGGTATACCCGTCACGGGATCCGGCAGCACCACCGCTGGCACCCGTCACCTCAGCCCGGGTCGGCATGAAAGGCCCCGCGGGCCTGACCCGTAGCCGCCGCCGTTTGCCGCGCACCGTATGCCATGAGGGGTATCCCATGTCGTTGAGACGCCGCCCCCACAGGGTTTCGGAGGGTATCGCGGAGGGATGTATGTTCCGCCGGCGGCAACTGTCCGTGAACGCCATGAACAGTTCATGCGCCGCGGTGCCCTCGTCCCAGTCCTCGCATTCGTCCCGGACCCAGGCCATCACGTGGTCCTGGCTGGCCCGGATCTCCTCGGCCGCCGCCTTCCCGGATTCCGGTGCCGCGTCGTTCCCGGCACTGGGCTGGTCGGCCAGCCA
>Ga0306922_10007367_pt1 | contig 10612 bp, 11 predicted proteins | sample sta12Cox44000082_FD_203758 | JGI IMG/M metagenome (GOLD analysis project Ga0306922, IMG submission 203758) | Lab enrichment of tropical soil microbial communities from Luquillo Experimental Forest, Puerto Rico - statoxic.12C.oxic.44.000.082 (v2)... | ecosystem: Environmental > Terrestrial >...
CCACTACGTGATCAATGGCTACAAGCGCTGGATCACCAAGGCGCAGGACGCCGATTTTCTGCAATTGGTCGCCGCCACCGACCGCTCGAAAGGGAGCCGCGGCGGCTTGAGCATGTTCCTGGTCGATACCGCGACGCCCGGCGTGAAGATCGTCCGCCGCACGCCAACCATGATGAGCGACATGCCGTGCGAGATCGCGTTGGATGACGTGATCGTCCCGGTCGAGAACCTGATCGGCAAGGAAGGGGAGGGGATGCGGCAGGCGCAGTCTTGGATCACGGCCGGTCGGCTCCACCAGGCTTGCCGCGGGCTTGGCGTCGCCAAGCGCTGCCTCGAGCTCGCGGTCGGCTACGCCAAGCAGCGCGTCACCTTCGGCGCGCCGCTCGCCGACCGCCAGGCGGTGCAATTCATGATCGCCGACAGCTTTACCGAACATCACATGACGCAGCTGATGGTTTACCAACTCGCCGCGCGCACCGACGCCGGCGTTGCCGGCCGGCATGAAAGCTATATGGCCAAAATCGCGGGCACCGAGCTCGGCTTTCGCGTCGCCGACCGCTGCCTGCAGATTCACGGCGGCATGGGGCTCGCGACCGAAATGCCGATCTCGCAGATGTGGCGCGACGCGCGCAGCTTCATGATCACCGAGGGGCCGGTGGAGGTGATGCGAATGGTGCTTGCGCGCGAAATCCTTCGCGGCCAGGTCTAGCATCGCGAATGGCGAGCACGGGAGGCGACATTGGCGGAACCGAATCTCAATTACGAACGGATCATGGCCTACCGGCCGAGCGACATCCGCGTGAGCTACGGTGAGCGCGAGTGCATTCTCTACGCGCTCGGCATCGGCATTGGGATGGACCCGCTCGATCCGGGTGAGCTCAAATTCGTGTACGAGCGCGCCGGGCTCGAGGCCTTTCCCACCATGGCGGTGGTGCTGGGCTGGCCGGGCCGCATGACCGATCCGGCCTTCGGCATCGACGAGCGCCTCGTCGTCGCCGGCGACCTCAAGGTGGTGCTGCATCGTCCGCTTGCGCCGAAGGCCAGCCTTGTGAGCCGCCCGCGCGTCAAGGAGGTCATCGACAAGGGCCCCGGCAACGCCGCCATCATCCAGAATACGCGCGACCTGATCGGCGAGGACGGAGCGCCGGTCGCCACCGTCGACAGCAGCACGTTTGCGCGCAAGCACGGCGGCTTCGGCGGCAAGGCGACGGAGACGCCGGCGCCGCACGCGGTGCCGCAGGCGGCGCCGGAGAAGATCTGCGATCTGCCGACGCCGCCCAATCTCGCGCTCTTGTACCGGCTCAACGGTGACGAAAATCCGCTCCACGCCGATCCGCAGCGCGCCAAGGCCGCCGGTTTCGATCGTCCCATCCTGCATGGCGCGGCAAGCTTCGGCGTCGCGGCGCGCGCTATCCTGCGGGAGTGCGCCGACTACCGGCCGGAGCGGCTCAAAAGCATCGAGGCGCGGTTCTCGCGGCCGGTCTTTCCCGGCGACACCATCCGCACCGAGATGTGGCGCGAGGGCGGGCGCATCTCATTCCAGTGCCGCGTCGTCTCCCGCAACGACATCGTGCTCAGCAACGGGCTTGCGACATTGCGGACGTGACCGAGGGCTGCGGTTACTTTCCGAGCGCTTTCTTTTTCCAAAGCTCCCAGGCGCGCCCGAAGTCTGAGGGTGCTCTATCTCTGGCCGCACCTTCTTCCGCAGAGATGTAATTGATGGGACCGCCAATGGCGATTGCGGCCGCCTGCAACCGGGCGTTCACCTCGGTGTAGATCGCGTACCTTACAGCCATTTGCACGTCCGGCCCGACCACCACATTGCCATGCCCGCGCATCAGCGCCACTCGCTTGTCGCCAAGGGTCGACGCGAGGGATTTGCCGAGAGCGCTGTTTCGCACCAGCATCGCCGCGCTGGCGGGATCCTGGGCGTCGCGGCTGTCCCACACGGGAACTCCGACCCATAAAAACGAAGCCGCGTGAATGACCGGCCGCATCGGCGCCTGAGTGATGCCGAACGGAATCACTGCCGGCGAATGACTGTGGATCACCGCCTTCACGTCCGGCCGCAGCTTGTAGATTTCGCCGTGGATGAACCGTTCGATCACGCTGCGGCGGCCCTGCGGATCAATCGGATTGGAGTCAAGGTCGTATTCTATGATGTCGCTCGCGGTTACCAGAATCGGCGCGAGCGACCGGGACATCAAATAGCGGTTTGGATTACTTGGATGACGGATGCTCACGTGTCCGTAGGCATCGAGTACGGCCTCCTCGGCAAGGATACGGTTGGCCGCAACAAGGTCCTCGATGAGCGCCGGATCGACAAGGCCGCCAGACGTCTGGGACGTTTGTGCGGTGGCGGAACCGCTCGCAAATATTAAAGCGACGGTCGCAATCGCTAAGCGGGCAGGATGAATCATTCTGTTCGCCTCCTTGTCCGAACGTTCCGAGTGCCGCCGCGCCTACCTCCCCAGCCGCCGCGTTGCCTTCATCCGTTGCACGCTGTCGCCGGCAAGATGGCTCCAGATGATGGCGTCGCGCACGAGCTTGTCGGCGCGCCGATCGAAGACGCCGGCACCGGCATGGAGGTCGAGATTGAGCTCGGTCACCTCTTGGATCACGTCGGTCGAGAAATTCATGGCAAGCCCCGCGTTCGCCGAGTGCACCTTGTGGTCGTGCTCCCAGGCTACCCGCATCACGAATGAGCGCAGCGCCTCGGTGAGCAGGTGCATCCGGTTGAGCTTGAGCTGAACGGTCTGCTGCTCAATCAGGACGCGGCCGCCCTGCTTCTTCGTTCGCGTCAGCGTCAACGCCATGCCGCAGGCGTCATCGCAGACGCCGAGCGCGTTGGCCGCGAGCTCGAGATCGCCGAACAGGTCTCCGCCCGTGCGGTCGCCGGCCTGGTGGGTCTTCATGTCGGAGCCGTTGACGGGCCCCACGACATTGGCATGCGGCACGCGCGCGTTCTCGAAGATCATTTCGCCATTCTGGTAGAAGCGCCAACCGTTCTTGTTGAACACCTTGCCGATGCGGAAGCCGGGCGTGTCGCGCGGCACCAGGAACATGGTAGTGCCTTGTCTCAGCGGTGCGTTCGGGTCGGTGCGCGCGTCGATGAAGAACAGCTTGCCGACGCTGGCATTGGCGATGAAGCACTTCTCGCCGTTGAGGATCCATTCGTCGCCGTGGCGTTCCGCCTTGAGCTTGAGACCGGCCTTGGGATCGTCCGGCGGCAGTCGGTTGTCGGAGCCCGCGCTCGGCTCGCTGATCCCCTTGCCGAGCAGGAAGGTGTCGTCCTCCAGGAACGGCTTGAGAAAGCGGCGCTTCTGGTCCTCGCTGCAGGCGGCGGCGATCAGGTGGCTCCACTTCCAGCATTGGCTGAAGGTTTTCGAGATGGCGCTGTCGGCCTTGGCGAGTTCGGCCATGACTAGCGCTTGCGTCACGAAATCGGTGCCCTGGCCGCCCCATTCCTTGGGAACGGCCATGGTGCGAAAGCCGAGCTTGGAGCCTTTCTTGATGATCTCCCAGTCGAACGTCTCGCGCGGATCGGAAATCTCGTCGCGCTCGAGCGAGATCGGGCGGATTTCCTCTTCCGCGAATTTACGCGCCGTCATCTGCCAGGAGCGCTGCTCGTTGCTCAGGGTAAAATCCATGGGGCTTTCCCTCGGTTCATTCGGCCGCGAGCGGCGCGGCGTTCGCCGGCCGGCGGTAGCGCGCCAGCGCCTCGGCGATGCGCAGCTTGGCATCGGTGTTGCCCGCGCCGGAATGCAGGCAGACGAGCGCGTCGTGCACGTATTGCTGCAACGGCATGTCCCGCATCACACCCATGGCGCCGAAGCATTCCGCCGCGTCCTTGGCGGCGCGGTAGATCGCCTCCGAGGCGAACACGGCTGCGATGGTCGTCAGCGGCAGGTCGGGAAGGCTGCGATCGGCGAACGCGTCCGGGTGGTCCGAAGCCCAAGCCGCCTGCCAAATGGCGGCGCGCGCGACTTCGAGCCGGATCGCGATCTCGGCGAGCTTGGCGCCGATCGCCTGGTGCTCGATGATGGGGCGCCCGCCCTGGGTGCGCAGCTGCGCGTAGTCGAGCGCCGCCTCGTAGGCGGCGCGGCCGATTCCGAGGTTGAGCGCCTGATCCTGCGGGATGTGGCGCCCGGCATCGGCCGCGAGCGGGCTGTCCGCGCCGAGAACATTTTCCGCGGGCACGCGGCAGTCCTCGAACGCCAATGCGCCGCAGGCACCGTGGCGCGAGCGCGCGGCCGTGTCGGTCTCGGTCACGCTGAGGCCGGGCGTATCGCGCGGCACCAGCAGCGTGGCGACGCCATTTTCGCCGGTGCTCGCGTGGACCACAAATAGTGCCGCGAGCGAAGCGCCGACGACGCGGTCCTTGCTGCCGTTGACGACCCAGCCGTCGCCCGCGCGCACCGCGGCGGTCTTGAAAGGCGCGTGGCTCGTCTGCGGCCGGTGATAATTGGCGCCGAGCGCGGCATCGCGATCCGCCTCGTGCTCGGCGAGCGCGAGGTGATAGCGCTCCTCCGCAAGGAACGCCGGCAAGAAGCGCGCACGTTGCTCCGCAGTCATCTGCCGGTCGAACAGCGCCTGGGCGAGCGTCGCCGTCTGCGCCAGCACCGCGGCGACGTCGGGATCGCCGACGGCGAGCTCTTCAGTGACGATGCAGCAAGTGAGGTTGTCGGCGCCGGCGCCGCCTCGATCCTCGGACAGCGCGAGCGTGCGCAGCCCCATCCGCGAGGCCTTGTCGAGCGCCTCCACCAGCAGCGGCCGCGCGCTTGCCTCCAGGCGCTGCGGCTTAAGCGCCAGCGGCTTGATCACCTCTGCGACGAAATCGCGGACCGTGTCGCGGATTTGCAACTGCTCCGGACTCAGGTGAAGGTCGTACATGTGGTTGCTCCGAAAGCTTACAAGGCCTGATACGACCTCACTCGCCCTTGATGCCCGCGGTCTTGATCACGCCTGCCCATTTCTCCAGATCCTTGGTGATGAGCTCGCCGAACCGATTGGGGTCGAGCGCAAACGGCGTGACCTGCTGCTCGGTTAGCAGCTTGACCACCTGCGGGTCATGCATGATCGCGAGCGTCTCCTGGGACAGCCGCTCCACGATCTCCTTCGGCGTCCGCGCCGGCGCTACGATGCCGACCCACGGCGCCATTTCGAATCGCGGCACCGTTTCGGCGACCGCCGGCACGTCGGGAAGCGCCGGCAGGCGCTTGGGCTCGGCCACCGCCAGCGCCACCAATTGGCCGGCTTGAACGCTTTGCAGCAGCGTCTGGACGTTGTTGAATCCCATTTGCACCTCGCCGCCGATCAGCGCCAGCGATGCGGGCCCGGTGCCTTTGTAAGGCACGTGCAACAGCTTCACGCCGGCGGCCTGGGAGAACAGCTCCATCGCCAGATGGCTGAAATTCCCGACCCCGGCGGAGGCATAGGCTAGCGAAGCAGGCTTGGACTTCGCGAGCGCGATCAGGTCCGGCACCGAACGCGCGGGCACCGACGGGTGAACGGCCAGCATCCCGGGAAACCGCACCATGGTCGCCACCGGGACGAAGTCGCGCAGCGGCGCGTAGGGGAGTTTCTCGTAGAGCGATGGGTTGACCACCAGCGGCGTGTCGGAGCAGGTCGAGATCGTGTAGCCGTCGGGATCGGATTGCATCAGCGCTTGCAGGCCGATGGCGCCGTTGGCGCCGCCGCGGTTCTCGACGAACACCTGCTGGCCGAGCCGCTCGGTGAGGTGCTTGGCAGCAAGGCGCGCGATGAAGTCGGTGCCGCCTCCCGCCGGGAACGGCACGATCATCTTGATCGACCGTTGCGGCCAGCTCTGGACCGGTGCTTGCGCCCAAGCCGCCGCCGGCAAGGCGGTTGCGAGCGCGAGCGTCGCGGCTAGCTTGGCGAGATGAATGCGCATGGTCGTCCTCCCGATGTAGCGCCGGTTGCTCCGGCCCGGCTTGTCGTAGCTATCCTTGCACGGCCGCGGCGATGGCGTCTCCCATGTCCGTGGTGCTTGCTTGCCCGCCGAGGTCGCGGGTCAGGTGCTTGCGTCCGGCGATCACCGTCTTGACCGCCGCCTGGATGCGGTCGGCGGCGGCGCGCGCCTTCGGCGCGTTGCGCTTGCGGCCGAGCCAGGCGAGCAGCATCTGGCCCGACATGATCATGGCGTAGGGATTGGCGACGTTGCGGCCGGCGATGTCGGGCGCCGAGCCGTGAGTTGCTTGCGCCATCGCCTGCCGCTCGCCGACGCACAGGCCGGGCGCCAACCCCAGCCCGCCCACCAGGCCCGCCCCGATGTCGGTCAGGATGTCGCCGAATTGGTTGGTCGTCACCACCACGTCGAACTGCTGCGGCGCCGTCACCAGCTTCATCGAGATCGAGTCGATCATCATCTCCTCGAACGTCACGTCCGGATACTCGCGCGCGACCTTGCGGCATTCCTCGGCGAACATGCCGCAGGCGAGCCGATAGACCGGCTCCTTGTGCGCGGCCGTGACCTTCTTGCGTTTACGGGTGCGGGCGATCTCGAAGGCTTCGCGCGCGACGCGGTTCGATCCTTTGCGCGTGATCACGCGCATGGCGACCGTGATGTCGTCGTTGGGCCGGAACTCCGGCAACCCGGCGACGACCGTCTCGGAATAGAGCATTCCCTCGGTAAGCTCACGCAGGAAGACGATGTCCACGTTCGCGTGAATCGAAGGAAGCGCGGCGTGCGACAGCGCAGGGCGCACCGCCGCGAACAGGTCGAACTTCTTGCGCACCGGCGGCATCACCCAGGTGGCATCCCCGCGCGGATAGGCGGCGTGCCCGATCGGTCCCATCACCCAGCCGTCGAGCTCGCGTAGCGTCTGCTCGGTCACCGCCGGAAGGGTATTGCCGTGCTGCTCGTGCCCGCGCTTGCCGATCGGCAGCGTTCGCCAGTCGATGTCGAGCCGCTCGCGCGCGGCGGCTGCCTTCATCACCTTGATGCATTCCGGAACGACTTCGAGGCCGACGTCGTCGCCCAGCAGGATACCGATCTTCAAGCTCATTCCTCCACGACGATGCCGGTGTCCTCCACGTCGCGCTTCCAACTCGCCATTTCGGCTCGCAGCCAGTCCTTGGCGTTCTCGAGCGCGGTTCGCCGCGGGACGAGCATTCCGCCACGCGCGAAGGCCGCCTCCATCTCAGGCGCGCTCATCGCGGCGACGAACGCCTGGCGCAGCGTCTTGATGATGTCGGCCGGCACTGCCGACGGCGCGAAAGCGGCCACCCATTGCGCGGCGCGCACGCCGGGGAATCCGACTTCGGCAAGCGTGGGAACATCCGCATGCTGCGAAAGCCGCTGCTCGGCGGCAATGGCGAGCGCGCGCACGCGGCCCGCTTTCATCATTCCGACCGGGTTGGTGATGTTGAACCACGACACGTGGATATCGCCGTTGGCGAGATCGCGGAGGATCTCGGCGCCGCCGCCCTTGAACGGAATATGCACGAGATCAAGACCGGCGCGTTTGGCGAGGATTTCGGTATTGATCTGCTGATAGCTGCCGACGCCGGCGCTGCCGTAGCGGACCTTGCCCGGGTGTTCACGGGCATAGGCGAGAAAGTCGGCGAACGTCGTGGGGGAAAAATTCGTCGTGGTCGCGAGGAAGAAGACCGGGACATCCGCCAGCGGGGTGACGATCTGGACGTCCTGCTCGTAATCGATTTTCATCTTTTTCGCGAGCACGACTGGCGTCAACGCATTGGTGGAGATGTTGCCGATCATCAGGGTGTGGCCGTCCGGCCGGGCGCGCGCCATCTCCTCGATCGCGATGATCCCCGACGCGCCGGGTTTGTTTTCCACGAACACGCCCCGCCCGAAGCTCTGTCGCAGCTGCTCGGAATAGAGCCGCGCAACCACGTCGGTCAAACCGCCGGGCGCATAGGGCACGATGATTCTGACTGGCTTCGATGGATAGGTTTGCGCCGGCGCCTGCGCTGCGATGACGACGAGACCAAATGCGCACACCACGGCCCGACCGAAGCGCCGCATGTGGTGTTCCTCCGCCGGCGCTCTCGAAGCGCGCTCTGATTGCCGGCGGATTGTATGAATGCCTTATGCCAGTGCACAAGGGCGAACCGATCGCGCGGTGCGCGATAGCAGCGCCTTACGTCGTTGTCGGATGACTGATCATCCTTCGACCTCAGCCGCCGACATAGGCCGCGCGCAGAGGCCGTGGCGACGCGAGCAGATGGCCGAGAGCGAGCGCCACGGTAACGGCATAGGCGATGACCGGCGTGGCCATGATCAGCTCGAGGGGCACAACGGGCTCCCTGCGAGCCCCTCGCGCGCCGCGGGCTCGGAATTCGCCCGCGGCACACCGGCCAGCGCCTGCGCGGCCTCGCGCGCATGCTCCGCGTTTTGGGCGATCCGGTCGAGATAAGGCTGTACGGCATGGCCGAGCGCGGTGAGCGCGATGAGCGGCTTGCGTTGAAAAAGGGCGCCGCCCAGCGCGCGCTCCAATCCTATGATGGCGTTGGTCAGCGAGGGCTGGGAGACGCCGCAGCGTCTGGCCGCTCGCGTGAAATTGCGCTCCTCGCAGAGCGCCAGGAAGTAGCGGATCTGGTGCATTTGCATGGGTCCACCTCGCGGGATCAATCGCGCTCGCATGCGAGCCTGCCATCGACATCGGCCTTTGACGGTGAGGTGGCTCACAGAGCGTCGCTTTTTGTCGCCGAGCTTTCGCATCGCCGGGCGCGAGCAACCGGCTGGGCGGGGGTCGGCAGGGCCTTGAGCGGATGCACCCCCAGCGTGCATTTAAGGGCTTCGCGTCTTAGAGGAGCATGCCCCGGATTGGCAAACGTGGGCGCCAGAATCGATAGCCGTAGGTTATAATGTCCCCCGCTTGAATCGAGCCTCCGACAAACCGGTTGTCGCGGGCGTGTTCGAGAGCGCAGGTGGAATTGCAATATTCGTTTGTGACGGGGGAGCGCTCATGTCGATTCCAGGCGGCAAGCGGCCGGCGGAACGCACGCGGGACAAGCTGTCCTTGCTCCGCAACCACTCGCTGTTTCGCGATCTTCCGGCGGCGGTGATCGAGCACCTCGGCTCGTATATGAAGACGCGTCGGGTGGTGCGCGGAACCACCATCTTCGCCAAAGGCGATCCCGGCACCGGGCTCATGGGGGTGCTCGCCGGAACGGTCAAGGTCAGCGTCGCGTCCGCTGACGGCAAAGACATCGTGCTCAACCTCTTTCACGAGGGCGAGGTTTTTGGCGAGATCGCCTTGCTCGACGGTCGCCCGCGCACCGCCGATGCCACCGCCATGTCCGACTGCGAGCTCGTCGTCATCGAGCGGCGCGACTTCGTTCCGTTTCTCAGCGATCACCCGGACGTGATGCTCAAGTTCATCGAGATCCTGTGCTCGCGGCTGCGCCGGACCAGCGAGCAGGTGCAGGACATCACATTCCTGAATTTGCCGACCCGCTTGGCGAAGACCTTGCTCCAGCTGACCGCGGCCGAAGACGGTTCCGCGGCCGCACGCAAGGCGGCGGTCACGCAACGCGAGATCAGTCAAATGATCGGCATATCTCGCGAGAGCACCAACAAACAATTGCGGGCATGGGCCAAGCGCGGTTGGATTCGTCTTGAACGAGGGGGCGTCAACGTGGTTGCGCCGGACAAACTCGCTGCCATCGCCACCGAGGGTTCGGAATTCGATCGATCGTGAGCTAGACGCGATGTGTAGGGTAGGCGATTTTGTCCACCCTATACCGCTATCTATGACAGCGCTCCCACGACGCCTCGCGCTTCGAGCAGCTGCGAGAGCTTTTTGCGCGCGTGGAACATCCGGGTTTTGACGGTGTTGCCCGGAACGCCGAGGATGTCTGCTGCCTCCTGCACCGATTTTTCATGATAGTAGACGAGGTCGATGATCTCGCGATGCCGCGGCGACAGGCGGGTGAGGCAACTGCGCAAAATTTCTCCCCGATGCTTGGTCTCGAAGGTCGCTTCCGGATCGTCCGCCGGATCGCTGGCGTCTACGGTTCCTTCGTCCGACGCTTCGTACCGACGCCGCATCTCGGCCAGCGCCTTGTAACGGGCGATGGCCAACAGCCAGGTCGTGACCGCCGAGCGCGCCTCGAATCGGCGGGCCTGCCGCCAGACGTTGAGGAACACTTCGCTGGTGATGTCCTCCGCGAGCGCCTCGCTGCCGATGAGCCGCAATACGAAACGGTAGATGCGCGCATGATGCCGTGCGAACAAGACTTGCATCGCGAGCCTGTTGCCGGATGCGATCTTTGCGATCAGCGCCTCGTCCGAGTTGTCCTTGGCCGTGGGCGGCCGCCGCCAGGCGGCGATACCCGGGACGAGCTCGGCAAAGTCGTTGCGCATCGGTAGCTCCCCTGTCTTGGGCTACCAATATGCCTAGACCGCCCCGCGGAAACCTTTTGTTAACTACTTCACACAGCCGACCCAAGCTTTCAGGCCCATGCTTGACCGCGACGGCATCCCGGGTTCGCCGGGTTGGCGGGGCCTGGGTGCTGGTCTATTTTCCGCTTAAGCGGCGAACGAACAGCAAAAATCGCGGCCGCGCAAATCGATCGGGGGAGGGACGATGCCTAGTTGGACCACCGTGCTGCTCGCTGCGTT
>Ga0306922_10007369_pt1 | contig 10612 bp, 6 predicted proteins | sample sta12Cox44000082_FD_203758 | JGI IMG/M metagenome (GOLD analysis project Ga0306922, IMG submission 203758) | Lab enrichment of tropical soil microbial communities from Luquillo Experimental Forest, Puerto Rico - statoxic.12C.oxic.44.000.082 (v2)... | ecosystem: Environmental > Terrestrial > Soil...
GCTTTTTCGGAAGAGATCTTCAAACAGACTGTTTCCATTCCTCTTATTTAGAAATCTGCTCTCAAACGGGCGCGAAGCGGCTGTTTAAGAGCTTCTAGCCCGCAATGAGCGCGTCGCTGCGGCTTCCGCTTGATTTTTGCGGGCTAGAGGGCATTGCGGAACTCAGTGGGAGCCATACCCACCGTCCGCCGAAATACCTGAGCGAAATGGCTTGGACTCGTGTAACCGACTTCAAGCGCGATTTCGATGAGACTCCGGGATGTTTCGCGGATCAGTTGCTGAGCTTGCAGCATGCGCTCTCGGGTCACGAATTGCAGAGGCGTTATCCCCGTGGCCTGCTTGAACACGCGCGAGAAATGAAAAGCGCTCAGCTCCGCCAACTCAGCCAACGAATCGATTGAGATGCATTCTGAGACGTGCGCATGCACATAGTCTTCGATCTTACGGAGCCGGACGATCGGCAAACCGCCGCGATAGACTGGTCTCTGCGATGCGACATTGGTGTATTTCTGGGCGACGTAAATAGCCAGAAGGTGTGCCAAGCCAGCGACACGCTTCGCGTTGTCCGCAGTTCGGGCAGACAGCATCTCAGCGCAGGCAAAACTCAAATGCGCGAGCGTTTCGTCCCGGCCGAAGAAGTCAGTCACCTCAACCGCGTTAGCCTTGTCAGGGTAGACCATTTCGAACGCTGCGAGGCACTGGTCCACGCCAAGATGGATGTGAATCACGTCTATTTCCGCTCCCAAAGGGGAGCGCCAGCGTAACTCGTAAGGGGTCTTTGAGCCCGTGACGAAAATGTCTCCGCGCCGGACTTGTCGAGGAATCCATGTGCCGCCGATGTCACGTTCTTGAAACTCGGCCGAGCCGTCTAATTGACAGGTAATCAGTGGCTCCGAAGTGGCCGGCACGAGAAACCCATCCACCACGCGCGGAAAGCGGTAGCGCCGCACGAAAAGCCCCGGCCATTTTAGCGTTGCGCTGTCAGCGAGCACCTCGCCACCGAGGTACCGGGGAAATGCCTCGGCGGTGGTGCGTTCAGGGGTCTTCCTGGAAGACGAGGAAGGGCTTCTCATTCAAGCAACGATACTTCGCCTATCGCGTTCAGGCACGAGCAGCTTGCAGGGGTCTGCACAATTCGTCATCATTAAGTTGAGCACACGAGATATCGCTGTGATAGGCGGCGGTAGGGTCCGATCTCCGAGCGGACCGGTCAGCATGGGTTGTCTTGAACTTGGGCACCTACGATGCCTTGAAGGAAAATGGCATCAGGATTCCGCAGGACATATCGATAGTCGGCTTTGACAATCAAGAATTGCTTGCAGCGCACTCCAGACCACCATTGACGACGATTCGGATTCCTTATTTTGAAATGGGTTCCTGGGCTGTTGACCAATTGACTGGCGGCCAGCCAAAAGAAGCCCAGTCGGGGGGCGAACCGTTTAAGTTGGAATGCCCACGGGCATCGGTGGCCGGACCGCCTGTCAAAAGCCGCAGGCGACGTTCCGATCGAAATCAGAAGAGGCACTGAAGAGTGACGTGTTGTATTCTGTTAAATCGGACTACTACTAGCTATGCTAGCTAAAGCCAGAGGCTGTTGTGAAAGTGGTTACTAATGCCTGCTCGCTAAGGAACATCGACCAAAACCGGTGTCCAGACCGCGAAGCTCCCAGGCCTGAAGGCCTGGGTCTGTTTAGCGCCCTGCGCCCCGAAGGGGCAAGAGGTCTCAGCCCGGGTGTTTTAACCCCGGGTAGAGCATCCCAAAGAAGGGAGTCGCCCTGAAGGGGCGTCAGATTAAGAGTAACCTAACAGACCGAGCACGGGGCTTATCCCAACATTCGAGGACTCGCGCTTGCTACCCTCTGCCGCTCTTGCAGAGCGGGTCGCATAACATTCAAGACCCAGGGTTCCGCTTCGCTCCACCCTGGGCTTCTACCACGCCTTCGGCGTGCTGCTCAGGACTGAAGCACCTGAAGTTGCCATAGCTGTAGAGTGTGTTTTACGCTAAACAGATACGAAGGCCTGGGCTATTGATCTCTAACCGCTTCGCGGCGAAATACACGGCCGGTTGGGCTAACTTCTTTTAGGGCTTCGTTCCCTTGGTGAAAACCCGAGGACGAACCTTTGGTTGCGGCTCATCGGTTTACGTCCACGACCAGGCGACCTCTGATTCGGCCCGCAAGCAACTCGTCCGCCGCGGGAATCGCTTCCGCGAGGCCGATCTCGTGGGTCATGGTATCCAACTTTGTCGAGTCGAGTTCGCGGGCAAGGCGGGTCCACGCTTCGATCCGCTCCTTGGCTGGACGCGTGACGCTGTTGATACCCAGCAAACTGACCCCTCGGAGAATGAATGGCGCCACCGTGGCCGGAAAGTCCATTCCCTGCGCCAGTCCGCAAGTCGCGACCGCGCCATCGGCCCGAGTGCTCGCACACACGTTGGCCAGGGTGTGACTTCCCACCGAGTCGATCGCCGCCGCCCAGCGTTCCTTTTGCAAGGGCTTGCCCGGCCCCGAGAACGTCTGGCGGTCGATCACCTCAGCCGCTCCCAGCGCTTTCAGATAGTCCGTCTCCTCTAGCCTGCCAGTGGATGCGACGACCCGGTAGCCGAGCTTCGCAAGCAGCGTGACCGCGAAACCGCCAACGCCGCCGCTCGCTCCTGTCACCAGCACTTCCCCTTGATCGGGTGTCAGGCCGTGCCGCTCTAACGCCAGGATTGAAAGCATGGCGGTATAGCCAGCCGTGCCGATGGCCATGGATTGTCTGGCGCTGAGACCTTGTGGAAGCGGAATCAACCAGTCGGCGCGGACGCTCGCTTTCTGGGCAAGCCCGCCCCAGTGCTGCTCGCCCACGCCGCACCCGTTGAGCAGCACGCCATTGCCGGGAGCGTAGGCGGGATGCGCGCTTGTTTCGACCTCCCCGGCCAGGTCAACGCCTGGAACGAGCGGGAACCTGCGCACGACCGGACTTTTTCCAGTGATGGCGAGCGCATCCTTGTAGTTGAGCGTGCTATAGGCCACCCGCACAAGCACCTCGCCCGGTGGCAAGGCGGATTCTTCGCAGGTGGTCAGGTTCGCGTGGTAACCCGCGTCATCTTTTTCTACCAGTATAGCTTTGAACATTGAGATTTCTTTCGTGTTGGCGGTCACCAAATATCACCCAGAGCTCGCCTGCAACGGGTCCGCTTGCTGAGGGTCCGCTGGGTTACTCGAACTCGTCCTCGTCCTCGAATTGCCGGAGGATCTGGCCCTGGAACCAAACGTACACTATTTGGCATTGGGTGGGTCAGCGTCACAGTTGAAAGCATCTCCACGTTTGTGGGACGGGCGTCCTCGCCCGTCGTTTCGCCTTTGCAGGCTTAAGCTTTTTGGAGGTGTGACGGGGCTCAGTCAAAAGCAACGGGCGAGGACGCCCGTTTTACATTCGATCGCGCCGGCGAACGGCGAACCCCGAACGAGCACGAGCGCGACGACGATTGTGTTCCAACCTCCGGACCCCGAACCCCAAACCCCGGTGAACGGCGAACGGCGAACGAGTACGAGTTCGATTAGTTGTCGTGCGGAATGGCATACCACGGATATCAACGAGCCCTTGCACTTGAATCGGAATTTCTACCGATTACTTTAGTCTGAGCCGATTCTCCCAAACGATCCGGTTTGTGACCCAATCTGCGGCGAATTGTCTTGAACTCCGAACAGAATAATAACAGTTTCTCTAATTATAAATAGGAGAATGCCCAATCCAGGCATTAGTTCAGATGGACCCCGTATCCCCTCTACGAAAAAAGCTAGTTATCTACTTCATCGGCTTCACGGCTGCACTTGCCGGTCTGCTATTCGGTTTAGACATTGGTGTCATCTCAGGGGCGCTGCCCTTTGTCAAGAATGCTTTCAAGCTCTCCGTTGAGGCAGAGGGAACTGTTGTTAGTGCCCTGCTGTGGGGAGCGGTGATGGGGACGTTGATCAGCGGAATGCTCTCGAGCAAGTTAGGACGTCGGAAAACGATCCTTGTTAGTGCGGTGATCTTCGTCCTGGGTTCGATTCTCTGCTCGATTTCACCCTCCGAGCATCTGCTGATCGGCGCGCGCCTGTTCCTCGGTGTAGCCGTCGGCGTGGCGTCCTTCACGGCACCGCTCTATCTGTCTGAAATTTCCCCGCAGAAGGTGCGCGGCTCACTTATTTCGATGTATCAACTAATGATCACGATCGGAATTGTGCTTGCGTTTCTGAGCAATACCTGGCTGGCGTCCTATGCGACGTTTGGCGGAATAACCGGTGGCCACTGGCGCATCATGCTTGGCGTGATTGCTATTCCTGCCGCCATCATGTTCCTGGGAGTACTTTTTCTGCCCGAAAGCCCACGATGGCTGTTTCTAAACGGTTTCAAAGATCGGGCGATTGCTGTTTTCAAGGGAATGCATCTCGATGACGCCGAGATCGCCGCGGAAGTCAAAGAGATCGAGGAGAACTTAAAGGTTAAGCAGAATGGATTTGAGATGTTCAAGACCAATTCCAATTTTCGGCGGGCCATTGGCCTTGGGATTGGACTGCAGATTATCCAACAACTTACCGGCATTAATGTCGTGATGTATTTCGCACCGACGATTTTTCGTATTGCGGGATTCGCAACTACAAACCAGCAAATGTGGGGAACGGTGATCGTCGGAATCACCAACGTGCTTGCGACTTTCATCGCCATTGCGTTTGTGGACAAACTGGGCCGCAAACCGATCATGTATGCAGGTTTTGTCACCATGGGCCTCGCGCTCATTACGGTTGGTACGCTCTTTAACTCGGGAATCGAAGAGCATCCCGAGCTTGGCTACCCGGCCATTTCTGCGTTGCTGATCTTCATTGTCGGTTTTGCGATGAGCGCCGGTCCGATCATCTGGGTGCTTTGCTCGGAAATTTACCCGCTTTCTGGCCGCGACCTCGGAGTGACATTCAGCACCGCGACGAACTGGATCGCCAACGCCATCGTGGGTCAAACGTTCCTGATGCTTCTGGCCGGGTTTGGTAACGGCAATACGTTCCTGCTTTACGGTGGATTGAACGCGCTCTTTATCATTTTCTTTTTGATATTCGTTCCCGAGACGAAGGGTGTGTCGCTCGAGAAGATCGAGGCGAATCTCCTGTCCGGACTTCCGTTGAGGCAGATTGGGCAACCACCGCGCGGCCGCGCCGGTGTCGAACTGCCGGCCCGATCCGCTGGCGCCCACTAGTTAGCCCCCAATTTCCTAAGCCCGTGACTCTTACGTCCGTGAGGAAGAATTGTAACAATCGAAATAGCATATGAAAAACGTGCCTATAATAACTCGCGCAGGCTTTGTCTTGTTCTGCGTCACCCTCTTGCTGGTTAGCACTGGGTCTCATACGCCTGCGGCAGAAAAGATCCTCATCGGCTTTTCTCAGGCCACGATGAATTCTGCGTGGCGCGTCGCCATGACGGAAGGGAATAAAAACTACGCGGCGGAGCATTATCCCGACGCGGAACTGCTCTTCACCGATGGCCAGAACCAGGCTGCCAAGCAGATCAGCGATGTGGGAAGCCTGCTTTCCCGGGGCATCAAGGTGCTGATCATCAGCCCTGTGCAGGCTGAGCCGCTCACCCCGATCGTGAAGCAAGTAATGGACGCCAATATTCCCGTCGTCACTCTTGACAGGGAGGTGAACACCACGGTGACCTGTCGAGTCGGCGCTGAAAACAGGCCCATTGGTGTTAATGCGGGTAAGTTTATCATCCAAAAATTGAATGGCACAGGAAACGTGATCGAAATTGAGGGTACTGTAGGCGCATCGGCGACCATCGGCCGGCATGACGGCTTTCGCGATGCTCTCACGCTGGCCCCAAAGATCAAAGTGGTGGCGGATCAGTTCTGTGATTACCTCAGGGAGCCGGCAGAGAAGTTCGTTCAGGACACGCTGCAAAGGTTCGGACCCGGACAAATTCAGGCTATCTACGCCCACAACGACCAAATGGCTCTTGGTGCCATGAAGGTGGTCGAAGCCGCCGGCCGCTCAAAGGAGATCACGATTGTGGGTATTGACGGGGAAAACAGCGCTTTTCAGGCAATTAAAGACGGCAAATTAGCCGCTACTTTTACTTATCCATTCTGTGCACCCCAAGGAATCCAGTACGCTTATAATCTCGCGATTGGCGAACAGGTGCCCGATCAGATCGTACTTAAATCAACTCGCGTGGATGCCTCTAACGTCGATCAGTACCTCGGAAAAGGCTTTTAGCCTGCATCGACCAGAGAGCAGCGGAGCGTTCGACTGAGATAACGCCCGCATCGCTCCTGACTACGCGGTGCTGCTTTTTCGGAAAGAGAATTTTCGCGTCTCCAAGGCGACTGGCTTTTACGGTTAGGTCGTTAGTTCAAAGTGACCAATGCTGACGGTCCGCTCGGAGATCGGACCCTACCGTCGCCCCAACACAGTGCGCTTTCAGCGGCAAAGCCGCGGCCCAAGACAGCCTAGGGCGGCAGCCCTAGGAACTTGTCCCCAAAGCAACGCGCACTGAAGGTGCATTTTCAACGGTTGAGCTCGTACCAAACATATCGTTGGTCGTAAACCAACGCTTGAGAAAAACCGAAATTCCTCCTTCAAGGTGATCGTTCGATGATGCTCTTCTTGTTTCTCGATGTGGTAGGTAACCGATTGTCGAGGATTGTGACACTCATGTACAACTCCACTGAATTATGTTGTTGTCACGCGCCTTCAGCGCTAGGCGGCTATTTTGCTTCCTTTCCTAGGGCTCCGCCTGGCTCCGCTCTAGGCTGTCTTGAAATGCAGCTTCGCTGCTGAAGGCACCCTTTCGGGCTGCCGAAGAAGTGGCCCAGTGACATTGCAGGGCTGACTGCCGGTGCCGTCAAAGGATGAATGTCCTGTCGCCGAAGTAACATGCCTGCGCTAAATATATGCTATGATCTTTACCAAAACCCCCTTAGCTCAGCACCCAGTGGATTACCCGGCCAAGGCCAAGGCGCTGGTGACCGAAATGACGCTGGAAGAAAAGGCCTTGTTGCTATCCGGCGATGGGTGGTGGCACACCCACCCGATTAACCGCTGGCAGATCCCGGCCCTGTCGATTTCCGACGGCCCGCACGGGCTCCGGAAAGTCGAGGGCGCGGGCCTCCCGACCAGCGCACCGGCCACTTGTTTTCCGACCGCTTCGGCGTTGGCCTCGTCTTGGGACACGGAGCTGATCCGGCGAGTAGGCGTGGCCTTGGCCGAAGAGTGCCAGACGCATGACGTCCAGGTTCTGTTGGGACCGGGGGTCAACATGAAACGCTCGCCATTAGGCGGTCGCAACTTCGAATACTTCTCTGAAGACCCCGTCCTGGCGGGCAAAATGGCCGCCGCCTATATTCAGGGGGTGCAAAGCCAGGGCATTGGCACTTCGCTAAAGCACTACGCGGCTAACAACCAGGAGTTCGAACGCATGGCGACCAACTCCAACGTGGATGAGCGCACCTTGCACGAGCTCTATTTGACCGCGTTTGAAATCGCCGTCAAAGAGGCCCAGCCCTGGACGGTCATGGCCGCCTACAACCTGGTGAACCATGTGCACGCCACCGAGAACAGCTCGTTACTGCGAGATATTTTGCGTACGCGATGGGGTTTTGAGGGGTTTGTGGTCTCCGACTGGGGAGCTGTTCATGATGGCGTGGCAGGTGTAAACGCCGGATTAAGCCTTGAGATGCCCGGCAGCGGCGACTATCTCCGGAACAAAATCATTGAAGCGGTGCGCGCGGGCCGGCTCTCGCCCGCAAAGCTCGACGAAGCAGTCGTGCCGTTGCTGACCGTAATCCTGAAGGCCAATGATCATAAGCTGTCTGGAGCCGCCTTCGACGCGGAGAACCACGATGCGTTGGCGAGGAGGGCTGCCGGCGAAAGTCTCGTGTTGCTGAAGAATTCGGATGGCTTCTTACCGCTGGATTTCCGACAAATCAAAACGATCGCTTTGATTGGGGCATTTGCCAAAACGCCGCGTTACCAGGGATCCGGAAGTTCGCAGGTTAACCCGACCCGGATTTCCACAGCCTACGACGAACTGATAAAGCTGGTAGACAAGGATACGATAGTCCGCTACGCGGCGGGCTACACCGAAGAGGGGACAACGAACGAGGACTTGATCGAGGAAGCCAGGCAGCAAGCCAAAGCCGCTGATGTGGCGGTCGTGTTTGCCGGCTTGCCAAACAGCTATGAATGCGAAGGTTTTGATCGCTCCTCTCTAGACATGCCTGGCGGCCATAATCAATTGATCGCGGAGGTCAGTGCCGCCCAACCCAACGTAGCGGTTGTCCTGATGAACGGGTCGGCGGTGACGATGCCGTGGGCCGAGAAGGTCAGGGCGATTTTGGAAGCCTGGCTGGGCGGACAGGCAGGCGGAGGCGCCATCGCCGATGGGTTGACCGGGCGGGTCAATCCTTCTGGCAAATTAGCAGAAACGTTCCCGGTCCGATTGGAAGACACTCCGTCCTTTCCCGATTTTCCTTCCCGAAATAAAGAGGCGAACTACCGAGAAGGGATCTTTATTGGCTACCGCCATTACGATGCTCGCAAGATTGCTCCTTTGTTTCCGTTCGGGTTCGGCCTGAGTTATACGACGTTTGTTTACTCAGGACTGCGGGTCGGCGCAACCGCCATAAAAGAAGGGGACGTCGTGACGGTGGCGGTGAAAATCAAGAACACTGGTCCGGTGGCCGGCCAGGAGGTAGTGCAACTATACGTCCGTGAGCAGCGTTCCAAGGTGGTGCGCCCGGAAAAGGAGCTGAAAGCGTTCACCAAGGTCGCCTTGGGAGCCGGCGAAGAACGTGATGTGAGCTTCCAGCTGACGAGACGGGACTTTGCTTATTACGACGCATTCCGTCATGATTGGATTGTCAATCCCGGTAAGTTTGAAATTCTGGTCGGCAGTTCTTCCCAGGACCTGCCGTTAAGACAGACGATTGCGGTGGAAGTTACCGAACAGGAGTGTGCCCCGCTGACCCGGTATTCGCTGCTCAAGGAGTTTGAGAATCATCCAAAGGGCAAGGCTTTTTATCCGGAGTTGGCAGAAGCGTTCGGTCTAGGTAAACCCGACGAAGTGGACGTGGCAGTCAGGGGTTTCCTGGATGATATGCCGGTGTACAAGGTCTGCGCGTTTTCCGAAGGCAAGTTCACGGAAGAAATGCTGAAGGAAATTTTGCAACAAGCGAATGGGTAACGTCACAGGTAAAACTATCTAGAGCGACGGTAGGGTCCGATCTCCGAGCGGACCGTTAGCATTGGTCGACTTGAACGGTTCGATGATGGGCATTTTACGAGAAAACAGGGCCCAAAGCGGGTTCAGCGGCTGCGAGGGACCGCAGCCCTCCAGGCTGCCATCGATCAGCCTTGCCGGCATCGCGCATTCCATTTTTTGCCCCAAAGTACATATAGCGGTGGCTGCTCCCAATGAGTAAGGTTCCGGCTGTTCCTGGGCAAACACCGGGAGCCTATCTTCTACTCCAGAAACAGAGAGGAAATAAAAAACCTATGAGCACGTTAGTCGTTATTAATTACAACGATCCCTATAAGGCGGAAGAAGTTCGTCTTAAGCTGCGGAAACTCCAAAGCGAATACCTGCTGGATCTTGAAGACGCGGTAGTCGCTGTTAAGGACGAGAAAGGCAAGGTTAAATTGCACCAGGCCGTTAACCTGACCGCGACAGGCGCAGTCAGCGGTGGCTTTTGGGGAGCTCTCATCGGACTGATTTTCCTGAATCCCCTGCTGGGCTGGGCGGTTGGCGCCACGGCAGGCGCGGTTTCTGGAGCGCTCACCGATGTCGGAATCAACGATCAGTTCATGAAGGAGCTATCCGGCGCGATGACTCCCGGCAGTTCAACCCTATTCGTCCTGGTAAGAAAAGCCACGCCGGACAAGGTGCTCGAAGAGCTGACGGGGACAGGCGGCCGGGTCTTGAAAACATCGCTCTCCCACGAGGACGAAGCTAAACTCCAGGCTGCTTTGAGTGCGTCAAGAGTGTAGAGTTCTCGTGGCCTCAGATCAAACAGCTTTCTAAGAAGCCTTCCTCCGCCAAACCCGATGCATCACCGGTTCCGGCGACTCTCCCTCGATTTTCAACGTCTGGCCGAGAACGAGTTTATTTCCGCCGTCTGCCAGCTTACGTGTAACGATCAGTTCGGCATTCTTGCCGTTTTTCGTTCGAAAAGTACTGATCGAGATCAGCTCTTTACCATGGTGTGACCACGAAGTTCGAATCGTGTAAGGTCCGGTACGCTTCTCTGTCTTTGTCTCTGGATGACCATCCAAACGGAGGTGTTCTGTCCGCGAAAATGCGGGGCCTCGTGTAGTGATGGTCAGGAGATTGCCAGACTGGCTATAGGTAGATTCGAGTTTCGTGGAAGCTGCGAGTTTCCGCTCCAATCCGGAAACTCCCATGCGTTTCATCATTGGCTCAGGAGAATCCGAGGCTTTGAGATCGAGCACCCAGGTACCATTAAAATTGACTGAAGCGAAGCCGGATACGGCTAATCCCAGCAAAGCAATGAAAGTAGTAATGAACAAGCGCATAAGCGCATTTGGTCTCGCACACTTGAGGCCCACGATGATATAGTCTTTAGAGTATGCGC
>Ga0306922_10007373_pt1 | contig 10610 bp, 9 predicted proteins | sample sta12Cox44000082_FD_203758 | JGI IMG/M metagenome (GOLD analysis project Ga0306922, IMG submission 203758) | Lab enrichment of tropical soil microbial communities from Luquillo Experimental Forest, Puerto Rico - statoxic.12C.oxic.44.000.082 (v2)... | ecosystem: Environmental > Terrestrial > Soil...
AACCGGCAAATCGACGAAATAAATCTCCCCGGGGGACTGGATCTCTGCAACTATAGGGAGAGCCCCGCGTCATGATCCGACAAATCGCTCCCCAAGACTGATTTTTTCCGCAGCCTGCTAAGGCTATGCTGTGCAACAAGCCAAGAACCGGCTGCACGAGTAGAAGGGCATAGAGCAGATATTGGGTCGCCTTTGACGCCATTATCTGAACGGTCGGCAAGTCGGCTGGAAGGCTAGGCAGTCGGGCCCGTGACCGCCATGCCAAGCGAAATAAGGTCAGCACAAAGATCGTAACGCCGAGCGAGCGATGCACTTGCACGAGAACAGCTTGCTGTTCCTTTGTCGCGGCGGCGCCGCTCGACCAAACCACGGCATAGGTGGCAGCAACCAGGAACAGAGTCGTCCAATGCATCGTCTTCATCACTCGGTCGTAGCGTTCGAACTTCAGGGTCGCCCGGGCCACTACTGCCGAACCCCGACTCTCTGCAATTGCATTCATACCCGCTCCTCCGGCCTACTTCTTCGTAGCGGTCCGCGAGACTTGACCCGACGCCGATGGGAATTATTCCGGTCAGCTACAAATATCGGTCCCGATGGGCTAGAAGGGCCCCCATGGACCGATCCGGCGTTTCGTAGTTCAGCAACCCGCTGTGGGACGAGCAGCGACTGCCGGAGCTGTCGTGCGGGGTGTCTGTGATGCTACTTTGCGCGCCTGCGTCCGCTCATCGACGGGCTTCACACGGCAAAGACGGCTTCCAGATCCCTCATTCGATGGGATGCGCGGGGGGGGGTGGGCTGCAGCTGCGACCCGTGGATGTGCGGCCGGCAACCGGCTCTGGGAATAAATGCTGGGCGAGCGTGGTCTGGATGGGCGCTACTCAGCACGCCAATCCGGAGAGTGAGATGGCTGATCGCGATCAGAACGAATTACCAGATAGGCTGAACATCAACCGCCGCGCCTCTTGAAGTGCATGGCCTGGGCGGGAACTGGGGTCGTTTGGAGCCTGTGCGGCGACGTGCCGCGCACGCTTGGCCTGATCGGCGAGGCTGCCGCCGCCGAGACGCCGCAGGGCGATCTTACTTTTGTGCAGATTAGCGATAGCCACATCGGCTTTCACCTGCCGCCCAACCCCGACCCGCGCGCCACGCTGACCGAGGCGATTGACAAGATCAAGGCGATGCCGACGCAGCCCGCTTTCCTGATCCATATCGGAAATATCAGCCACCTTTCCAAGGAAAAAGAGTGGGACGGCGCCGATCAAATCATCAAATCCGCCAACAAAGAGGTGTTCTTTCTGCCCGGTGAGCATGATGTCGCCGACGCCGACAACGGCAAGGCCTATCTCGCGCGCTACGGCAAAAACACCAAAGGCAAAGGCTGGCACAGCATCGACATGGCGGGCGTCCACTTCATCGGCCTCCTCAACGTCTTCGATTTCCAACCCGGCTTCAAATCAGCTGGCCTCGCTACGATAGGTGACGAGCAGCTCGAATGGCTGGAGAAGGATGTTGCGGGCCGCTCGGCGAGCACGCCGATCGTGCTGATGGCCCACCTGCCGTTGTGGACGATCTATGAGCAGTGGGGCTGGGGTACCGCGGATGCCGGCCGTGCGCTCGGCTATTTGAAGCGCTTTGGCTCGGTGACCGTGCTCAACGGCCACATCCATCAATCATTCAGAAGGTTTGAAGGCAACGTGACCTTCCACACCGCGGCGTCGACAGCATTCCCGCAGCCGGCACCGGGCACCGCTCCGGCACCAGGTCCAATGAAGGAGGTCCCGGCTGCCGATCTGCGCAAATACCTTGGCATTCGGACGGTCAACTACGTGCCCAGCAAGGGCGTTCCCGCCCTGATCGACCGACAGCACGCTGATCGCTTGAGAGGTAGAGCTATGTTGACGACAAGTAACGTGGCGCCGCGACTACGGCTTCTTGGCCTGACACTAGGCGCGATCGGCATAGCCGTGCTGGTGGCTGCCGCTCTGCCCCAGCTTACCTCGGCTGGCGAGGCGGTAGTCGCGGCCGCGGCAAGCCCAGCTACCATCAAGATCGACAACTTCACTTTCGCTCCGACAACGCTGGCCGTCACTACGGGAACGACGGTGACCTGGAAGAACGAGGACGACAGCCCGCACCGGATTGGCGACAAGAACGGGGTGTTCAAATCGGCGGCGCTCGACACTGGCGAGACCTTCTCCTACACCTTCGCATCGCCAGGCGAGTACCAGTATATCTGCACGATCCATCCGTACATGGTCGGGAAGATCATCGTCAAACCAGCCGCCAAGGTATCGTCGAACTGAACAGTCGCATGCGGTGTGAGCCTGCGGCCTTGGTTGGGAAAGTACGATGCGGTCGCCGCTTGGCTCATCGTCGCGGCTTTGTGCTTCGTCTAGCCGATTGTCACCGCCACGTTCATTACTTCTCTGATCCGCCACGCCGCGATGGTTGCGAGCCCCCGCTGTGATCGGCAGATCGCGTGGGATCGATCAACCAGATGCTCCTCGTCTCGCGGTAATCATTTTGAGATTCGACTCAAAAAGATGAGTACGGGCCCAAAGCAGATCCTGATCCTCGGCGGCGGCTTCGCGGGGGTTTACACCGCGCGATGCCTGGAGAAGCTCCTACGCTCTGAGGAGGCTTCGATTACACTGATCAATCGCGAGAACTATTGGGTCTATCAGCCGATGCTTCCGGAAGTCATTTCAGGATCGATTGGCCTGACCAATGTGGTTTCGCCGATCAGACGCCTTTGCCCGCGCACTAATCTGATCATGCGTGAGGTGGAGGACATCGATCTGAAGAGGCAGATCGTAACCATCAGCCCCGGTTTCCGTCCCCGCCAGATCGGGCTCAAATACGATTACTTAGTCATCACGCTCGGCAACGTGACCAACTTTCACGGCATGCCCGGCCTGATCGAAAACGCGATGCCGTTTCGAACGCTTGCCGATGCCATGGTGCTGCGCAATCACCTGATTCATGTTCTCGAGGAGGCGGATGTCGAGGAGGACCAAGAGCTGCGCCGCGAGCTGCTGACATTCGTCGTCGCAGGAGGGGGGTTCTCCGGGGTTGAAGTGATGGCCGAGTTGAACGATTTCGTGTGCTCGGTCAAAAGGTACCTACCTTCGCCTGCACAATGAGCCGCATCGCTGCGTGATCGTTCAGGCCGGCGACCGCATCCAGCGTAGAGTCCGTATGAAGCGGCCCCCTAAAAGACCGGACAGGGCCTACCCCTTGGCTACGAACCAGGAGTATGCCTATGCCTATACCCAACGGTGGCCTAGGCGACGCTAACCGAGCGGGGCAGCAAAAAGGCGCCCTGGGTCCATTAAGCTGACAATGCCGGGGCGATAATTATCTTAGTGATTTGGGGATTCATTGCTGGCCGCCGCCGCCCGTCTCCTTAGCGAAACCCATTTCCGCGGTAAAAGCAACCAACCTCGTGTGAGCTTTGCACGAGGAACTGGCCGGGTACCGAACCGATACAGTCGAGAATCGCGGCGCACTGGGCGTATGATGAATGCCTTAGGCCGAAGCTGCGCTGGCGCGGGTGGAGGCGGGGTGTTCTCCCGCGAGCACTGTGGCCAAGCGCTAGTTCGGCACCCAGATGAGGGCGTGCACCTCGCCAAATTCCCTGGCAAACTTGCTCCAGGAATCGCCCGCATCGGTGCTGCAGAAGATCTCACCGTTGACGCTACTGGCCAGCAGAAAATCGGGGTCGGCAGCGTGCGTGGCCAGGTTCCAGATCGTGCCGTTGAGGGCTAGTGGTAACGGCAGGGTCTCCCAGGTCTGCCCCCGGTCACGCGAGCGGTGCAGCGCTCCCAGGCCACCGAAGGCGCGCATCAGCGCAAAAGCTATTGTCGCCGAGGCATTTCGTGGGATCCCTCGCCAGCGCCATGTTGGTGACGAGCAGGTTGGTGTCGCCGAATGTACCGGCGATTCCCCAGACCGGTGCTTCCCGAATGGATCACCGGCCGCAGCTTTATTTTCCTGGGCGATGCCGAGTTTACCGCAGACACCAGATGCCATTCGTCACCGCCGTCATGGGGAGCCGGCGAGAGTTGCCGTAATCACGGCGCTAGAGATGCAATAAACGGGGCAGCCACAGGGATATCGCCGGAACGTAGGTAACCAACATCAATACGGCGAACATGACGCCGTAAAACGGCCAGATCTCCTTCATCACGTCTTCCATGCTTACGCGGCCAACCGCGCAACCCACGAACAGCGTCGCGCCCACTGGCGGATGGCACAACCCGATGCCGAGGTTAAGCAGCATGATCATGCCAAAATGCACTGGGTCGACGCCGAACTTGGTCACAACCGGAAGGAGGATCGGCGTGGTGATCAGGATCGACGGGGCCATGTCGAGGAGACAGCCGAGGACCAGCAGCATGGCGTTGATCAGCAGCAAGATCACATACTTGTTGCTCGACAGCGTGAGGAAGAAAGCTGTAATCGCCGCCGGCATCTGCATCAGCGCCATCATGTAACCAACGCTGGCCGCGCAAGCGATCAGCATCATCACCATCGCGACGGTCCTAAGCGTCCGATAGATCAGCCGCGGCAGATCCTTCCAGCGATAGTCGCGGTAGACAAACATCGTCACGAGGAAGGCATAGACGCAAGCGACGGCGCCGGCTTCGATTGCCGTGAAGACGCCGCCGAGAATGCCGCCGAGTATGATGACCAGCGTACCGAGCCCCCAGACCGCATCACCCGCAATCCGAAGCATGTCGCGCAGTGCCACCGCCTCTCCGGTGGGGTGGCGATATCGATAGGCCAACACCAGGCACAGCACCATCAATGAGAAACCAAGCAACAGTCCTGGCACGACGCCGGCCATGAACAGACTGACGATCGAGATCGTCCCGCCGGTCGCCAGCGAGTAGATCACGGCGTTGTGGCTCGGTGGTACCAGAAGCCCTTGCACCGAGGCCGAGATTGTCACATTGGTCGAAAAGACGCGCGGATAGCCGGATTTCTCCATTTGCGGGATCATTACCGAACCGATAGCCGAGGCGTCGGCGACCGACGAGCCGGAGATCCCGCTCATAAAGGTCGTCGCCGTGATGTTGACGAGTGACAGCCCGCCGCGCAAGCGCAAGAACCCCACTAGTACATTAGCGAAGGCGACGAGGCGACGCGCCATCCCGCCCTCGGCCATGATCGCGCCGGCTAGCACGAAAAACGGGATCGTCAGCATCGCAAACTTGCTGACGCCGCTCGATATCTGCAGCATCACCGCCTCGATCGGGATACCGATCCACAGCGCGCCGGCAAGCGCTGCCAGCACCAGCGCATAGGCGATCGGCACGCCGAGTGCGATCGCGCTGAACATCGCCCCGAGCACGACGAGGATGTTCATCGCGACTAATCGGGCGTTACTTGGAGCCGATCCACCGGTGACCCCGGCGGACCGATCAGTAGGCGCTCAGTGATAAACAGAAGCGTGAGAAGACCACCGATCGGGATCGGCAAATAAGTAATGCCGACCGACAGCGCGGGAAATTCAGCGATGACTTGGTGCCAGGTCGTAGTGCAGAGCAGTGCGCCCCAAACGATCATGAAGAGGCTAATCAGCACCATCAGTAGCTCGCCCGCGAGATCGACGATGCGCTGACTCAATGGCGGCAACGCGTCGCGCAATACCGTGACCCGCATGTGCACTCCGGAGCGGTAGCACATAGCGGCGCCGAAGAACGTCAATACCACCGACAGCAGGATTGCCATCGGTTCTGGCCACGACGCGGCGCTATCAAGGACGTAGCGCGTGAAAACGCCCCACGGTACGACGATTGCGATCGATACCAAGGCTCCGCCAGCAATGATGGCGCAAAGCCGATAGAGCAGATCCATCGCCCAACGCAGGCCGACTGCAGGCGCCTTACGCCTTGCCTCTGTCGGCAGAAACAAGTCAGTCACGGCGCTTCTCGCAAGCTCTCATGGCAGTGTTTAGCTTACCCCTGCCCCGGCGGATCGGAGTTTGGATGCACCGCGGTTCAGGTTACCGCTTCCATGCGCTTGATCAGATCGGCGTATTTGCTGCCGTATTTGTCCCAGACCGGCTTGACTGCGTCGCGGAAGGCCTGCTTGTCGGCGATCTCATCGACCTCGATGTTGGCGGCCTTCATGCGCTCGAATGCATCCGCCTCTTTCTTGTTCCACAGCACCCGGGCATCGGTCTGTGCCTCGCGTGACAACCTTTTGAGCAGTGCCTGGTCATCCTTCGAGAGTTGGTCCCAGCTGCGCTTCGCGAATACCAGTACCTCGGGCACGATCAGGTGCTGCGTGAGGCTGTAGAACTTGGCGATCTGATAGTGGTTATCGAATACGAAGCTCGGCGGATTGTTCTCTGCGCCGTCGATCACGCCGGTTTGTAGCGCGCTGAACACTTGATCGTAGCCCATTGCGACGCCGTTGGCGCCGAGCGCGTTCGCCATGTCGACGAAAATCGGGTTCCCGATCACCCTGATCTTCAGGCCCTTGAGATCGGCGATGCTCTTGATCGGATGCTTGGTGTCATAGAAGTTGCGCGCTCCCGCATCCATCCAGCACAACCCTACGAGATTGGCGGTCGGATTGGCGGTCACTTTATCGAGCAGCTCCTGGCCGATCGGCCCGTCGACGACGCTGTGCATATGGGCGACGTTGCGGAATGCAAAAGGCAGGTTGAAGACGTTTATGTCATCGACCACCGGGCCCAGCGCGCCGACGCTTACGCGGGCAAACTGGATGGCGCCGATCTGTGCCTGCTCGATCGCCTCCTTCTCACCGCCCAATTGCATCGACGCGTACATCTGCACGCTGAGCCGGCCGCCCGTGGCAGCCTCGAGCTTCTTGCCGAGATCCTCGACCGCCTGAACTGTCGGATAGCCCTCTGGATGAACATCAGAGGCCTTCAGCACGGTCTTATCCGAAGCAACCACGTAACGGCTGATCGTTGTGGTGCCGAGCGCGGCCGCGCCCAACGCGGTCAGCAAATCCCGTCTTCTCATGATTCCCTCCCCTCACTCACCTATCATGCCAAGGCGCGTCGGCCTGTTTGACCACCTGGCGGAGATTTATATGATAACCTGATGACTGTCGAGGCTCGCTTTGCGTAAACGCAGCGCTGTTGGCACAATGCTTCGCCCAGTAAGGCCGCCAGCGCGCCTCACCCGGGAGATCGCCGAGCGCATCGCCGACGAGATCGCCACCGCACGGCTGCCGCCGGGAGCGAAGCTGCCGACCGAGCAGGAAATGGTCTCGGCGATGGGGGTCAGCCGTACCGTCGTTCGCGAGGCAGTAGCAGCATTACGAGCGCGCGGCCTCGTCGTCACTCGCCAAGGTGCTGGCGCCTACGTCGCAGCCGACGCCGACCGCCGGCCGTTCCAGCTCGCGTTTGACGGCTTGCCGTCCATTGCCGAAGTCCTCGACGTCATGGAATTGCGGGCGAGCGTTGAAGTTGAGGCCGCGGGACTGGCTGCCGAGCGCGGCTCGCCCGCCGCACGGCGCCGGGTTGGCGCGGCTCTAGTGGCCATCGACGCGGCACTTGATCGCGGGGAAAGCGCGGTCGACGAGGATTTCGCGTTTCACCGAGCCATCGCAACAGCGACTGGCAACCGCCAATTTGCCAGTTTTCTCGAGTATCTCGGCCGCTTCATCATCCCCCGCCAAAGCATCCGCGTCTCCGCACACCGCCGCGAGGGGCAGCGCGCTTATTTGGAAGCCGTCCAGCGAGAGCACCGCGCGATCGCCGCGGCAATCCAGGTGCAGGATGCCCCCGCCGCGCGCGAGGCGATGCGCCGGCATCTCTCCAATAGCCAGCAGCGCTATCGCCGCCTCGCCGCGGAAGCCAGCGCTCTGGCGGGACCGCCGTTGACGCGGTGACACCGGGCTATGACCCGCTATGGATGTGGAAAGGCTAATGGATAAAATCACAGGGATGGAACCGACACAATGGATAGGCTCGTTGTAGATTTCTGTCGCTTCTACGCGGTGTTGATTGCTCGTGCCGCTATCATGACGCTAGTCGCGGTCGGTCCGGCACTCGCCGAACGGGCACCCTTCAGCCAGGCCGTCATCGACGCGGCGATGAGCGAGCCCGGCCTGCGTTATGCCCCAAGCGAGGCCTGCCCCGGCCCGACCTACTCGTCGCTCAAGCGCATCGGCACCAGCCACTGCGTGCTGAGGCCGGCACAGGCATTCTATTTCCTGGCGCTGACCGCTTATCTCGACCCCGATGCGCGCGCCTCGAGCAGCCGGCCAGTGTGGAGCCGCGTGGTCGAGCTGTTCACCATCCTAACCCGCGATGGCAACGGGCCGCAGGTCGCCCGACCCCTCGACGGCTGGTCGGATGGTCCAATCGCCCAAGCAATTTTGCTGATCAAGCACACACCCGTAGTGTGGCGTGCGCTCGGCCCTGTCGAACACGCCAAGGCGGATTGGTTGATGGCGGCGATGGCGGTGCTCGGCAATTGGGGCTTCAACGACGCCAACAACTGGCTGACCGGCATCGGTCTCGCCGGCAATTTCGCAAAGACCAACAACCCAAACTTCACTCAGGGCTATCTCGGCGTGATGATGGCCTGCATCCTCTATTTCGGTCAGGCAGGATGCGACAGCCTGCTCACCAACTTCGACTACGACCAATACATCACGGCATTCGAGACCTTCAACTGGCAGAACATACTGAGCCCGACCAGCTGGCTGGCAGAGATCGACGTGGCCGACACCCACTACACGATGAAGGATCTGATGGAGAATGGCGGCGATCTGACCAGTGCCCGCCCCAGTCTTGGGCAGGGTGCAGGGGTCAAGCTGCCGTTCAAGTATCTCGGCATCGAGCTCACCGGCGAGAACGCCGACCCGAACGCAGTGATGAGCCTCTTTCGGGCTGAGTCGATCGGCCAAAATCCGCCCACCGAGCCGCCGGACCCGGATAATCTGCTGTCCAACTCACAGCCAAAGCCGATGTATTACTGGGCTGTCGCGAGCCGCAAAGTAGCGCCGGACGGCGTGGCGCAGATCATCGACGCGACGCAATCGCCGGTCGAAGGCGAACTCGGCATGGGTTACGAGTTCAACTCTGACGACAGCGCCGGCATCCGCAGCGACGCGCTATATACCTTCGAAGGCTGGCTCAACAATCTGATCACCCGCGCGACTTTGCAGGCGCTCGGGGCATGGGATCACCGGCAGATGCGCCTCGTCGAGCGGCGCATGATGGTTGGCGGGCGCGACCTGCTTTACAAGCTCGAGCACGGCTATCATGGGCGCGCACTCAACGCCAACGGCCCCAACACGCATTATCGCAATGTGTGCGTAGTTGATGTCGTCGGTCCGGACTTCGAGTGTGATCCCACGGATCCGATGATCGAGGGGACCCCTCTAGAGAAGGGCTTTGCCTATGACCGAGAGATCTGGGACAAGCTCGTTAAGGAGCGTCGATGAAAAGCGTATCGTCGTAGATTCGACCGATGCCCTTGTACCAGCTTGCTTGTCACGGCGAAGAGCTGGTCCGGGAGTGAGGTCCGGATGCGATCCGGCGATCCCGGCCCGGATCGGCTTGGCTCTCCGTCAGCCGCTGACGGCAAATTCGAGCTTGTCAAGGATCACTCTCAGCGGTTGGAGCCGGGGCGGCAGTGGCTCCCGGTCAGGGGTGATCAAGTGGCGCAACAGCCTAATCAGCGTCCGGCAGTCGTCCTCGGTCAGGTCGAGTGGGCATTCTGCCGCCAGCGGGTCACAACAAGTCATTGGAAGCATCCTCCCTTCATCGTTTCCGCTTCTGTGGCGGTTTGACCCGAAAGCATACCCGGACGCACCTAACGGCGGATCGCGGGCATCACAGCAATCGAGGATAGGGGAGACCAGCCGGTTTGCGATTGCAGGCGCTTGCTGTGTTGGTAGTGAATCCTTGCGGAGATGCCTCCATGCAGTTGCGCTAGGCGCTTGCGGTGCTTGATTTGCCTTGACGGCGGCGCTGGTGAATCTGCTCGGCGACGAGGGAGATGCAGCTGGCTTGCCGCCTGAGCCGTTGATTGGCTGGCACACGTCCCGGCATCGGCGAAACCTTCGGGTCTCCTCCTCGTTGCTGGGGGGCCGTCGTAAGTGAAGTAGTGAGGATGCGCGTTTCGTCTTGCGATCCCGCCACTAGGCCAATCCGTCCTCGCCCTTCGTATCGAACCCTCAACCAGCATCATCTCAAGAGGAACCGAAAGTTTGTTGACTCTCCGCTGAACCCTCGGTCCCGCTCACCTAGGAACCGCGCAAACCTCGATGAGGCGCCTGCTGGCGGCCGCGCTTGTTACCAAAGGGAGGTGCTCTCGCTCCCTCGGTTGGTCCGGAACGCGGGGATCTACGACCGTGGTCCCCGGTCGTCCACGTAGCCGGTAGGTCGGCTGGTCATGCGTGGCCAGGCTCCGCCCTCGACATCTTTTTTGGAAAATGGGGCGGTCAAGGGTGCTGCAGGATCCGCTTGTTCTTGCTGCAGCCGTTCCCGGGGGATGGTGATCTAAGACGGCGGCTCGTCACTCGTCCACTCTGCGAGTTTTGTCCAGCCAGCGCGGATCAGGTATTGGGCGTCGTCGGCCGACATTTCGATTGTTCCATCGGGGCCGACGTTG
>Ga0306922_10007378_pt1 | contig 10605 bp, 10 predicted proteins | sample sta12Cox44000082_FD_203758 | JGI IMG/M metagenome (GOLD analysis project Ga0306922, IMG submission 203758) | Lab enrichment of tropical soil microbial communities from Luquillo Experimental Forest, Puerto Rico - statoxic.12C.oxic.44.000.082 (v2)... | ecosystem: Environmental > Terrestrial >...
GCGATCCCGATGATGAACCCGAGAATCGTCGCGAGGACGATACCTAAGCCGGCGACGAGCAGCGTATTGAGGAGCCCCACCAGGAAGACCCGGGCATAGGTGTCCGCCTCGTCATAGGCAATGAGCGACTGATTGACGCAGAAGCCCGCGGTGTTGTCGAGAAAGCCGAAGCCGCTTGCGATATTTTGCGCCTGGAGATTGGATCTGGCGTTGACGATGAATTCATAGCCGAGTCCCAGCAGCAGCGTGAGCACGACGATCTGATATAGAAGCGCACGCGTTCTCGGATTGCTGTAACTGACAAACTTGGACACTGCAGTCGCGAACCGCGCCGATTGCCTCAGCGGATCGGCGGCGCATATTGAATGCCGCCCTTGGTCCAGAGCCGATTGAGGCCGCGACTGATGCCAAGCTTCGAGCCGGTTCCGACGTTGCGCTCGAATACTTCGCCGTAGTTGCCGACCTGCCTGACGATGCGCACCACCCAGTCCTTGGTGAGTCCGAGTTGTTCGCCGAAATTGCCCTCGACGCCGAGCAGCCGCCTGATCTCGGGTTGGTTCGATTTCAAGGCCTCATCGATGTTCTTGGAGGAAACGCCGAGCTCTTCAGCATTCAGCATTGCGAAGTGAGTCCACTTGACCACGTCGAACCATTGATCGTCGCCCTGGCGCACCAGCGGGCTGAGCGGCTCCTTGGAGATGATCTCCGGCAGGATGACGTGATCGTTTGGATTGGCGAGCTTGAGCTTCTCCGCGTAGAGCTGCGACACGTCGGTCGTGAACGCGTCGCAACGGCCCGCCTCGTAGGCCTTTATCGTCTCGTCGGCGGTACCGAACGCGACGACCTCGTACTTCATGCCGTTGGCGCGAAAAAAGTCGGCAAGATTGAGCTCGGTCGTGGTGCCGGTCTGCGTGCACACCGAAGCGCCGTTGAGCTCGAGCGCGGAATTGACCTTGAGCGATTTGCGCACGATGAAGCCCTGGCCGTCGTAGTAGGTCACGCCGACGAAATTGCCGTAGGAAACATCGCGCGACAGCGTCCAGGTCGTATTGCGCGAGAGCACGTCGATGTCGCCGGTCTTCAGCGGTTCGAAGCGATCCTTGGCGGAGAGCGGCGTGAATTTCACTTTGCTTGCATCCTTCAACACGGCGGCGGCGATGGCGCGGCAGAAATCGACATCGAACCCGGTCCAGTTGCCCTTGTCGTCAGGATTGGAAAAGCCGGGTAGGCCCTGGCTCACCCCGCAGATGAGCGACCCCCGGTCCTTCACGGTCTTGAGCGTCTGCGCGGGTGCCGACGCGACGGAAAAGCCGAGCACGAATGTCGTTCCGAACAGAAGCAGCTTGCGTTTCATGGAACGGCCTTTCATGGCACACGCCTCATTGAGCCGGTATCGGATTGTTCGTGAATGGTCGGCTTGGCGAATTGCGTTGAGCTTGCCGCCCAGCGCCGCATTCTGGGCACATCGCATGCGCCTTCCCCTGTTGCAGCGCCTGATCCCATCTCAGAACGATCGCGGGCGGGGGTCAAGGGGTTGACGCCAGCGACGGGCGACGCCATCACCGAATGCGACGGCATTGCGGTACGCTCCGCCACCGCCGCGCGACTCGCAGGCATGATAATAATCGCTCGATGAAGAAGACCGAAGCCGATCCCACAGATCCGCCGTTGCGGCCTGCGACACAATTGGTGACGGGCGGCCGCGAGAACGTGGCGCACGGCTTCGTCAATCCGCCGGTCCATCACGTGTCCACCGTGCTCTATCCGACGGCGGAAGACTTTCTCGCCCGCCGCGCGCGCTATCTCTATGGACGCCGCGGCACGCCAACGTCGGAAGCGCTTGAAACCGCGCTACGCGAGCTGGAAGGCGCGGACTGCGCCGGTGTCGCACTTCTGCCTTCCGGGTTGGCGGCGATTTCGACCGCACTGCTGACCGTGCTCAATGCCGGCGATCACCTGCTCGTCACCGACAGCGTGTACGAGCCGACCCGCAAGTTCTGCGACGGCGTGCTCAAGCGTTACGGCATTACCACGACCTATTACGATCCGCTGATCGGTGCGGACATCGCCGCGCTCATTGCGCCGAACACGCGCGCCGTGTTTGTCGAGGCGCCCGGCTCCCTGACGTTCGAGGTTCAGGATGTGCCGGCGATCGCGGCCGCCGCCCACGCGCGCGGCGCCGTGGTGCTGATGGACAATACCTGGGCCAGCCCGCTGTTCTTCCGCGCGTTCGCGAAGGGCGTCGATCTTTCGATTCAGGCCGCCACCAAATACATCGGCGGCCATTCCGACGTCATGCTCGGCACCGTGTCCGCCAATGCCAACATTTGGCCTCGTCTGAGCGAAACCGTGCATTTGCTAGGACTTTGCGCTGGTCCCGATGACATCTATCTCGCCTTGCGCGGCCTGCGCACCCTGGGGGTGCGCCTCGCACAGCACCAACAGGCGGGACTGAAGATCGCGCGCTGGCTCGCGCAACGGCCCGAGATTGCCCGCGTGCTTCATCCGGCGCTGGAAGGCTGTCCCGGTCATGCCATCTGGCAACGCGATTTCTCCGGCGCGACCGGCCTGTTCAGCATCGTGTTCAAGCCGGTCGAGAAGCACGCTGTGTATGCGTTCCTCGATGGGCTGAAGCTGTTCGGCATCGGCGCCTCGTGGGGCGGCTTCGAGAGCCTCGCCATTCCCTTCGACTGCGCCGCGATCCGCACCGCCACGCACTGGGCGCCGGGCGGGCCAACAGTGCGGTTTCACATCGGCCTCGAAGACGTGGACGACCTCATCGGCGATCTTGAGCGCGGCTTCGCCGCATTTGCCGCAGCGCGCTGAGGCTACGAAGCGGGCAGTGCCTTCCTCCGGTCGCGCAGCTCGAAATACAGATTGCGTCCGTAGACGAAAACGCCGAAGCCCTGGCCCAGGATGAATACCGGATCGCGGATGTAGAGCGCATAGCCGAACAGCAACAGCCCGCCGCCGATCGAGAAGAACCAGAACGCGATCGGCATCACCATCTTGCCGGCGCGCTCGGAGGCGATCCACTGCACGAGGAAGCGCATCGTGAACATGATTTGCGCGACGTAGCCGAGCAACACCCACCACTGGAACTTGGCGATGAACACCTCGTGCAGGTAGTTGCCGAGCGCCTGCGAGAGATCAATCAGCATTCGGTTTCACCTCCAATGCGTGCGGCGCCCGCGGCCGCCGCCGGATCAACCACCACACGCCGAGCAAATCGAGGATGCCGATCCAGAGCCGATCCCACAGCCCATAATGCGACGTGCCGGCGCGGCGCGGACGATCGACCACCTCGAGATAGCCGATCTCGTAGCCTTCGCGCCGCACCAGCGCTGGAAGAAACCGGTGCAGCCCGTCGAAATAGGGCAAGGCCAAAAACAGATCGCGGCGGAACGCCTTGAGACCGCAGCCGGTGTCGCGGGTGCCGTCGCCCAGCAACGCGCCCCGCACGCCGTTGGCGACGTTCGATTGGAATTTCTTGAACCCGGTCGCCTTGCGGCCGACGCGCTGGCCCGCAACCAGGCCGACGCGCGGCGCTCCGGCCGCAAGCTTCTCGAGCAGCGGGCGGATGAAGGCAGGATCGTTCTGCCCATCACCGTCGAGCGTCACGATCACCGGCGCGCGTGCGTGGAGCACGCCAGTGTGCACAGCCGCCGACTGACCGCACGGGGACTGATGCTTGATTTGCCGGAGCCAAGGCTGACTCGCCATCAGCCGCGCGAGTTCGGCCTGTGTGTCATCGGTCGATCCGTCGTTGACGTAGATAACCTCGTAGCTCAGCGCGTTGCCGAGCGCCCGCGCGATTTCCGCCACCAACGGGGCAATATTCCCTGCCTCGTTGCGCACCGGAACGACGACGGAGACGGCCGGCGCGGCGCTAATGCCAGACACTTGGCTCATGATGGACGGCAGATTGCCACTGGGCACGCGCGCAACAAAAGGGGGAAACCGTATTGATTCTGCCGCTGTGATCGCGATGGCGATGGCGCGAGCTTCTAGGCCGCGATCAGCTGCCGGGCAGCGCTTTTTACGCGAGCGGCAGAAGGACCCGGCAGCGGCCGGATCCTCCCGTCGACACCGAGCACGAAGCCAAGCCCGCGCGCGGCAAACCAGTCGCGGACCAGCAGAACGCCGAGAACACCCGCGAGCGCGCCGGCGATCACGTCGCTGGGAAAGTGCGCGGTCAGCACGATCCGGCTCAGCGCGATGATCACGGCATAGGTCCACAGGAACGGCCGGGTGCGCGGCCACAGCGCACCGATGGCCATGGCCGCCGCGAAAGCGTCGACCGCGTGGCCGGAGGGCAGGCTCGCATATTCCACACCCCATCCGAACGGATGATACGAGAACGGCTCAACGGTGCCATCGACCAGCGGCCGCGCGCGGCCGATCAGGCGCTTGGCGATGGTGAAGAAGAGGCCGGGAAGCCCGATCGCCAGGAACAGGAAGCCGAGCCGCACCGCGATTGCGGCGAGGACGCCGCGTGCCATGAGCGACAACCTTGGAGAAGTCGTCGTCGCGATCAGTACAAGCAGCGTCCCTATCGGTACCAAAAACCAAGGAGACTTTCCGAAGTCGGTCAGGCGGTCGAAATCCTCGATCACCCATTCCGGCAGCCGCTGCGCCAAGCCGACCGCAGGCGCATCGATCACGATCATGGTCGCTACGACGACGACCACTCCAAGCAGTGCGGCAACGGCGAGGCGGGGCAGGCAACGCCAACGCGGCGTCACCGTCCAGCGCGGCTTGCGTTGAAACAACCGGAAATATCCCGCGGCATTGCTGCGCAGAAAGCTCAATCGCGCGCCGAGGCGCTGCGCCGGAACGCGCTTGACCCCGCCGCTGAGACTCACGGCTGTCCCCGCGCGCGGAACACCGCAATCGTGATCGGCTGCCCGGTGCTCAGATTGATGGCCTCGATGCGCGGGCCGGCCGTATAACGCAGCCCGATGGCGTCGGCGCGCTGGGCAAAGCTTTTTTCCTGGCGTGTATCGACGAAGGCTAAGTGGCATTGGTCGGCGGCCAGAAATTCGGCTGCCCCGGCGGTATCGGTGAGACGGGTGCCCGTGCCGGAGAGAAAAACCAGGCTTGGCTCCTGATAACCCACTGCGGCGGCCGCGGGCTCAGGGCAACCGCTGTCGCGCAGGATGCGCGCGAGCGTGACACTCGGGAACAACTGTCCAAGCGACGGAATGACCAGGCCGAAAATGGCAATGCTCGTGAGGATCGCAGCCGCCGCCGCGCGCAACAGCGCGTGTTCGGCACCATCCGTCTCATAAAGGTGCCATGCCAAAAAGCCGAGCAGTACCGCTCCGCCGACGATCGGCCAAACCAGGAGACCAAATTGCCGCCCGATCACGGCGAGCGCGATGATGCCACCAATCCCGGCGAGCATCGGAACGATGAACCATCCGATCGTGCCCCAGACCAGCAAGGCCCTGCGCGACAGCATCCCCGTATCGATCACGCCGGCGATCAAGATCGCGATTGCCGGATAGAGCGGCAGCACATAGTGCGGCAGCTTGGTCACGACCAACTCCAGGACCAGCCATGATGGCGCCAGCCAGGCGAGCAGGAACTTGGTCGCCGGCTTGCCGCGGGCGACCCACACCGCCGGCGCGGCGAGCGCCGCGAGCGTGGCGCCGGGCCAGAACGTCAGCCAGAACAGCAGGAAGTAAGTCCCGGGCGGCGCACCATGGGACTCCTGGCTGCTGTAGATTTTGCTCAGCATGTCCTCGCCCATCGACTCGGCAAAGAATGCCTCGCCGGTGCGTCCGACGATCGCGAGAAACCAGGGCAGCACCAAAGCGGCGAACCAGACGATGCCGGCAATGGGCTTGAGCGCCGATAACCAGCGCGCGGAACGATCGACTGCGATCAACGCGATTGCAGCGAGGCCCACCACCATCAAAATCAACGGCCCCTTCAGCAGGACACCAGCAGCAAGTGCGGTCCAAAATACTGCCGGCATCTGCCAGGCCGCGATCCCACCACGCGGCCTGTTTGGTTCGAGATAGGCGCGGCCCATTGCGCCCATCGCGGCGGTGACAGTCAGGAGCAACATGGCGTCGGTCTTGGCGAGCAACCGCTCGATACCGAGCAGCAGGCAACTTGCCATCATCAAGGCGGCCAGCACTGCGGCGCGACGGGACACGAACGCGAGCGCAGCCCAATAGGTCAGCAGAACGGCGCCGATCGCGCCAATGAGCGAGGGAATCCGGTAAACCCAGATGCTGGCGAGTGCCTGGCGAAATCCGAGTGCGCTTGCGGCTTTGACCACACCGGCTTGCAGCCAATAAATGCCGACCGGTTTCTTGTAACGCACCTCGTCCTGAAAGCGGATATCGACATAGTCGCCGCTTTCCACCATCTGCTTGGTGGCTTGCGCGAAGCGCGCCTCGTCGCGATCGACCGGCGGAATACTGAAAAAGCCGGGCAGAAAGCAGAGCAGCGCGACCACGAGCAACACGGCGATCGCGCGCGCGTGCGAGCCGACCGCAAAGTCGAGGATCGCCGTCAGGCTGCGCGGCGCAGCGGCTTGTCGCCGCTCGTTTCCGGCCGTGATTGCCATGTCGCGGGTCCAGCGTTGCGAAGGGAACGGCAAAAGGTGTCGAGGTCGTGGCCGATGGCATAGCCCAGCAGGAACATCAATCCTGTCGAACGGGCCGGGGGCGAACTCCTAACCGTTTGAGCTGAAATGCTTTTCATCCCGTGGCGACGCCAGCGTCGCGCCTACCACTGGTTCGATCCATGCAATGGGCGGCCCAAATGGGCTACATTTCTGCTGAGCGCCGATCAACGACGCCGACGGGCAACACGGGAGACGACCATGGATCACGACCGCAGAGCATTTCTGAAAACGACGAGTCTCGCTGCCGCCGCCGCGGCGGCAAGCATGCCGCCCGTATCGGAGGCGGCTGCGCAAACGCGGTCTGCGCCCGGCGAACTGAAAGAGCTGCCGAAAGGCCTGGTGCTGGCCACCTTGCGGCGGTCCGATGGTTTCGGGCTCGGCCTGCGCACGGACCGCGGCATTCTCGATGTCGTCGCCGCCGAGCAGGATTTTCGCGAGGGCGCGCCAACCACGATCGACGCGCTGTTCAAAGGACAAGGTGACGCCAACGCGCTGCGCCGCCTCGCCGAGAAGGCGCGGACGAGCGCCTCCGCCGAGCGTTATTTCGTGGCGATCGAGCAGGCGGCGTTTGGGCCGTGCGTGACCAATCCGGAAAAGATCGTCTGCATCGGCCTCAACTATCGCAGGCACGCCGCCGAGACCGGCAATCCGGTGCCAAAGCAGCCGATCCTGTTCAACAAATACAACACCGCGATCAACTGTCACGCCGGCACCATCGGCGTGTCGGAGGAGGATGCCCGCAACTTCGATTATGAAGCCGAGCTGGTAATCGTGACCGGGCGGCGCGCCCGCAACGTATCGGAAGCCGATGCGTCCAATTACATTTTCGGCTACGCGACCGGCAACGATTTCACCGCGCGCGATCTGCAGTCGCGCTCCACCCAGTGGATGCTGGGCAAGAGCCTGGACGGATCCGCGCCGGTCGGCCCGTGGCTGGTCACCGCCGATCTCGTCGACGGCGACAACCTCAAGATCGAATGCCGGGTGAACGGCGAGGTGCGCCAGTCCTCGAACACCTCCGACATGGTGTTCAACTGCAAGCAGCTGGTCAGCTACATTTCCCGATACTTCACGCTCAAGCCCGGCGACATTATTTTCAGCGGTACGCCGGAAGGCGTGATCGCGGGCTATCCGAAGGACAAGCAGGTCTGGCTCAAGGCCGGCGACAAGATCGTCACCTCGATCGAGAAGCTCGGCGATTTGAGCTTTACGCTGACCTGACGCCGCTCGCGGTTCGACCCGCGGGCGGTGCGGTGACGCCGCCTTCGGCCCGCATGTATGATTCTGTCGCCCCGCTGGCGGGAGAACCGCCTCCTGCGCTAGAAGCGTGCGTCGCGTCCCCGTAGCTCAGGGGATAGAGCAACAGCCTTCTAAGCTGAAGGTCGCAGGTTCGAATCCTGCCGGGGACGCCATTTTTTGTCGAGCACCACAATGGACAAGCCGATCAGCCTCGCTGACCTGACCTCACTGTGCAAACGGCGCGGCTTCATCTTTCAGTCGAGCGAGATTTACGGCGGCATCAACGGCTTTTGGGACTACGGGCCGCTCGGCACCGAGCTCAAGCGCAACATTCGGGAAGCGTGGTGGTACGACATGGTGTCGGGCCACAACGCGATCCGGAAGCTCCCCGATGCGCCGTCGCCATTTGGCATGGTCGGTCTGGACACCTCGATCATCACGCATCCGCAGGTGTGGAAAGTTTCGGGACACTTCGACCTGTTTCAGGATCTGATGGTCGATTGCCGCGAGACCAAGCACAGGTACCGCTACGACCAGCTGCGCGGCCGCTGGGCGAGCTACGGCGACCGTACCGTCTTCATCACGGTCGCGCCGGACGTCGAGGATGAAGCCGCCTACGCACTCCGGCGGGCGCTAAAACTTTTCAATCTGCGCCCTGCGCAAGCGGACGAGGTGAAATGGACCGGCGATTTCAACGCGCTCAATGAGATCGATCTGCCGCGCGAAGTGACGATCTCTTCCCTGGGGAACAGCGCCGCGCCGGATTTCTCATCGGTTCTGGCACCGGAAGCGAGCGCGACGGGCACCTTGACCGAGCCGCGCGAGTTCAACCTGATGTTCCAGACTTTCGTCGGTCCACTGGTTTCGGATGAAAGCACCGCCTTCCTGCGTCCGGAAACCGCGCAAGGCATCTTTCTCAATTTCCGCAACGTGGTCGACTCCTCGCGCGTTCAAGTGCCGTTCGGCATCGCGCAGATCGGCCGCAGCTTCCGCAACGAGATCACGCCGCGCCAGTTCATCTTTCGCTCGCGCGAATTCGAGCAGATGGAAATCGAGTTCTTCTGCGAGCCGTCGACTTCGGAGGCGTGGTACCGCCATTGGCGCGACCGCCGGCTGCGCTGGTTCACCGATCTCGGAATCAAATCCGACCGGCTGCGCCTGCGCGAGCACGCGCCGTCGGAGCTGAGCCACTACTCGCGCGGCACCGCCGACATCGAATTCGCCTATCCGTTCCTGCCGCCGGGCGAGTTCGGCGAGCTCGAAGGCGTGGCGCACCGGGGCGATTTCGACTTGCGCAGCCACATGGAGGGCAAGCTCGATCCGAAAAGCGCGCCGCTCACCGTCGAGCTCGGCAGCGCCGGCAAGCCCAAGTTCGCGGGCAGCGGCAAGAACCTCGCCTATTTCGACCAGCGCAGCGGCCAGCGTTATATTCCGCACGTGATCGAGCCGTCTGCCGGCGTCGATCGCGCGCTGCTCGCGTTTCTCTGCGACGCGCTCGAGTTCGACGAGGCACCGGACGAGAGCGGCGCCATGAAGCAACGGACCGTGCTGCGCCTGCACCCGCGACTCGCGCCGGTCAAAGCCGCCGTGCTGCCGCTGGTGAAAAAGGACGGCATGCCGGAGGTCGCCAAGGATCTCTATGACGCGCTGTTGACGCGCTTCCCGGTCCAGTACGACGAGAAGGACGCCATCGGCCGCCGCTACCGCCGCAATGACGAGATCGGCACGCCGGTCTGCATCACCATCGACAGCCAGACGCTGCAGGATCAGACGGTGACGTTCAGAAATCGCGATGATCTCAAGCAGTGGCGTGTCCGCCTCGACGACTGCGTCGCCGAGCTGGAAAAGCGCATCGCGGCTAAACCGAAGGCATTGCAGCGCGAGGTTGCCGCTCCGGTCAGCTGAGGCACGACCAGCACCCGACTCCGTGCATTTCCCTCTCCCCGCGTCGCCCGGAGAGAAAGAAGCCGCTCTGTGTGAAGCGGCTCACCTCTGCGCTCGCGACGATCTGCTAATCGCCCCTAGCAGGTCATCCAGCGCCGAGGTGATGCAATGCGCAAGATCATCACAGTGGCCGCAATTATCGTTATCGCCGCCGTTGCCGTCGTCTGGTCGAAATCGCTGTCCGGGCCCGGTAAAGGAATAGAGGTGGAGGCAACCGAGGCGTCCCTCGCCATCTCCCCCACGGACATCATGGTGAAGAACGGCAAGAACCTGCCCCATGAGCGGTGGGAGCCGGCGTTCTGATCTATCTCGGCTTCGCCGATTCGACGGCCTGCAGCGCGTTGACGAGACCGGCGCCGTAGTCGCGGTCGCGGCCCTTCGGCCCGAGGTCCTTGGCGGTGTCCATGAGGATCTTGCGCACCGCGCTCGGCGTGAGCGACGGATTACGCTCGATCAGCAAGGCGGCGATCCCGCTCACCTCGGCGGCAGCTACCGAGGTGCCAGTCGTCAACTGATAGGTCCCGTCGGGCGCCGGGGCCAAGATGTCGACGCCGGGCGCGGCGACGGCGATGTAATTTCCCCGATTGGCACCGCGGAACAGCCGGTCGTTGGCGTCGGTCGCGGTGACCGCGATCACGTTCGGGTTCGGTCGCCAGCCGATGTGCCTCGGGAAGCTCGAGCTTCTGCGGCGCATATTGCTCGGCGTTTATCGGGACCGTGCCCTGCTGTGCGGGGATATACACAAAATTCACCTGGGCGCGCGCGACCAGACGGGCCGG
>Ga0306922_10007379_pt1 | contig 10605 bp, 10 predicted proteins | sample sta12Cox44000082_FD_203758 | JGI IMG/M metagenome (GOLD analysis project Ga0306922, IMG submission 203758) | Lab enrichment of tropical soil microbial communities from Luquillo Experimental Forest, Puerto Rico - statoxic.12C.oxic.44.000.082 (v2)... | ecosystem: Environmental > Terrestrial >...
GCGCGATGACGAGATCGGCCCGAGCCAATTGACGTGCTCGGCGCTCGATCACCTCCCAGGGGCAAAGCAGATCGGACAAGGACAAAGTTGCGTAATCATGCGAGAGAGGAGCACCAAGGAGAGATGCACAACTCGAAGCGGCGGAAATTCCCGGCACAATCTCCAATTGAAAAACATCATCCTCGCAGATGAGCTCTAGCGCAAGTGCAGCCATTCCATAGACACCGATATCGCCGCTTGAGACGAGACTCACCGTCCGTCCCGCCCGCGCAAATTCAATAGCCATGGCCGCTCTCTCTTCCTCCCGCGTCAGCGGCAACCGGTAGATTTGTTTTCCCTCAATCCATGGCGCGATCCAAGTCAGGTAAAGATCGTAGCCAACAATAATCTCACTTGTTCTCAGGGCAGCCTCAGCCAGCGGAGGAATGAGGTTGGCAAAGCCCGGGCCGGCCGAAACCAGGAAAAGTCTTCCTCGTGAATTCATATTTCTGCAACTTCCTCCGCGATGGCAACTGCGACGCCGTTTCGAGCGGTTTTGCGCAAGATCAAGCGACCCTTAAAGGTTGCCAGCAGAGCACACGGTTCGCATACCCCCTCGAGACCAAAATGGGAATGCACAAGCGGCGAACCTTCGGCGACCCAGGGCCTTTCCCGAATCAGAGACCGTGGAATCAACCGCAACGGCACATCAAGTTGTTCGCACCATTGCAGGATCGCCGGTTCATCTCCTTTCAGGTCGACCGTTGCTACTTCGCGAACCTCCTTCTCGCTTCGTGCTACCGCTGAGAGAGCTTGCGCCACTGCCGTGCCGATCTGGTCAATACTTGCGCCCTTCCTGCATCCAATTCCGACGACGAGAGGCTTCAGTGTTTCGGTCGCGGTCGTGACGACGGGCACTGCTCCGGTAAGATTCGCCACCCGGTAGGCCAATGAATTTGCACCGCCCTCGTGACCACCTAGAAGCGATACGACAAATCGGCAACCTTCATCGACAACAACCACCCCAGGGTCGACGGTTTTATGCTTCGTTAAACCATCAAGGTAACGAACGGCGATCCCAACGGCCATGACCATGATCCATTGCGGACAATGAATGAAGCTTGCGCAAAAAGCCTCACGGTTTGTCACACCCGCTTCACAAATCAGTCCTCCCAGTTGGCCACCCAGATGCGTTTCGAGGTAGCGGCCAAGTTTCTCCGCTTCATAACGAACCACCCAGATTCCAAGCCCCGAATTCATGCGGACAGCCTGCATTGATCACAAATCTTTGGCAAGTAGCCACGCAGCCGCCTTCAACGGGTGAGGCTTTGTGATCAATGCAGATCTAACCCGCAATACCCGGGCGGCTTCTTACAACGCGTGATTTTTGCGGGTTAGCTTTCCCTTGCGAAAACGGTGGGAGTATTCGGCCGCATAGAGGCAGGACTCCGAGGCGTTTTCGCGTTTAAGCACGTCGCCCACTATCATCATCGTCGACAGTTCCCAGTCTTCGGGTGCAATGTCGTCCAACAGGTTGCCAAGAGGTCCGACGTGAATCTTTTCCTGCGGCCACGTTGCCTTCTGAACAAGAGCGACGGGCGTATCCGCGCGGTAGTTGGCGAGAAGATCCGCAACGACCTGAGAAAGACGCGCCCCGGAAAGAAAGATGCAGATTGTCGTCCCATGCGCGCCTAGGGCCGTGAGCGATTCCTTTTCTGGCATCGGGGATGCCCTTCCTGCGGTTCGAGTGAGAATAATGGTTTGTGCGAGCGCGGGTTTTGTCAGTTCGGCTCCGAGAATGGCTGCTGCCGAAACAAAGGACGGCACCCCAGGAACGACCTCGTATTCTATGCCCAGCCGGTTAAGTCTTTCCATTTGTTCGGCAGTGGCGCCGTAAATGGAGGGGTCCCCGGAATGGAGGCGCGCCACATCAACTGCCTTCTTTTGTGCGTCGATATAGTGTGCCTCCTGCTCGTCCAGGTTGAGATGCGCGGTGTTAATGATCGTCGCGTCAGCCCGACAATGAACCAGCATCTCTTTGCTTACCAAAGAACCAGCATAGAGAACCATGCCCACTCGACCAAGAATCTGAGCGCCCCGCAGCGTGATCAAATCTGCAGCGCCGGGACCGGCTCCAATGAAATAAACCTTCATAAGCGAGGCCGCCTCAGACCGGGCGGGTGTGACGGGTAGCGAGGTCGCGCCGGGAGCAGCGGCGATTGAAACGGCCTCGCTATAGAATCCTTAAAAAGCAAGGTCATTTGATAAGGATGCATAGAGATGGAAAAAAACTAGACTCATTTGCGACCGGTTTTGCTTTTTAAGGATTCTGGGGCGTTTTTTCTGATCAGCAAGGTCGAGAGATAGCCCCCGGCTTGTTCCGGGTTCATCTCGGCAACCGGCACACAGACTCTTTCGTCAGGCATGCCTACATGGTTGCCAAAAACACAGTGCTGCCCTATGCCCATCTCGCGCAGGAGCCGAAGCACGGTGGGCAAGCGATGCCCGATCTTTAACAGGATCACGATGTCATGATTCAGGATCATCGATCGCAAATCGTTCGCCAGATCGGGGCATGGCAGGACAAGGACCCGTTCTTTCCCCTCCCCTAGCGCAAATTCGGTTGCCGCCGCGACCGCGCAGTAGCTTGTTACACCTGGAAAAGTCCGATGCCGCAAATTGGGGAAACGTTCCTTTAAGGCAGCGAGTGCATAGATATACGTCGAATAGGTAAGAGGATCGCCCAGGGTCAGGTAGGCAACATCTCGACCCGCAAGTAACTCGAGCCCGATCGTTTCCGCGAGCTTAGAATAGCGTGACGCAAGTTGGGTTCGATCACGCTCCATCGAGAATTCAATCTCACGAAATCTTTCGTCTGGTATGTCATTTGGCGGCAAACAATTTCGCGCAACCGAGCCCTCCCGGTTACTGGCTCTCGGCGTAAAAATGACATGGCACCGTTCCAAGGCCTGCCAGGCGACTAACGGAATCAGTCCAGGTTCCCCGGGCCCGACCCCGATACCGAAAAATTTCCCCGTCGTCGTCATTCCGCTTCTCCCAACACCTTGCCATCCATCCCAAAAAGCCGGACACAGGTCTGATCAACACTGCTCAGCTTTGAAGCAGCCTTTGCCGCAATTCTGGATTCCACCAACGCCCAAAACAGCCGCGAAAAATGCTCGCCGCGCAATAACTCGATCACGCCTTCCACCGTCCCTGATGAACCGATCGAATCCCGAAGCGCCCCCTTGATCCCAAACTCATCCGCCACCTTGAGAACGGCTTCTACTGCGCTTCTGCTGCGTGAGGAATGCGTGTCCCAGACGTCCTCCAGAATCTTCGCGAGTTTTCCCGGATGACCGACGAGCCACAATTTCGGCAGGATGCAACCGTTCTCCACCAGGGTGCGCTGTACGCACTCAAATGTGAATCCGATGAAATTCGACATCTGCACGACTCGCTTCACCGGGATCGTGAGAAAACTTCGAGCAAATCGCTGGCCAAGATTTCCCGGAGTCAAAACTATTTCCTGGGGCTTATCGCCGAGTGCGACGCGCACATAGACTTCGATCGAAGCCTGGAATGCGGCTTTTGATTTGGGTTCGACAATCCCCGTCGTTCCCAGAATCGAAATGCCTCCCTCGATCCCGAGTCGAGGATTGAAGGTCCGCCTTGCAATCTGCTCGCCGTCTTCGCACCCAATCTGCAAAACGAAACCGGCATCCGTCTGCATATCTCCTTCTCCAAGGATCTCCAGCACCGCATCGATCATCATCTGGCGGGGCACCGGATTGATTGCGGGCTCTCCAACCGGGACGCGAAGACCGGGCTGGGTGACCACCCCTACGCCCTCGCCGGCCTCGAATACAATACGGCCGTCTCGATTCCTGGTGACTTTGGCAAAGATGCGCGCCCGATGCGTCTGGTCCGGATCGTCGCCCGCATCCTTGATGACAACGGCCCTCGCTGATCCATCTTGCTCGACGGTAATTTCCGCTACCGGCACGGTGAGACAATGAAGCCCCCCTGGAAGGGAAACGTCGACCTCAGAAGGGTTCTCGTCGCAAAGGAGCTTCAGAACCGCCGCTTTCACCGCCGCAGTTGCACAGGTACCGGTCGTAAAGCCGCGCTTAAGCCCATTCTCCGCGGGTTCGGCGAGATCAAATGGCACGGTGCTATGCACGGAATTTGAATTCGTCCTCGTACTCGTCGTCGTCCTCGTACTCGTCGTCGTCCTCGTCCTCGAATGGCGTGGCTAGGCCTGATGCGTTCTCGCGCACCCGGTATTGATCAGGATCGAAGCGCCCGACCAGTTTGCTAAGCATAACCACAATACGGACCAACATTTCTTTGCCGGATTGAATTCGTTCTAAACAGCTCTGTTCTGGGTCTGAATTTCTATATTAAGCCGAGGACGAGGACGACGACGATTTTAGCTTCGCGAAACGAATCATCAGCGCATTTACTACCGCAGCAGCCCAGGGAGATCCGCCGCGGGTGCCTCGATTGGTTATTCTTGGCACGCGCAAACAGCGTCTCAATCGTTCCTTGCTTTCCTCTGTTCCTACAAATCCGACAGGTAAACCAATGATCAGATGTGGGCGCCATTGATGGAGATCAACCAGTCGAATCGCTTCTTCGACAGCGGTCGGAGCGTCTCCGATGGCAATGATAAGATCATTGCCAAAACTCATCCAGGCCCGCCTGATTCCGGCCGCCGAGCGGGTTAAGCCGGCTGCTTCGGCCAGCAACCTGGTTTCCTCGTCATGAACGAAGCAGCGGACCTCGATGCCAAGTGTTTGCAGCAGCGTTCGCCGCAAGCCGCTCTGCACCATCGTTACGTCGGTTATGATTCGCGCGCGCCTTGCCAATCCCTCAATCCCGGCGGCACTGGCTCCTGGAGAAATAAATACTTCATCAACCACGCTAAAATCGCCGCTGGCATGAACAAGGCGCTGCAAAATATCTCTTTCCGGTTCGGGAAAGGAAAACCAATTACGTCCTGCGCGGATGATATTGAGACTTTCCAGTTCGATCGGATGGGCCTTCGCACCGTCGAAATCAATTCGCGTTTGGGATTCATTTGCTGCGTTTTGCCGGCCGGACCCCAGAAAATGATGTCCGCGCTGCGGTGCACCGACATCGTTCTCATACCCGACGATCGAAACGCGATATTTGCACAGGCTGCAGTTCGCCGTCGATTTGCCTGTGAACGCTTCTTCGGCCCGCTCAAGAAAAGTGTCGGCCAGAAAATCATGAATTCCAAGGTAGTCGCATTTTAGAAACTCCGTTTCCGGACGCCGGGGCGTGAGCTCATCCACGGCGGCGTAGATCCGTTTGACCAGGATTCCGGTAAACAAAAAGAAGGGCGCGACAATGATGCGCTGAAATCCGAGTCGCGCGGCGCGCTTCAATCCCTCGGCAACAAGAGGCCTTGCCGTGCCCGAGTAGCAAACGAACGATCCTCCAAAGCCAAGTCCCTCTTCAAGGATTCGTCCCAGCTTGGATACCTCAGAGTTTGCATCCGGATCCGTCGTACCGCGACCAACGATCACAAGGCAGCTGTCGGATCTTCTGATCAGGCGGTCGGAGCGCGCTTCGGATTCAATGATTTTTTCTCGGAACAACCTTAAAATCAAAGGGTGGAGATGAAGAGCGGAAGCGTAGTGAAGCTTGACGTTGGGAAATGCCTGCTGCAGTGCTCGCACCTCGGCAGGGATATCGTTTTTTGCGTGCGTAGCCGCGAGCAACAATCCTGGAACAATCGCGATGCGTTTCGATCCGGAGGCGATATTTTCTTGGACGGCCTCACTGATTGTGGGGCGCGCAAACTCGAGGAAACCGTGAGTCACTCTGCGGCCGTTCGCTCGTGCTCTGACCAGGTGGACGAGATTTTCAAACTCAATGACTCCTTGCGGGTCGCGGCTGCCATGTCCCGCAATGACAATATCGTAAGCGGGAAGCGGAGTCATGATCGACCTCCTTCCGATACTTCGCACGGTTCAAGCTGACTCCGCATCGGATGCGAGGTGCGGATCAACATGATGCTCATATCGCTGAACACGGCAGAGCAATTTCCCAGCTTTCCCGACCAAGCCGCTTCGCTCTGCGTCAGCCGTTCCCACACTTCCACGGGTTGCTCGGGAGAAATGCCGCGCGAAATCAGAAAGAGTGATATTTCGCTCGGCATGAAATCCCATGGCCGCGGAATAACGATCGCGTTTCGATCGTCATCGAGCACATGCACAAGATGTTCCTTAAACGGTCCGATCTCTCCGCGCCTATGAAAAGTGATAAACGTCGTTTCGTCGAAACAAACCCTGCAGCGAGACGCTAGCACCTGCGCGGAGCTTATCCCGGGTATTGTTTCCACCGGATGACCGCATGCGCGCTCGATCCGCTCGAGAAACTGAAATCCGGAAAAATGGACGTCTCCCATAAAAACTACGACGCATTTCATTCCTTGATGATGCAGGGAAGCAATCACCTGAAGCTTCTCGGTCTGATCTTTGTAACCCATTGGCACAATTTGCGAATTCGGTGCAATGAGCGATTTCACAATCTCCACTACCGCCCCAAATCCGCCGACCACGTCAGCTCCCTCAATCAGTTCCCGGCCGCGCTGAGTCATATAGCCGAGATCGCCAGGGCCGGCTCCGACACAATAAATCATAATGTTGTTGCCTCCCTTTTCTGCAGCAGGGGCGCAATCGCAATTTCGCTCTCTGCAAAGTAGAGATGAACATAGGATGCATGCAACAGCCCCTTTCGAAATCCTTCCGTACGTTTTGCACCCAGCCGTTTTCGTCGAACTGTCCAGAGGTTCGCGAACGCCTTTTCGTCGAGCCAACGCGAGTGATGAAATTCATGTCCACGAAAGCTTGCGTCAGGAGCTGCGGCATAGCCTGTGCATTCGCAATAACCGAAGTGCTGGCGGGTTGTTGTCATCTCCACTTTGCCCGGAAGGACGCCCGCCATTGGGAACCGGTTCCCTTTCAAATCGATAAGTTCCTGTGAGAGCAAAATCAGTCCCCCGCACTCAGCGTAACAACAAAGTCCATTTGAAACCGCTTCACGAATCTGGGTTCGTATTTCACGATTCTGTGAAAGCCTTTCAGAGAACAGTTCCGGGAACCCTCCTCCAATCATCAGCCCATCGATTTTGGGAGGAAGCTCGGTATCGTGAATGGGCGAGAACTCTATCAGTTCAGCGCCGGCACTCTGCAGATAATCGAGATTTGCCTGGTAATAAAAATGAAACGCTTCATCACGGGCAATGGCAATACGAACGTTGCTCGCCGGTTGAACCGGTTCGTAGGAGAGAGGCGGCGGCGGCTGCATCAAATCGGCAATCGCCGTCACATCAATGAATTTTTCCGCAAGCATCGCCAACTCGTTGCGAGTCGGGAAAATGCTTTCCTGACTCGCCCGAAGGCCTAGATGCCGCTCGGGCCACGATAACTGTTCACAGATTGGAACGGCTCCGTAAACCGGGAGTTTCAAAGGCGCGATCGCCTCGCGCAGATACTCCGAGTGCGTGTTACCGGCGACGCCATTCAATATGACGCCGGCAATGCGATCGCGACCGGCCTCTGCAATAAATCCGCGGACTGCCGCGGCGAGCGATCGTCCGGCCTTCACGCTTGAAAGAACAAGGACCACGGGCCAGTTCAATAGCCGGGCGAGAGCCATCGTACTTCCGTCGTCGGAGAGGGTTTCACTTCCATCGAACAGCCCCATCACACCTTCGACGATCGAAAACTTTCCGGCTCCGTGTCTGCCGATTTCCGATCGGATATTGCTGCTCCCCATCAGCCAGGCATCCAGGTTGCGTGACTTCATACCGCTGATTCGGGTGTGGTACCCTGGATCGATAAAGTCAGGTCCAACCTTGAAGGGTTGAATTGGCAATCCTCTCTCGGCCAGTGCCGCCAGCAAAGCGCATGTCATAGCCGTCTTTCCATCGCTGCTCCGCATTCCCCCAACAATTATTCCACCGGGCTTTAAATCGTTCATCAGAACTCTATTCCTCTCCTTGCAAGGACCCCGTTGTCGAAGTGGTGTTTGATCTTCCGCATTTCGGTTACCACGCTGGCGCGTTCGATGAGCTGCTCCGCTGCGTAGCGGCCCGTAAACACCAATTCGACGTGGAACGGACGCTTCTCGACAATATCAATGGCACGTTCGACCGAAATGAGGCCCCGATGGATGCAATAGTTGATCTCGTCGACGATCACCAGATCATACTCGCCCCCGACGAGAATCTTTTCGAGCCCGTCCATTTCGAGGGCCAGTGCGGCCCTCATGGCTTCTACGTGTTCAGGAATATTTTTACTTCTCGATAAAATCCAATCCTGCTCGACGTTCCTGTAGGTAAGGTTTGGATGCAATGTAGGGCAGATCGCCAGTTCGCCGGTTTTCCAGCGCGGTTTCATCATTCGCAAATAGTAAACGCGAAAACCGCATCCGAGAGCTCGGAGCATTAAACCCATCGACGCGGTGCTCTTCCCTTTTCCTTCTCCGGTGTAGATTTGGAAAGCGCCCAGCTTAAGCCGCGGTCTTTGTGTGCACGCCAGACTCATTTCGATCCAATTTGTTAATCAAGAAAACTGCCAACAAAAAAAATCCGGTCCCGGCCGCAGTAACCCCCCACATCCAGTTCAGACTTCTGTGGATGTCCGCAATGCCAGCTTGACGACCTGACCGATTAAACAGCGGGCCCCTCACAAGCGTGCCGTCGTAAAAATTGTCGCCTCCCAGACGCACGTCAAGAACTTGAGCCATTGCAGATTCTCCCCAACCCGCGTTTGGACTTGGATGACCGGCGGCTTCAGCGCGAATGGTTGCCAGAAAATTCTTGCGCGCGCAAAAACAAAACAAGATTCCGCAGACACGCGCCGGGACCCAACTCAGGCAATCATCGATACGGGCTGATGCCTTGCCAAATTCTTCGTAGGCCTCTGTCCGGTGGCCGACCACCGAATCGAGAGTATTTGCAGCTCGATAGACAAGCGCGCCCGGCGCTCCGCCGATCACACTCCAGAACAAAGGCGCAATGATCCCATCGGTTAGATTTTCCGCGATGCTTTCGATCACACCTCGGACCACCTCCGGTTCATCAAGGCATTGCGTATCCCTGCCGACGAGCCATGAAAGCCGTTTGCGAGCCTCAACCGGATCACGGGCAGCGAGTGGTTTCAAGACAGCTTCGGCATGGCAGTGAAGATCCCTCGCTGCAATGGTCTGGTATATTATTACGGTATCGAGAATCGACACCGCGCCGGGACCAATGAGGAAGCAAAGACGCCGTATGGCAACGTAAAAGAGCAGAAGAGTTCCAACCACGGAGAACCAGAACACCACTCCGAGCGTTACCGTCCGCTTTCCTCTTTTCGTTAATAGCCGCTCGCAGGATTGTGAAAGCCAGCCGGTAAGTTTTGTGATATGCGGCCAGTTTCGAGGATCCCCAAACAAGAGATCCAGCCCAACAGCCGCCGCAATTTGAACAGGGTTAATTAGAAACATAATCCCAAATCCCTTTCAAATCGAGATGTTCATCCAGTAGATCAGCCATGCGATCGTAAACCCATTGCAGATGGATTCGCCACGAGACCTCCGCAGGCCAATAGCCCTGAATTCCGGCGCTCCTGGCCAGTTCGCAACGAACCGCGCTTGATTCGAACAGGCCATGCAAATAACTACCCCAAACGTTCCTCACCCGACAGCCTTCAGGCCGGACTCCATCGCGGCACTCAACAAAACACAGCGGCTCACAGCTGCGTGAAGCGGTGCTTTCGCCCATATGAATTTCGTACGCCTGCCAGCGATGGTCCTCCCAAATTACCGACACCTGCAGGACTTCCTTTTTGTCCGCGAATCGTGTCCTGACAGGTAGGAGATTCAATCCAGGCAAATCACCCAAATTACCAGCGACTCCTTGAGCATCGCTGACAAATTCACCAAGCATCTGGTACCCTCCGCATATTCCCACAATTGGGGTGCCGCGCTGGGCAGCGCTTTTCACCGCGCGATCAATGCCGGTCCGGCGCATCCATTGCAGGTCGGCAATGGTGTTTTTGGTTCCGGGCAAAACGATCAGTTTCGCCGCAGCGAGATCCTCTGCGTTTTCAACCCAGCGAAGGCTGACGCCTCTGTCGATAAGCCATGGCTGGCAATCCTGTGAATTCGAGATGTGGGGGAATCGAATCCAGGCGATGAAATCGCCTTGGCCGCGCTGCTCAGCCTGGTGACAAAGACTGTCTTCGCTTTCCGGTTGAAGTTCCGGTGCAAACGGAAGGACACCGAGATACGGAAGCGAGATCTTTGTTGCAAGCAATTCTCCGGCACTCGCAAACAAGGAAAGGTCTCCGCGGAACTTGTTTACAACAACTCCGAGCCCGCGAGCCTGATCGGCTGCTGTGAGGAGGTTCCATGTGCCCACAATCTGCGCGAACACTCCGCCCCGTTCGATATCAGCGACAAGCAGCCATTTGCCATTGAGTTTGTGAATGGGCCGGAGATTAACGATGTCGCGATTCATCAAATTCAGCTCCACCGGACTGCCTGCACCTTCCAGAACGAGCACATCGCATCGGGTCTCCCAGTATTCCAGGGCCTCGCACACAA
>Ga0306922_10007385_pt1 | contig 10603 bp, 9 predicted proteins | sample sta12Cox44000082_FD_203758 | JGI IMG/M metagenome (GOLD analysis project Ga0306922, IMG submission 203758) | Lab enrichment of tropical soil microbial communities from Luquillo Experimental Forest, Puerto Rico - statoxic.12C.oxic.44.000.082 (v2)... | ecosystem: Environmental > Terrestrial > Soil...
GTCTTCCACCAGTCGGCGGAAGTATTCCACCAGCACCGTGGTCTTGCCCGAGCCGGGTCCGGCGACCACACAGGTGTCCAGGTCGCGGTCGGATACATCCACGGCCCGAAGCTGGTTGGAGGTGAAGGGCACGTCGTTCATGGGATGCCCCCGGCCGCGGCCGGCCCGATCACTTCGATGCGGCACACGTCGCGGGAATCGCACAAGCGGCACTGACGCGTATTCAACGGGGCCGCCGCGATGCGGCCTTGCCGGATTTCCTCCACCAGATGAAGAGCGCGACGGGCGGCGCCGGCCAGCCACTCGTCCGGCATTGGATCGGCCTCGAGGAAAGGGGCTTCACTCCAGCCGGCGTACGCCACCGCGCCTTTCAAGCCGACATAGAACACACCCGTCGGCTTGGCGCCCAACACCTTCTGCGCCGCCATCAGGTACAGCGGCGCCTGGAATTGATCGCCATTTTTCAGCATCTCTTTGAGACGCTGAGCCGCGCTGTACTTGTAATCGAGGATGTAGGTGCGGCCGTCGGCGGCGGTGTCGACGCGGTCGATGCGCCCGGCGATGCGCAGCGATTCATCGAGCGGAAACTCGAACTTCTCCTCCATGCGCGACCGAAAATTCAGGCGCGGCCACGTGGCGTCGGCCGCAAAACGCTCTAGGTCGTCCCGCATCGCCTGGCGCAAACGCTCGGTGTGATAACCCGCCGGAATGCGGTTCTGTTCGCGCGACTCCTCGAAAATGCGGTCGAACAGCGTGCCGATCTCCTCTGGCGAGCGATACCACGCCGCGAGCACAGCGTGCACGATCTTGCCCTGTGCGCGAAAATCCAGGCGTTCTTCCGGCCGCGCCGGCCTCGGCTGGAGCCGCAACAGGTGGCTGCCGAAATACTGAAAGGGGCATTGCTGGTAAGATTCGAGAGCCGTGGGTGCAAGCCGGGTCGTCTTTTGCCGCAGCGTGGCCAACAGCTGCGGCTCGTGGATTCTGGGCGGCGGGGGCGCCGTTAGCACGGAGCGGGGTTGTGGCCGGACCGGACAGGTTTCCTCCGCCTCGAGCGCCAAGCCTTCCAGAAACAGCGAGGGCAGGTTGCCTTCGCCGCCCGCGTCAAACTCCGGATACGAGAGGGTCGCCTGCTCGGTGGCCCGCGTGATTGCGGAATCGAATAACGCCCGCTCTTCGCTTTCAAACTCGCGAGCGGTGCGCACGCGAATCCCGGCCGCTTGAAGACTCGTGCGGGCAGCGTCCGGGAAAAAGGGATCTTCGAGATGGAACTGCGGGAACTGCCCCTCCACCAGCCCGCAGACGAACACCACAGGTAACACCCATTGGCGGGCTTCGGGCGCGCTCAGGATATGGACGACATTGCGGCGTCCGTCTTCCAGGCGCGAGGGCTTCAGACGGACGACCGATTTCAGCGCGCGCCAGAATTCATCGATCCCCAGCGGCCCTTCCGGATCCAAAGCCTGCGCCGCCTCGCTGGCGGCTTCGTCGAACAGATCGAGAGCCGTAGATTGGCCGCGCCAGAGCAATGCCAGCTCGTGGTCGGCTCTCTCGGGCGGCCGCGCTGCGCGAAACAGGTTGCGCAGGGAGCGGAACCGTAGAGCCCAATCGGCGGGCCGCATCTCGAATGAACGCCACTCCTCGATCGTGGCGACGGAATCGATCAGATGCGCAAGCGGGCCTTCGGCGTCTTCGAGCAGCGCCTTCAAGCCGCCGAGGCCGCTGTCGGGCGCCAACTCGCCCACGCGGAAGTCGAACCGGTCCATGGCGGGGGAATCGGCGAAGCGCGGTGCCAGGCGCAGTGCCGCCAGCGTCGTCTCATGGTCCCAGCCGCTTAACATGGCGTCGACCGTCGACGTCAAAAATCGCACGGCGGCGTGCCGGCCCAGTTCCGAATCGAAGTAGAATCGCGCGGGAATCGCGAACCGCTCGAGCGTGGCGCGCAAGACGGGCAGATAGGTCTCCGCCGCACGGATAATGATCCCGATTTCGCGAAACGGCCGCCCCGCCGCGGCCTCGTCAACAATGCGGCGCGCGATCTCCTCTGCTTCGCGCTCGATTCCCGAGGCCCGCACGAGCGTGAGCTCGGGAGCCTCACGATGTCCCGCTGCGCGTTCTTCCTCAAACCCCATGGCCCAAAGCCGGCCGCGCAGGGCTTCGCCGGCATCGGTATCGCCCAGGGTGAGCGTCACATCCGCGTGGTCGCCGAGAGCCTCGATGACGGCCAGTTCCGGGTCCGGCAAGGCGTGAAAACCGTCGAGCCAGACCGTCTCGATCCCGCCCGTCCCCTCGTTGCGAATGCGCACCGCCGCGCGTTCCAGACGCTCAGCCCGCAACGCCCAACCTTGGCGTTTGAGGATGCGGTCCGTTTCCCGATAGACCGCCAGAAACGCTGCGCCGAGCGGCGAGTCCGGAAGATGCTCACCCAGCCGCCGGCTGTCGCAGGCGGCCGCAGAGAACTCGCCGATGGTGCGCGCCACGGCCGCGCTAAACCCGGGCAGCCCCGCCACCCGCCTGAACTCGGGGCGATTCGCCCGTGCCACCGCTTCTTCCACGATCAGGTACAACACCGCATCCGCCACCTGCGGCGGGTCGCCAGCCCAGCGATCGATGAACCCGGAGAGTGTCTGGATCAGGTTGCGGCGGAAGACCAACCCCTCGCGCGCCACGCGATTTTGCAGGTGTTCGGCCAACGTGGCCGTCGGCACCAGCAACTGGACCCCATAGCGGTTCGACCGCAGCGCCTCAATCAAGCGCTCCACCACTAATGCCGTCTTTCCAGACCCGGCCGGACCGGTGAGGAGACGCACTGGCACCAGTGTAGCTCAGGCGAAGACGAGGCGAAACTAAAGTTGTCGGTCGCTACGGCTCCGCCACGGCCACTACGTGCGAGTCGACCTGGAATTTCTTATAGTCGCTGAAGGTGAAGGCCAGTTCGCGATTGAAGCCTTTTACCAGGAGGATGCGCGCGGCGGCCGTGAGCAGGACTTCCCTGGGAAGCCAGACTTCGTTGTTGACGCGCGTCTGCTCGATCACGAGATGGGTGCCTTTGCCGACTCTGACGAGGAAGCCGCCGAAGGAAATGGTGTCGAGCGTCTCCATCTCGATGCGGGCGGCCTGGTAGTCCTGCTTGTCGACCCAGAAGCGCAGCTTCACTTTGGGAAAAAAGCTCGCGAATTGCGATTTGGGCTGGTAGCCAGGCCGGGGCGAGGCATCGATCCGGTAGACCCCACGGCCGCCCATCTGTTGTTCGCCCGCTAGGGTGAAGTCGAAAGCATCCAGCAACTCTCGCACCGGTTCACGCTGCCGGTCGATCCGGCGCTGCCACCGGGCCAGGCGCTGCGCACGCTCGTCGGCGGTCTCCTTGCGCCGCTCCTCGTTACTTACACGCAACTTCTCCTCTTCGGCCCTCTGCTCCTCGGCGGTGAGCGGCTGATCATTGCGCGCCACCAGGCGGCGGTAGGGCGAGCCGTCGAGCAGCGTAATGTCCCAGGTCTCGATTTTGCGTCCTTTGAGGTGACCGGAACGATCCAGCTCGCGCACCTCCTGCCTTTCGAGGAACGTGTAGTTGCGGGACAACTGGGAATTGCGCTCGTAGAGTGCGACCCCGCGGCCAATGATCTCGCGCGCGTCTTGCGCGGTGAGCCTTGGGTAAGCCCCAGCCAGCAAAAGAATCGACGAAGCCGCGCGGGCGAACATCATAAGATGAGAGCCTGGAACCTCGATCCCGGCTTCACGATGGTTTGGTTGCGTTCCGGCCCGGTTGAGACGCAGCCGATTTCTACTCCCGTACGGTATTCGACGAACGCAAGGTATTCCTTGGCTCTGAGGGGTAGTTGATCGTACGTAGTCATGCCGAAGGTGGATTGCTTCCAGCCGGGGAGGCACTCGTAGACCGGCTCGACTCTCGCGATTTCCTTTACGGTGGGAGGCATCTCAGCGACTTCCTGCTTGCCGATGCGGTAGCCCACGCATACCGGAATGTTGTCGAACTCATCGAGCACATCCAGTTTGGTGATGACCAGGCTATCCAGACCGTTGATGGCCGCCGAATAGCGCAACAGCGGCACATCGAACCAGCCGCAGCGGCGGGGGCGGCCGGTCACGGCCCCGAATTCGTTGCCGCGTTTCCGGATCTGATCGCCGGCACCATCGAGCGACTCGGTGGGGAACGGACCGGCCCCGACGCGTGTCGTGTAAGCCTTGGAGACCCCGATGACGCCGGTGATGCGGGTCGGAGGAACTCCGGTACCGGTGCAGGCGCCGCCGGCGCTCGCGTTCGACGAGGTCACAAACGGGTAGGTGCCGTGATCGATATCGAGCATGGTGCCTTGGGCCCCTTCGAACAGCATCGTTTTCCCTGCGGCGATCGCCTGATTTAACAGCAGAGCCGTGTCGCGCACCATCGGCCGGATGCGCTCCGCAAAGCGTTCGTATTCTTCACGGGTCCGGTCCAGCTCGAGCTCTTCGTAGATTCCGAGCGCTTTGGCGACGGTGACCTTTTCTTCCATCAGCAGAGCGTATTGGGCGCGGAAACTCTCGCGATCGAGCAGGTCGGCTATGCGAATGCCGCGCCGCGCGGTCTTATCCTCGTAACACGGGCCGATGCCGCGCGAAGTGGTCCCGATCGACACGCGCCCCGCACGCCCTTCCGACATCTTCTCCATCATGCGGTGGGCTGGTAGCAGCACGTGCGCGCGGTTGCTGATGAACAGCGACTTCGACACCTGGACGCCGGCCGCCTCGAGCGCGTCGATTTCGGCCAGCAATGCCGCCGGATCGATCACCAGTCCGTTGCCGATCACCACCTGCTTGTCGGGTCGCAGGATGCCGCCTGGAATCAGCTTGAGAATGAACTTCCGTTCCCCGATGAAGACGGTGTGACCGGCGTTGTGGCCGCCTTGATAACGCACCACAAGGTCGAAGCGTTCGGAGAAGAGATCCACCATCTTCCCCTTCCCTTCGTCCCCCCACTGGGATCCCAACACGATTACATTTCGCATTTTGGGCAGGCCGCTTTATTGTACCGTAGTCGCCCACTTCGGCCCGCCGGCTTCAAGCACAAGACACCGTGGTACGCTGGACGTTTAACGTCAAATCCATGCAGCTTTCGGAAGTCTACCTCGGCCTCGGCCCGGATGCCTTCGGGCAACTGGTCCGCCGCATCTCCATCGGCAAGCTGAAAACATATCAGATTTACGAAGGCTTCAAGGTACGGGCGCATCTGCACAAAATGAACACCGACGTGCTGCGCAAAGCTATCCCCCGTTTTTGGGTACGGCTCGGCGAGCACGACGAGGATTTCGCCCGAGATCTGGCCCAGGCGGTCCTGGTTTCGCATCTGGACATGATCACCGACATCCTCGATTTCATGGGAGTGCCCCATGAGAACGGCTTTTTCGCTAAAGATCTGCAAGCGCAGGGCTACTTTACCGAAGGCTGGGAAGAGCGGGTTATCGAGAAATTCCGGGGAGTTCACCCAGAAACGGTTTTGATCTTCTACATCAATCATTTACGCTGGGAGTTGCTGGGCGCAACCGAACCCTACCGCCCGGTCTCGCCGAATCCCGCATGATTTCGGTTCATCGCGTGCATATAGAACGTGTGAACCAACACGCTTTCTGGCGAGCGATTCGCAGGACGGGCTTCCATCGCAGATGGGGACACACGCTGGTAACTCAATGCAATCGAAACTACATCCCAGCTTTCGTGACAAGCTCGGGCTGGGGTTTCGAGAGCCAGACCAGGGAAACCCCGAGGGCAGGTTCTGCGCCACATCACCCAATCCGGGTTATTTTAATCCTAAATGCCATGGTTATCGTGACGAGGTGTCTGAGATGAATCACTGCGATTTTCACTATTCTCATCTGTTACCCAAGAAGCCGGGAATTCTTCCGTTGGAAGAAACCATGACGAAGCAATGCCGCCGTTGCGGCGCCGAATTCGTCACACGGTCACGGATTCGAAAACGCTGCGATGCGTGTCAGAACATTGTCTCGGCGGAAAAGCAGAAGAAGGCCAACGAACGCCTGAAAGCTCGTCGCGCGGCCCGCCGCTTGTGCCTGCTCAAAGCCAGTTGAGGCGAGTCTGGACCCGGCGAATCGCTCGCCGGAGAGTTTAGTTCTCTTTCACGTCCTGGAACTCGATCGTTGATTCCCCGGTGTACTTGTGATAGTTGCGGAAGTCGATCGTGTTGCGGCTGCAAAACGACGAGCCGCGCTGGCAGCCCAGCGTCTCCGCATGCACCGGGAGCAAGAACTGCTGGGTGCCGCCGAGCCGCACATATTGGTAGTCGGTAGCACTTTCGACATGATCGGTGGGGAACTGGTCCGGCAGGTCGCGCGCCTCCATCTCGATGCGTAGCACGCGGGCCGTTTGCGGGTCGACCCACACCGAACCGGAATACGCGGGCTGGTAGGTTTGCGCGCCGACGTGGACCGACCAATGTGAATTAGGGCGCTCCACCCGGAAATCGTAGAGTTTGGCGGTGATGCCGGCGATCCGAGTTTCTCCCCGAGCGAAGAAATCGGCGGCGGTGGCCGGGGAGAACAGATCGACGAGGACGGTACCGAATTCCCCAGTTGACCAGGCACCGCCCAGTTCATTCATCTTCTTATTCGTCGCCTTGCCATCGATCGCCAGGTTCCGGTAGTTCTCGTGGCCGTTCTCATAGACCACCTCCAGGCTGATGACGTCGAGCGCCTTCCAACTGGCGGGTTTCGACTCGCTTTCGAATCGGGACATCATCTCCTGGCAGACATAATTCGGCAGCGTTTCGGTAAACTGGAGCGCGGCTTCCGAAGCGCGACGGATTAATGGATCCTCCGAGTGAGATCCGAGCGGAGACTGATCGTCGTCCTGGTCGAAAGGCACAGCCGCCTTCGGCAAATCCAACCCGGGAGGCGGGAGATTGGCGGCGGTCCGTGGCGCCGTCTGGGACAGTTCCGCAGGAGTGGGAGCCGATTGGGGAGGCGCGGGGGTACTGGTCGCCGGTTCGACCGGCTTCCCCCGGCGTAATCGCGGCGGACCCGGGTCATCCGGAGCGCGAGGCGCGGGGGAAGGAGCCGCTTCGGTGGCGGGTCGCGGGGACGAATCCTGGGGTGCGTCCTTCCATGTATCGACACCGCCGTCTTTGTTGTCCCGAGCGCCTGTCGCGGAACCCGCCTTCTCCCAATACACGTTGACGGCGGTGATAGAGCCGTCAGCCTCTTCGGAACCTTCCACCGAAAGCTGGTCGCCGGGCTGGAATTGGGGCGACTTCAACTCCTCGCCGTCCTTCAAGTACTTGGTTTTGCTGGTAATACGGAATTCCATGACGCGGTAGTCGTCGAGTTCCAGGCGGAGCGACTTGGAATCCATCTGCTTGAGCTTGCCTCGAAAACTGGGCAAAGGCCCTTGGTCCTTGGACTTTTTGTCCTTACCGCGCCTCGGCAGGGGGATACCAGGGCCGGTTCCAGGCGGATAGCCACCCGGGTAGCCGGGGGGATAGCCACCGGGGTAACCGGGCGGATAGCCGCCCGGAGGATAGCCGCCTGGGTACCCGATGGGCGGGCCCACCTGGGCGACCGCCGCCCCCAGAACCGCCAGCGACAAGCAGAGAAGTCTCACGCTGTGACGTGAGATGCCGGAGGCCGGCCCTCGGTTTCAGGCTGTGCCCGGCTTTTTGGTGCGCCGCCGGCCCGCCGAAAGCTTCGGGTACATTGGAATGGTGAGCGTCCGCTCCCTGCTCGTCGTCGACCAGGACCCCGCCGTCCACGAACTTTTGAACACTACGTTAAGCCGCGAGGGGCGAAGCATTCAGAATGCTTATGACGGGCGCGAGGCCCTGGACCGCTTCCGGGCTGGGCCCTGTGACTTGGTGCTGGCGGGCGCAGGCCCGAACGGGTTCGATGGCATGACACTGCTGCGCCGCCTGCGTGCGGTCCGGCCCGATGCGAAAGTCATCGTCACCGGGGAGCCTAGCCCCGAGCACGCGCTCGACGCCATCCGCGCGCGCGCCTATAGCTACTTCCACAAGCCACTGGCGGCGGGTGCCCTGGCCGAAATGGTGCACCAGGCGCTCCAAAGCGCTTCCTGGCAGAACGACGTAAGAGTGGTGTCGGCCCGACCCGACTGGATCGACTTGGAAATCCGCTCCAAGCTGGAGGCGGTGGATCGCGCGGTTCACCTGTTGGGCGAACTCGAGACCGATCTGCCGGCGGAGACCGGCGACGATGTCGCCGCCGCGTTCCGAGAACTGCTGCTCAATGCAATCGAGCATGGCTCGAAATCGAACTTCCGCAAGCGGGTCCAGATCAGCCTGCTGCGCACCGCGCGGGCTCTAATGGTGCAGGTACGCGATCCCGGCAAAGGATTTTCCCTGGAGGCGCTCGAGCACTCGGCGCTTGCCAACCCCGCCGACGCGCCGATACGCCACGTGGAAATCCGTGTTGAGCACGGACGGCGGCCCGGCGGCTTTGGCATTCTGATGGCGCGCAATCTGGTCGACGAGCTCGTTTACAACGAGCGTGGCAATGAAGTCCTGCTCGTCAAATACCTTACCGGGAAGCGCTGATCGAGGGGGCTGCGCGGCCTGGAATAGGGCGGCCGGCTACCGTTTGTCGGCCGCCGGCGCTCCAGACAACAGAGCCGTCAGGGCGATTCGCAGTCCGGTCTACCTTATCAGAGGCGTGAACCGGCGAGCAGTCGCAGGGACTCTTCGTACGGGGGGTGAGCCACGCCCTTCTCGGTGATGATCGCCGTCACGTACTGCGCGGGCGTCACATCGAAGGCCGGGTTTTCGACCGTGGTGCCGGCCGGCGCTACGGCCCGTCCGAAAACGTGGGTTACTTCCGCGGCCGCCCGCTGCTCGATGGGGATGCGTTCACCAGAGGCGATCGTCAGATCGAGCGTAGAAATTGGAGCCGCCACGAAGAACGGCACCGCGTTCTCCTTCGCCAGCACAGCCACCGTGTAGGTGCCCACCTTGTTTGCGACATCACCGTTGGCGGCAATACGATCGGCGCCCACCAACACGCACCCGATGCGGCCCGATTTCAGGAAATGGCCGGCCATGTTGTCGGTAATGAGGGTGGTGGGAATGCCGTCCTGCTGCAATTCCCAAACCGTCAGCCGCGCCCCTTGCAGAAACGGCCGGGTCTCATCCGCGAAAACGCTAACGTGCTTGCCCGCTTCGACGGCGGCGCGGATCACTCCGAGTGCGGTCCCGTAACCCGCCGTGGCCAGGGCGCCGGCGTTGCAGTGCGTGAGTACCGTCGAGTGATCGGGCACCAGGGCCGCGCCGTTGTGCCCGATAGCGCGGCAGATGGCGATGTCTTCCTCGCGGACCAGCCGGGCTTCCTCGATCATCCACTTCCGAATCTCCGCGATCGGCTTGCCGCGCAGCCGCTGATAAAGCCGCCGCATCCGCTCGATTGCCCAGAAGAGATTGACCGCTGTGGGACGCGTCTTGGCGAGCGTTTCGCAGATGGTGTTCACCTGCGCGTCCAGGTTTTCCTCATTCGCACGCAGCACGCCAAGCGCAACCCCCATGGCGGCGGCCACTCCGATGGCCGGTGCGCCCCGGATCACCATCTCGCGGATGGCCGCGGCCACCTCCAAGTAGGAGTGGCACGCGATGTACTTTTCTTCGAGCGGCAGTCGCGTCTGATCGATCAGAACCACGCTGTCGTCGATCCATTGAATGGTTTCTACCATAGCCAGGAGCTAGAGATGCGGAAGCTGGCCGCGCTGTAGGAGCAGCGCGAAGAAAAACAGCGCGTTGTAGGAAGCGTGCATGAGCGTGGAGGCGCGCGTGGAACCGGTGCGATGGCGCATGGCGCCAAACGCGGCGCCGGCGAGCGAGATCAGCACTACGTGACGCCAGGAATTGCCATATTCCTGAGAGTGCAGCAGGCCAAACAGCACGGCGGCCAGCATCACCCCCGGCGCGGCGCCCAGGCTGCGCACCAACAGCGGTTGCAGAAAGCCGCGGAACACGAGTTCTTCAAACAGCGGACCCAGCGTAATGCCGAACACGGCGATCAGAACCAGCGAAGTGCGGTCCTCTAACATCTCTGTCATGGGGTTGCTGGTGGCCGGCATTTGGAGCAACAGGCTGACCGCCAAGACGCCCGAGGCAGTGAGGAGACCCGCAATCACCACCATTAGCGGCGGCATGCGCAGGGGCTTCCAGCCGAGAGAGCGCCAGAAAGGCCGATCGTACTGCCATCGGAACAGCAGCAGCAATCCCAGGAACATCAGGGCATAGCCCAGAAATTGCGCCGGAATCAGCTCCACCGTGCGGACGTGCGGGTGGTAGCGAAACAGGTACTCGAGCAACCGGACCAGTCCGAAGCCGAGCAACAGGCACGGAATCGCCAGGCCCAGGAAGACCGCCAGGTCCCAATAGCTCCAGAACGGGGCGTCCCGGTCCGGCTCGGGTGCTGGCTCCGGAGGGGGAAGCTCGGTCCGCGGCGCTGGTCCGAGCGGTCGAAATGGCTGCTGCTCGGTCACGGCTGCCTCTCGATGAGAGCGGCCGCCAGCAGGGGAATCAGAATCTCGTGATGGCCGGTGATCGCGTAGCCTGCGCCTTTGGACTGCGCGTGCGGCCGCTCGACCACGTTGA
>Ga0306922_10007387_pt1 | contig 10602 bp, 10 predicted proteins | sample sta12Cox44000082_FD_203758 | JGI IMG/M metagenome (GOLD analysis project Ga0306922, IMG submission 203758) | Lab enrichment of tropical soil microbial communities from Luquillo Experimental Forest, Puerto Rico - statoxic.12C.oxic.44.000.082 (v2)... | ecosystem: Environmental > Terrestrial >...
AGGTCGAGTTTGGCGTCTGGGGCGGCATGACCGAGCGCGAGCGACGGGCCATGCTCAAAATGCACCCCGAGGTAGTGTCCTGGTCTGCTTTTTTCGACGAACTCAAGACTCGCAACGTCAGCCTGAAAGAGTCCAAGTGCGGGCGTAAGGCGGGTCCAATAGCAATCGACTGGGTACTTACGCAGCTATGACAGCTCTACAGCCTGAGCACCCTCGGCAGGCATACATCACCGGCCCACTGTCGCGACGCCGGAACAAGCTTGCCCCCGACCCCAACGTGCGTTGCGCCATCTTGGCCGCCGCGTCCAAATCTTTGCACGATCAGGGAGTCCGTGGGCTCAGCATCGCTGCAGTCCTGGAACGGGCTCAGCTGAGCGCCCGCGCCTTCTACCGCCATTTCGAATCGAAGGACCAGTTGGTTGCGGCGGTCTTTTCGGAGATGGCGCGCGTCGAAACGCTAAGGCTAAGAAGCAAAATGGCGAACACTGCCAGCCCCATAGAGGCGGTGGCCGCCTGGATCGACGGACGACTCGACCTCGCCTTCGACGATAACACCGGGTTTGATTTGCGCCGCCTGTCGCTGGAGGTCAAGTCGGGAGCGTTCTCCTCCGCCGAGATCGTTTGGCCCGGGATCAACGGGATCTTTGAGCCGCTCATCGAGCAGCTTGAGCGCGGCCTGGAACTTGGCGCCTTTCAAGACATCGTCCCGTCGACCGCGGCGAAATCGATACACGGTGTGGTGTGGGCGGCCACTCAGCGGCAGTGGGCAACCCATCATTGGGACCGCAACGAAGCTCACGAACGTGTGCTGCGGTTCTGCCTACACGGGCTGGGCGTGGCGCCAGAAACGATCGAACAAATCACCGCGGGCAGCGTGCCCGCGGGCTGCAAGTGCTAGGCCTGTGGGAGGTGTGGGATGTCGTTTGTGATAGCGGCGCCGGAGATGATGACATCGGCGGCAACGGATTTGGCCAGCATCGGCTCGACGCTCAGCGCGGCCAACGCGTCCGCGGCGGCCCCGACGACGGGGGTTGTGGCCGCGGCTGAGGATGAGGTGTCGGCGGCGATCGCGGCGCTGTTTTCCGGGCACGGCCAGGTGTATCAGGCACTGAGCGCGCGGGTGGCGGCGTTTCATGAGCAGTTTGTGCATGCGTTGACCATGGGTGCGGGATCCTATGTCGGCGCGGAGGCCGCCAATGCTGCGGCGTTTGCGGCCAATCCGGTGGCCTCGGCGGCCGCCGCGCAGGTGGCGCCGTGGCAGCAATCGCTGTATAACCTGTCGAGCAGGCTCGCCGCACTTCTGGGCCTCAACCCCGTCACCACCCCCGTAGCCAGCGACCCAGACTTAAGGAGTCAAGTCACCAATTTCGGGCCGTTCGCGGCAACGTCTCTTTCCGACCCTGACGACCATTACTTTGATTTGACTAGTTTTAGTGATCCCTCGCTGGTCACCGATACTTTGACTTCTGGGTTTGACCCCACACTGGGCTTAGGGGCGCCGGGGCAGACAATAAACATGATCCAAAGTCCCGTCTTTCCGTTCTTGAATAGTTCGTTCGCCCTTCCTGTCACGGATCCCATAGCCCGCCTGTTTTGGGCGCTTCTTCCACTCGGCGCATGATGAGCAAGCCGAAGGGACCTCCCGCGGCGCTGCTGACGGGCCCGGCGACCGCCTAGCAGTGACCAGCTCCCCGGCCGCCGACCCTCCAGCCGCGCGGTCAGGCCGGGATTTTTTAAGGAGGCGTCGCGTGTGTATTCACGGCGGGAAAACTGACGAATTGGCGCCCTCCGCTCACGCTCAACGCCGCTGATGCACACTCGACGCTGAAGGCAGAAGCTAGTCGTACACGGGCCGCCACATGGTGTCGAGGACGGCCTGCCGGACATCGTCGTAAGTCTGGGTGGCGACCCCGTCTTCCACGGCGGCGTGGTAGACGGCCTCGGCGACCGCCGCAGAGATTTCGCTCAAGTTCTGCACATCCGGCAGCAGCGAATCTCCAGGCTTCGTCGGACTGGCTTGGCGCACAACGGCTTTCGCTGCGGCCTGCAACATCCCGGCGGTGACCAGCCTGGCCCGGGCAACGATGATACCCAGCCCGATTCCGGGGAATACCAACACGTTGTTGGCCTGGCCGATGGTGTAGAGGTTCCCGTTGTACTCGATGGGGGCGACCGGGGTGCCGGTGGTGATCAGCGCCCTCCCGTGAGACCACTCCAGCACATCGGCCGGCATGGCCTCCATGCGTGAAGTCGGATTGGACAGCGGGAAGATCATCGGAAGTTCGCAGGATGCGGTCATCGCCTCGACGACCTCTTGGGTGAACGCGCCGAACACGGCTGAGGAGCCCAACAGAACGGTGGGTGACGCGAGCTTGATCGCGTCCACCAAGCCCACGCGATCCCCGGCAGCCACGCCCGGCTGGTGGCGGTTCTTTGCGTAGGGCACCTGGAAATCGCGCAGGTCGTCCATGTCGTCGAAGAGCAGGCCCTGCTTGTCGATCGGCCAGATCTGAGACGCGGCCTGTTCGGCGGTGGCGCCGTCGGCGACCATCGCGTCCCGGATCTGATCGGCGATACCGATGCCGGCGGTCCCGGCTCCGAAGACGACCGTTTTCTGGTCGCGCAGCGGGACACCCCTGACGTGGCATCCGCCATACACGGCCGCCACCACCACGGCGCCGGTTCCCTGGACGTCGTCATTGAAGATGCAGTAGTCGGCGCCATAGGTTTGCAAGATCTTTCGCGCGTTGATCGGCCCGAAGTCCTCGAAATGCAGGATGGCCCGCGGAAACAGCCGGTGGGCGGTCTCGATGTAGCGCTTGATGAACGCGTCGTACTGTTCGCCTCGGCGCCGGGCGTGGCGGTTGCCCAGATAGAACGGATCCTGCAGCAGCTGTTCGTTGTCGGTGCCCACATCGAGCGACACAGCGATGCAACGACAGGGATCGATGCCGCCACCGGCGGTGTAGAGCGCCAACTTGCCCACTGCGATTTGGATTCCACCCACACCCCAGTCGCCGATGCCCAGAATGGCTTCGGCGTCGGTGCACACGATCAGGTCGACATCGTCGGGTCCCAGCGCGAAAGTCTCGAAGGCTTCGGCGATCTCGTCCGGCTCGTCGATGCTCAGAAAAAGTCCTCGCTGCCCGCGATATTCGTCGGAGAAGCGTTGAATCGCCTCACCGACGGTCGGCGTGTACACCACCGGCATCAACTCGGGCAGATGGTCTTCCAGCACCCTGTAGTACAGCACTTCGTGGCGGTAGTGCAGTTGCTCGAGAAGCAGATTGCGGCCCAAATCCGTTGTCATCCCTTGCAATTGGCGCCACACCCGGTCGGCTTGCTCGTCGAGCGTGAGCACCGCCGACGGGAGCCGGCCGGTCAGCCCCAACCGTCGTCGCTGCTCGTGTGTGAAGCCGACCCCGCGATTCAGACTCGGCGCAGATAACGCCGCCGGGATTCGTGCTGTGTGGCGATCGCTCATCACAACCTCCGTCCGATGACTTGGCCTATCAGGTCACCGTAGCGCCGATCTCGGTGAACCCAGTGAACGCACCTTGAAGAGCACCTGAAGGCCAGCCGGGGCGCCCCGTCAGATGGAGAAGTCCTCGCCGTGCCACACCCCGGCCTCGGGCGGCCGGATCACGCGACCATTCTGCGGGCCGTCGCTCTGGGCTTCGAGTTTGGCCACCCTGGTGAGCAGGGACTGCAGGCTGACACCCACGAGGTCGGGCATCATCGAATCGTCCGGGGTGCCCCGGCCGGCGCGGCTGATGACCTGCCCGGGGACCCCGACGACCACGGAGCCCGACGGCACCGGCTTGACCACCACGGCGTTGGCGCCGATCCGGCTGTCGTCGCCGATTTTGATCGGGCCGAGGACCTTGGCGCCGGCACCGATGGTCACGCGGTCGCCGACGGTGGGGTGGCGTTTTCCGGTGTCCGCGCCGCTGCCGCCGAGGGTGACGCCGTGGTACATCGTGACGTCGTCGCCCACTTCGGCCGTTTCTCCGATCACGACGCCGGTCGCGTGGTCGATGAATAGGCCGGAACCGATCACGGCACCCGGGTGGATGTCGACTCCGGTCAGGATGCGGGTGAGTTCCGCGAAGGTCCGCGCGACCAGCCTGGCGCCGCGGTTCCACAGCCAGTGGCTGATCCGGTGGCCCCAGATCGCGTGCACGCCCGGGTAGGCAAAGATGACCTCCAGCGTGGTCGGGGCGGCTGGGTCCCGCTCCTTGGCCGCCCGGATTTCTTGCCGAATGGCTGCGAGCATGGCTACTCCGCCACGTCTGCGAACAGCGGCGTGCTCAGATATCGCTCGCCGAAGTCCGGCAATATGACGACGACGAGCTTGCCTGCGTTTTCGGGCCGGCGGGCCACCTGCAGGGCGGCCACCAACGCAGCGCCCGAGGAGATGCCGACCAGCAGGCCCTCCTCGCGGGCCAACCGCCGGGCCAGGTTGAGCGAGTCGTCGTTGCCGACGGTGACGATCTCGTCGACCAGGTCCAGGTCAAGTACGGGCGGGACGAAGCCGGCGCCGATGCCCTGGATCGGGTGGGGTCCCTTCTGTCCGCCGGACAGCACCGGCGACGCGGCCGGTTCTACGGCGACGAATTGCACCGATGGCTTGCGTTCCTTGATGACCTGGGCGACGCCGGTGATGGTTCCGCCGGTGCCGATCCCGGACACGAAGATGTCGACCTTCCCGTCGGTGTCGCGCCACACCTCCTCTGCGGTTGTCTTGCGGTGGATGGCGGGGTTGGCCGGGTTCTCGAACTGCTGCGGCACGAAATAACGTTGGTCGGACTTGGCAAGTTCCTCCGCCTTGGCGATGGCGCCCGGCATGCCGTCGGCACCGGGCGTCAGGACGAGCTCGGCCCCCAAGGCCCGGAGCAACATCCGCCGCTCGACGCTCATGGTCTCGGGCATGGTCAGGACGCAGCGGTAGCCCCGTGCCGCCGCCACCATCGCCAGGGCGATGCCGGTGTTCCCGCTCGTCGGCTCGAGGATGACAGTGTCCGGCTTGATCAGACCCGCCTGTTCGGCCGCGTCGATCATGGCGACCCCGATGCGGTCCTTCACGCTATTGGCCGGGTTGAAGAATTCGAGCTTGGCCACGACGTCGGCGACGGCGCCTTCGGTGACCCGGCGCAGCCGGACCAGCGGGGTGTTTCCGATTAGCTGTGTGACGTCCTCGGCGATGCTCATGAATTTTCCTTAGGCGGTGTCGGTCAGGGCCCGTCAGTCTGCCAGATGATGTCGAATCTGATGGCGCCCTCATCGGGGGAAAAGCGCGAGGCTTGGCTTGACGGAAGGCGTCAGGAAACTAACAACAACAACGACAACAAGGGTCCACGGCGGGGCGGCGCGTAAGGACAAGGCGCGGCTGTGTGGCCTGTTGCATAGGCCCCACTATAGGACATCCGTGCATTGCGTCGGTTTGCCCAGCCCTGCGCATAGCCCGCCAGCCGTCGCGGTCGATCGACCGAGGCAGGCTATCGACTGGACATGGGCTCGGCGGCGTCCGGGCGAACGCCCGCATTCTGCGTTGTGGCGTCGCAAGCGCACGGGGGGGCGCCGTCCTGCAACCATCGCCACACTTGGGCTCCGCGCTTGCGCATCATGTGCTGCACGTAGACCTTGTCGCGCTGAACGCAGGAGAACGCCAAGTCCAGGTTGATGGGTAACCCCGCCCAGTCGACTTGGTCAAGCGCCAACGCCTGGTCGCCGGCGTCATTTGCAGCGCCGCGCCGCAACGGACCGTGCACAGGGCAGACAGTCTTTGTGACCCCATCGGGTCCATCACACTCGCGAGCCACGCGGCGTCACTCCTTCAGGTGCGCGACCTAATGAATGCATCGTGCTGCGGGGATGTTTCGGCCGCGGGTGCGCGATGTTTCCGCCGCATTACGGTTCCGGCCGGGCCGCAGGACGGGGTTAGTAGAGGTCGCGGTGGTAGCGCTTGCCGGCGCTCAATGACTGGATGTAAGCCCTCGCCGCGTCCGGGTCGAGCGGTAGTAATAGTCGGTGGCGGCGTGCTATTCGCCGCAGAACAGCAGTGCCCGGACTGATCATGACCATCGGCATGCCCGGATCGCTTGGCACAATTGGGACATTCACAGTTTTCGTTAAGCTCACGATGTGCGTCGTCAGTTTGTGATTCTGCTGATTTTGATGGCCTCAGCTTGCGGTTCGAAGCCGGCGCCGCCCGCGGCACGGCCCGACACCTGCAAGGGCTCCGACGGACCGGCGGCCGACACGGTGCAGCGGGCCATAGCCTCCGTCCCGGTCGATGTTCCGGGTTCAATGTGGGTGGAAATCGCGCGGGGGCTAACCAAGAAATGCCGCCTGCACTGGGTGCAGATCATTCCGACCATCGCCAGCGAGTCCACCGCTCAGCAACTACTCTTCTTCGACCACAACACTTTCCTGGGCACACCCACCCCGAATCCGAAGCCGTACATCACCGTGCTGCCGCCCTCCGATGACACCATCACGGTTCAGTACCAGTGGCAGGTCGGCAACGATCAGCCCTGCTGTCCCACCGGCATCGGCACGGTGAAATTCCAAATCGGATCAGACGGCAGGCTGCTGGCGCTCGGCAAGATCCCACATCAATAGCGCTGGCGCACAATCGCTTCGGGAGGTTCAGCCCGACAGATTCTCGGGGTGCAGCATCTCGGCGTAACGCAACGGCTCCGGGATGCCGAATCCGTCGACCAGCGTCTCGGCATACGGGCGCAGCTTGCGGCAGCGGTCGTTGATGCCCCGGGTGACCGCCTTGGCCCGCCCGGTGGACAGATTCCCATGCTCGATGTACCAGGCCTTGTCATCCTCGATGACCGACAACGCGTATAAGTCGCAGACCATTTCCAGCAGTTCGCGGGCCTTCTTGTCCTCGCAGGAATCGATCCCGGCGACGAAGGCTTCCAGCACTATCCGGTCGATGTGCGCGCTCGCCGCGTGCAGCACGTGATCCTGCACGGCATTGAACGCGTCGAATGCCGACATCTCCTTGGACTTGCCCTGCAATCGACGCGCCACCGAAGACAGCAGATAATCCTCGCGCTCCTCGAACATGGTCACCTGGGTGCCGCGGTTGAACAGGCTGCCCTCCTCTTCGCTGTCCTGCCGGGCGTCGATGATCCTCTGCATAATCGGCTCGGCCGCAGTGCGTTTCATCACTCGCTCACCGACGGTGTTGGCGGCGAAGCGCACCCACTCGACGGGGCTCATGCTGCGGATGTCGTCGGCGTAAGCGGTCAGCAACTCCTTGGCCACCAATTGGGTCAGCACATGGTTGTCGCCCTCGAACGTGGTGAACACGTCGGTGTCGCCCCGCAGCGCGATCAGTCGGTTCTCGGCCATGTAGCCGGCGCCGCCACAGGCCTCGCGGGCCTCCTGAATGGCCCGGGACGCATGCCAGGTGTTGGCCGCCTTCAGCCCGGCGGCGCGCGCTTCCAGTTCGCGCTGCTCGTCGGCATCCACCACGTCTGAGGTCTGCGAGTCGTGGCACTTCGACACCAGCTCGTTCTGCGCGAACTGCAGCGCGTATGACTTGGCTATCAAGGGAAATAGCCGTCGCTGGTGCACCAGGTAATCCATGATCAGCACCTCACGCTCGTCGTCGGGTGCGCTGAATTGCCTGCGCTGCAACGCATATCGGGTGGCGATATCCAACGCGACGCGAGCGGCATTGCCGGCGCTCCCACCCACCGTCACCCGCCCGCGGATAAGCGTGCCGATCATCGTGAAGAACCGGCGGTTCGGGTTGTCGATCGGCGAGCTGTAGGTGCCATCGGGTGCGACGTCGCCGTACTTGTTCAGCAGGTTCACCCGCGGAACACGAACGTGGTCGAACATGATGCGGCCGTTGTCGACGCCGGGCAGCCCGCCCTTGTAGTGGCAGTCCGATGTCGTCACGCCGGGAAGATCGTTACCGTCCTCGTCGCGAATGGGCACCAACACGCAGTGCACCCCGTGGTTTACCGGTTTGCCATCCTCAGAGGTGATCAGCTGGGCGAAAACCGCTGCGATGGTTGCGGTCTCGGCGGCCCCTCCGATGTAGTCCTTGCGCGCGGTCGGCGTTTCGGAGTGGATGACGAATTCTTCGGTCTCGGCATCGTAGGTCGCGGTGGTCTCCAGCGATTGAACATCGCTGCCGTGCCCCGTCTCGGTCATCGCGAAGCAACCGCAGAGCTCCAGGTTGATGATCTTCTTCACGTACGGCTCGTGGTGGCGTTCGGTACCCAGGTTCTCGACGGCACCGCCGAACAGACCCCACTGCACTCCGGCTTTGACCATCAGCGACAAGTCCGACATCGCGAGCATCTCGATCATGGTGATCGCCGCACCGACGTCGCCGGTGCCGCCGTGCTCTTTCCGGAACCCCTCGTCGGAGATGCCCGCCCCGGCGATGATCTTCATCTGCTCGGCGACTTTGGCCCGGGCGAGGACCGTGTTCGGTGTGTAGTGCGGACGGAACTGTTCGTGGTTCAGCCGCTCCCGCGTCTGGTTCTTTACATCACGCCAACGGCCGTCCAAAGCGTTGCGCAGATGTTCCGCCGTGTTCGTCATGTCTGGCGCCATAGTGCGACGTTAACTCTCCGCAGGGGCGTCCGAAACAAAATCCGTTCGCCCAACGTGCATTCTTTGCGACTTCGAGGCCAGATTTTCGCGCTCAGTGCACGCTCGGCGCGCCGGCCGGGTGTCATGATTGCCCAGTGGCGATGCCGCAGTATCTGGCCGCTCTCACGGTTGTGCTTCTGCTGGGCACGGTGGTGAGCAGAGTCCTGCTGCTGCGCAGAACCGGCACTCAGGCAATGCATTTCGGGAAACTCGACAAGACGGACTTCCTGATACCTCCGGTGGCGCTGTTCTATTTCTATACCGTGTTCGCCGCCGCCTTCGGTTGGCCCCTGGCCAATCGCCAGCGCTTCTTTCAGTCGACGGCCGTCGCCTGGTTGGGGGTGGCGCTCTGTCTCGTCGGGGTACTGATCTTGGTGCTCAGCCTGGTGTCGTTCGGCAACAGCTTCCGGGTCGGCATCGATGTTGACCAACCCGGTCGGTTGGTGACGACGGGCATCTTCGCGGTGAGCCGCAACCCGATCTATGTCGGCTTCTTCGCGTTCCTCCTAGGTCAGCTGTTGGTGTCGCCCGATTGGGTTCCGCTGACCTACCTGATCGCCGGCACCGCGCTGTTCCACCGACAGGTGCTGCGGGAGGAAGAATTCATGCGCCAGCGGTATGGCCAGGAATACGCGGATTACTGTCGCCACGTCAGGCGGTATGTCTGAGTGACCTTTCGCGTTCGGGCGACCGCAGCCGATATCGGACTAACCCGGCCGCGATTGCGCCAAAGAGCATGAGCATGACCATGTCGAACACCCACCAGCCCGAATAGTGGGTCCACATCTCGGCATTGGCGGCCAGAGTGTCGACCCTGCGCAGATCAACGGTGGACGCCGACGCCGCGAAGCCCCATTGGGCGGGGACGAACCACGAGATCTGTTGGAAGCCCCACTTGCTCACCAGCTGAACCAGGCTTCCGTCGAACAGCAGCGAGGCCAGGATCACCAGCACGAGCAGCGGCAGGACCTCCCGCAGCCGGTTCCCGAGCGCGGACAGCGCCAGCCCGATGATTGCCGACACGATGGCGGTGACGGCCACGCTCACATAGAGCTCGACCGTCCCGTTGCGCAACAACACGGCGCCGTGCACCGGTCCGCCTTTCACGGCGATGACGATGGCGAAGACGATGACTGCCAGGATGGCCGCGGCCAGGCCGAAGACGATGAGCTTGGCGGCCAGGTAGGCCGACGCCGACAGCCCAATCTCCTGCTCGCGCCGAAAGACGCGGCGCTCCTCGACCAGGGCGCGGATGGTCAGCGCGGAGCCGACGATCACTGCGGCGAGGTTGAGCGCGGCCAGGATCTCGATGCCTTCATGGAGGTTGGAGCTGCTCGGCTTGGGCCGGCCCAGGCCGGAATCGCCGGGAATCAGCAGGGTCAGCGCCGCCAATACGAACGGCAGGACCGCCAAAAAGAGCAAGTAGACGCGATCGGCCAATAGCAGGCGTACCTGGCGGCGAGCCAGCAATCGGATTTGCCGACCCCTGGTGAGCTCGGCGGGTGGGGGCCACGGCGCGGCGACCTCCGGCGGCGTGCTCGGCGCCGACGCCTGCTGCCGCGCTCGAAACGCGCGGTGTGCGCCGTCGGGGTCGGCGCTCACCTGCTCGAGGACTTTTGACCAGTCGGTGGTGGCCATCGAGGACTCGATCTGCTGGGGCGTCCCGTCGAAGGCCAGGTCGCCCCGCGAGGTGAGCACCAACACCTGGTCGCACATGCTCGGGTTGGTCAGTGATGTCTGCGATGACATGGCCGCCACCACGACGCAGCCGATGTCGGCCTGGCGCCGCAGGACCGCCATCACGTGGTGTTGTTGCGCCGCATCCAGTCCCGCGCCCGGATCGTCAACCACGAGCAATGTCGGTCTTGTGATGAGTTCGATCGCCATCGACGCGCAGCGGCGCACCTCCGGCGGGAGTTTGTTGATCCGGGTTGCGCGGTGGGGTGTCAGCTCGAGCTCGTCGAGAACCTG
>Ga0306922_10007388_pt1 | contig 10601 bp, 11 predicted proteins | sample sta12Cox44000082_FD_203758 | JGI IMG/M metagenome (GOLD analysis project Ga0306922, IMG submission 203758) | Lab enrichment of tropical soil microbial communities from Luquillo Experimental Forest, Puerto Rico - statoxic.12C.oxic.44.000.082 (v2)... | ecosystem: Environmental > Terrestrial >...
AGAGCGGCACAGCTCCCACGCGGCTGAGGCGGGCGGGGAAACCAGAGGTGATGCTGGTAGTTGGCCTGCCGCGAGATCACGCGATCCGATGATCGCGCTTCCCGACGAGTAACGCTATCCTCAGGATGTGACGTGGTATAAGATCACCGACCCCGCGAGTCCGGAACTGGACCAGCTTGCGGAGCAATACCATCTGCATCCACTGCACATCGAAGACTGCCGCCATCGGAATCAGAGCGCCAAGATCGAAGAAGGCGAAGGGTATCTGTTTGCTGTCCTGAAGGTGATGCGGCTCATGGACGACAGCACGCTCCATGCCGCCGATCTCGACGTCTTTTTCGGCCAGAACTTCGTGATCACCGTGGAAGAGGAAGCCTGCCCCGAAATCAAATCCATTATCCAGCAGGTCAGCCAGACGCCTGCCGCCCCGCAGCGGTCCGACCAGGTCTTCTACCGCATCATGGATCATGTAGTGGATTCGTATCTGCCGATCCTCGATCACTTTGACGATTTGATCGATGCACTGGAGGACGAGGCGCTCGAGAATCCCACGCCCGATACTCTCTCTCGCATCTTCCAAAACAAGCGCGCTCTCGCCATCCTGCGCCGCATTCTCGTCAACACGCGTGATGTCGCCGGTCACTTGCAGAGAACGGAGTCGCCGTACATCGCGCGCGATCTGTGGCCGTTCCTTCGCGACGTCTACGATCACGTGGCGCGCAATCTCGACCTCGTCGAGATGATGCGAGATCTATTGAGCGGCGCCCTGGACGTGTACCTTTCCAGCGTTGCAAACCGGACCAATCAGGTGATGAAGGTACTGACCGTCTTGAGCACGATCGCGCTTCCCGCACTGGTAGTGTCGGGTTTTTATGGAATGAACGTGAAAGGACTGCCGGCCGCGGACTCGACGTACGGTGTCGTGTTGGTGATCCTGCTGATGGTCGGCTGTACGGTGCTGCTGCTCTATCTGCTCAAACGCTTCCGCTGGCTGTAGGGGAACACTATAAACAATGGCCTCCAGGAATCCTTGGGAAGGTATACCGTGATCCTGAACAGCCGAGCTGGTGGGCTGTCAGCCTGGGTAGTGCGACGCGCAGAACTTGATCATTCCGTGGGAAGAATGCCGCGCCGCGAATTGCCACCCTAAATGGCGGCAATTTTTGCGGGTTTCACGGTGCCGATCACAACGCCTCAGATTCTATGGATCAGTATGGTGACATCCGACGCGCTCGGGCTGGTCATCTCTTTCGAGGCACAGAGATCGACGTCATGCAACGGCAGCCGCGCGCCCATGAGGGACCGATACTCGATGCCTTTGGGGCATGGCGTGTCATCTTTGTTGGTCCCACACAGCCCCCACTGACGTTGTCTGCGTTTTTCTGGACGAAGTCGAGAGGCGCATATGATGAACTTGGGCGCGCAGTCCCTGTTAACGCGCTCGTCAGCGGCCAAATTTTCTACCTGCTGAACAGGCCGCTAAGAGGTAGGCGCATTTGGGCAATAGGTACTTGCCTCCGGGATGGGCGCCGGCATAGTTTCTGCAACTTCCGTTTACCTATGCACGGCTATTTCAGCCTCTCTTCGAAACCGAGGCCATCCCGGTCTGGATTTGGCCTCGGCTTCTTCTTGGTGGCTTGGGGTTCTTCCTCGTGATCGAAACAGCAAGGCTAATAATCCGCGCGACGGGATCCCGGCGCCAACCGATAGGCGGCGTGCTACCCGAGAGGTCTGTCGAGCGGCTCGTCCCTTAGCCGTCTTGCGCCGGAAACAAGACCAGGATGAGCAGGATCATTTGCGCCACCAGTAGCAAAAAGCCCAGCGATATTCATGCTAGGTATTTCTGCCAATTGTGCAGATAATCCAGAGCGATACGTATTAGTGCTCTACTGCAGCAGTCTCTCAAGCCGCGTTATCTCCGCCGAGTCGGCGTGAGCGCACCGGCAGCCCCGCCAGCCGCTGCGCCAGCAGCTGCACCTCTACCGCCGCCAAGGATGGCACCGGCTGCGCTGCCGCCTGCAGCACCAATCCCTACGTTTCTCGCGCGCCTGCGCCTTGAATTACTGCGGGTTCTTCGGTTTTTCTTCCTTTTCGTTTGGCTTTGAGCGGTCGCGGCGATAAGGGGGACCGCCGTTGAGGCGAGTAACCCCATGGAGAGAATTCCGGCCAGCAATGATTTCCTCATAATTTCACCCTCCTTATCTGGAAAGCTAAGGAGCATGACTCCTAGTTGTTTCGATGTGCCTGCGTTCGAGATGGTGTCATTTTCACGTTTCGCACAGACCCGGTCGAAGCCTCGCGAGACCCTTCTGGACTGTTAATGACTGCCGAAGTATCCCCGGCAGCGGTTTTTAGGACGACGGCTAACTTTTTGTAGAATTAGGCGATTAGGTTGATTCGGTTGGGCTGGGTAGGGGCTAGACGGCAGGATATGAGAATATCCCGGGTTTTCGTTCAGTGGCGGCGCTGGGATTGCACCTGTCGGGCCCAATGCGCCAAGGCGATTCGCGATAGGCATTCCAGACGAGACGCGATTTCAACTTGCGATGTTGCTGGATGGCGGCACGGTAGAGAGACACTTTCGGGTAGAGCTTTAGGTTGACGGTCTTGTTGTGGACCTTGTGGGTGCACCCCAGATACGGCCCGTGACGTTTGGCCGGAATCGCGGTGGCAGGCGCATTGTCTATTTCCGCATTTCATCAGGCGCTTCAGTACCGTCCCCTTGCAGAATTAGTCCAGTTGAACGAATTCCTGTTTTAGAGCGGCAAAGCGTTGCGTACCGGAAAGGATGAGCGCCGCGAGCCTGGCTTTGGAGGTTGCTTATTACCGTGGGTAAAGCATCACATGACTGCTGCCACGCCGCTGGCTCCGCACCCGCTTTGGCCTCGCCTTCCCACCAATGCCTCCCGCCTCGTTTCTCAGCTCGACCGGGATGCGCTAGTCCCCTGCGCCGGTGATGCCCGTTGTCATTCCCGGCAAGAGTTCTCTTCGCTGGAGGCTTGGTTGTCTGCCCCGTCCACGGGAAACTCCCCCTGCACCAAATCGAGCGCCAGCAACAAACCAAAGGCCGCGGGGTGCAACGCTTGCTGCTGCAGACGCACCTGCAACGCCGAGGGCACGGAGACATGGGTCCCGCTTTGTGTGTCCGGCGAGGGGACGACGAAGTGCTGCACACGCATCGCCGGCTCATCACCCGCTCCTTCAAGACCGTCTTCGGAACGATCGAGATTGTGCGCATAGGTTATTCCCACGCGGGCGCCAACAGCATCTATTCCTTGAATGCAGGGCTGGCTTTGCCTGCGCGTGTGTTCTCTTTGCAAAGACGTTGGTCCAGGCGGCGGTGCATTGGTACCTTCCAGGAATCCATTGATGTCATCGCCGACCTTATCGGCTTGTCGGTTTCCAAAGCGCAGCCTGGAAGACCTGCTGGTGGATGCGGCCCGAGACTTTGACGTCATCAGGAACGCGTCCCGGCCCGGCCCCATTTTGGTAGCGGCGGTCGATGGTAAGGGTGTTCCCATGGTCAAGCCCGATGGAGCGCGACCAACGGCACGGCTCACCAAGGGACAGAAGGTCAATCGCAAGAGAATGGCCACGGTGGCCGCAGTGTTTACTAAGAATCCATGAGTGCGCACCCTGGAGCAGGTAGTGGAGGGTCTGTTCCGTACCGGCAATGAGCCTCCACCCAGCGGCCAGGCTCCTCCGCGTCCAGAGAACAAGCGTGTGTGGGCCAGTTTGCTCGGAGGCAAGGCCGCCCTCATCCAGGAGGTGGCCCAGGAGACGCGACGCCGTGATCCGGAGGGCATCAAGACGCGGGTGCTCTGGGTTCTGGACCGCGCACCTTGCGAATCCTGTTGCGAAGTCAGTCAGGTTGTCAAGGGGATTCGCCAGAGCGTGACCAAACGCAGGATCTTCGGGGCCAAGCGTAAGACGCTGCGCGGCGTCGCGAACTACCTCTACCGCAATCGCCTTCGCATTATGACGAATATCTGGCCAAAGGCCGGCCCATAGCCAGTGGCCCTGTCGAGGGTGGATGCAAGAACCTTCTCAAGGATCGGATGGAACGTTCGGGAATCGTCTGGACCGAAACCACGCCGAGGCCATCCTCCCGCTCCGAGCTGTGTACTTGAGCTGTGACCTTTGATTTCTACTGGGCTTTCCACATCGAAAAAGACCAGCAACGGATCCACCCGCCCGGTCAGTGGAGCGTCGTTCTAAAGTAGACACACCCTTATGTGTGAGAGTCTTTCCGCCAGTTCCGCCAGAAGCCGTGGAACAGCCCCAGTATGCCGGCAGGAATATAGAGGACCTCGGGGATCGGCGTCGGAATCGCAGTCAGCAAGCCCAGGATAAGGGCCTTGATCCTGGCCGACTCCTTATCGTCGCCGTACCAGTTGATCTGCGCCCAATACACGACATACCCAAGCACAACTCCGGCCGCCACCGAAACCGGTAGCAGCAAACCCATCGAAACCAGGTCGCCGGCGTTCAACATCATGTCCACGATCAGCGTGAGAAACGCGACACGTGAATCCAGTCCGAAGAGCTGGCTGAATCGTCCTATAGACCCCAGCGTTTCGGGGTTCCTGTTGGGAATACGCTGGAATCTGGGGCCGCTCGGTACGAGTGCCGACCCGTCGATCTGTTTACCGCACTTACCGCAATATTCATGCGCGTCCTGTATGGCCGAGCCACATTGGGTACAAAAAAGCATAGGGTTCTCTTGAAGCTGCCTCTGTCGTTTAATGGTATCATTGCGGCACAATAACCGGCCCGCTACCAGCGCAATTTCACCCCAGGTTGTCGGCGTGACGTAATTCATCGCGTGTTTCGATCCAAGCTCGCTTCCACTCGAGCCCCCCTAGCCAGGCCCTTTTCTAAGCCTGCCCTGGATTGCGGACCTGAGCTTTGCCGTTCCCATCACGGCAGCCAGCATGGTGTTCGAGACTTTTCTTGCAAAGTTGGTTCTCGGAATTCGTTTCGGGACTGCGCTGGACGGGCATTTTCCTGGTCGCCTTCGGGGTGGTATTGCTGGCGTTTTGATAGGGTGCGTGGGACAAATTCATCCAGGGATGGAAGGCGGACCACGTGGCAGTTACCATCGGAATCGCAAACAGCAGCGGCGTCATGCCGCCGTCCGCTGTGGGCAGCGCGCGTTGCCGGATGATTCCAGGGCCCGACGCAGCGGGGCACGCGGCCACATATCACCTTTCGGCATCCTGACGTTAGTATGCGCATTGATATCGGCGCCGTGCTTTGAGCTACGCTCGGTGGGCCATGCTCGGCTCCGGGCTGATTGGCGATCAGGCGGTCCAGAGAAAGCAGCAGGTCACAACGGTGGTACTTCGTCCCCAATCGAATCAGCCGCTTCAAAAACGCTCACACGCTCGGGAGTGATGAGGCTGATACTTCCGCCCGCACCCACGGTAATTTTGTGAATGTAGAAACTCCCGCGGTATTGATCCGCACCATGCGAACCCAACGTCGCCGAGGGTGCGGAGCACAGAAGAAGGCCCCGAGAGACGCCAATCCAATCCCGATGCCTATGGCCGTGAAGCACAAGGCAGCGGGAGGCATGGGGTGTGATGGCTTTCAGGACGTCCGGCGCATTCACAAGCGCCAGGCCGATACGATCGGTCAAGCTGATCGAAGGCACTGGATACTCTACCACTGCATGATGCAGCAGGATCAGCCAGGCCCTCGGCGGTGAATTACGGAGGACCGCCTTTAATGCCTTCAATTGCGATGGACTCACCACGCCTATCCCATTGGTGAGCGCGAAGTGACTGCGGGCATTCGAATCCAGGAGGATCAACCCGTATGGATCGGATCTTTTCGGAGCCTCGACTAACGGGAAAATCCTCTCCCAGACTTTCATCATCTCCCGCCGTCCGGCGTTAGTGCCATCCTCGGCGAGTTCGCGTAGCAAGTCGGCCCGGCCGCATTCCCCAAGATAATCTTTCAGGAGAGGCCCCAGGTTACCTGAATCGCGATCAACTACCCGGGCCCGATCGCCCTGGATCATATCCAGGGCGAGCACCGTGCGCAGCCTTCGTAGTGCCTGACCGGCGCTCCATGGCAAATCGAAACGCCCTGGGTTATGGCGGTCGACGATGTTGACGTCGTGATTGCCGGGAACAAACGAAATGCGGTCCCGCAGCGGATAATCCTGAAGAAGGTCCAGGAATTCAGCCCATTCGGCTCGTGTACCGGCATCAGTGACGTCGCCTGTCACGATGATACGGTCCAGCGCCGTCGATTCGTCAATCGCTAGAACTTGCTGTAACGCCTTTCGAACAGGTCCGTTGCCGCGCGGGCCGCGGGTTCCCGCCTCCATCCGGTAGCCGTACCGCTCACCGACGATGTGCAGATCCGAGAGGTGTGCCACACGAGCGATTGGTGTCTCCTGCCCGGATGGTAATGGCGCCCAGTCCTCAACCGAACCGCGAGCCGCAAGCTCTCGCCAAACCCAATATAGGCTCTCCACTGCAGTCGAGAGGCCCAGGATCACGACGGCATTGAGAAGTGCTGCCCGTGTCACCACCCACGGCTGTACTCGTTCGACGTTGATAAGCTGGAGTCCGTAGGAAAGGACGACAGTCACTGCCAGGCCGATCCCGCCTCCGGCCAGCAGCAGCCCACCAATGATTGTGCCGAACCGGCGTCCCCGGTCGATCTCCTCTACTGTGGCAAGCTTGCCTGGTAAACTCTCGACAATAGACCGAACGACCTCTCGCGCCGCCACAAAGATTGGAAAGACGAGAGTATATTGCAAACGCCAGAAGCTCTCGAGTGCCTTAGACACGAACGGGCGGCCCAACAGGATAGCCAATCCGGCCAGTACCGCAAGAGTGAGGACGGCCACCATCGGATTGCGGCCAACCGCAACACCAAGCTTCAGGCGACTGTAGGTGACGACCAGTGACGGCACGATCCCCACAAAGATGGCGGGCGCTACGATCAGCGTGAGAAAGCCGATTGACGCCTTCAGGTAGTTGAATTCCAGAGCTGCCGTAACAATGAGGCTCCGTATATTGCCTCCGTGAGGGCTGGTGCGGTTGTCATCATAGTCGCCGCGCCGAAGGTCAAAGATGCGCGTACCGGTCACTCTAATCCATTTAGAAGGCCACACCAGATCGTTGCGCAGAGGCTCCAGTCCGTGAATTGACGGCGTTCAGCGTGGCTGTTTCTTCCCCGGCTAGACCCCACCCGCCAGCCGGCCATGCCGCAGGGAGCGCAGTTCCTTACCCAGGAGAATCTCGAAGACACCCCATAGCAGAGCGAACACGGCGATGGCGACAGCTAGCTCAATCAGACCAATGAAGGGCCGCAGCCAGATAATCGATCCGAAACAGAGCGTTACCGCGCCGCTAAGCGCGAGCCAAACATCACCGGAAATCTCTTTCCGCAGACGGATGGCCTCCACGATCTGGAGGATCCCTGTTCCCGCGGCCCAGAGCCAGATATACCCAATGGTTACGAACGGTGTCGGCAAGGCACTCTTCAAGGCAAACACGCCCGCCGCGAGTCCAACCGCGCCTTCCGTTCCGAGCAGCCTACTGCCGGGCTGGCCTCGTCCGCTGATGGCGCCCACTAGTGAGAGCAGACCGTGCGTCAGCGCGTACACTCCGAACAGATTTCCGAGCTTGACCCGCGTCATGGACGGCCAGGTCAGTGCTGCCACTGCAAAGGCGATGGCAACCACTCCACGCAGCAGCACGACCCACTCTCTTCCCTCAAATACAACGCGAGATCTTTCGGCAGAGTTGCCGACCATGAGAGGCCTCCCCCGAGATTGATGCCGGGCCGATTCGGTCAGATCGAAAACATGCGCGTACGCCGCGTGCGTTGAGAGCCAATGCAAGCAAACTAACAACGCGCCGGTCTCGATAAGGTCTGATGGGTAGCCTTCCTGCCGTCTTTTTTAGGCCGACCCTTTCGGCCGCCGTCGGGGACGGCGGGTACCTCTGCACTCAACGCCAGATTGTGACATGGTCGACCGAAAGACGGGCTCGGGGGCCGCCATTCTAATTAAAAAGAACCACAACCTTCCCGCTCGCATCGCCAAGATTGGATACAGGTACGGGTGCAGCTGGCGGGAACGGTATCCATGAAAGGGCAAAGAACGACTATGAGCGAGTTAGTGGCGGTCTCTTACCCCGACGTTTATCGTGCTGGCGAAGTCTGCGCGGCGCTGCAACGTCTGCAGCAGGAATTTCTGATTGAGATGGAAGACGCCGCTTACGTTACCCGGGAACGGGACGGCAAGATCAAGCTTCATCAAACCCAGCCCGTGGTCGGTGTGGCGGCTGGGCTTGGCGCATCCCGAGGCACCATATGGGGCGCGCTGATCGGCCTCTTATTTATGCAGCCTCTGCTGGGCATGGCCGCCGGTGCCGTGCTTGGAGCGGCGAGCGGAGCGATCGCCGGAAGATTGGCTGATTACGGAATTCCTGATCAGTTCATGAAGGACCTTGCCGGAAAACTGCAGCCCGGGACATCGATGTTGTTCGTTCTGTTCCGAAGGGTCACGTGGGAGAAGGTTCTGCCGCATATCTCGCAGTATGGCGGAACCGTCATGCATAGTTCCCTTACGCCGGAAGCCGAGTCCCGGCTCCAGTCGGCCCTCACCGAGGGCGGTGAGCCAAAAATAGCCGCCTGAGTCTCTGGAAGATCCACACTGTTGGATGCCGCCGGTATCAAAACTGAAGGTCCTACGATTGCGCCGCTGACGTCTTGCGCAACGGACATCGCAGCTCTCAATTCGGTATGACTGCTGTGCGATACGTCGTCTCGGTGCTTAGCTTAGTTTAAAGCGCGGAAAGCTGCCACCCTCACTGCCCACATCGATGCAGTGATGCGAGGAAGACCACAAAACTGAACGCCATCGCGATTGCAAGCGCGACCCGGATGCTGGGTTCAGGGAGCGCGGAAGAACATCCATAATCAGGCTCGCCACACCGATACCCAAAAAAGACGCCTTAAAATACGATCAGCCAACAAACAAAACACACAGTTGGCGAGCCCACCATCATGAGCTACCTAAGCGGCACCGTCCTTCAGGCCAGCAGGCGGGCAAGCTCCTAGTGGGCCGAAACGTTTGCACCGCCGCCGGGTTTGTTGGCCTTGAGCAGGAATGAGCAGAAGAGCATAACAGCCGAAAACGCCGCCAAAAGCCAGAAAACGTCCACGTAGGCGAGGGTTGCGGCTTGAGCTTGAACGATGCCGTACATCCTGCCCAGGGCCTGTTGGCCCGCGTCGTACACGCTCATCCCGGCTTGCGCCAATTGGGTGGTGAGAGATTGAATTGCGGCATCGAACCCGCCGGAAGCACTGTGCTCCGCGAGAACCGATTGGTGATACTGCGAGCGCCGTGCGATCAACGTGGTGACGGCGGAGGTCCCTACGCTCTGTCCGATATTGCGCGTGAAGTTCATCAAGCCCGCCGCGGCGTTCGTTTTCTCGGGGGCCAGGCCAATATAACCGGCGACATTCAGGGGCACGAACACAAACCCGAGCGGGATGAACTGCAGGATGCGGACCCACGTGGCCGAGCCGAAACTAACATAGAGATTGACCCAGTGAGAGGAAACATACATACCGATCAGCAGACCGACCCAACCGACTGCCAATAGGTAGCGGGCCTGGACCTTGGAAGTGAGCTGGCCGACAAGAGGCATAGTCGCCAGCAGCACCAGGGCGCCCGCGGAAAGAACCAAGCCGGCCGTTTGCGCGGTATAGCCCATCAGGGTTTGCAAAAACTGCGGCATCAATACCGTGGAACTGAACAGGATCATTCCGACTACAAAGAACATGACGTTAGCGGCTGCGAAATTGAAGCCCTTAAAAAGATGTACATCCACAATTGGAGTTTTCTGGAACCACTCCCATAGGATCAGGGCGGTCAGGCCGACGGCCGCGGTCACGATCAAGGTGGTGATGAAGGTGGATCCGAACCAATCGTCTTCTTGACCTTTATCGAGCGCGATCTGCAGAGCGGCTACTCCGACCGTCAACAGCGAGAAACCTAAGAAGTCGAACTTTCGCGCGGCTTGCCGCAAGCGCGATAAGTACGGCGGGTCTTCGATCAATTGCTGCACGAGGAGAATCGCCAGGATGCCGACCGGAATATTGATGTAGAATACCCAGCGCCAGGAGTAATTATCCGTAAGCCATCCTCCCAGCGTTGGCCCGATGGCGGGCGCGCAGACGGCCGTGATCCCGTAAACGGAAAAGGCTACGCCCCGCTTATCGACGGGAAACGAATCAGCCAGAATGGATTGCGCCATAGGCTGCAAGCCTCCACCGAAGGCTCCTTGGAGGACGCGAAACAACAGCAACATCCCAAGGCTGGTCGCCGCGCCGCACACGAACGAACTCAATGTGAATAACGCAATACACGCTAGGAAAAAGCGCTTGCGCCCCAACGTCGCGACCATGTACCCGCTCAGCGGCAGAACGATCGCATTCGACATCAGGTAGCTGGTCAGCACCCAGGTGCTCTCATCATTGCTGACGCCGAGGCCGCCCGCGATGTGCGGCAGCGCCACATTGGCGATGCTGCTATCGAGCACTTCCATGAACGCCGCCAGCGAAACGGT
>Ga0306922_10007392_pt1 | contig 10598 bp, 10 predicted proteins | sample sta12Cox44000082_FD_203758 | JGI IMG/M metagenome (GOLD analysis project Ga0306922, IMG submission 203758) | Lab enrichment of tropical soil microbial communities from Luquillo Experimental Forest, Puerto Rico - statoxic.12C.oxic.44.000.082 (v2)... | ecosystem: Environmental > Terrestrial >...
CGCAATTTCAGGAGCATGGGCGATGTCGCAGGAACTTCTCTTTGAATTGGACAATGTGCGCGTCACGCCATATCTCGCGCAATTTGGCGCCACCTCTTATCAGATCGCAAGCATCAGCAGTGTTCGGGCACTACAGAGCAGGAAATTGAGCCGGATAGCGAAATTCGTGTTCTTCCTGGGGGTGGCGCTATTTGTTGTTGCCATGGCAAGGTCCGGAACCGAGCAGCGAGCGGATGCCAACTTCTCGCTGGCGGTGATGCTGCTGCGATTGCATTTGCCGCCGTCTTTGTGCAGCTCATTATTCCAAGGCGAATTTACAAGCTGATTCTGAGAACCCACGGCCGCGACGTAGAGGTTCTGACATCTACGCGAAGCAAGTTCATTCTTGATGTCAAGCGGGCGGTCGAAGAGGCATTTATCGCTCATGCCCGGCGTTCAAATCCCGATCATTGAACCGCAGGTCGGATAATAACAACGTTGCTTCTTGCTGCTTGCTGCCGGCAAGCAGCACACCTTCATGGCTCCTGCTTGAAGTCCTCCGCGCGAAGCTCGATCGGCGCCCCGTGCGGCGTGCGCCCGGCGGCGTGATCCCAGGCCTCGCGGTAGCGCGCAAGGGTGGACGCGTCGGATACGCCCTTGCTCGCCACCAGGCGCTCGAGCGCGTTGAGCCAGTGCCGGTAGTAGGTCTCGCCGGTGTCGGGATCGCCCGCCGCCTGCGCGCGCCTGATCTCGTCGGCGAGCGTTGCCGCCCATTCCGGCCAGGTGAACAGGCCGCGGTCGAAGAGGGCAAGCGCCATCGCGAACGCCTGCGCCTCCCACGGCGCGCGAAACACCGGGCCTTCGCGGTCGCGCGGAATGCCCGGCACCGCATCGATTGCGCGCCGCGCCGGGTCGTTCGGGCGGCCATTCGGGCCTGGGGGACGGGCAGAGCTCAAGAGATCACGCCGGATCGAGATAGGGCTCGAAGGCGTCGATCGATACCTTGACGCCGGCGTCGGCCTCGGGACCCCACAGCTCGCGGCCATCGAACACCACGGTATAGAGCCATTGCGGGTTGTCGCCCTTGTCGGTTGCGACGGCATCGGGAAAGGCATGGCATCCGTGCGCACGCTCGATGACGCCGACGCGGCCGCGGGCGTAGCGCGGCAGCCTGGTGTGCGTCAGGGGATGAATGTTTCGCGTGCGCACGCGGTCGCCGGGCTTGAAGCGGGCAGGCGCCTGCGCCTGCCGAAAGAACGAGCCGCGCGTCATTCCCTCCCGCACGACGGAAGCCGTGAGCTTGCGCTTGAGCGGCTTGCCTTCGCGCAGCGCATGGCCGGCCGCGATCTCATCGGCGCCGGCGAAGCCGCGTTCGATGAGATTGCTTTCCATGGCCAGCTCCCAGCGCTGGTAGTAGGAGACCTTGAGATAGACCTGCGGGGGGAGCCGCTCCTGCGCCGCGCGCGATATGTCGATCTGCCAGGTTCCCGCGTAGCCCAATGCCCGCTGCATGGCGAGAACGCGTCCCTCCCACGGCGCGTGGAACGGCGGCTCGTTCGGCTCGGGCACGACCTTCCCGAAGCCGTCCATGCCGCCCATGTCGTGAATGCCGTCCATCAGCGCACCCCTGCGGCCTGGCGTTCCGGCTGCTTGGGCAAGCCGGTGCCGATCATGCAGTCGCGGGTGACGAGCGCGGCGAGCTCATCCTCGCTCAAGCCCTCGGTCCCCGCCGGCTGCATGGGCAGCACCAGGAAGCGGGTCTCGGCGGTCGAATCCCACACCCGGATTTGCGTCTCCTTCGGCAGCTTGACGCCGAAATCGGCAAGCACGCCGCGCGGATCCTTGACCGCGCGCGAGCGGTAGGGCGCGGACTTGTACCAGACCGGCGGCAGGCCGAGCACCTCCCACGGGTAGCAGGAGCACAGCGTGCAGACGACCATGTTGTGCTGTTGAGGCGTATTCTCGACCACCACCAGGTGGTCGCCGACCCGGCTCTCGTGGCCCATGGTGCGCACCGCCTTCGAGCCGTCCTCGAGCAGCGCCTGCCTGAATGCCGCATCCCTCCACGCCCGCGCCACGACGCGCGCGCCGTTGTGCGGGCCGACTTTTGTCTCGTAGGCCTCGATGATGAGGTCGAGGGCCGCGGGATCGATGTAACCCTTCTCGACCAGCACCGTCTCCAGCGCGCGCACGCGCAGCTGCATGTCGGAGAGCTCCGAGCCGTGCTGGTGGTGATGGTCATCCGTGGCCATGGCGGCATGCCTTCATTGCAGACGTGGTTTGCCCCAGCGTGCCATTATCCTTCGCGTGCGTAACGAAGTCGAGGGTGATGGACGCATGCAATCCCCCGCGTGGCAAAGATGACAGGCCGGCAAGCTCTCGCCTTGCTCCTTGCGGGGGGCGCGGACCGCATCGACCGCGTGGTCGCGGCGGTCGGGCGGGCGGTGATGTGGCTTTGTCTGTTTATCGTGCTGATGCAGTTTGTCGTGGTGCTGATGCGCTATGCCTTCGGCATCGGCCGCGTCTGGATCCCGGAATCGATCATGTACGCGCATGCCGCGCTTTTCCTGCTGGCGGCGGCATGGACGCTGCAGCAGAACGGCCATGTGCGCGTCGACGTCTTCTATTCCAGGACTTCGCAGCGGGGGAGGGCGATCATCGATCTCCTCGGCGCGCTTTTCCTGCTGCTGCCGTTCACGGCGGTGACCCTGTATTTCGCGCTTCCCTATGCGGCGCGCTCCTGGGCGATCCTGGAGCGCTCCCGGGAAACGGGCGGCCTGCCTTTCGTCTATCTGCTCAAGACGCTCATTGTGCTGTTCGCGCTGCTCATGGGGCTCCAGGGCGTCTCGCAGGCAATACGCGCCGCCTTGTCGCTGACCCGAAAGGGCGCGCTCGCCGCGGCGGCCGGGACGCGCTGATGGCGGCGGGCGAGATCGTCGCCGTGCTGATGGTCATCGCGGTGTGCGTCGCGCTGTTTGCCGGCTATCCGGTAGCGCTGACGTTTGCCGGCGTGTCGCTCGCGTTTGCGGCGATCGGGCAGCTCGCGGGCATCCTGAATTTCTCGCTGCTCGGCGCGCTACCGGCGCGCATATTCGGGATCATGACCAACGAGGTGCTGCTCGCGATCCCGCTCTTCATCTTCATGGGCGTGATGCTGGAGCGCTCGCGCATCGCCGAGGAGCTGCTGGAGACCATGGGGCGGCTGTTCGGCTCATTGCCGGGCGGGCTCGGCATTTCGGTGGTGCTGGTCGGCGTGCTGCTGGCGGCGGCGAAGGGCGTGGTCGGCGCCACCACCGTCACCATCGGCCTGATCATGCTGCCGACCATGCTGCGCCACGGTTACGATGCGCGGCTCGCGACCGGGACTGTGGCCGCGACCGCGACGCTTGCTCAGATATTTCCGCCGGCGACCGTGCTGGTGCTGCTCGGCGATCAGATGAGCAACGCCTACCAGGCCGCGCAGCTCTCGCAGGGCATATTCGCGCCGCTCTCGGTGACGGTGAGCGACCTGTTCGCCGGCGCCATCATTCCCGGCCTTTCGCTGGTCGCCCTCTATCTTGCCTATCTCGTCGCGGTGGCGGTGCTTTGCCCGCGCGCATCGCCGGCGCTCGCTCCCGCGCGCGAGGCTGCGCGCGGCGCGGTGCTGGCGGGACGGCTCATCAAGGTGCTGATTGCGCCCATCGTCCTGATCTTCGCCGTCATCGGCTCGATCCTCGCCGGCATGACCACGCCGACGGAGGCCGCCTCGGTCGGCGCGGTCGGCGCCATTGCACTCTCCGCGCTCAAGCTCGGCGGCGGCGCGTTCCTGCGCGTATTTGCTCCGGTCGTTGCCCGCACCACGCAGGTGACCAGCATGATCTTCCTCATACTGATCGGGGCGACGCTGTTCAGCCTGGTGTTTCGCGGGCTCGGCGGCGACGACATGGTACAGCGCGGGCTCACCGATCTGCCGGGCGGGACGGCGGGCGCGCTCGTGATCGTCATGATCGCCGTCTTCCTGCTCGGCTTCGTGATGGACGCATTCGAGATCATCTTCGTGGTGGTGCCGATTGTGGCGCCGGCGCTGCTCAAGATGCCGGGGGTTGATCCGGTCTGGCTCGCCATCATGCTGGCGCTCAATCTGCAGACTTCCTACATGCATCCGCCGCTCGGCCCGACGCTGTTCTTCCTGCGCGGCGTGACGCCGCCCGAGATCGCCACGACACAAATCTACGTCGGGATCATTCCGTTCGTGCTCGTTCAGCTGCTTGCGCTGGTGGTGGTGTGGTTCGTGCCGGGGCTCGCAACCTGGCTGCCGCATCACCTCTATGGCGGCCGGTGAATACGAGTGCGCGTGGCCATCTCAATCTTCTACGAACGCAAGCTGGCCTGGTCCGACGGATTCGATAGCAATGAGCAATCGCGGGATGAGCGGCCTCAGGTCTGCCAAACGGCTGGTTCTTGCCGCAAGCACGATGACGGAAATGGAAAAAGAAACAATGTTCTGCTGAAAAGCGAGATTTCTATCCACGGTCACGAAGACATCGAGCCATTTGTGATCGCGGTCCAGCCCCTCTGACGGGCGGTACTGACATCGTGACCGGGGATTTCCCGGGCGAGGCGCCGATCGAAGCATTCGTCAAGAAGGACTCTCACGATGTCGTTTCGATGAGACGGTCCTTCGCTTCGTGCAAGAACTCAATCACCTGTTTCCTCGTGACAGTGGGAAGCCTGCGAGAAAATCGTCAATCGATTCACCTGCCTCCAGGCAGTCAAGCAGGGTTTGTACCGGCACCCTTGTGCCGGGGAACACTGCGGCCCCTCCCATAACATCGGGGTTTCGCCAAACTACGGCCTGTTTCATGAAAGCAGGCTACTCCCGTCCCCGGCTGACAGGCAACCAGCTCCCGCGGGGTATGCGGGAGTGGATTTGTCGCCGCTGATGCGCGCGAGCGAGGGCATACATCCCGTCACGGGACGAGCGCCGCCAGCGCCCGGATGCTGGTCGCGGTGGTGATGGCATCCATGTCCAGCGCCTTGCCGAAGCGCTGCTCGAACACCAGGCACACCGTCATGTGTTGGTGCCTGTCGCTTCGGGTCGGTGCGGGGCCAATACGAGGCATCTTACTTTAATTGAAATGTTTTATGATTACACGCAATACGGGTATTTTGACCAAACAATTTCCCGCCTGTCGCGATCGCGGCGCCGCGAGCAATGGCACTTTCTGGTGGGACGGTGATGGTGTAGGGGCTCATTCTCGTTCTTCGGCGGAGCTGGGTCCCCATGGGTGCGGGCGAGCTGTTTGATCTCACCGGGCGTGTGGCGCTGGTTACCGGGGCATCGAGCGGGCTCGGCGTGAGCTTTGCGCGCGCGCTGGCCGGTGCGGGCGCCGCGGTTGTCCTGGTGGCGCGCCGCGCCGAGCGGCTTGTCGCGGTCGAGGCCGAGATCGGGAAAGCCGGCGGACGCGCCATAGCGGTGGGCGCGGACGTGCTCGACCGCGGCGCCATGATGCGCGCCTTCGAAGCAGCCGAGAGGGCATTCGGCTGCGTCACCGTGCTGGTCAACAATGCGGGCGTGGCGCAGCAGGCCAAACGCGCGGTCGAGTTGCCGGTCGAGGAGTGGCGCCGGGTCGTCGCCACCGATCTCGACGCGGTGCTGTTCTGGTCGCAGGAGGCGGCGCGCCGCATGCTCGCGGCAGGCAAGCGCGGCGCCATCGTCAACATCGCCTCCGTGCTCGGCTTCGGCGTGGCCAAGGGCACCATCGCCTATGCCGTCGCGAAAGCGGGCGTCATCCAGCTCACCAAGGCGCTCGCGCTCGAGCTCGCCTTCAAAGGGGTGCGGGTCAACGCCATTGCGCCGGGCTGGTTCGTGACCGAGATGAACCGCGCGTATCTCACGGGCGAGGAGGGGGCCGCCATCAAGCGCGAGATTCCGGTCGGCCGCTTCGGCGAGGAGCATGATCTCGACGGCGCATTGCTGCTGCTTGCCTCCGAGGCCGGTCGCTATATCGCGGGCGCGACCATTGTGGTCGATGGCGGACAGATGGTGGCGCTGCGGGGCTGAAACGCGCCCGCGCAATGCCCGCGGCAGACAGGAGGGGATGCGCGCATGGATTTCACGTTGCCGCCCGAGATCGAGGATGTGCGCGTGCGCACCCGCCGCTTCGTCGAGGAGCATGTCATGGCGCTCGAAGCGGATCGCGCCAACTATGACCAGCACGAGAACATCCGCCTCGACCTGCTGCGCGAGCTGCAGGCGAAAGCGAGGGGGGAGGGGCTGTGGGCGCCGCAGGCGCCCAAGGAATACGGCGGCATGGGGCTGCCGGTTGTCGGCTGGGCCGCCATGTACGAGGAGGCCAACCGCTCGATCTTCGGTCCGCTCGCGTTCAACTGCGCACCGCCCGACGATGCCAATATGAATCTTCTCGCCCGTGCCGGTACGGCCGAGCAGAAGGACAAATGGCTGCGCCCCATCGTCGCCGGCGCTGCGCGCTCCGCCTTCGCCATGACCGAGCCCGCGCCCGGCGGCGGCTCCGATCCCGGCATGATTCGCACCCGCGCCGAGCGCAAGGGCAACGGCTGGGCGATCCACGGCCACAAGTGGTTCATTACCGGCGCCGGCATCGCCGAGCACTTCATTGTGGTTGCGCGCACGTCGGACGATGCGCGGCGCGGCCTCACCGCCTTTCTGTTCCACCGCGACCAGCCCGGCTGGAGCATCCTGCGGCGCATTCCGATCATGGGTCCGGAGGAGCATGGAGGTCATTGCGAGCTCGTGTTCGAAGGCCTCGAAGTGCCCGACGAGAACGTGCTGATGAAAGTCGGCGACGGGTTGCGCGCCACCCAAATCCGGCTGGGCCCCGCGCGGCTCACCCATTGCATGCGCTGGCTGGGGCTCGCCAAGCGCTGCATGGAGATTGCCCAGAGCTACGCGGCCGAACGCGAGGGTTTCGGCATCCGGCTTGCGGATCGCGAAAGCGTGCAGATCAAGCTCGGCGAGGTCGCGCAGGCGATCGCCGTCGGACGCCTGCTGGTCATGCATGCCGCCTGGAAGCTCGACCAGGGCGACCGCGCGCGCAAGGAGGTGTCCATGGCCAAGGTGCATGTGGCCGACACCTTGCACCGGGCCGCCGACGTTGCGATCCAGCTCAACGGCGCGCGCGGCTATTCAAAGGACACCATTCTCGAATGGATCTACCGCTACGCCCGGCAGGCGCGGCTCGTCGACGGCGCTTCCGAGGTGCACAACATGGTGCTTGCCCGTTTCATGCGCGAGGAAGGTCGTGATTTCTGGCGCTGGAGCGCGGGCAACCGGGTGTGAGCCGCGCCCTCCACCGGCCTAGCTGCCGCCAAGCTCGGCGTCCGTCTGCAGCGGTTTTTCCTCCATCATCGCAATGGCGATGAGCGCGATCGAGAAGCTCGCCGCGGCGGCGAAGAATACCCGATCGAACGCCTGCAGAGCCGCGCCCGCGGCAAGCGCGCTGCGCAGCGGTCCTCCTTCCGGCGCGCCGGCAAGCACCATGGCGCTGAACACGGCAATCAGCATCGTGGCAAGCAGGTTGCGGGTGAAATTCATGGCGCCGATCGAGATGCCGAACTGGTGACGGGCTACGACATTCTGGAGCGCCACCCCGGCGAGCGAAGGCACCGGCCCGAAGCCCGCCCCGATGAGGATGAGCAGCAGCTCGAACGCAGGCACCGTGATGTCGCCCGCGTGCAAGCCGAGTGCCGTGACCGCGCCGGTCGCAATCGCGAGCATGATCATGGGCAGTCGCTTGTAATGGCGCACGCGGCCGAGCACCTGCCCCGCAAGCCCCGCACTGGTGTTCATCGCTATCATGAACGCCATCAGGCTCAGCCCCGCTTGGGTGGGAGAAAGTCCCATGACCCCTTGCAGGTAGATCGGCAGCAGAACGTTGAGTCCGATAATCGAGCCCCAGCCGCAGGCATTGGCGACAAGCGCGTAGCGCACAATCGGATTGCGCAGAATGGAAATGGGAATGAGCGGCTCGGGCGCGGTCATCAGCCGCAGCACGAACAGCCCGCCCACGCCGAGCGAAGCCGCAAGCAGCGCGAGGACGGGCGCTGACATCCAGGGATGGCGCACGCCTCCCAGGTTGAGCGCCAGCATGAACGACACGCTGGCAACGACGACCAGGCCGGCGCCCATGAAGTCGAGATGATGCGGCCGCTCATAGCGGGGAAGCCGACGCAGCAGCGACTGCGTCATCAGGAGCGCGGCGAGCCCCATGGGAATGTTGATCCAGAAGATGAACGACCAATGCAGGTGGTCTGAGATCAAGCCTCCAAGCAACGGGCCCGCGCCGCCGGCGGTGGTGTAGGTCGCTGAAAAATAACCGTAGTAGCGGCCGCGCTCCTTCGGGGCGACCAGATCGCCGAGCACCACCATGCCCATGGAGGTCAGGCCGCCGCCGCCGAGGCCGTGCAGCACGCGGCCGAAAATGAGCACCGGCATGCTCGGCGCCAGCGCACAGACCAGCGAGCCCGCCATGTAGGTGAGGATGGCAATGCGAAGCGTGAAGCGGCGCCCATGAATGTCGGCAATCTTGCCGTAGAGCGGGATCACGGCGGTCGATGCCAGGAGATAGGCTGTGATCAGCCAGGGCAGATTATGAATGTCGCCGAGGTCGCGCCCGATGGTCGGCAGCGCGTTCGCGAGAATGGTCTGGTCGAGCGAGCCCATGAAGGTGGGCAAGAGGACGCCGAGAACGATCAGCCTCGCCTCGCGGTGAGTGAGCAAGTCGGGAGTGGACCGCTGGCGGTCGGAATCTCGCCGCTCGACGTGGGCATCCATCGCAATTTCGGTCTTTCAGTCCTGCATGGAGCTGCGATCCGCGAGCTCAACGGCGGCCACACGGGGCGCTCGTTGTAGAGCACGTAGCATGGATGGAGTAGGGCGGCTCGCCTGTCAGACCGATGTCGCCGCCGCATGACACCCGGTGCTGCGTTGCACCAAATTGCCTGAGACAAGGGTCTCCTGCCATTTCGTTGCGCGGCTCGCGCCGGTCGTGAAATGGCCACAGCCGTTTGCCGTCGCGGCATTGCCCGCGCGCGGTCGCGGCTATATCTCTTGGCGCATAGGAAATCGTCCCGCCGATGTCCGACGGCAGAAGGCTGGAGGCCCGCGCGATGGCGCTCAACCGCGTGACCCTCGACGACAAATACGATCTCGCCAAGAGCCGGATTTTCGTCACCGGCTTTCAGGCGCTGGTGCGGCTGTGTCTCATGCAGAAGGAGCGTGACCGCCGCGCCGGGCTCAACACCGCGGGCTACGTGACGGGCTATCGGGGGTCGCCGCTCGGCACGCTTGACCAGCAGTTCATCCGGGCGCGGCGGTCGCTCGACAAGTACGATGTGCGTTTTCAGGGCGGCATCAACGAGGACATCGCCGCAACGGCGCTGTGGGGCTCACAGCAGGCCGAGCTGCGAGGCGAGGGCAGGTTCGACGGCGTCTTCGGCCTCTGGTACGGGAAGGGTCCCGGCGTCGATCGCACCGGCGACGTCTTCCGCCATGCCAATTTCGCCGGCACCTCGCGCCATGGCGGCGTCCTCGCCTTGATGGGCGACGATCACACCGCTGAGTCCTCGACCACCGCGCATCAATCCGAATATCACTTCATCGACGTCATGATCCCCATCCTGAACCCGGCCGGCGTTCAGGAAATTCTCGATTATGGCCTCTACGGCTGGGCGATGTCGCGCTTCTGCGGCACCTGGGTGGCGCTCAAATCGATGCACGAGACCGTGGAATCGACCGCCGTGATCGACGGCAGCCTGGAGCGCGTCAACATCGTCATCCCGCAGGATTTTGAGATGCCGGAGGGCGGCCTCAACATCCGGCTGCGCGACACCATCCTCGGCCAGGAGGCGCGCCTGCACGACTACAAGCGCGATGCCATGCTCGCCTTCGTGCGCGCCAACAAGCTCAACAAATACATCGCCTCGGGCGGGCGCAAGCCCAGGATCGGCATTATCACGGTCGGCAAGAGCTATCTCGACGTGCGCCAGGCGCTCGACGAGCTCGGCATTGACGAAGTGAAGTGCAACGATCTCGGCATCCGGCTGTACAAGATCGCCTGCCCATGGCCGATCGGGCGCGACGATCTCAAGAGCTTCGCCGACGGCCTCGACCTCATCATCGTGGTCGAGGAGAAGCGCTCGCTGATCGAGGTGCAGGTGCGCGAGGAGCTCTACGGCAGCCCCAACCAGCCCGTGTGCATCGGCAAGAAGGACGAGGCCGGCAACTGGCTGTTTCCGGTCAAAGGCGCGCTCGATCCCAACGAGGTGGCGATCTGCATCGGGGAGCGCATTCTCCAGAGGGTCGGGCCAAATGAGGAGATCGCGGGGCGGGTCGCGCAGCTCAAGGAAGCGCAGCGCATTCTCGCCGAGACCACGGACGTGGCGCTGCGGATTCCCTATTTCTGCTCCGGCTGCCCGCACAATTCATCGACCGTCGTGCCTGACGGGATGCGCGCCTATGCCGGCATCGGCTGCCATTACATGGCGCAATGGATGGACCGCTCGACGCTTGGCTACACCCAGATGGGCGGCGAAGGCGCCAACTGGATCGGAGAGGCGCCGTTCAGCAAGCGCGCCCACGTTTTCCAGAATCTCGGCGA
>Ga0306922_10007398_pt1 | contig 10597 bp, 14 predicted proteins | sample sta12Cox44000082_FD_203758 | JGI IMG/M metagenome (GOLD analysis project Ga0306922, IMG submission 203758) | Lab enrichment of tropical soil microbial communities from Luquillo Experimental Forest, Puerto Rico - statoxic.12C.oxic.44.000.082 (v2)... | ecosystem: Environmental > Terrestrial >...
AGTTGCGGGACGAAATAGGTCCGGGTGATCAGCAGCCGGAAGTGGTCGAGCGTGGGCCCATGGTAGAAGCAGAAGGGGAACTGGCCGACCCGGTAGAGATCGATGTCCTGCTTGAAGGCTGTGATCGCCATCCAGAAGACCGGGAACAGGGCGATGGCGACGAATGGCGTCAGTCCCGCGTAAATGAGGACGTGGTAACGGAGCGCCCGGAGAGTCCGGATATTCAACCGCCCCGGACCCTCATGCGCTCTGGAAGTCTGTGAGTGAAATATTCCCCCACAGTGACATGAGCGGCCGAATGGTTGTTTTCGGTTAGAATCGGCCATGCTCCCCCCGCACTTGAATCGCGGAGGAGTCTAGCAGAGACCGAGGGTTGTCGCGGTAGGTTGTCCGTCCCTCGGGTCCAAGTAGACATGGTCGATGTCTTGCCCCTCTCCTGCTGTGTGCCGAGAGCGCGGCGCTGCCTTCGCATCTCGATTCTGGGTCTTCTGGATCAGGAACATCATGAGGAACGTGATGATCATCGTCGCGGTGTTGATGACGAGCTGCCACGTGTCCGAGTAGCGGTAGACGGGCCCTAGGACCGCCCAGAGCACGATTGCTGCGGACGCGAGAAGGAAGGCCTCCGCTCGACCAAGGAACTCAGAAGCACCACGAGCAAACCGCCGAAAGAGATCTCGCATCTTCTATTGGCCCGCGTTTTACGGAACTCGACGAGCGTGAAGGAGCCGATGGACATCGGCGATGTACGAGCGGGCGTCGATGCGAGGGCTCGAGCGTCTCGAAAACAAAGCCCCGTACAGGCTACTCGGGATGCCTCAGGCTGAGCGAAGAGCGACCGGCACTCGAGACACCTTTATAGCTCCGTGCTCGAATCACCGCCGCCAGGCGACAATTTGCGCGATCTCAGCTCGAGGGTCACATCGATCCAGACGCGTAGGCAAAGCGTACGGGTCCAATCCCTTTGTCCGTCCGCGGCGACGAACTCATGCTGCATCATGCCCTGGCGAATTGCGCGTCGGCAGATGATACACACCCGCCGAACCGTCGCGCGTCCAGCGAGGACGAGCTTCGGCGCAGGCGGCAGCGTGTGCTGGTGGAGTCGTGCGCGCACGCGATCATAGAGATTGCTCGCTGCGGTGTCGAGGATATGGTCGGCGCTGCCGCCGGAGATACCATGCCACCGATAGAGGAGGCGTCGGCTGCATGCAATCTGATCGGAGGAGGCGACGAGAAGTTGGCGGCTCCGAGCCACCAGCCGATTCGTAGAGTCGATCAGGGCCGGCCGAGAACTCACGACTGCATCTTCCGTCGAGCCATCGACTCGATCCACCACACCCGGTGGCAAGTGGGATGCGCGTAGGCCGGAGGTTGCTGCACGCCTCCCGTCACCTCGTAGGCGGTTTCGTCGGGAGAGACGGGCTGTTGGCACACCGAACACGAGCCCACTAGCCCCTGGTCGAAGCGCGACCGGTTGTGGGGTAGGACCTCGATGGTCCCGCTGGCAAAACCACGCCGCACGAGGGCGCACAATTCGCCGTGGACCCGGCGTTCCTTGGCAATCTGTCGCCGTTCGTGGGTCGCGGTCTCCGCCTGCCAGATCCTCAAGCAAGAGAGGTGAGTCCAGACTCGGCTCCCGTCCTCCTGAAGAGATCCACTGGCAATCTCCGAGGGTGCGATCAGCTGCTTGCAAACGATACAGGGTTGCCCCGTGCCCCAGCCTCCACCCACCAACCTCGAGGCGGCCGCCAGCGTCCCGCGCTCCAAGCGTTCGCGGATGGAGGCATGTGGGGCAAGGTCCGCGGCGCCTGAGATGCCCCACGCCGGATTGAGGAGGCGACGACTGAGCGCGACGCATCGATGAGACTCGGCAAGACAGCGACGAGTTTGGGCGAGGGTGCGAGCGGTCTCGATCATCAGCAGAGTAGCCATGCCGATGCTCCCTTAGGTCCGGGGCAGGGTGCGCCCCACCTCGAAACGAGTCTCTGCAGTCGCAGCGGTTCTCATAGGCTAAGCTGGGCGCCGTCAACGTGGCCATAGGCGATGCTGATCGAGGGCCCGGACTCGCCGCCCATGAGCCGCGTTCATGATAGCCAGCATTTCTTAAGATTCTCTGAAGAGCCCGTTCCCTTGGCCGGGACGACCGAAACAACCTGCACCGAGACGGCACGATCAGCCGTCTGGTCTGACCTCCAGACCGCCGATTGTCCCTTTTCGGAATGTCTAGCCTCACCTCGCCTCCGGAGCCATACTCCGCCGTCTGGCCCACCTGACGGACGAAGGAGGAAGGTCCCGTGACTCAGCTGGTCGAGCAATCGATGGCGCTCTCGCACGAAAGCAGACAGTTGCTCAGGAAGTCCCGCTCCATCATCGCCGTCAATCGACGCTGCTTGAATCCATACTGGGGCATCTCAGGCAGCTCCGAAGACGATGATCGTGGTGGGGCGCTCCTCCTCTCCGTACGCAGCCGGCTCGAGCGCGGAGTCCTTATTCCTGCGCCACATCAGATGTGGGCCCGTAAGCTTCCCCCTTCGGTAGACATTTTGATCGTAGACTTTCCGGGGCCAAGGAGATGCCCATGCGAAAGTCGCGGTTCACGGAGAGCCAGATCGTCGAGATCTTGAAGCAAGGCGAGGCGGGCGTCCCGATTGCCGAGATCCTGCGCCAGCACAACATCAGCAAGGCGACCTACTTTCAGTGGCGGGCGAAGTATGCGGGGGCCTCGGTCGCCGAGCTCAAGCGGCTGAAGGAGCTCGAGGCGGAGAACGCCAAGCTCAAGCGGATGTATGCCGAACTCGCCCTCGAGAACGCGGCCATCAAGGACGTCCTGAGCCGAAAGCGGTGACGCCGTCCGCGAAACGCGAAGTCCTGGCGGTGCTGGTGCAGGAGCATCAGCTGCCTGTTTCTCGGGCGTGCCGGGCAGTGAGGCTGTCGCGGGCGGCGTACTACCGGCCTCCGCGGTCCCCGCTGGTGCGGGACGCCGACGTCGTGACGGCCTTGAACGATGTCGTGGCTCGGCACGCCAGGTGGGGTTTCTGGAAGTGCTTTCATCGGCTGCGCCGCGCCGGGCATCGCTGGAACCACAAGCGCGTGCATCGCGTCTACTGCGCGCTGCGGCTCAATCTCCCGCGGCGCACGAAACGCCGGGTGCCGACGCGTCTGCGGCAGCCGCTCATGGCCCCGGCGCGGCTGAACGACACGTGGGCGCTCGATTTCATGGCCGATGCCCTGTACGACGGCCGGGGCTTTCGCATCCTCAACATCATCGATGAAGGCAACCGTGAAGCGCTGGCGATCGAAATCGGGACGTCGATTCCCAGTGCACGTGTGATCCGTGTGATGGACGATCTGATTCGGCTCCACGGTCGGCCCGCTCGGGTACGGATCGACAACGGGCCCGAGCTCACCGCCGAGGCGTTTGTGGAATGGTGTACGGCGCAGCGGATTGGGCTGGGCTACATTCAGCCGGGCAAGCCCGATCAGAACGCCTTCATCGAGCGCTTCAACCGGACGTTTCGCGAGGAGGTCCTGGACGCCTACCTCTTTGACTCGCTCGACCAGGTTCGGGCCATCGCCGAGGCTTGGCTCGCCATCTACAACACCGAGCGGCCCCATGACAGCCTCGGCCAGGTGCCGCCCCTGACGTTTCTGCCGAGGCCGGATGCCCCCGCGGAGTCTACTTTCACGCTGTCTACTTGACGGGGAAGCTTACGCCTTCTCCTTTGCCAGATGCTTCTTCCGTGCCGCGAGCCACTGCTCGTGCTTCACCACCTTGTGGGCTGTCATGTGATCAATCCTCCTCATCGAGAAGGGGTCCCCTCACGAACGATCTCGCCGGTTGATCGACTCATGCATTCATCTTACTCACGCGCGACCGGGTGTTCGAGCCACCGGAGTTTTTGGAGCATTGGCGACGATGACGCCGATGTGACACGATCCGTGGGCTGCTGACGGCGGTGGTGTGTCCCCTCTAGCAGGCCGCTCACCCGAGCCAGCTCGCGGGACTCGGGAAGGCCGCTGCCAATGTGCACTGCGGCAGCGGCTCCCGAGGCGGGCCGGTGCCCGAGTCTGGCAGACTCCGTCACATCAATGAAGCCCGCGGGCGAGACGAACGCCGCCGGAAGGGTGCTAGAGTTGATCCCGCGCCCGATCAGCGCGGGGCACTGTGCCCGCGGTGAAGCTGCCATCGACGTCGGAGACTTTCAGGTCCGCGTCGCGCACGACGTTGGTGGTGGCCTCTACGTGCAGGCTCAACTGGCTCTTGTCGGGCGGGATGACGATCTCGTCACTTTGGTCTACGCCCACGGTGCAGGCGACGTGGCGCAGCCGGAGGGAAATTGCGATGAGAGCCTCGACGTCACGCGCGGTGTTCGTGAGCCTGTGCTTGGTGATGGGGATCGCCAGCGGTGGTCCCACCGCGGCGCGCGGGGACGCAGGCGGAGCGGCGGAGATCCGGCTGCTCTGCTTCGGGCCGAGCCCCTACTCTTCGCGCCACGACTCGATGCGGGCCGGCTTCGGCATTTACCTCTTGCTCCAGCAGGTGATCCGCGACGAGAGCCTCCCGCTCAGGGCGACCATCTACGACGCTTTTCCGTCGGTGGAGAACGCTGACAAGGCCCGCGCGCTGCTCCGCAACGCTCGTGTGCTCGTGGTCGGCACATCCACGATGGCCCAGGGGTCGCCCTACCACGTGCGCCGGTTCTTCGAACAGACCACCGGCGAGTTCCTTGGCGGCGCGTCCGCCTCCGCTTGGGCCACGTCAGGCGGGGCGTTCACGGGCGGTGAGACGGCAGTCGGGGACACGCTCCGCTCGCTGATGGGCCTGGGTGCCCAGGCCTTCACGCTCGGCCAGAAGTACATGGTCTTCGTCACCGACGAGCGCCTCGACCCGCCCACGGCCGGGGCGTTCGCCCGCTCGACCTCTGGTTCATGGACCAGTTCGCACGGTACCTGGCGGTGGTCGCGCTGACCGGCGACGATCGGGCGAAGGCCGCCGCGCTCTCGGCCCGCCTCGGGGTGAGCCCGGCCTACTACCAGAACTTTCCGCGGGACGTCGCTGAGCTGCAGCGCCGCTACGGCGCCCTGCGCGACCGCCTCAACGCGGCCGCGTCGCCGACCTCCGAGGTGTGGCGCGACTTGCTGTCGCTACTGACCCCGTATTGAGGAGCCTTCACCGGCACGACGCCGCGTGAGGATCACAGATCGGGGACTCTAGTCTCAAGAGCTGCGAGCGGTCAATCCGGTAGATGTCCTTACGGTGGGCCCTGGGAGCATCGGGCGTCGTCTTTCCGGCTTGACTCTTGCGACGCTCCGCCAGCACTCAAAGAGGCACGCAGGCCGCGGTAAGCGGGAGCACATCGCCGCCGGCCTTCAGGGTCAAGAGGTGCAGATAGCTGTCCAGGATGTGCTCGCACGCGATCTCTGGCTTGACGAGGATCTTGGGGGGTAAGCCGAGCACCACTGGGTTGAGCTCGAACAGCGAGGGAACGTGCTCGTAGAGCGGTGGCGCGGGTAGCTTTGGTACGAGGTCCATGCGGTTGGCGACCCGGCAGGAGCGCTGGACGACGTGGCTATACATGCTCACGAACGTGTCGTCGCCGGTGCGCGGGCTCGCATACGTGTAGGCGGCAGGGTCGGTGAACGGGGTGTTGGCGGCAACATCCAACGCGAGCAGCGTGGCAAGGGCGCCGCCCAGACTGTGCCCGCAGATCGTGACGGACTGGACGGGCGTCTTCCTCCATGGCAACGTCGCCAGCGACTTCGCGACGGAGAGCGAGCCCGGTTGTGCATCGACGGTGAACGACATGTACATCGACGTGAAGCCATCCTCGGTGTGGCCGGCTCCCGCGAGGAACGGGCACGGGTGCGGCAGGAACCGCGCGTCCTGGACCCACTCTAGGATGCCCTCGGTGCCGCGGACGGCGATCACGACGTTGCCGACGGCGTCTTGGAGGACCAGACCGATCGAGACCCGGCGCGTTCCGCGCAGCGGATTCATCTCGGTGGCGAGGTCGTTAGCGTAGATCGTGGTGATGACGGTGTACGACGTGGATGCGCCGCCGAGGCTCACCGTGATAGTCTGGCCCGCAGAGTTGCTCAGGTTCTCTGGAGCAATGGCGTACGCCGCCTTCACGACTTGTGCGAAGTGAACCATCGTGTTCAGATCCAAGGCTGGCCCCTCCGTTGCTTGGTCGGGTGTAACGTGCAATCGCCGCCCGATTCGTGATAGGTGACGGTCGGAGGTCGCCTCCGACGCACCTTGAACGTGAGGGATACCCTCGGCGCCGCATCTCCCGGCTCCTGCAGTTGCTGCAGGAGCCCATCGTTGGGATTTACGTGGATCTCGAAGGGACTCTTGCCTCCGGATTTGAGCACCGTCGTCAGGACTTGGCCGAGCTGGTCGTGAATCACGGCGGCAATGGCATTGTTAGTGCTCACGATGATCTCCTCTCGGTGTGCGGTTCACTGCCTGCCGGCGCTGTCCGCCCTGATGCTAGGCGCCCCTTGCCATAACCGCCTGCGTTAGGGCGACTCCGACCGTGCCCATGCGGCCCCCGCGGCCCCGTTCGCCGTCGGCCTCGAGTGGTGCTAGGTGGAGCGGAAGACTCTCCTCAGATCGTTCTCTGAATCCTCGCGCGAACCTGATGCCAATTTTGTGCGGGCAACGCCGGTCGACTTTCCGCTGATCTTGTCGATCACCTTGTCCTGCGGGCAAGGATTCAGTGATCTCTCTGAAGTTGGTTTGTCGCCGGCTTGTGACGCGCGGGGATCCGAACTCCTGTGGCCGCAGCGTCCGCAGAAGGCGTCGCGCTCTAGGAGGCAGGAGGAGCGCGCGGACGAACTCCGGAACGGTCGCCAAGGAACGCTAGAACAGTTCAGGTGCTTGCGGGACTTTGGCACCGAGGATCCCTGGCGGCCTAAGATCCCGGGTGGTGACGTCATCGACCAGGCTTGCGCCGGACGTGATGAAGCCGACGATGTCGTCGAAGTCATTGTCGTCATAAACTCCACTCATCCACGATGGATCAGGCAGACTGGCATCCGCTAATGATGTCAATGCCGAGAGCACAGCGACGAGCGCAAAGGATGCCACGCTCGACAAAGTCGACCCATGGATCATGGTGGATCCGACTACACCCCCAAAGTTCCACTGTCAAGAGGCGTCCGGCGTCAAGAACCCTGGGCGGTTGCGGGAAGCAATAGCGAAGCTGGACATGCCGGGGAGTAGCGGTGGCACAAACTCAGCACAAAGCCTGACTGCTGCGGTAGCATCGGGAGGTGAGTGCTGTAGAAGAAGCTGATTTAGCATGGTGCCGAAGGGGGGACTCGAACCCCCACACCCTTGCGGGCACATGACCCTGAAACCGGGGCGGTCAGTAAGACGCCCCGGTGTCCAACCTTGCGACTTCTCGACGTTGTCACGGAAGTGCTGAATGCATCTCGCCCTTCTATCTTCGGGTACTCCCTAGCAGCAGTTGCATGAGTTTCGGGAACCGACAGGAGATCAGCTGAAATCCTAGATCGTTTGGCGCAAGCGGGCGCAAGAGAGAGGCCGCCGTCAATGCCGGAGGGTGTCCGAACCGAGCCCGGTTGAAGGCGTCCGACTCGAAATCAGTTCCGGCCGATAGCTCTCCGTGGCACGTCAGGACACGCGCGGTCACTCCAGGTAAGCAATAGCAGCGGGATGCGAGCCGTCGATCCACCTCCGGCGCTAGCCGTGAGTGCTACCGAGTAGTCCCCAGCGCGCTCCAGAACTTCGGCGCAACTTCGGCGAATCTGAAACCAGCCCAGCCCGGCTGCCGGGGCCCCCCTGGACGGGTTCCACCCCAGCTAGGCCGGGCGCCAGCGTGCGCGCGCGGCTCGCCTGGGGAACTCGGCACGCAGCCTCTAGGAAGCGGACCCCCGCCTGCGTCTGCTAGACTTCCTGGCGATTCGAGCGTTCTCCATAGGGGGGCCTATGACCAGCCCTATAGGAAGCGAACCGCTCCGCCATCCACTTGGACGCAGGCGGTTCATGGCTGCCATTGCGGGTGGCCTGCTAGCCGCGCCGGGCGCCGCGATGGCACAGCAGACGGGGAAAGCTCATCACATCGGATTCCTTCCCTCCGGTGCGAGCGAGGCTCACCGGAGCCAGCTTGAAGCGTTGCGTGTCGGTTTACGCGAGTTGGGGTATGTCCCGGACAAGACTCTTGTCATTACAGCGGTCTGGCCTGCGACGCCGAGTGAACTTCCAGAGGCGGCCGCCGCCGTCGTCAGACAGAACCCCGACGTCATCGTCGCCCCGTCCACCCCCGCCGTGTTGGCACTCAAGCCCCTGACAGGGACGATCCCCATTGTCTTCGCCCTAGCCGCCGATCCGGTTGGCGCAGGCCTCGTCGCCAGCCTCGCGCGGCCCGGAGGCAACGTCACCGGGCTGTCTCAGATGAACGTCGAGACGAGCGCTAAGCGCGTGGAGTTGCTGCGCGAGGCTTTCGTCTCCCGCAAGGGCGTCGCGCTGTGGCTCTCGCCCGATGATAGTCCTGGAGCCGTGGCACTGATGGAGGGAATTTTTCGGGAACCCGAACGTCGGGGCGCTGCGCTCGGCGTCGAGTTGCGGTTGCTGAAGGTCGCGCGAGTGGAAGAACTCGCGTCGGCGTTGGGCGGTCTTCACCCCCAACGTGACGGAGGCCTAATCGTTCTGCCCACGCCGCTGGCCTTCGCCCATGCGCGCACGATCGCGGAACTGGCGCTGAAACAGAAGCTCCCGGCGATCGGCCACTTCCGGGGTTTTGCCGAGGGCGGTGGCCTGATGGCTTACGGCGTCGACCAGGATGACCAGGTGCGTCGGGCGGCCACCTACGTCGATCGCATCCTCAAAGGGGCGCGACCAGGCGATCTGCCGGTCCAACAACCGTTGCGGTTCCAGTTGGTGATTAACCTCAAGACCGCCAAGGCGCTCGGCCTGACGATCCCGCCCTCGCTGGTAGCGCGGGCGGATCAGGTGATTGAGTGACGGACTGGCCAGCATTCATCACCATCGCGGGTAGTAGCGTCCTCGCCGCGTCGCTCGGCCCTACCGTCGTTCCTGGCAGCTACCGATACCCTGCCCGCCCTTGAAGGTGTTGAAGAAGACTAGGAAGAAGACCATGAACCACGCGGTCACAACCTTCGAGCCCACGCCTAGCCCGAAGATCATGGTGATGAGAGGGACGAGGGCGATGCGAGGGACCGAGTTCAGCGCGATGACATAAGGATTCAGTATGCGGGCGAGGCGGCGATTCTGCGAAAGCAGCAATCCCACGGCGAAGCCGGTGGCCACGCCGGCCACGAGGCCGAGGAAGGTGGCCCAGAGGGTAGAGGCGAGGTGCGGCCAGAGGTGTCCGCGCTTCGGGCCGAACGTCCAGTCGTAGATCCGTTGCACGATGGCCGACGGGCGACTCACGAAGAAAGGATCCATGACGGTGTGCTCAACGAACCACGGCACCCGCGTCGTCCACTCCCAGAAGGCAAGGACGACGAGGAGGATCAGGACCTGCCATCCGAGGACCTGCATCCGCTCGCCCAGGATGACCCGTTGGCGGCCCTGGAGTTGGCGGCGAAGCTCACTCTCCGTCCGCTCCATGATAGCGGCCATCAGTGCGTCATGCCCGCGGCCCGGAACTCCTGGCCCAGCACCTTCCAGATCGCCTGGTAGTAGTGCGCATAGGCCTCCGTCTCGCGAATGGAAAAGACGTCGCGCGGCTCCGGCAAGTCGATCGACTGGTTCATCAAGACGCGTGAGGGAGGGCGGGAGAGCACGACCACACGGTCGGAGAGCGTCACCGCCTCGCCGAGGTCGTGGGTCACCAGCACGATGGTCTGTCGGGTGCGCCGCCTGATCTCGAGCAGCTCCATGTGCAGGAGCGTCTTGGTGTGTGTGTCGAGGGCACCGAAGGGCTCGTCGAGGAGCAGGATGGTCGGGTCGCAGGCGAGGGTCATCACGAGGGCAAGGCGTCGTCGCATCCCTCCGGACAGCTCGTGGGGGTAAAGCTCCTCGAAGCCCTCGAGTCCGGCCAGGGTCGCGAGGGTCTCCACCTTCTCGTTGATCAGGCCGGCGGAGCGGCCGCGATAGCGAAGGCCGAGCGCGATGTTCTGCCTCACCGTGTACCAGGGCAGGACGGTGTCTTTCTGGAATATGTAGCCGAGGCCGTCGGGGATCTGGCCGGCCACGCGGGCGCCCGCCACCCGTATCTCGCCGGCTGTGGGCGCCTCGAAGCCCGCGATCATGTTGAGGAGCGTCGACTTGCCGCAGCCGGACGGCCCGACGATGGAGACGAACTCGCCCCCGCCCACCGACAGGCTGATGTCGCGCACCGCCCAGATCTCTCGTGTGGCCGTGACGTAGACCTTGCTGGCCGCTTCGACTTCAATCACGGCTTCAGCCGAGATTGCGAGCCTTCTTTACGAAGCTCATGTCGACCATGGTCTCATACGGGGTCGTTTTCTTGAGATCGGCCTCCGGAGCCTGCCGGCCGGCCCTTATGCCGATGAGGCGGTCGTAGCCGTCCTTCGAGATCAGGTTCGTGAAGTTCCACGTCTGCTTGTAGACGTTAATCCCGCGCACCACGGACGCCTTTGG
>Ga0306922_10007400_pt1 | contig 10597 bp, 10 predicted proteins | sample sta12Cox44000082_FD_203758 | JGI IMG/M metagenome (GOLD analysis project Ga0306922, IMG submission 203758) | Lab enrichment of tropical soil microbial communities from Luquillo Experimental Forest, Puerto Rico - statoxic.12C.oxic.44.000.082 (v2)... | ecosystem: Environmental > Terrestrial >...
CGCCTGGTTCCAGTCGCCGGGTGCCTCGCGTGCGAGCAGTTCCTTCGCCCGCGTCTGCAGCGCGCGCCAGCGCCGCGGCTCACGCACATCTCCACGCAGCGCGGCAAGCCGCGCCAGCACCCGCGCCACGTTTCCGTCGAGCACCGCAAACGGTTCGTCGAAGGCAATGCTCAAAACCGCCGCAGCGGTATAGTCGCCGATTCCCGCAAGCCCGAGAACTTCGCTCTCGCGGCGCGGAAACTCCGCTCCGTAGTCAGCCACGATCTGCTTGGCCGCCTGATGCAGGTTTCGCGCCCGGCTGTAATAACCGAGCCCCGACCACAGCCGCAGCACCTCTTCGGCGGGAGCGTTTGCGAGCGCCCGCACATCGGGAAACCGTTCAAGAAATCTTTCGTAGTAGGGAACGACCGCCGCCACGCGCGTCTGCTGCAGCATGATTTCCGAGATCCAGATGCGATAAGGATCCCGTGTCCGCCGCCACGGCAGATCGCGCCGAAACTGCGCAAACCACGACAGCAGGGCCGCGCGAAACTCGGGAAACTGTCGGTTTCTCAATGCGCACCTACAAGCGGCGGTGAGGCTCGTCTACGGTCTCGAGGAAGACCACATAGGAAGAGTGCCACAAATCGGCGGGAATGGTGCCGCGCGGCCGGCTGGTGACGATGAGCTTGAAGAGTTCAGGTGCCGCCGCTAAATCCCCAAGCAACGCGCTTTCGACTTCCGGGGCCTCTGATCTGGCCACTGCCAGGTAGCGCAGAATTGCAAAAATATTGGCCTCCGCCGGCGCCAGGGCGGTCTCGATTCCCGCGCCGCGAAACTCCAGCTGTGCGTTTCGCTCGTAGAAGCGCCAAGCGATCCCCGCGCACAGGCTGACGGCGCGCTCGAAGCGCTCCTCGACTGCGGCGCCGTGCGGGCGCTCTGGCCCTCCGCCGTAAGGATCGAGCACCAGCAGCACCCGGCAATCGTCCTCGCGTGCGAATTCGCGCACCACGAGCGAACCCGTCCGTGCCGAGGCCTTCCAGTGCACGTGCCGCACGCTGTCGGTCGGCAGATACTCGCGCAGCGCGTGCAGATCCTGGCCGCGGCCTTTGCTGAAACTCTCGATGCTGCCCTCGATCGCGGGAAACATTTCGGCCCACTCGCTGTCCATTTCGACCGAAGGGTAGACGAGGGCCTCGGACTTAACCGCCACCCGCCTGGTCTTCTCGAGAAATCCGAAGGGAAAGCGGGTGACGATACGAAAGCTGTCTTGCACGTGCAATCCGCGCCGCAGGAAGGTTACGGGCACGCTTTGCTTCACTCTCTCCTGCCGCGGCAGATACGGGAAATACACCGGCTTTTCGAGCACCGCCGCCGGCGTGCCCGCTGCCGTTACGGGCTCAACGCGCAGCCCAAACGACGGCAGCGTCAGCTTTCCGTTTTCCAGTTCCACCGTCGCGCGCACCGTTTGCCCCGCAAAGATATGCTCCGGCAGCTCGATGCGGAGCTCCACGCCCGCTAGCGAAATCGAAGAAAGGATTCCCGACATCAGAATCACGGAAATCAGGCAGGCCAGAATCAGAAAGAGCAGGTTGTTCCCGGTATTGAGCGCGGCCAAGGCCACCAGCAGCGTCGCTGCGATGTACAGCCAGCCCGCCCGGCTGATCTTGTACTCCATGCGGTAACCGATCCAGCGCAGCGGAGTGCGTTTTGCGAGCGTCGGCACCAGCGTGACCGCGACCCAGCCCGCAATCGCCAGCGCCAGCAGCGCCGAACCGGCCGCCAATCCGACATCGCCCAGCTCCGCCGCGGCGCCCGAATACACCGCAAGCAGGAGCGCTACGCCCAGCGCCGCGATGGAAAGGAAAAACGCGCGCACGCCCGGCGTGTCGGCTTTGGCCCAAAGTCCTGCTAGCAGGGAATTCTGCTGGCTCATCGTAGCGCTCGGGGGCAAGCGGTTCCGGCCGGCGGCTTATGACCGAACCTTGCCCTCCAGATCGTTACACCGGTACCCGCACCGATTCTATAATCTCGCGCAGCGCCGCCTCCGTGGTCTCCGATTTCTTCTGCAGCGAAGCGTGCCGCGCGCTGGCCACCACGCGGTGCGCGAACACGGAAACGGCCAGCTGCTTGAAGTCGTCCGGAACGCAGTAGTCGCGACCTCCCAGGAACGCGCGGGCCTGCGCCGCGCGCTGCAGCATCAGCGTGCCACGCGGGCTCACGCCGAGCGCCAGCTGGTCCGAGGTCCGCGTGCGGTTCACAATCTCGAGCGCGTAGTCGTGCAGGCTGGTATCCACTTTAACGTGGGTCACGGCTTCCTGCATCGCCAGTACTTCCCCCACGTCGGCTACCGGCTCCAGCTTTTCCATCGCGTTGTCAGAAGCCCGTCGCCGCAGAATTTCACGCTCCGTTTCAGGCGAAGGATATCCCATCTTGATGCGCATCAAAAACCGGTCCAGCTGTGATTCCGGCAGCGGATACGTCCCGTGATGCTCAATCGGATTCTGGGTGGCGATCACCAGAAAAGGCTGCGGGAGCGGATACGTTTTCCCGTCCACGGTAACTTGTGCTTCGTTCATCGCCTCGAGCAGCGCCGACTGCGTGCGCGGCGTGGTCCGGTTGATTTCGTCTGCCAGCACCACGTTCGCAAACAACGGCCCCGGGCGGAACTCAAATTCCTGCGAACCCGGCTGATATACGCTCACCCCAAGCACGTCGCTCGGCAGCAGGTCGGAGGTAAACTGCACGCGCTGGAAGCTGCAATGGAACGACTTTGCGAGCGCCTGCGCCAAGGTCGTTTTTCCCACGCCCGGCACGTCTTCAATCAGCAGGTGCCCCCGCGCCAGCAAAGTGATCAGCGCCAGCTGTATGGCTTCTTCCTTGCCGTAAATGGCCCGCGCAATCGAGCGCTGCAGCTGCGAAACCACCTGAGAGGTTGCTGTCGGCATCTGTTGAAAACCCCGGAACTTCCTGCTACAAATGAAAGACTGTTTGCTAAGCGCCCATCGGGCGCGGCACAGTGAGTCCACCCGTTTCGACGGGCGATTAGCTCAGTGGTTAGAGCGCTCGCCTCACACGCGAGAGGTCAAAGGTTCAAGTCCTTTATCGCCCACCACTTATTTGGCGTTCTGCTATTCTAGCGAAACCTTGCCATGTCCACCGTTCTTCGTGCGCTCGAGTTTCTAGGTTTGAGCATCTGGCTAGGGAGCGACATTTTCCTGAGCTTTGTCGTCGCGCCGGGAGCTTTTTCCGTCCTCGCGAGCCGCGATCAGGCGGGAGCCATCGTCGGCTACTCCCTTACTCGCATGCATGTTCTCGGCATCGTCTCGGGCGTGCTCATTCTGCTCGTGCGGGTTCTGCGCACCCGCAGCGTAGCTAGCCTGGCCCCTCCCGCCGCCCTCCTGGTTCTGCTCATGATTTTGCTTACGGTTACCTCGCAGCTGGCCGTGACCCCCAAGATGGCGGCTTTGCGCGTGCGGATGGGCTCGATCGAAGCCACCTCCGCCGATAGCCAGCTGCTCGCCGAATTCTCCCGCCTACACCGCGTTTCTGTCTCTCTCGAAAGCGGCGTTCTGCTCGCCGGCTTTGCCGCCGTGTACTTCCTGGTGCGGGAAACCACCGGCTCGTATGCGCGCTAGCCTGTCTGCGCGTCATCTTTCTTCTTTGTGAGGCCCGGCGGGTTTCTTCCGGATCACCAGCTTCGTGCGCTTGATGTTCACCCGTAATTTCCGTTTTATGCGCGGCGCCTTGATCTTGTTCGTCGCCGCATATCCCGCCCGCTCGAAGGCCCGCCACAGGTACCACGAAGCTACCGTGCGGTACGGCCGCCACCGTTCGCCAAACTCGAGCAGCTCCTGCGGCCGCGGCATGTGCTTCCTCCCATAGGCCACTGACCAGCCCTTTTTAACTCCCAAGTCGTGAATCGGGAGGACGTCCGGCCGCCCCAGCCGGAAAATCAGAAACATCTCGACCGTCCACGCGCCGATTCCGCGCACCGAAATCAACCGTTCCACCAGTTCAGCATCCGACAGCTCCAAAGCCTGCTCATGGGTCGGCACGATCCCCTCGAGGGTCTTTTTCGCCAGGTCTTTCATGGCCAGGATTTTCGCGCCCGATAACCCGGCCTTGCGCAGTTTTGGCCTGCTGAGCCGCAGCATCTCTTCAGGCGTCGGCGCGCCACCTGAGGTGCTGAGCGCCTGGATGCGGGCAAAAATCGTCGCCGCCGCCTTTCCTGAAATCGACTGATAGGCGATGGCCTCGAGCAGCGCCTCATAAGGCGACTGCGCGTGGTCGATTTCCGGTTCGAACGGGCGCAGTTCCGCAATCAGCTTCCCGAGACACGGATCGCACGACGACAAATGCGCCGTCGCCGTTCGAAGATCGAAAGGAAGAAGCTTGCTCATAGCGGAAGAAGGATACCGCAACCGGAAGGCTGCGGGCGGTGTGTTAAAATTTGTGGTTTATGCAGACAGGAATTATCGGACTGCCGCAGGTCGGCAAAACTACGCTGTTCCAAATTCTGACCCGGGCCCATCTCGAAGCGAAGGGCGGCCAGGAAACCCGCGTCGGCGTGGCCAAGGTCCCCGAGCCGCGCCTCGCGCAGCTGGCGGCGCTCTACCATCCGAAGAAAATCACCTACGCCAATGTCCGCTATGTCGATCTCGGGGGCATGCAAAAAGAACGCATGCGCGAATCCCTGGCCTCCCTGCGCGAAGTCGACTGCATCGCCCACGTGATCCGCGTCTTCGAAGACCCGAGCGTCCCGCACTCCGAGGGCAGCATCGACCCGCTGCGCGACGCCACCAACCTCGATCTGGAGCTCATCCTTTCCGATCACGAACAGATCTCTAAGCGCCTGGAGCGCCTCGAGAAGGACCTCAAGAAAAAGGCCGACAAAGGGCTGGAACTCGAGAAAGCGGTGCTTGAGAAATGCCGGGCGCATCTCGAAGCCGAGAAGCCTCTCCGGGAACTCGAGCTCACCATCGAAGAAGCCAGGCCCATCGGCAGTTTCCTGTTTCTCTCGCAGCGCCCCATGCTCTACGTGCTCAACCTCGGCGACGAGGAAGCCGGCCAGCTCGATTCCGCAATCGACCGCCACAAACTCGGCGCGCTCGAGGGGCGGCCCAACACCGCTGTGGTTGCCGTTTGCGGCCGGCTGGAAGCCGAACTCGCCGAAATGGAGGACCGCGAAGCCGCGGAACTCCTGGCCTCTTACGGCCTCAAGGAACCCGGCCTCAACCGCCTCATCCGCGCCACCTACGATCTGATGGGTCTGACCTCGTTTTTCACCGCCGGGGAACCCGAAGTCCGCGCCTGGACCATCCACAAGGGCACCAACGCCGTGAAAGCCGCCGGCGCCATCCACAGCGACATCGAAAAAGGCTTCATTCGCGCCGAAGTCGTGCGCTGGGACGACCTCCTCGCGGCCGGCAGCCTCGGCGCCGCCCGCGAAAAGGCCCAGGTTCGCCTCGAAGGCAAGGACTACCTGGTGCAGGAAGGCGACGTCATCCTGTTCCGCCACAGCGGCTAAACGCGTGGCAAAAGCGCGTACAATTCCGTACGCATGATGAGCAGCTCGGAATTGCCGAGGGTTGCGCTTGCGGCCGGCCTCGGCCTGGTGGCCGCGGGAGGAAATCTCCTGGGCGGATATTTTGTCGTCCGCAAGGAGTGGCCGCGGCAGTTTCTGCAGTATTTTCTGGCGCTCGGCTCCGGCTACATGCTGGCGGTCGTCTTTGTCGAGATTCTGCCCGAATCGGTCCGCCTCATGGGACCCGATGCTTTCTTCTATGTCCTGGTGGGCTTCTTTCTGATCCATCTGTTCGAACACACCATCGCCCCCCACTTCCACTTCGGCGAAGAGACCCACCACGAGGAGTTCGCCCGGAGCCACGCGCGCAAGACCGTGCTGCTCGGCTTGGGCATGCACGCCTTTTTCGACGGCGTGGCGATCGCCGCGGGCTTTCTGGTCTCCGGATGGCTCGGCGCGGTCATCTTCTTTGCGGTCTTTCTCCACAAGCTACCCGAGGGCTTTACGGTCGCCTCCATGGTATTGGCCAGCGGCCAGAGCCGCTCGAACGCCATCCGGGCGGCGGCAACTCTCGGAGGTTCGACCCTGCTGGGCGTTGCGCTCACCAGCGTCTTTTCCGGCCAGCTCGCCTACGCGCTGCCGCTCGCGGGCGGCGTGACCCTCTATGTTGCCGGAACCGACCTGCTGCCCGAAGTCAACCGCCAGCCCAACTGGCGCATGGCTTTGCTGGTCTTCTCAGGCGTCGCTATCTTGCTGATTCTCGAGAGACTTCTGGGCGCTTAGACGGTAGGGACAAGCGGGCGAGTTTTTCGCACCTTATTGTCGGGCAAAGGGTTAGAGTAATCAGGTCGGGCGGGCTGTAAGCCGAAGAAACAGGATGGTTTAGCCAGGTTCTGTTTTTTCAGCGAGTCTGCAACTTTATGACTCTCCTCGTGTTAGATAAGGTGTGGTCGCAATGACCAGGTCGGACGTCCAACTGATGCTGGACGTGAAGGCGGGCGACGAAGCGTCGTTCGAACTTCTGCTGCATCGCTATCGGACGCCGCTGGTCAATTTCCTGTACCGGATGGTTCGCAACCGGGAACAGGCGGAAGATCTGGCCCAGGAAGTATTTGTCCGAGTGTACCGCGCGCGCGAAGAGTACGTACCCAGCGCAAAGTTCACCACCTGGCTCTTCCGGATTGCCACGAATCTCGCGCTCAACTCTCTGCGCGACCACCGGCACCAGAAACAGGAAGTTTCGATGGATGCTCCGCTGACGGTGGATGCGGAAGATGGTGACGAGAGACCTTTCGAAGTAGCGGACAAGCATCCTACCATCGAGCAAGAGCTGGTTGAGGAGGACCGCAAGAAGATGATCCGGCGTGCCATCGAAAAACTCCCGGAAAAACAGCGCGCCGCGGTGCTCCTGCACAAATATCAGGAGCTCGATTACGGCGAGATCGCCAAGATTTTGAGCTGTTCGGAAAGCGCCCTGAAGTCGCTGTTGTTCCGTGCCTATGAGACGCTGCGGGTCGAATTGGCGCCGCTGGTGGCACGGCACGGAAGCAAGTGAGCTGGCGGCTTCGACCGCCAGAAGAGTTTGCGGTAGCTAGGATAAGGGAAGGTAGTCATGAGTTGTGAACGAATGGAAAGCCGGATTCTGTCGTATGTCGATGGTCGGCTCGAGAAAAGCGAGCGCGCCGAGGTCCAGAAGCATCTCGACGGTTGCGCGGCTTGCCGCGTACGCGTCAGCGAATTCAGCGCGGTGAATGATCTGCTCGATGAGCTTCCGATACTCGAGCCTTCGCCCGCATTCGACGTGCGTGTGCGCGCGCGCATTGCGGCCGAGCCGGTAAGACAGAGCTGGTGGGCGTGGCTGCGGCCTTCGCCGCGCACCGCTTTTGCCGCCTCGGTGCTGTTGCTGGCGACCGTCTGGCTCGGTTACGGCTCGCGGAATGCTCCGCTGCCCATCAGCCCGGAAGAGGCGGATGCGGCCATCATGCAGGATCTTCCGGTGCTCGAAGATCACGATACTCTGACCAACTTCGAGCCATTGAAGGAGCTTCCTCCTCCGGTGGAAGCTACGAAGGCGAGCGACACCGACGAGCAAATGTAACGGAGCGAATGTAAACGGCAATGACCAAGCGGCTCCAATTTGAGTTTTTGCTTTGGGCGATCGGCTGTCTCGTCGCGGCGCAAGGCGCTTGGGGGCAAGGCGCGCATCCCGACCGTCCGCCGCAGCATCAGCAGGCGCAAGCGCCCAAGGCCAATCAGAATCGGCCGCCTGCTCCGCAGCAGAATCCGCAGCAGAATCCGAATCGGTCGCCTGCTCCGCAGCCGAATCAGAGTCAGCGTCATCCGGACACCATTGGTCCGGCGCGCTCCTTCCAGCCGAGCGAACACGGCGAGCGGCCCGATGCGAACCCGGCAGCGCGGCTCACGCCGCGCCAGCAGGTCGGCGTCGGCGCTCCGCGTCCCTTTGTGGACCGCATGCGCGATCTGACTCCGCAGCAGCGCGACCGGGTGTTGCAGAACAGCAGGGCGTTCCAGAATCTGGCGCCGGAACAGCAAAACCGCATCCGCAATCAGTTCGCCCAATGGGACAGAATGACGCCATCGCAGCGCGCCGATCTGCGCGAGAAGGAAAACACCTGGCGCAATCTGACTCCGGAGCAGCGCGAACATATCAAGAATGACGTGCTCCCCCAATGGCGGCAGATGCCCTGGGAACGCCAGCAGGCCATCCAGCAAAAGCTCGCCATATTGCAGAACATGCCGGAGTCGGCGCGTAACCGGCGGCTCGCCGATCCGAACTTCACCCGCGGCATGAGCGACGAAGACAAAGCCATGCTGCATGATCTGAGCCACCTGCACGTAGGCGGCGCTCCCGACCCTCCCGGCAACGAGCCGTAAGCCCGGGCGCGCGCGGGCCCCCGAACCTCTCTAGAAAACTGGGTGTTCTCATTGCGGGCCGCGCGGTTGATAATGTGTGCGTGTCTCTCGCCGCGCGACTTCCCGCGCGGGATGGGATCCAACCATCGGAGAGCAAGAGTTCGCACGTGACCACGCGCTTTCGCGCACTCAGACATCGCAATTTCCAACTGTTCACAGCGGGGCAGCTCGTTTCGCTCGTCGGAACCTGGATGCAGACCACCGCCCAGCTGTGGCTGGTCTACCGCCTGACCGGTTCGGCGGCATGGCTTGGTCTCCTCGCATTTGCAAACCAGATTCCCATGCTGGTGCTGGCTTCGGTCGGCGGATACATTGGCGACCGCTACAGCCGGCACCGCGGCGTGATCGCCACGCAGACCATTTCGATGCTCCTGGCATTTCTGGTGGCGGGGCTGACGCTGGCGCAGGTGGTACGGGTGTGGCACCTGGTCGCAATCACCTTCCTGGTCGGAATCGTGAATGCGTTTGACGTGCCGATTCGCCAGTCCTTTTTTGTGCAGATGGTCGGCAAGGAGGATTTGCCGAACGCCATCGCGCTCAACTCCTCGATCTTCAACGGCGCTCGCGTGGTGGGTCCGGCGATCGCCGGATTCGCCATCAGCTGGGTGGGCGAGGGCTGGTGTTTTTTCCTGAACGGCGTGAGTTTTCTGGCGGTGATCTTCGCCCTCTTGGCGATGAAAATCCCGCCGCAGGAACGCAAGGAGTCCGAGGAGTCGCCGTTCGCGAGCCTGGTCGGGGGATTTCGCTACGCCATGTACGACCGGCCGATCCGCTCGACCCTGCTGCTGCTCAGCATGCTGAGCCTGCTCGGTTTTCAGTATGCGGTGTTCATGCCCATCTTCGCGCAGGATATTCTGCACTCGGGGGCGCGGGGACTCGGCTTGCTGATGAGCGCGGCGGGAGTGGGAGCGGTGCTCGGAGCGCTGCATTTCGCGGCGCGTACCCATTACCACGGGCTGGCAAGATGGATTGCGGCCATGTCGGTCGTCTGCTCGGGTGGGCTGATCATTTTTTCGCAGTCGAGAGTTTTCTGGCTCTCCTGCCTGGTGCTGTTCATCGTGGGTTTTGTGGCCACGTCGCAGATGGCCGCCACCAATACCACAGTCCAGAACCGTTCGCCCGAGCAGCTGCGCGGGCGGCTAATGGCGGTATACGCCACCATGTTCATGGGTGTGCAGCCAATCGGGGCTTTGCTCGCGGGGGTAGTGGCGAAGCGCATCGGCGCACCAAACACCATGGCCGTTTTTGGCGGGATCTGCCTCGTCGGCAGTCTGCTGTTTGCGGCCTGGGTGCTCTTGCGCGTGCGTCCGGCCGCCGAGGCCGAGCCAGTTGGCGCGAGATCAACAGGGAACGAGCGCGAGGTGCGTGCCGCGGAACTCATCGAAAAACAGGTGGGAGCGGTGGCTGAAACGGATGGTGATCATTCGATTTTTTGAAGATCCCTATTCCTCTCTGGGTTGCTGCGGTAGCGCCAGGGCGATGCCGCGGATGGCGGGACGCCATTCTGGCCGATGGCGGAGAGAATTGCGTCCACCCGCGAGCGCTCGGGCGAAAGCGAGCACACGGGATCGGTAGCGGCCGGGTTGCCTAGAAGCAGCTGCGCCTGGCAGCGGCAGCCGGCGAAGTCCTGCGTGCGGCGGTCGCAGGATCTGCAGGGCTCCTGCATCCACTCCTCCCCGCGGAATTTCTGAAAGGCTTCGCTCGACTCCCACAGCTCCCGAACCGATCGGTTCCTTACGTTTTCAAAGCGCAGACCGGGGATGACACTGGCGGCGTGGCAGGGCAGCGCGTCGCCGCGCGGCGTGATGAGCATGGCTTTCCGCCCCCAGCCGCCCATACAGGGCTTGGGGAATCTTGCGTAATAATCCGGGACCACATATTCGACTTGGATTTTGCCGCGCAGGCGTTCCTTGGCCGCGGTGAAAAACTCGAGCGACCGGTTGAGCTGGTCGCGCGTGGGGAGGAGGGACGAGCGGTTCAGGAAGGCCCAGCCGTAATACTGCACGTGCGCGAACTCGATGCGCGAAGCGGAAGAGTTTTCGGCGATGGCCAGCATTGGTGCCAGCTGCTCCAGATTGTGGCGGTGAAGAACAAAATTTAGGGTGACGGCGACACGACGGGATCCGAGCCAGTCGAGGACGCGAAGCTTTTGCCGGT
>Ga0306922_10007404_pt1 | contig 10595 bp, 10 predicted proteins | sample sta12Cox44000082_FD_203758 | JGI IMG/M metagenome (GOLD analysis project Ga0306922, IMG submission 203758) | Lab enrichment of tropical soil microbial communities from Luquillo Experimental Forest, Puerto Rico - statoxic.12C.oxic.44.000.082 (v2)... | ecosystem: Environmental > Terrestrial >...
TTGGCTCGTCGGTGACGTGGGCGCCACTAATGTGCGGTTCGGCCTGGTCTCACCGGAACGGGAGCTGCTCCAGACGCGCACCCGCGCCGTCGCAGATCATCTCACGATCGCCGACGCTGTCACCACCTTCCTCGGCGAGCGCGGATCGTTGCCGATGCCGCGCCAGGGGGCGATCGCGATTGCCTCGGCGATCACCGGCGACCAGGTCGCAATGACGAACCATCCCTGGAGCTTTTCAATATCGGCGCTGAAGTCGCAGCTCGGCTTTCACCGCCTCGAAGTGATCAACGACTTCACCGCCTTGGCGCTGGCCCTGCCGCACCTGGAACCCGAGCACCGGCTGCAGGTCGGAGATGGAACCCCAGTGGGAGACGCGCCGCTCGGCGTGCTCGGCCCGGGAACGGGTCTCGGCGTTTCCGGGTTGATCCCGACTGGGGCAGGGTGGATACCCCTGGCCGGCGAAGGCGGGCACGCGACGATGGCGCCTGCCACCGACCGCGAGAGCGCGGTGCTCGATCGCATGCGCCGGCATTTCGATCACGTGTCCGCGGAACGTGTCCTGTCGGGCCCCGGGCTCGTCAATCTCTACAACACCTTGGCGGCGCTCGACGGGGTCCCGTCGCGGGGCTATACAGCGGCGCAGATCACCGATCCAGAAATCGGTGCTGCCGACCGGCTCTGCGCCGAAGCCACTTCGCTGTTTTGCGCGATGCTTGGGACGATGGCGGGAAATTTGGCGCTAACTCTCGGCGCCCGCGGCGGGATCTACATCGGCGGCGGGATCGTGCCGCGGTTCGGTCAGAGGTTCGCCCAATCACCGTTTCGCACACGCTTCGAAGCCAAGGGCCGATTCAGCGAATATCTTGCCGCGATCCCGACCTGGGTCGTCACCCACCCGCTGCCGGCGTTTCTCGGCTGCGCGGCGGTCCTTTCCGGATAAAGACTTACGAAGCCCGCCCAGAGAGATGGAGCCCGGCGACACCCAGCACGATCAGCGCCAGGGACAAAAGCTTCCAGCCTCCGGCCGGCTCACCGAACCAGACGATCCCGATCACCGCCACGATCGCGGTGCCGACGCCGGACCACACGGCGTAGGCGATTGACAAATCGATGCCGCGTAGAGCGAGCGAGAGGAGCGCGAAGCTCGCTGCATAGCAAATAACGACCGCGCCCACCGGGCCGAGGCGGGTGAAGCCATGGGAAAGCTTCAGCGATATCGTGCCGCAGATCTCCAAGATGATTGCCGCGGCGAGGTAAAGGACGCTCAAGAGTGCATCTCCCGATGGGCAGATCACAGCTGCAGGACTTGTCGGTTGTCCTTTGGTAAACTAACCGGGACCTGGATGTGCAGGAGATGTGATGAACGAATTCGTTGAACCCAGCGTCGCAGCCGGCTCGCGCGAGCGTCTACGGATGCGGGCCGGCGACTTCTCCGGCACCACCGCGGGTTTGGCGCCGGGCAATGTGCAGGCCAATCTGGTCATTCTGCCAATGGCGCTGGCCCACGACTTCCTGCGCTTTGCCCAGGCGAACCCGAAGCCCTGTCCGGTGCTCGCGGTTTCCGAGCCCGGCGACCCGCGCCTGCCGGGCTTGGGTGCCGACCTCGACATCCGCAGCGATCTGCCCCGCTATCGCGTGTGGCGCCGGGGCGAGCTGGTCGAAGAGCCTTTCGATCTCTTTGATGTCTGGCGCGCCGATCTCGTCAGCTTTGCCCTGGGCTGCTCGTTCTCGTTCGAGGAAGCGCTCGTCGAGGATGGAATCGAATTGCGTCACATTACTTGCGGATCGAATGTCCCGATGTACCGCACCAATATCCCTTGTGCGCCCGCCGGCCCCTTTGCTGGTCCACTCGTCGTCTCGATGCGGCCGCTCAAGCCGCGCGACGCGATCCGCGCGATCCAGATCACTTCGCGGTTCCCCGCGGTGCACGGTGCACCGATCCATATCGGCCTGCCGGAGACGATCGGCATCAAGGATCTGGCCAAGCCCGATTACGGCGATGCGGTTCCGCTGGAGAGCGATGAGCTGCCGGTCTTCTGGGCGTGCGGCGTCACCCCGCAAGCGGTGATCGCCGAAGTCCGACCCGATTTCTGCATTACCCACGCACCCGGGTGCATGCTGATTACGGATCTCCGCAATACCCGGCTGGCGAGCCTTTAGCGGATTGTCGCCCGATGGCGATCCGGAATGACCCAGATTTGCTCGTCGACCGGATCGAGCGCCTGATCCACGTCGATGTCGGGCGCAATATCGGCGCGCTGTTCGCTGCCGCTCGCGGTGGGCTGTGGGGTGCCGCTTCGGCATTGCTGAACGCGCGATCGGGCAGGGTCGGATTGATCACCGGGTTCTATGTTCCGCAGGGTACTCCGCCCGCCGCCGAAACCGACGGACCGGTGGGAGCGGCCTTGCTTGCAAAAGCGCTCGCATCGGTCGGTATCCCATGCCGGCTCGCGACCGATGAACCTTGCCGCGGCGCCTGTGCCGCTGCCCTCGCCAGAGCCGGGGCCCCGGAGGTCGTGATCGATATCGTCGCCGTAGGCGCCCCGCTTGACCCGCTTATCGAAGCATGGCGCCGCGCTGGCATCACCCACGCGATTTCGATCGAGCGCTGCGGGCGCAGCGCCGACGGCGCGCCACGCAACATGAGAGCTCAGGACATCGGCTCGTACACCGCGCCCCTCGATGATCTGTTTGTGGCCGGACCGTGGGAGACGATTGCGGTCGGGGATGGTGGAAACGAGATCGGAATGGGCGCGATATCGCGCTCGTTGATCGCGCAGCATGTCGCACACGGCGAGACGATCGCCTGCGTCACACCGGCGCAACATCTGATCGTCGCCGGGGTCTCGAATTGGGGGGCCTACGCCCTGATCGGCGCACTCGCGGCGCTTCGCGAGGACTGGCGTCGGACCTTGGTCGCCTGCCTCGACGAAACGCTCGACCATGCCGTGCTCGAGGCGATGATCGAGCACGGCCCGGCGGTCGACGGCGTTTCACGGCTACCAACGTTGACCGTGGACGGTCTGGACATTGCCACGCACCACCGCATATTGCGCATGATCCGTACTTTGGTCGAGCGAGGGCATGCAATATAAGGAATTCATATTCGAAAGTTATCTTTATGATCCGGTAGTCTCCACTCTGTCGCTGCGATATCGGTTTAGTGGCGGTCCGCGATTTGAAGAAAAGCTGTTTTTTGATTTTCCGCCGCACCACCTCTCACCGGAAGGGAGCGTAGCTCTTGATCGTATCTTTCGTTTGATATTTCTGATGTCCGGGGTGAGCTACTATAAGGCGTTCATTCCACGGACGCTGATCTGCGAGTCCTTTTCGGTGGATTGCATGACCGCCGAGTTCTTGCAGAAGTTCTACGAAAAGGGCCTGGCCGAATTCGCCTTCAGGAATAGGATCTCGTTGCGCGACCATTTTGCCATCCAGCGGTCCGGTGGCCCGCCGGCTGCATCGGTCGTGCTCGACCTGCCGCGGCGAACCTGCGTGCCGGTGGGCGGTGGCAAAGACTCGATCGTCACCCTCGAATGCCTCAAACGCTGCGGCGAACCGCTGGTCTTGTTCTCTTTAGGTGATGCCGAACCGATTCGCGCTTGCATCGCGGCAGCCGGCCTGCCGTTCATTCGGGTCCACCGCCGGCTGGACAGCGGTCTGTTCAAACTCACCGAGGCCGGTGCCCTCAATGGCCACGTTCCGATTACCGGGATCCTGAGCGCCATCGCCTTGGCTTGCGCGGTGATGGCTGGTTGCGACGCGATCGTCATGTCGAACGAGCATTCCGCCAGCGCTCCGAACCTGCAGATCGACGGCAGCGACGTCAATCATCAGTACAGCAAATCCTTGGAGTTTGAAGAGGACTTTTCTGAATATATAAAAAATTATATATCGCCGAGTATCGCATACTTTTCACTGCTGCGGCCGCTGTCGGAAATCGAGATCGCCAGGCGCTTCGCGAAATATCGCGAATATTTTCCACTTTTCCTCAGCTGCAATGCGGCCTTCCGGCAATTACCAGCTGCGCGCGGTAGGGGATGGTGCGGTAACTGTCCGAAATGCCGGTTCGTGTTCCTCGCACTGGCCCCGTCGATCGAGAAAAGAGAACTGATTGGCATCTTCGGCCGCAACCTTTTCGACGATGAAACCCAGCAGGACGGATTTGCCGAGTTGTGCGGCTTGCGAGAGCATAAGCCCTTCGACTGCGTTGGCGAACTGGCCGAGAGCGCCGCTGTTATGTCATACCTGGGTAGTCATCCCGATTGGCGCGAGGACGCCGTGGTGCGGCAGCTGCACCGCGCCTTTGCGTCACTGCGACAGCGGGATCCGGCGGACTTTCGCGCGCTGTTCGAGGGCAAGCACTCGCACCGGGTTCCAGAACGCTACATGGCAAAGCTCGATGCGTGTAGCTGAGCTCGGCTCGCGCCGCGTCGCGATCTGGGGGCTTGGGCGCGAAGGGCGAGCGGCGCTCGGGTTTTTGCGAAAGCATCATCCGGAGTTGCCGTTGGTGCTGCTGGATGACAGCGCCGAAGCGCGCATCCCGCAGGGGTGCGGCAATGTCACATCCGCATTTGGCGCGGAGGGAATTGCCAATGCCCTCAACAAGGTCGACGTCGTCGTCAAATCGCCCGGCGTCAGTTTATATCGTGATGACATCCGATCCGCCCGTGACAACGGTGTGCAAATAACCTCGCTATTGAACCTTTGGTTCGCCGAGGAGCCCGCTATCACGACGATCGCGGTCACCGGAACGAAGGGCAAGAGCACGACGGCGTCGCTGATCGCGCACATCCTGACGAGGCTCGGCCGGAGGGTCGCCCTCGCCGGCAATATCGGGGTTCCGGTCACCGAGATCGGCGACGCCGACGACGCGGTCATCGAGGTATCGAGTTATCAGGCAGCGGATTTCAACGGGATCTGCGACCTGGCGGTGCTGACATCGCTTTACCCGGAACACGTGGATTGGCATCTGACGGTTGAGCGCTATGTTCGCGACAAGATAAATTTGTTGAGCCGCAGCAGGCGCCGCATCGTCAACAGCGCTGCTGCTGACGTGGTCGACTCGATCATCCCCGGGTCCTCGGGCCGGAATTACCTGTTCAATGGCGAGAGCGGAATTCACTCTGACGACAGCGGGATATTCGATGGTCGGGATCGGATCGGAATTGTGCGCAATGCTTATCTCGTCAGAGCGCACAACAGATCCAATCTGTGCGCCGCACTCGCGGTTGCAAAAACGCTCGATCTCGACCTCGGGATGGCGCTCGAGGCGACCCGCGACTTTCGGGGGTTGCCGCACAGACAACAAGAGCTCGGTCAGAACGGCGATGTCCTTTTTGTCGACGACAGTATTTCCACGATACCCGAATCAACGTTAGCGGCGCTGGCGGTTTATGCCGGTCGCGACATCACTTTGATCGTGGGCGGCTATGATCGCGGGATCGACTACGGCAGGCTCCTCAAAACGCTTTCGACTGGCGTAGCGAAGGCCATCATCTGCCTCGGCGATAGTGGCAGGAGAATTTATGACCAAGTACAGGCAGCGTCGAAGCTGGGTGGCGATCTACCCTGCATGATGCACTTGGCGCGCTCGATGGAAGACGCGGTCTCCTATGCGACGCGAGTCACGCCTCCCAGGGGCATAGTGCTGCTGTCGCCGGCCGCACCGAGCTACGGATATTACCGCGACTATATCGAGCGAGGACGCGACTTTGCCGCCAGAGCAGGTCTGCGAGAGACTTGAGCTATGGAAGCCATTCCAGATCAGCATGGCTGCCATTTCACCACGGGCGAAGCGGGAACGTCAGCACCGCGGATCGCGTAGGTTAATCGGGCAAAAAGCTGGCGCCCCGCCGCCGCGTCAGGGGCGTGACCGCAGGTGCGGAGACATCGTGGTGAGCGCGACCGGGCAGCGTCGTCATCGATCCGTAGCAAATCAGCGACGTGCAACGTTTTCAGCATGGGCAATGTCGATTGTGTTTGCGGCGATCGCTGCCATCAGCTTTGCCGTCGACCAGACCATGGTGTCGTCACTGGGTGCCGGAGACGACCTTGGTCGGTCCCTCGGCGCGTTCAGCCCGGTTCGACTGATCCAATCGCTGATCGACACGGCGTACGGTCGTTCTGATCGGGCCGAATAAACGGCCGCTCCTCAGCTCACCGAAGGGACTTAGGCGATCGACAGTTACTGCCGTACCCAGCAGACTAGCCGAGGGTCTAATTTCTCGCGACAAAAGACAAATGGGCTTTCGATCGCTCTACAGGACGGGGTGGGTCGAGGCGGCAAAGGCGCGGCGGTGGCTTTCCATCGCCCTGGTCGGCGGATTGGGCCTCGCTTGCGCGGTAAAACCCTTCGTGCTCGAAGGCGACGCAAACTATGCCGGGGTCGCCTACGCCGGCGACATGGAGAGCGCGACCGCCGTCGCCAGGCGGCACTGCGCTCCGTTCGAGCGCGTGCCACGGTTCCGCGAAATCCAGGAGGACGTGGCCTATTTCGATTGCGTTCGACCGTAAAGCAGCTCCTTTTTTGGGTCGCATCTTGAAGCCGAGCGCGATCGCGGTAATCCTGGTTTGCCCGAACGACCGTGAGCCGGACATCAGAGAAGGCGGATCCCGATGACGATCGAATTGCACACCTGGAACACCCCTAACGGCCGTAAGATCAGCGTGGCACTGGAAGAGATGGGATTGCCATACACCGTCAAAACGATAAACATCAGCAAGGGAGAGCAATTCGCGCCCGCCTTCGTAAAAATCAGCCCGAACAGCAAGATACCGGCGATCGTCGACCCCGAGGGCCCAGGCGGTACGCCGATCAGTATCTTCGAATCCGGTGCGATCCTGATTTATCTCGGTACAAAGACCGGCAAGTTTTGGCCCGCCGATTTGCGGCGGCAGGTACCGGTGCTCGAGTGGCTGATGTGGCAGATGGGCGGCTTCGGTCCGATCCCCGGGCAAGTGCATCATTTTTTGCAGGTGGCCGACGAGCAGGACCGGCGTTATGGCCTCGAACGATACTCAAAAGAAACGCGTCGCCTCTACGGCGTGCTCGATCGCCGGCTCGCCGATGTCGGGTTCACCGGCGGCGACATTTCGATCGCGGATTTCGCGATCCTCGGCTGGGCCTGGCGGCACGAGCGCCACCAAGTCGATCTGGCGGACTTCCCCAACGTGAAGCGCTGGTACGAGACGATGATGGCCCGTCCCGGGGTGCATCGCGGTTTCGCGGTGGCACTCAGCTGAGGCGCGACGCGCGGCGAATTTCAAACGGCGACACTCGCTTAGATACGCGGTCGCCTGATGCCCAGGATCGGACGCCATACGCCGCCAAACGAAGCGGGAGGGCGGCTTTTCGCCCACGTATCGCTGACGCTTGCCTACATCGTAACCGGTAAGCTTGCGCTGCTGCTGGCCGTACCGCCGGGGTATGCATCCCCGATCTTTCCTCCGGCAGGTATCGCCGTCGCATGCATGCTGATCGGCGGCTCGGCAACCCTGCCCTGGATTTTTATCGGCTCGCTGCTGCTCAATATATGGATCGGATATTCGGTCAGCCACCAAGTCGATGCAACCGGGTGCACCGCGGCTATCGTCATTGCCGCGGCTTCGATGGGGCAAGCCGCGGTCGGCGGTTCGGTCTTGCGCCGCGCGATCGGCTATCCCGCTGCCCTCGACAACAGTCGCGATCTTTCACTCTTTTTACTGCTCTCCCCGCTCTTTTGCCTGACGAGCGCGACCCTGTCGCTAGCCGGCTTGTCGACACTCGGTGTCGTGCACTTGACCGATCTGGCGACGAGTTGGATTTCCTGGTGGATCGGGGACACGCTCGGCGTGCTGCTGGTTCTGCCACTGATGCTCGTTCTCGCCGGAGAGCCGCGCGCGCTGTGGCGCAGTCGCGTTCGTCCGGTAGCACTTCCGATGCTTTTGTTCTTCGCGCTTTTCACCGCCATCTTCATACGCGTCAGCAAGTGGGAACACGAGGAGGCTCTGCTGGAATTTCGGCTCCTCTCCCAGCAGACCATCGACAAGATCCGGGCCGGGCTCGAAGAACAGGGGGTATTTCTCGAGCAATTGGAGCGATCTTTCAGTGAGCCGGCGGCCCTGTCGCGGAATGAGTTTCGTCACCTAGTCCAGAGCCTGCTGCAACGGTTTCCGACGATCCAGGCCGTCAAATGGGCGCCACAAATCGAGTCTCGGCAGCGGGCGACATTCGAGGCAGCCCAACAAAGCGATCTGCCAGGGTTTGAGATTCGCGAGGTTGATTCGTCTGGGCAACGGCGGCGTGCCGGAGAACGGGCGCACTACTTTCCTGTGACCTATGTAGAGCCCCTGAAGGGCAATGAGCACATCGTGGGGTTCGATCTCGCCTCGGAGCCTGGCCGTCGAGCGGCAGTGGAGGCGACGCTCGATACCAGAACCGTTACATCAACCCCGCCAATTCGCCTCGTCCAGGAGCAGGGGGAGCAAGTCGGTATTCTGCTCGTCTACGCAGTCCATGACGGTCCCAACGGAGTAGGCGTGGTCTCGGTTGCCCTTCGGATGGGCACGTTTATGGCCGGCTTGCTTGCTCCTGTCGCCTCGGCGATCGGTGTCCGGCTTGTCGATTTGGGGCAGGGAAAAGTCCTTCACAGCGATTTTGCTTCGGCGCCGGTCGGCAGCTCCTCCTACAGCGAAATGTTCACCTTCGGCGAGCGTCGTTATCGGGTGGAGACTGCCCCGACTGAGTCCTACCTGGCCCAGCACCGGAGTTGGCAGAGCTGGGCTGTTCTTGTGATCGGTGTCTTCAGCACCGGCCTCTTGGGGGCATTGCTGCTGCTCGGTACCGGATATACGCGGCGCATCGAGACGGTAGTGGAGGAACGCACGCGCGATCTGGCGAGCGTCAACCGGCGCCTCGAGATCGAGATCCGGGAGCGCGAGCAAGCCGAAGAGGCATTACGCCAAGCGCAGAGAATGGAGGCGATCGGACAGCTCACCGGCGGCATCGCCCACGACTTCAACAATCTCCTCACGGTGATCAGCGGCAATGCCGCGATGTTGAACGACACTACGCAGGGCGATGCAATCCGTCGGCGCGCCATCGCCATAACGCAAGCCGCCGAACGCGGCGAGCGCCTGACACGTCAGCTTCTCACCTTTTCGCGACGCCAGATGCTACGGCCCGAGCCGGTCGACTTGCGGCGCCACGTCGACGAGATTGCCGACATGCTGTCACCAGCGCTACGGCCCGACATCGAGGTGAAAGTCGAGATACCGGGGGAGTTGTGGCCCGTGTTTGTCGATTCCGCCGAATTTCAGATGGCACTGCTCAACGTTGGAATGAACGCGCGCGACGCCATGCCGGAGAGCGGCCGGTTCTGGGTCGGGGCGCGCAACGTCACCTTTGATATCGGCGATCCTACGAGCGGAGGGTTGGTGGGCGATTTTGTTGCTGTAACGTTATCCGACACCGGCGCGGGCATGGCCCGGAAGTGGTGGCGCGGGCGTTCGAGCCCTATTTCACGACAAAGGAGATCGGGCTGGGATCGGGGCTCGGCCTTTCCCAGGTCTATGGCTTCGCCCAGCAGAGCGGCGGCGCCGTATCGATCGTGAGCGCGATCGGCAAGGGTACATCGATTACGCTTTTTCTACCGCGGGCAGAGGAGGAGGAGCACCCTGTGGCTCCGTCCAATGTCGCCACCGCCGCGCCCTTGAAGGCGTCCGCCGGCATCCTGGTTGTCGAGGACGAGGCCGAGGTCGCCCGAGTGACGATGGAGATATTGCGGGAAATCGGCTATCAGGCCGTCGAGGCCAGAGACGGCCACGCTGCGTTGGCCTTGATCGAACAGGATCCGACGATCGAGCTGGTGTTGTCCGACGTCGTGATGCCGGGCGGAATGAGTGGCCTCGAGCTGGCCCGGGCATTGCGCAAGCTCCGTCCAGGGCTACCGGTTGTGCTAGCCACGGGCTACACCCAGTTGGAAGGGCGCGTGATGGACGACGATTTCACGTTTATCGCAAAACCTTACCGCCGTGAGGCTCTAGCGGTCGCGCTTCGAACCGCCTTCGAACGCGAGAAAGCGTGGCGGTCGATGGCGGCGGCGGGACCGAAGAAGACGGTCAGAACCTGACCCGACGAACCCAGTTTGGTGGAGCCGAGGGGGATCGAACCCCTGACCTTCGCATTGCGAACGCGACGCTCTCCCAGCTGAGCTACGGCCCCTTTTGCGTCTTCAGCGCTTCGCCTCGAGCGCGGCGGACTATGGGGATGCTGCCGTGCCCTGTCAAGCGCGGCTCCACCGGCGCGAGCTTTTCTCGCGCGAGGGCCACTCGCGTTCTGCGCGACTTGCGGACCCCTGCCGCTGACGCTACCGTCCTCCGCCAGTCGCCGCCGCCGGGCCCCGGTCTGATGTACTCGTTCCTCCACCTCGTCAACACGCTGATCACGATCTTTATCTGGCTACTGATCGCGCAGGCGGTGTTGAGTTGGCTGCTCGCCTTCGGGGTCGTCAACCGCTACAATCGTGTCGTCGCCTCGGCCAACGATTTTCTTTGGCGAATTACCGAACCGGCATTGCGGCCGATCCGATCCTTCCTCCCGAATCTCGGCGGGA
>Ga0306922_10007405_pt1 | contig 10594 bp, 8 predicted proteins | sample sta12Cox44000082_FD_203758 | JGI IMG/M metagenome (GOLD analysis project Ga0306922, IMG submission 203758) | Lab enrichment of tropical soil microbial communities from Luquillo Experimental Forest, Puerto Rico - statoxic.12C.oxic.44.000.082 (v2)... | ecosystem: Environmental > Terrestrial > Soil...
ACGGCGCTTCCTCGCTCAGACAAAACCCTGCGCTCCTTCCAGTAGTTCAGGTATTCGGGTGAATGGCCGTATCCAGCTGACCAGATGAAATTCGCTCCCTGGCGTTGGAACAGAAAGGAATTATCGGCCTCGCATAATCGAGCCGCCGATTGCACCAAAGTGTCGAGCACCGTCTGCAAATCGAACGTCGATCGGCTGATTGTTTTGAGCACGTCAGCAGTGGCGGTTTGCTGCTGCAACGATTGCCTTAGTTCGTTGAGCAGCCGCGTGTTCTCAATGGCAATTACGGCCTGAGCGGCGAAATTCTGCACCAGCGCGATTTGTTTGTCAGTGAATGGGCGCACTTCCAAACGATAGATGATAAACGCACCGGTGAGCTCTTTCTCCGTGAGCATCGGTACATATAGAGCGGTGCGGGCCCCAGAGACGTCGACAAACTGAGCAAATATTGGATCGCGCTCGTAGCTTCTTTCTGTCTTGACATCAGCAATATGAAGAAACGCCTTGGTTCGGGCCATACGGACGATAGGTACTTCTGGGTGAAGTTCGCGGAGCACGATGGGCCGGCGTCGCACCTCGGTGTAGGCTTGCGATGCACTGTGGACCGCAGCTGCGTGGAATGCTTCACCGTCGTAAAGAAATAAATTTCCGAACTCGGCCTCGCATAGCCGGACGGCATTCTCAAGCATTGCATTGAAAACGGGTTTAAGCTCGCCGGGCGACGAGCTGATAACGCGAAGCACGTCCGCTGTCGCGGTCTGCTGCTCCAGCGACTCCTTCAGTTCGTTAAGCAGCCGCGCGTTCTCGATGGCGATGACGGCTTGCGCGGCGAAGTTTTGCACTAATTCAATCTGTTTATTAGTGAAGGGGCGGACTTCCTGACGGTAAATGCCGAGTACTCCGATTGCCTCGTTATCTTTAAGCATCGGAACAGATAAAAGGGTCCGAGCTCCTCCGAACTTCGCAATCGGCTCGTTGGGAGCTTCTGTCGCCACGTCCAAAATGTGGATCGCCTGTCCTGTATCGATGGCACGATCAACGCTGGACGCTATTCGACGCTTGAGGATCGGCGCCTTACTACTGAACTCCCGAAAGTTCGGGGGTGCGTTATGCATTGCGACGCGCCGGTAGGCGTCGCCTTCCCGAAGCAACATGTTGCCAAATGTCGCCTCGCAAATGCGGGTCGCGTTCTCCAGGATTGCATCAAAAACAGGTTTAAGATCGCCGGCGGCACTGCTGATGATCTTAAGCACTTCCGCTGTGGCCGTCTGCTGCTCTAACGATTCGGTGAGATCGTCCGTGCGGTGGCGCAGCTCGTTGAGCAGCCGCGTGTTCTCGATGGCAATGACGGCTTGGGCAGCGAAGTTTGTCACCAGTTCGATCTGTTTATCGGTGAACGGCCGAACCTCCTGTCGGTAGATGCTGATGGCACCAATTAACACATCGTCCTTGAGCATTGGCACCGAAACGATGGAGCGAGCTCCTCCGAGCGTTACCGACGGGCCGAAATCTTTTTCAGCGGCGTAGTCAGCGCTGTGGCTTACCTGCTTTGTGCGCATGAGCCGATCGAGGAGCAAGCCCCGCGGGGATTGAAATGGGCCCCGTCGGCTAAGGAACTCGGCGTATTCCGGTGGCGTCCCGATTTGCGCCGCTAGGTCGAACGCCTTGCCGTCGAACCGGAACAATATGCCGAATTTGGCCTCGCAAATGCGTACTGCGTTTTCAAGCATGGCCTGAAAGACAGGCTCCAGCTCGCCAGGTGATGAGCTGATGACACGCAAGACGTCCGACGTTGCAGTCTGCTGCTCCAGCGATTCTGTCAGCTCGTGCGTGCGCTGCTGCTCAGCCTCAAACAGCCGCACGTTCTCAATGGCGATTACTGCCTGATCAGCAAAGGTTTCGGCGAGACTGATCTCCTTGTCGGTGAACGGCTGCACGTTAGCGCGCTGGAGGAGCAAAACGCCAATGGGCATGCCTTCGCGCTGCAACGGTACGCCGAGTAGAGTTCGTACGTTCCCCGATCGCGATCTATTCACTAGCTCGGGGTTCGGGTCGGCCTGCGAGTCGATGACGTGAACTGATTTCGCGTCAAGGACTACCCTGCCGACCACTGAGCTACGGTCCACCTTGAAAGACTCGCGTTCCATGCGGGCCTTATGCTCTGGCGAATAACCGTGACTGGCGGCGTTATGGTAAAGGCCATCCTTGGCTAGCCGGATTGCCGACCGATCTGCGCGGCACAGTCGAGCTGCCGATTGCACCAACGTGTCGAGCACCGTTTGCAGATCAAAAGTCGATCGGCTGATTGTTTTGAGCACGTCGGCCGTGGCAGTTTGCTGCTGCAGTGACTCGCGCAATTCACTAAGCAGCCGGGCGTTCTCGATTGCAATCACCGTCTGAGACGCAAAGTTCTGCACCAACTCGATCTGCTTGTCGGTAAAGGGGCGTACTTCCTGACGGAAGGTGGCGATCGCCCCGAGGACATTGCCATCCTTGAGCAACGGAACCGCCAGGTATGTCCTTGCCCCCGCAAGCGTCGTGGCGGGACTGGATAGTCCTTCAGGAGAATCGTGTTGGTCGCGAATATGGATCAGGCGTTTTGTCTTGATCAGGGTTTCGATAGCCGTTCCCGGGAGCGGTGGTTGATCGTTTCGTTTACGAAAATGCTCAGCCAGCGGTAACGGAAGATCAACGTGCGAGGGAACGCGTAAGAGCCCGTTCTCATAGATAAATAGAGCGCTGAACTTGGCGTCACACAGACGGTTCGCATTTTTCAGAATGATATCGAATACCGCTTGCAATTCTCCCGGCGAGCTTGAGATGACGCCGAGAACGTCCGAGGTTGCGGTCTGCTGCTGAAGCGACTCCCGCAATTCGCTGAGTAGCCGTGTGTTCTCGATGGCGATGACGGCTTGAGCGGAGAAGTTTTGCACAAGTGCAATTTGCTTATCTGTAAACGGACAAGCTTGCTGACGGCGCACCAAAATAGCGCCAACAACAGTCCCATTATGAATAAGCGGTACGGCCAAAGTCGCTCTATGGCCATACCGAAGAGCTACCTCTCTACTCCTTGGATACTCGTCACTGTTAAACAAGTCTGGGACATGAATTATCCGCGCTTCGAGAACAGCACGCCCGGCGACCCAGTCGTTGTTGAGCGCTCGCCGAGTACCAATCTGGCCTCCTCTGAGTGGTCCGGATTGCGCGTGAATCACCACAGCGTCTCCATCGCGAAGATAAATCGTTGCATTGAGAGCCTCACATAGACGGACAGCGTTAGCTGCGACGGCATCCAGGGCTGCCGTAACTGATGTCTGCGGGCTGCTGATGATTTGTAAAACTTCAGAGGTTGCCGCCTGCTGCTCCAACGACTCGCTCAACTGCCGTTCGAGCAACGCGATCTTTGATTTGTGGTCAGCCGTGGCACTGCGACGGCTTCCAGTCTTTGGCGTATTGGCAGCCCTTGGCGCTACCGTCTTGCGGCTTCGCGCGTTAGCCAGTTTGCTGCTTGCTCTGGAGCGCCGTCGCATCGCTCATCCCAAAGCTCAGGACACGGCATCGTGCCGGTTCAAACTAGCACACTGGAAGCGGCCGGGGGGCGGTCTTGTGCCTCACAGCAAATTTTGACCGCGAATGTCCGCTATGGGTCAAAAGCGGACATTGGGGCAGGACTGCATGATGTCCGCTTTACCCCCAAAAGCGGATATCACACGAGGCTGGTGCTAGGGAGCACCGTTATTTGACCGTTCGGGTTGCTTTAATGGGACGACGTTCAATGAGGGCGGCGGCGATGGCCTTTCCTCTGCGACAGGCGGCGGCTCGACCTCAAACTCGGCTCTGCACTTCGCGCACAACTTCGCGATCTGGATCGTGAACTGCACACCAGCTGGCTCGCCCGTGGGCATGTACTGGCGCAGCGCCTCGTCGATCCGCAACAAGGCGGCGGGATCAATATCGCGGCCGGCGACCAATCGCTCGGCGTACGTCGATCTGGCCAAGCGCAGCGTTGCGACGTGCCGCGCCAACTCGCTGGTCGGCTTACACCTGAGCTGCTTGGCCGCTTCCTTGACGAGCTGGCGATATTGGGCGACACGGGCGATGCTCATTCGTCGATCTCCCGGAGCATTTGATCCAATGTTGGCAATTCTGGCTGCGGCGGCGCGTTCAAGCCCAAGGCAGCCCGCAAACGGCGCGAGGTGCCTTCGAGCCTATTCAAGCCGAGCAAGTCCGTTGGCTCGCCACGGAGCGCTTGTGCACGAAGCTGCTCGCACAACGTTTCGCACTCGGCCAATCGCGCGACATCGGCCTGGATAAGAGCGTCGGCACTGTTGTTTAGGCGCTCGCTATAGGCCCGAACGAGAGCTTTAACGCGCCGAGCAGCTTTTGATCGGCCATCAACCCGCGCAAGTCGGCGACGTACCGGCGCGGTATCGCCGGATGATCGAGAAGGTATCGGTGCTGTTGATAAATGCGCGACCATGGGACAGCGACCTTCGACCGGAAACCACCGGGCTTGGGCGCACGTCGCCATCCCTGCGCCAGCGCCGATATGCCACGGAATGGCCGATCAGTGCAAGATTTGCCGCTTACAGCCTATAAGCAGGACCACGCAATAACCGCGCAATTGCAGGCATTGAGATTCGCGGATTACCGGCCAGTCCCGGCCACTCACATCCCACGCGCATCCCGAGCCTAGCCGCCAAGCCCCGGCCATCCGCGCTCAACTTTTTTCCGAAGATTGTTGCCGAGCGAGCGCCATCTTGATCCCGGCCAACAACACCAATGCGAGCGAGGCCGCGCGCTTTTGACCCAAAGCGGCGGACATTAGGATCGCAAAGTGCTAGGCTAAATTCGTTGCGCAAAGCGTGGTCCTCGCGGAGGGCACATGCAGCGACGCCGGTTCATCACGCTTGTTTGGGGCACGATCATCGCGCTGCCGCTCTCGGCGCGCGCGCAGCGGGCAATCATGCCGGTGGTGGCGTTTCTCGAAGGAGCGTTACTCCCTGAGCCTGACGAAGCTCACAGGGTGACGGCGTTCCACCAAGGCATGAAGGAGACTGGCTATGTCGATGGCCAGAACGTCGCCATCGAGTTACCAGCTCCGTACGGTTCTGCCGAGGGTCAAACCAACAGGTTGCAGCCTCTGCTGTCCGACCTGCTTCGCCGGCAGGTAGCCGTGATCGTTGGCAATACCCCTACGGCACTCGCGGCGAAGGCCGCAACCACGACCGTGCCAATCGTGTTCGTAACCGGCTGGGACCCAGTCAGGGATGGCCTCGTCGCAAGCCTCAACCGGCCCGGTGGCAACCTCACCGGTATCAGTTTCTTCACGGCGGAACTTGGGGCGAAGCAGCTTGGACTCTTGCGTGAATTGCGGCCGGGAATCGCGCGGATTGGCGTGCTCGCCGATCCCAAATTCCCTACTACCGAGCGGTTTGTCTCAGATATCCGAGCTGCGGCTTCGGCCATTGGGCAGCAAATCGAAGTCCTCTACGTCAGCACCGGTCACGAAATCGAGACCGCCTTTACAACTCTCGTCCAACGTGAAGCTGGCGCGCTGCAAACCGGCCCTGGCACGTTTATGCACTCCCAAGCGGAACGAATCGTCGCGCTGTCGGCCCAGCACGGGATTCCCGCGATCTATTTCTGGCCAGAAGCCGTTGTTGCTGGCGGCCTGATGAGCTACGCGCCCAGCATTCCCGATGCATATCGTCAAGCTGGGATTTATGTCGGGCGCATCCTCAAAGGCGAGAAGCCGGGTGATCTGCCAGTTATGCTGCCGACCAAATTCGAGTTTGTGATCAACCTCAAGACTGCGAAAGCGCTCGGCCTTGAGGTTCCACCGACGCTCCTTGCCCGTGCCGACGAGGTGATCGAATGAGGCGGCGCGATGGCGCGTTTTGCTGCGGGGCCACCAAGTTCACGCGGCGCGCGAATTTTTTCGACGTGTCGAAAATCGACCACCCACTGACACTGCTTGCTCGATTGCACCGATTTCGCCTGCCAAGGCGAGAACAGCCTCACCAATTGACGGTGCAAGCGGCTTCAGGTTGCCTTTTGGCACAGGTGTGTCGCTCGGCAGACTCCTATGAGGGTGCGACCAACCTGTGCCACTGCCACCTGTGCCATTGCTTGCGGTCATTTTTGCGCGGCGGCGATACCAAGTGCGGCGGCTGATTCCTGCGAGCGCCCACGGCTTGGTGCGTGCGTGATGATGATCGGCCAGCCATTCTGAGCGGCTTGGTGTGTTGCGCTTGCGCCGTTTGATGGCGGCCCTAATGCGGTCGCGTTCGCGCTTGCGCTTTTTGCGTTCGATTGTGCGCTGGCGCTTGGTCATGTCGATTGCGCCGATGGTGTTGATGGCGAGTGCTTGGCGCTCGCAATATTCGAGGCCAAGAATTTCAGCGAGCCGTTCGGCTGGCGCGAGGTGCTTGCGGCGCTCGGCCTGGTTTATGGCTTCCGCAATTTCCTCATTGCTGAATTTGATGCGCATGCGGGTGCACCACTGCTGCATTCGGTCCTGTACTTCGTCCTCACCGACTCCACCGCACCAGCGATGCGCGATGATGACCCGATAGGTCACTGCCACCTCTGGCAGCACGGCTTTGATTTGGTCGAAGTCCCGCGTTGGAATCGTTCGCTCGATTTCACGCAAGCGACAGGTGGGGAAAGAAAACGGTTTACGTTTGCGCCGCCGCTTAGGATGCGGTATGCGAGTCATGTTGATGGCCTTCGTGATGGTTGGTCATTTCCGATTCCAAAAAAGAGCCGGGGTTTGCACTGCCCCGGCTCTTTCATTTTTCACGTTCACGCATAGCCGGGGACGCGCGCGAACGAGGGCAGCAACCGTTTCCCCGTTCGCACCTGTTAGCCTGCAAGTGCGTGAATGCCTGTGAGGCTACGCCACCGCCAAGGCGACGGCCAGCGTTTTTCAAAACTTTGCACACGTCGTTTGCGGGCGTCGGCAATTTAATAGCATTGCTATAAATTTCGGGTGATGGCGCTGCGCTGGCGGCGCTCACGTTCTAGAACGCGAGTGAGCGGTTCAGGGATGAGGGCATCGAGTCGGCTGCGCAGGATGCCCACCAGCACGGTCTGCCGCAGTGCTTCGGTCTCGACTGCCTCATGCGGCCTGCCATCCGCATAGCGGCGGTCGCGCTTGGTGATGCGGGGCAGGCTGTAGTCGCTGACTTGTTGCTCAGTCAGCGCGACGCGCTCCCAGCGCAGCGTACCGACAACCTGTTCTAGAACGCGCTGGGTGTTGGTCTCGATTTGGCCGCCTGACCAATCGAGGTCACCGAAGTACAGCACCACGTCACCAGCCGCGAGCATCGGCGCGATGTCGGTGCGCAGGAAGCCGCCGCATTGGCCGTTGGTCGAGGCAATACGGCAGCGATAGTCCGATGCAATGGGACGTAGGACGCCCGCAAGAGAACGACTCTCCGTTAAAATCATCGGCGCTCGATCGCGCCATGGGTCGATGTTGATGTGCTCAAGCTGCGCGTGGACTCCGTCCCTCACGCTCTTGTAGCCGGTGTAATCGTCAAGGCTGCGCGTCTCATCGACAATCCAATCCCACGGCACGCGGTCGTCCTCGCGGATGTCGGTCAGCGCATCGTGCAGATTCTGGTCAGGACGCCGCGCGCCTGTGCTCTGCTTGCTCAACTGGCCGCGTTGAATCAGTTCGTAGAACAGGAAGCGCGCCGACGTTGGCAGCGCACCGTCGCGTTCGTGCTCTTGCAACAGACTGACCAGCAGGTCGCGCAGCGCGCCAATTGCACTCATGGCCGCAGCACCACACCGACATTTTCGGAAAACACGTCGAAAAATTTGCCGGCGTCTGGTCCGAAATAAATGAATACCTGACCGTTGATTGGCGCGGCCGATCCGCGCTCGTCTACAAAGGCGATGCGGCCGCGCGTAAAGCAGATCGCCTGACCAAGCATCGCCGCCTTTTGAAACCAGGCGGTGTCGGTGAAGTTGTGCGCCAGCAGGATGGCGGCCTTAACGCGCTTGGCGTTGCGCTCGGCCAGCAACTTATCAACGAATTGAGATATTAGCGGCTGTGCATATGGCGGATTGAGCCACACTCGGCCGTGCCATTGCTTCGATAGGCCGTCGTCCTGTTTGGTATAGAATTTTCTCGCCCTTACCGTGCATTGCGCGATTTTGTGCGAGGCCGGATCAAGATCAATATCGCCCAGCACGCGGCGGGCCACGTCGATGTATTCGGCTGGCGTGTACCATTCGTTATTGCCGGTGCCGATTGTGCGATGGGAGCGTTTCTCGTTCCACCACAAATCCCCAGTCAACTGGGGATTTGCCGCGACCTGCATTAGCCGCTGTGCAACGCTTTCACCAAAGCCAAGCCGCTGGCGATTATGCTCAAGCCAAGGCAACCACTGGCCGTGGTCGAGCGCGTCCTTCTGGATTTTGAGTAGCCGACCGCATTCAATCCAATCCGCAATGCCGCGCCGGTATAGCCGACCGATTTCAACCGCAATGTCGGTGCCCCCGACTAGAACGGGCGCAAGCTTGCTGATGCGCAGGTCAGTCATCCGCGCGCTCGCGATCCTTGCCAGCGGCGATTATTGCCGACGGTGATGCCGATGCGATGCTTGCCGACTTCGGTGACCGTGGGACCGCCACCGGACTTCAAGATGCGTTTGCCGGTCGGCACGCTGATTGAGTTCAGCGCGCACCACTCTTCCACCGTCAAGACATGGTCTGGGTTTTGGTAGCGCTCGACCCGCTCCAAGATTGCGGCGCGTCTGGCGGCTCGCTGGCGAGGCGTCAGCTTCTTCTTGCGGCGACGACGCTTCTTGCGTCGCTTCGTTTGGCGCGGCGTGGCTCGCAAAGGCGGCGTGGCAAGCACCGGCGGGTCTTGCGGGTTGTTGGCTGGCGTAGCGAGCGACTGCTGCGGTGCCATGCTGGACCTCCTCGGTTTGCCGGGGAGGCCAAATAAAAAAGAGAGCCCCCCCGGTTAGGGTTGGCTCTCCCTTTGCCCACTGTCTGGGAGGCTGACGCGTTCGGTTTTAGGTAAGTTCCCGGACCACTAGCGGGTACAACGCACCGGGCTGCTCTCGCGCCTATCGATTTGGAATCCTATACGCACCCCCCCTAGAGTTCAAGCGGTATCCAACCGGTATCAACCGCCGCGTAGCGGTATAACTTTGCGCTCGCCGCCCTCCACCAGCGAGCGCAAATGGTTGGTCCACAAAGCCAGCGCGGCGCGGATTTGCTGTTCGTACGGCGCGCGATTGTACCTACCATGGTCGCCAGAGCGATGGCCGTCATAGTGGTTGAGTACGGCTTCGATGACATGCGGTAGGACTTTGCCATGCTCGGCCATCCACGTTGCCACGGTGCGACGCAAATCGTGCAGTCGCCAATCTGCCACGCCAGCGAGCCGTTCATCCAAAGCCGCCTTGCCAGCGGACCAACCAGTGAAGCCCGTCGAGCCAAACAGGTAATCGCCGCGCTTTGGAACGGCATCGATGATTTCCTGCGCCATCGGCAACAGCGGCAGGACGTGGGTGCGCTTATTCTTCACGCGATCTGCCGGTAGCGCGATGATGGGCTTGCCCTTGTCGTTCTTGCCAATCTCATTCCACCGCAAGCCACCAATCTCATTGCGGCGGCATCCGGTGAGCATCAATAGGCGGATGATCTTGCCGTAGTCGTCGTCGCCGCAAGATTTCCAGATGGCCACGAGTTCGTCGTCGTCAAGAACGCGCTTGCGATCTTGCGCCGGGGCGGGAGCCTCGGTTGCGACGACGATATTTTGCGGGACGATTCCTGCTTTCCATGCCGAAGTGAACAGCGCCGCCAGCGCCGCACGAGCGGCGCGAGCCACGAGAGGGCCGGACTCCTTCTCGATTCGAGTGAGGCGCACCGCGATGTCAGCGCGGCTGATGTCGGCAATGCCCGACGAATGCAGCGGCCCAAAGTACCGGGGATTGGTCAAATAAGCCGCCGCCATGCGGTAGCTGCTCGGCCGCAGCTTGGCCTGCTTCCGCTCAAGATAGGTGTCGATCACAGAGCGCAGAGTTTTGGCGGCCCCAAGCCGTTGCGCCTGCCTCTCGGCCAGCGGATCAATGCCGCGAGTTAGATCGCCGAAGATGCGCTTCGCTTCCGTGCGCGCTTGCTCGGCACTCAGCTTGGCAACGTCGCCAAGCGTCACGCGCCTGTAGCGGCGTCCCGGCGATCTATAACCCACGACCCAAGTCCGGTGGCTGTCCTTGCGCACGCGCAGGCCAAAGCCGCGCAAGTCATCATCCCAATAAAAATGCTCTGGCTTTCCGCTTGGCAGTTTGAGTGCGGTGGCAGTTCGTTGATTCAACTTCATGGACACCCCCCGTTTTGGTGGGATGCACTGAGGATGCGGATGGCTGAATCCCAGTGCTTCCCAGCGATATTTATTGAGGGGTATTATAAGCAGAATCGATGCAAAATGTGAGAAAAGACGGGCCTAATGATACTTCCCGATACCTAGTGGATTGATTGCGCTGCTTTCGGGGGTAAAGCGGACATCGGCCTGACACCGCGCAACGTCTGCTTTTGACCCAAAGCGGACATCCGTTGAGGTGAACCA
>Ga0306922_10007407_pt1 | contig 10594 bp, 7 predicted proteins | sample sta12Cox44000082_FD_203758 | JGI IMG/M metagenome (GOLD analysis project Ga0306922, IMG submission 203758) | Lab enrichment of tropical soil microbial communities from Luquillo Experimental Forest, Puerto Rico - statoxic.12C.oxic.44.000.082 (v2)... | ecosystem: Environmental > Terrestrial > Soil...
GGCGCACAACGTGCGCTCGCGCGGCGCGCGCGACGACATCCACGTGGACCTGCACATCCTCGTGGATCCCGCGACGCCGCTCGCGCAGGCTCATGCGATCGGGCACCGCGTCGAGCGGCGGCTGCGCGAGCGCTTTCTCGGGCTCACCGACGTGGTGGTGCACGTCGAGCCGGCGCTCGAGAGCGAGCGCGCCCGGGCCCGCGAGGGCGGCGGGCTCAGGGCCCGGGACTGACGCTTCGCGCGACGCTGCGCCTCACTCGAGCAGGCGCTCGTCCCCGTTCTGCGTGTGCTTCCAGTAGTCGAGGCGCCGGGTCTTCCTGAGCTCGAGCCGCCGCCCCGCCGCGGTCGCCATCTTCAGCATCACATGCGGCGCATTCGCGTCGAACCACAGCGTGTCCGTGCCGGCCGCCGTGACGACGCGGAACACGCGGCTTGGGAATGCGCCGGCGGGAACGCGCACGGTGCCGCCGTCCGAGCCCGTGATGCGCGCCTCGATCGGGCGCGTCGCCGCAACCGGAGATCGCCCGCTCACCTGCGCGGGCATCATCCAGAGCCGGAACTCGGCCGGCGCGCCGGCGCGCGTCCAGCCGCGCAGCCATACCGGCAGCGCGTCCGCGAATGCGCGCGGTCCCTCGGGCCATTCGACCGCGACCGCGCGGTCGGCTTCGCCTTCCCAGTACGAGTGCGCCTCGTGCATCCACGCGCCGTGCTGCGGCCCGATGCGCACGAACGTGATCCCGCAGCCCTCGGTGTGGCTCATCGTCTCCTTGAGCACGGTCAGATCGCGCCGGTCAAACATCACGGTCGCCATCTGATGGTACGTGTACGTGCCGGTCGGAAAGTCCGCGATGAAGTTGTACTTGATCGCGGTCAGCGTGCGGCCCGGGACCGGCCCGGAGTCGCTCTTCACGAGACTCTCGCGCAGCAGGTCCTCCTTCACGACGATGAGGTGCGCCGTCGTCGGGCGAAGCTGCCCGTAGCGGAGCGTCGTGCCGCCGTAGACGGACACCTCCGCGCGCCCGTCGTCCCAGAGCGGCTGCGCGAACGGATGGTCGGGCGGCGCACCCGGCGCCGCCGACCCCCGTTGCGCGGGGCCGGGCGCGGCCGCGAGCGCGAGAGCCGCGATCAGCGCAACCTTCAAGTAGCACATGAAGTCCCTCCCTGGGCGAGCGGCCGCAGCTCTTGAGACAAAGCCTGCGCCAGGGCGCCCAACTGCTTGTCGAAGAAGTGGGTGGCGCTCTCGATCATCGTGAGGTGCTTCGGCTCCGCCCAGGCGGCGAATTCGGGCGTGAGCGCGGCAGGCGGACAGATGTCGTCCGCGCTGCCCTGGAATACGTGCTTTGGAACGGGCGAGCGGCGCAGCACGTCGAAGCTCTGACTCGTCACCGGCGGCGCGATCAGAATCGCGCGCTCGATGCCGTGCTCGGCCGCGGCGAGCCGTGCCGCGACCCAGCTGCCGAAGGAGAATCCGGCCAGCCACACGCGCGCTCCGGGATGACGCGCGCGCAGGAACTCGAGCGCGGCGCGCGCGTCGTCCAGCTCGCCCGCGCCGCGATCGTGCGTGCCCGCGCTCTGCCCCACGCCGCGGAAATTGAAACGCAGCACGTCGCCGCCGAGCTCGTGCAGCGTGGACGCCGTGCGATGCACGACCTTGTTGTGGAGCGTGCCGCCGTAGAGCGGATGCGGATGACAGACCACGGCGACGAACGCGGGACGTTCCGGCTCGTGCGTCGTGAGCAGCGCTTCGAGCGGACCGGCGGGGCCGGACACGACGAGCGGCACCAGCCTCGTTCCGGCCCGCGTCATCCGCGCGCGCTCAACCCGCGGGCTTGAATCGCGCGCGGAGGCGTTTCGCGAGCAGCGCGTCCGCAGTCGCGAAGTTCAGGCCCGGGCCGTCGCCGAGCGCGATCAGACAGCCGGCGTCCACCATCCATTCCTCGAGCCCGAGCGGCGTCGACTCGTTGAAGTTCGCGTGGTCGCTCGTGATGCGCCCCGGGAACGGCTCGAACTCCTCGTTCCAGTCCGCGCACAGATACACCTCGTCGTTGCCGGCGAGCAGGCCCACGAGCGAAAACTGATCGAGCTCGCCGGGCTTGAGGAGCAGCGCGCCACGGTGCTCGACCGCGCGGATACCCTCGGCGCGCAGGCGGCGGCGCACCGCGGGGAGCTCGCCCGGGCGCTCGAGCGCGTCCAGCACGGTGATCGCGGCCATCTCGAAGTGCGGGAGCAGATCCATGCCGGCGTCCACGACGTCGGCGATCGAGCCGCGCAGGCAGCCGGCGTGGAGACGGTCGCTCACGCACGCGCTCGCGCGAAGGGCGGGACCAGGGTCAAGCGAACTCTCCTGCGGGCCAAGAGCCGGATGGCGGCGGGAAAACGGCGGCATTCTAGGCTCCACCAGGATCGCTCACAAACGGGCTTCAGGGCGGCGCGGACGTCGTGCGCCGCTCGGGCGCGCGCACGGTGAGCACCGGCACGCGCACGAGATGACGGAGCCCCGACGTGGTCGAGCCGTGGATGAGGTCGCCGAGCAGCCGGTGTCCGTGCGCGCCGGTGATCAGCAGATCCGCTCCCGATTCCGTGACCAGGCGCGCGAGCTCGGGCTTCACGCTGCCGAAGCCGAGACGCACGGACGCCTTGCGCCCGCGCGTGCGGAACTCGTCCGCGAGCGACTCGAGCGTGGCGAGATCCTCGCGCGCCTCGGCGTCGCCGGTCTCGGGCCAGAGGTAGCGGCCCGCGGCGCTCTCGACCACGTGCATCAGCACGAGCTCGGACTCCGCGGGCAGCGGCAGCGCGCGCACGTGCTCGATGACCGCGGGGTCCGCGGGGCCGAGCTCGAGCGCGATCGCGACGCGCCGAGGCTGGCCGGCCGGAAGCGGAGGCAGCGCGGGCGCGGGCGCGACCGCGCGCGCGGCGCGCACCACCGGCGCGGCGGCGGGCGTCGGCGAGCGCTCCGCCGCCGGACTCACCCATGCCGGCGCCACGCGCTCGAGCAGCGGCGCCAGCGCGAGGTAGGCGAGCAGGAGGCCGAGCGCGACGATGATCGCGACCACCGGCAGCGCGAGGAGCGGCGCGCGCGCGAGCGTGGCCGTGAGCCACGGCCCGAGCTCCTGCGCCACGAGGTTGCCGTTCAGGATCGCGATGGCGGCGGCGACGGTCCATGCGAGCGCGCTCACCCACGGCCGGCTCGTGAATTCGCCCATGCGCCGGCGGTCCGACGTGAACGAGACGAGCGGCACGACCGCGAACGAGAGCTGGAGACTCAGCGCGACCTGCGAGAACACCAGCAGCTGGTCCACCGAGCGCTCGCCGCGCACGAGAATGAACGCGACCGCCGGAATGATCGCGAGCCCGCGGCTCAGCATGCGGCGCAGCCACGGCCGGACGCGCAGATGGAGGAAGCCCTCCATCACGATCTGGCCGGCGAGCGTGCCGGTGATCGTGCTCGACTGGCCGGAGGACAGGAGCGCGACGGCGAACAGCGTCGAGGCGAGCGAAGTGCCGAGCAGCGGCGCGAGCAGCCGGTGCGCGTCCTCGAGGCGCGCGACACTGGCGTGCCCGGTGCGGTGGAACGCGGTCGCGGCCAGAACGAGGATCGCGGCGTTCACGAAGAACGCGCAGTTCAGCGCCACCGCGGAATCCACGAGGTTCAAGCGGCACGCCTCGCGCTTGCCCTCCGTCGAGTCGGCGACCGCGCGGCTCTGCACGAGCGCGCTGTGGAGGTAGAGATTGTGCGGCATCACCGTCGCACCGATGATGCCCATCGCGATGTACAGCGCGTCGTGGTGGAGCCCGAGCACCGCGAGCACTCCCCCGGGCGCGCGCCCGATCAGCGCGAGCCGGCCGTCGTCGCCGCGCGGCAGCAGCCCGCGCAGCACCCCGGGCAGGTCGGGGCGCGCGAGCAGCATCTCGATTGCGAAGCAGGCGCCGATCGTCGCGACCAGCACGACGATGATGGCTTCGAGCCGCCGCATCCCGAGCCGCGACAACCCGAGCAGCAGCAGCACGTCGAGCCCGGTCAGGATCACGCCGACGAGCGGCACGTGGAACAGCAGCTGGAGCCCGATCGCCGCGCCGAGCACTTCGGCGAGATCGCACGCCACGATCGCGACCTCGCACAGAAGCCACATCGGCAGGATCAGCGCGCGCGGGTACCATTCGCGGCACGCCTGCGCGAGATCCTTGCCCGTCACGACGCCGAGCCGCGCGCTCAGGGTCTGGAGCAGGACCGCCATCAGGTTGCTCATCAGCAGCACCCACAGGAGCCGCGTCCCGTAGCGCGCGCCGCCGGCGAGATCGGTGGCCCAGTTGCCCGGGTCCATGTAGCCGACGCTCACGAGATACGCGGGGCCCGCGAACGCGAGCAGCCGGCGCACCCAGGAGCCGGCCGGCAGCGCGACGGAGCGATGCATCTCGGGCAGCGAGCGCGCTTCAGGCGTGACGCCCATGCCGCCTCCCCCGCGCGCGCGCCGCGCCACGCGACGGCGCCGCGCTCTCGATCAGCACGCCGTCCAAGCCCTCGCTTCCCGTGACCATGCGACGGCCGTCCACCTCGAGCTCGAACACGTCGTCGACCGGCCGCACCGCGCGCATGCGGACGCGCGCGCCCGGCACGAGACCGGTTTCCTTCCAGCGCGCCATCCGCGCGCGGTCGCGGTCGCGGATCTCGCGCACCGTGCCGCTCGCGCCGGCGCCGAGCGACGCGAGCGGCGCGAGTGCGCGGCGCCGGAGCCGGCCGTTCGCGTCGGGAATCGGGTGGCCGTGAGGATCCTCGCTCGGGTGCTCGATCAGTCGATCGATCGCGGCCAGCACGCGATCGCTGACGCCGTGCTCCAGCACCTCGGCCTCGTCGTGCGCCTCCGCCCAGTCGAGGCCGAGCACGCGCACGAGGAACGCCTCGAGGATGCGGTGGCGGCGCAGGATCGAGAGCGCGGCGCGCTCTCCCTCGCGCGTGAGCCGCGCCCCGGCGCGCGGAGTGTGCTGCACGAGCCTCGCGGCGGCGAGCCGCCCCAGCATCTTCGTGACCGACGGCGCCGAGACCGCGAGCCGGCGCGCGAGGTGGGACGTCGGAGCGGCGGCCCCGCCGGGTGTCAGCGCGTAGAGCGCCTTGAGGTAGTCCTGTTCGGACCGCGAAAGGGCATTCGGAGCCATGCCCGCGTTAGTCTAGCCAAACGTCCGTATTAGTCAAGGCTAACGAAGCGCGGTCCCCGGGCCCCGTTCTCAACCGGAGCGCGGATCGCGCGCCATCGCGAGGTAGAGCGTCGGCAGCACGACGAGCGTGAGGAGCGTCGCGGACACGAGTCCGCCGATGACGACGACCGCGAGCGGGCGCTGGATCTCGGAGCCGATTCCGTGTGACGTCGCCATCGGCAACAGACCGAGCATCGCGAGCAGCGCGGTCATGAGGACGGTGCGGAAGCGCGTCGCGGCGCCGTCGCGCACCGCGGCGCCAGCGGTCATTCCGCTTTCGCGAAGCTGGTCGAAGCGGCTCACCATGACCACGCCGTTCAGCGCCGCCTGGCCGAACAGCGCGATGAACCCGATCGCCGCCGAGACGCTGAGCGGGATATGCGTGAGGCGCAGTGCGACGATCCCGCCGATCATCGCGAGCGGCACGTTGAGCAGGATGAGCAGCGCGCTCCGCACCGAGCCGAACGCGTCGAACAGCAGCAGGAAGATCAGGAACGAGCTGAGCGGCACGATGAACGCGAGCCGCTTCATCGCGCGCTGCTGGTTCTCGAACTCCCCGCTCCAACTGATCCGCTCGCCGGGCGCGAGCGGCACGCGCCGGACCTGGCGCTGCATGTCGGCGACCACGCTCCCCATGTCACGGCCCTTCGTGAACACGCTGATCGCGGAGAGCCGCGTGCCATCCTCGCGGCTGATGTTCATGCTCCCCGAGATCTCACGGAACTCCGCGACCTGCTCGAGCGGGATGTGGAGGCCGTCGGGCGTGTCCACCAGCACGTGGCGCAGGTTTTCGAGCCCGCGCTGCGATTCCGGCAGGCGCACGACCAGGCTGAAGTGCCGCTCGCCCTCCCACAGCTCTGTCGCGGCGCGGCCCGCGAGGCTGATGTCGATCACGTCCTCGATGTCCCCGACGTTGAGCCCGTAGCGCGCCGCGCGCGCGCGGTCGATCTCGATCAACACCTGCGGCACCTCGCCCGCGCGGTCCACCTCGGCGCTCGCCACGCCCCGCACCCCCTCGATCTGCTGCAGCAGCTCGCCCGCCTTGCGGCGCAGCGCGGCGGAGTTGTCGCCGAAGACCTTGACCACCACCTGGCCGTCGATCTGCGAGATGCTCTCGAGCACGTTGTCTCGGATCGGCTGGGAGAAGCTGATCTCGACCCCCGGAATCGCGGCCAGCCCGCGGTCCAGTTCCGCGATGATGTCGCGCTTCGTCATTCCGCGCCGCCATTCGGAAGTCGGCTTGAGGTCGACGAAGATCTCGGCCATGTTGATCGGCTTGGGATCGGTGCCGTCCTCGGGGCGGCCGGACTTCGAAACCACCGAGCGCACTTCCGGCGTGCGCAGCAGGATCTCGCGCATGCGGCGGCACTGGATCCGCGCCTCCTCGACCGAGATCCCGGGCGGCAGGTTCGCGTTCACCCACAGCGTGCCCTCGTCCAGCTCGGGCAGGAATTCCGTGCCGAGCCCGGGGGCGAGCGCGAGGCTCGCGGCGAGCGCGAGGCCGGCGCCGAGCATCACGCGACGCGGGCGCGCGAGCGCGCGCTCCAGCACGCGCTCGTAGCCGCCGCGCAGCCGTCGCACGAACGCCGGCTCCCCGTGCGGCAGCCGTCCGCGCAGGGCGGCGAGGCAGAGCAGCGGCACGAGCGTGAGGGACAGCAGCAGCGATCCGATGAGCGCGCTGGTCACGGTCCAGGCCATCGGCGCGAAGATCCGGCCCTCGTGGCGCTGCAGCGTGAAGATCGGCAGGTGGGCGGCGATGATGATCAGCATCGAGAAGAACGCCGGGCGCCCGACTTCGACGGTCGCCTCCTCGATCACCTCGCGCACCGCACGCCGCTCGCCTTCCGCGTTCGCGGCCAGGCGGCGGAAGATATTCTCGACGATGATCACCGCGCCGTCCACGATGATCCCGAAGTCCATCGCGCCGAGCGACAGGAGGTTCGCGGGGATGCCACGCCAGGTCAGCCCGATGAACGTGGCGAGCAGGGAGAGCGGGATCACGGCCGCGACGATCAGCGCGGCGCGCAGGTTGCCGAGGAACAAGAGCAGGATGAGCGTGACGAGCAGAGCGCCTTCCGTGAGATTCCCGAACACGGTCTCGAGCGTGGTGTGGATGAGCCACGTGCGGTCGTAGAACGGCACGATCTTCACGCCCTTCGGCAGCAGCGTGTCGTTGAGGAGCGCCACGCGCTGCTTCAGCGCGGCGAGCACCTCCGATGGATTCTCGCCCTTCCGCATGAGGACGATGCCGGTGACCACGTCGTCGTCGGCGTCCTGTCCGACGATCCCCTCCACCGGAAGGTTCCCGATCGTCACGTCGGCGACGTCCCGCACCCGCACCGGCACCCCGCCGCGCGCGCTCAGCACGATGCCCCGGATCTCGTCCGCGGATCGCAGCAGGCCGACCCCGCGGATCAGGTACTGCTGCTCGCCCTCGGTGACCTTGCTCCCGCCCACGTTCGAGTTGCCCCGATTGAGCGCGGCGTAGAGCTGTTGGAGCGAGATGCCGTAGTAGCGCAGCCGGGCGAGATCCGGATTGACCTCGTACGTCTTCACCGGCCCGCCAAAAGAGACCACGTCGGCGACGCCGGGGACGCCGCGCAGGTTGCGCTCGACCACCCAGTCCTCGAGCGTGCGCAGGTCGCGGGAGTCGGCGCCTTCGCCCTTCAGGCGAAAGCGGTAGATCTCGCCGATCGCGGTCGAGAGCGGGGCGAGCTGCGGGCTCACGCCGGGCGGCAGGTCCACGGAGCTGAGCCGCTCGAGCACCTGCTGGCGCGCCGAGGCGTCCGTGGCGCGGTCGTCGAACGTCAGCATGATGAACGAGAGACCGAACTGCGTATGCGAGAACATCCGCACCATGTGCGGCAGACCGTTGAGCGACGTCTCGAGCGGCATCGTGACCTGCTGCTCGACCTCCTCGGGCGCGCGGCCCGGATACAGCGTGATCACGGTCGCCTGGATGTCCGAGACGTCGGGAAACGCCTCGATCGGGAGGCGGGCAAACGCAATCAGCCCTCCCGCGACGAACAGCACGCCAAGGAGGGCGACGAAGAACGGCTGGTGAAGCGCGAAGACGACCAGACGCCGGATCATGTGGCGCGAGCGCCGATCCGGGTCAGTCGAGCATGGCCTCGAGGAGGAGGCCGCCTTCCGTCACCACGCGCTCGCCGCGATGCAGACCGTCGGAGATCGTGACCGCGCCGTTGCCGCGGCCGTCGAGCTGCACTTCGCGGCGCGTGAACGTGCCGGGCGGCGCTTCGACGAACACGAAGTGCCGGTCCTCGTGCAGGATCACGGCGCCGGCGGGAACGCTCACCGCCGCCGCGGCGTGGGAGGCCTCCGGCAGTCGGACGCGCGTGAACATCTCGGCCTTGAGCTTGAGCGACGCGTTGTCCACGCGGCCGCGCGCACGCAGCGTGTGGGTCGTCGGATCGATCCCCTCCGAGACGCGCTCCATCGTCCCCTGGAAAACCTGGCCGGGATAAGCGTCGGTCGTGAACTCGAGCGCCTGGCTCGGGTGAAGCAGCGCGAGATCCGACTCGGTCGCCTCGATCTCGATCCAGAGCCGCGCGGGATCGCTCAGCACGAACAGCGGCGAGTAGAGCTGCGGCGCGTTCGCGAGCATCTGATCCGGGCGGATTTCCTGGCCCGGCGTGAGATTGCGCTCGACCACGACCCCGCGCACCGGGCTCCGGAGCAGGAAGATCCCGTCCACTGCGCCCGCCGTGGCGCCGCACGCCGCGAGGCGCGCGTTCGCGCGGCTCCGCTCGGCTTCGGCGCGCGCGCGCTCAGCCTCGGCCGCTTCCACGTCCTTGCGCGCCGCCGCGCCGTGATCGAACAGCTCGCGCAGCCGGGCGAGATTGCTTTCGGCGAGGCTCAGGCCGGTCTCCGCGGTGCGGGCATCGGCCTGGGCCTGGCCGAAGTCGGGCGACTCGACCTCGGCAAGCGGCGTTCCAATCGCGACGCGCTGGCCCGCGTCCACCAGCACCCGGCGGACCCGTCCGGCGAACGGCGTGAACACCCGTGCGGTCACGTCTTCGTCCCAGACCAGGCGGCCGCACAGATCGGCCCGGTCCGCGGTCGCGCCGAGCACCGGCGCGACCGCAATGGAATGAAGCTGAGGAGAATCGGGAACGAAGGTGACCTGCGCCCCGACGACGTGCGCCGGGGCGAGCGCCGATGCCTTGGATTTCATGCAGCCGTGCAACGGCACGGTGACGGCCGCGACCACTGCGACAAGGATGAACGCTTTCATGGTTTGTCGTCCTCCGGAGTTCGGAACCGTGCGACCGATTCGTAGATTGCGGCCGTCATGGCGGCGTCGCCCGCCGCGAGCATGGTCTCGAGCCGGACCTCGTTGTCGCTGCGCTCGGCCTGCAGCAGGTCGAGCAGCGACGCGCCGCCGCGGTCGAAGGCCAGCGAGACACTCTTCCGGATCTCTTCGGAGCGCGGACGCAGCTCGTCGTGGTAGCGGTGCCAGCGCGACAGCGCCTCGTCGAAGCTGGCGCGCGCGGTCAGGGTGTCTGCGGCCACGCGCGCCTCGGCGATCACCACGGCCTCGGACGCGGCATCACGTTCGGCGCGCGCAGCCTCGATCGGACCCTGGTTCCGGTCGAGGAGCGGGAGCGGCAGCGAGACGCCGAGGCCGAAGGTGTTCGGCCGATCCGGCGGCTCGTGCTCGAGCTGGAAGAACAGCGTGGGGTCGGGGATCCGCTCCGCGCGTTGCAGCTTCCATTCCTCATCGGCGCGGCGCAGCTCGTGGCGCGCCGCGGTCAAGTCCGGCCGCTCGCCCGCGTGCCGCGCGGCGGCCAGCGCGGCGGCGCGCCCGGCGAGCACCTCCAGTGAATCCGCGAGCGTGAGATCCCCGGCGGGATGCGGATCGCCGATCAGGAAGCCGAGCTCGACGCGCTGATTGCGCGCGTCCACCTCCGCGCTCGCGGCCTCGAGCTCGAGCCGGATCGCCGCGATCTCGATCTGATCCCAGTCGGACTTCGAAATGTCGCCCGCCGCCCAGCGCGCTCCCGCGATCCGCGCCTCGTCGCGCAGGTAGCCCGCCGATTCGCGCGCGATGCGCGCCTGCGCTTCCGCGAGCGTCGCGCCCACGTAGGCGCGCGCGACGGAGGCCCGGATGGTGCGCCGCGCGTCCGCGAGGCGCCAGCGCGCGGCGTCGACGCCGGCACCGGCGGCGGACGTGCGCGCCGGCCGCTTCGCGATCTCGACCGTCTGCGCGAGCAGCGCGACCGAGTCGTACGAGCGTTCCCAGAATCCGTTTCCGAGCTCCGTCCCGTCGCCGCCATCCGGATGGATCTTCGACGTCGTGAAGGAGGCGGACGGGTTCGGCCGTGTGCGCGCGGTGATCAGGCCGGCCTTCGCCACCGCGAGGTCGGCCTCCGCGGAGCGCACG
>Ga0306922_10007409_pt1 | contig 10593 bp, 7 predicted proteins | sample sta12Cox44000082_FD_203758 | JGI IMG/M metagenome (GOLD analysis project Ga0306922, IMG submission 203758) | Lab enrichment of tropical soil microbial communities from Luquillo Experimental Forest, Puerto Rico - statoxic.12C.oxic.44.000.082 (v2)... | ecosystem: Environmental > Terrestrial > Soil...
CTGGACCGGGTGGAAGACCGCCTTTGTCTGGCTGTTCCTGATGGGCTGGTCGATTTACGCTGCCGAGATATGCGCGACGTTCGCCCCCGAATATAAGGACACCCGGCGGGACACGACCATCGCGCTGCGGTCGGCTGGGGTGTTCACGCTGATGGTGGCCCTGCTGTTCCCGCTGGGCGTGGGCGGGGTCACCGGCCAGCCGCCGTCGGCGGCAGCTATCTCGGGCGCGTTCTACGTCTCGGCCCTCACCAAGCTCGTGGGCGCCGGCCTGGCGAGCGTCGTCATCGTGCTGCTGATTGGCAGCCTGTTCCTGTCGATGATCTCCTCGACCGCCGACGGGTCGCGGGCCCTGTACGGGATCGCACGTGACGACATGACGATCAAGCAGCTCTACCACCTGAACCGGTTCCACGTGCCGGCCCGCGCGATGACCGTGGACCTGGTCGTGAACGTGGTGCTGGTGCTGTTCTTCCCGAGCATCATCGCCATCCTGTACATGAGCAACATCGGGTACATCCTGGCCCACGTGCTGGCCCTGTCCGGGTTCCTGCTGCTGCGGAAAGACCGGCCGAACTGGCCGCGGCCGATCAAGGTGGGTCCCGTCTGGCTCGGCATCGCCGCGGTGCTCGTCGTGTACAACATCATCCTGATCGGCTTCGGCGTCACGAACCCCACGCTGACCGGGTACGGGACCTTCTTCGACATGTGGGTCGGCGTCGGTGTGCTCGTCGCCTCCGTGCTGCTGTTCTTCTACCGCCGGATCGTCCAGGACAAGGCGAAGGTCACCTTCCGCGAGGAAGTGCCGACCGAGCCGACTCCCGAGCAGATGGCGCTGCTGCGCGAAGAGGCCGCGGTCCCGGCCGACTGAGGTCAGCTCCAGGGGAACGGCGAGTTGCTGGTTGGGTGCAGCTCGCCGGTGCGGTAGCGGCCGAACCGGAAGGGCGCCAGCAGCGCCTGTGGCTCACCCAGCAGTTCCTTGGCCACCAGCGCCCCGACGCCGATCATCTTGTACCCGTGATTGGAGTCGGCGACGACATAGGCGTTCTGGCAGAACACGTCGAACACCGGGAAGCTGTCCGGTGTGAACGCGCCGATCCCGCCGGTGGGCTCGTGCCGGTAGAGATGCCCCTGGCCCTGGAAGCGCCGGTGACAGTGCGCCAGGGCGGAGGTCCACATCCGGGCGAAATCTTCGGTCACCGTGTATTCGGGGCTCTCCGGGCCGTAGGGGTCGACGGCGACGTCCGCGGCGGGCGTGGTCACGACGTAGGGCGCGGTGCCGCCCTGGACCCCACCGAAGTAGGGGTCCGGCTTGTAGTAGATCCCCCACATCTGGTCGGTGACCAGGGCACCGGTGCGGTCGTCGTAGAGCGGGGCGTCCGAGTCAACGTGCAGGACCGGCGGGAAGGCGCCCTGGTTGGTGGTGAACTCCCGGGGGTCCACCGCCAGCGTTCCCTCCTGCAGCGCCCAGTACGTCCACATTGGCCGGTCCGGGTGAACGGTGCCGTCCGGCGCCGTCACGGCGATGCTGGCGGGCAGGTCCAGCATCGCCCACAGGTCGCGGATCCACGGGCCGGCCGCGATCACCAGCTGCTCACAGCCGATCGTGCCCTGAGCTGTCTCCACCGCGGTCACCGCGCCGCCACTGGTGCGCACCCCGGTAACGGTTGACCAGGACTGGATCCGCACCCCTTCGGCCTCGGCCTTGGCTGCCAGGCCATGCAGCGAGCGCCCGTTGTTGGCATAACCGCCCCGCTGCTCGTGCAGGATCGCGGTGATGCCGGGCGCCTGCCAGTCATCGAACAGCGCGCGCATGTACTCCCGGCAGTTCCGCTCCCCCTCGGTGAGCACCGACGGGTAACCGATCGCCTGCTGCTCCGCGAAGATTTTCGCGACATCCTTGTGCATCGCCTCCGGGGCGATCTGCAGATAGCCGACCGGGTGGTAGGCGAACGCCTCCGGATCCGACTCCCACACGGCCACCGAGTGCGCCATCAGCTCGCGCATCGCGGGCTGGAAGTAGTTGTTGCGGATGACCCCGCAGGCGATGCCGGATGCCCCCGCGCCCACCCCACGCTTGTCCAGGACAAGGATGTCGCCGCCACCGCCGAGGCCACGGCTGCGCAGTTCGCGCGCCAGGTGCCAGGCGGTGGAGAGCCCGTGGATGCCCGCGCCGACGATCACGTACTTGCTGTGATCCGGATTCATCGCGTCCCGCCCCTTTCCCGGCGCCATCCGGCGTGTATTATTGCCCTAACGGCAATACCATTTCCATTTACTTAGGATCATATCGTGGCCAGGACCGGACAGCCAGCCACCCGCCAGGTCGCCGCCGTCCAGCGGGCGATTGCCATCCTCGACGAGCTCGCCGACGCACGGTCGGAGCTGGGTACCAACGAGATCGCCCGGCGGACGGGTATCAACGTCAGCACGATCTCGCGGATTCTGGCCACCCTCACCAGCGGCGGCCTGGTCGAGCATGTCGCCGTCACCGGCCGCTACCGGCTTGGCGTCGGGGTCATCCGGCTGGCAAGTGCCGTGGGCGACCGGCTCGACATCCGCTCCCTGGCCCGCCCGCACCTGGCGGAACTGGCCAGCCGTACCCAGGAGACGGCCACCCTGTCGGTCCCGGGCGGGCACGAGCCGATCACGCTGGACTACGTCCAGAGCCCGTTGTCCGTCCGCAGCGTCGCCGAGGTGGGCAGGGCCAGCGCCGCCCACGCGACCGCGGTGGGCAAGGTCTTCCTCGCCCACGGCGGAAGCGTCCCGGACGGCCAGCTGCAGGCCTTTACCGAGCGCACGATCGTCGATCACGACGTGCTGCGGGCGGACGTGGCAGGGGTCCGGGAGCGGGGCTGGGGCCAGGCACTCGGTGAGCGGGAAGAGGACCTCAACGCGGTCGCAGTGCCGGTGCTGGACCCAGCCGGCCAGCTGGCAGCGATCCTCGGCGTGCAGGGCCCGGCGGTGCGCTTCAGCCCGCGGGCCATGCGCAGCGCCGTGGAGTTGCTGACCGAGCGGGCCGAACGGATCTCCGCCGCCCTGTGAGGTGTCCGGCCAGCTCAGGCCAGTCCATGCCACAGGAACACGCTATTGCCATCAGGGCAATAGCGTTGCAGAACGACTGCTTCCTCACAGCGCGGCCGGCACCTACACTTGGAAATGACACGGCAACCATGTTGCCGTGAGGGCAATTCTCGTGCGGGAGAGGCCATGGCCGGACCCTCCCGGCTGCGCGCCGGGCAGCTCGACAGCTGGGACTTCAAGCAGGCGGTCGGCGTCTTCACAACCGGTGTCACCGTCGTGACGAGCTGCGATAGCGAGGGCAACCGGTTTGGCCTCACCGCGAATTCGTTCGCGTCGGTGTCACTTGAGCCACCGCTCGTGCTCTTCTGCGTCGACCACCGGGCGCCCAGCCTGGAAGGGCTGATCAGCGCCGGGCACTTCGCCATCAACGTGCTGGCGTCCGACCAGGAAGCGATCGCGAAGCGCTTCGCCCGGCCGGCCGCGGACAAGTTCGCCGGCCTCGACTGGCGGGTGGGCATTCTCGGCGACCCGCTGCTGGACCGCTGCATCGCCCACATCGAGTGCACCCTGGACATCCGGCATACCAGCGGCGACCACGACATCGTGATCGGCCGGGTGCACCGGGTACGGTTCTACGCCGGGGAACCGCTCATCTTCCACCGCAGCCGGTTCGGCACGGTGGTGTCGGACTCCGCGACGGGATGACCGTGGATACGGCGCTGCTGCGGGCCATCCGTTACGAACGCGGGCGGGTCTTGTCCGGATCGTAGAACGGGAACCGGACGACGGCCGCGGGGATCCGCTTGCGGTGCCCGTCCAGCTTGCCGACGTCTACCTCGGTGCCGGGCTCGGAGTACTCCACGGCCATCCGGCACAGCGCGATGTTGGTGCGCAGCAGCGGCGACCGGGTGCCGCTGGTGATCACGCCTACCTGGGACCGGCCCACATGTACGCAGTCGCCGTGCGCGGCGGGCTCGTTCCCGGCCAGCTCAAGCCCGACCAGCGTGCGCTGCGGCGAGGCCTTGCGCCGTTCCAGCGCGGCCCGGCCGATGAAATCATCCTCCTTGCTCTTCAGCGGGACGGTGAAGCCGATGCCGGCCTCGAATGGGTCCACCTGGTCGCTGAACTCATACCCCGCGAAGATCAGGCCGGCCTCGATCCGCAGGATGTCCAGTGCCTCCAGCCCGAGCGGGGTGAGGCCATACGGCGTCCCGGCCTGCCAGACCGCGTCCCAGAGCGCGGGCGCGTCCGTCGGGTGGCACCACAGCTCATAGCCGAGCTCGCCGGTGTACCCGGTCCGCGAGACGATCACCAGCAGGCCCTCGGGCCCGCCGATACGCCCGATCGTGAACCGGAACCAGGTGAGGTCACCGAAGGCCGGCTGGGTCGGCGGGGTCCAGATCAGCTCAGCCAGCAGCTCCCGCGACTTCGGGCCCTGCACGGCGATGTTGTGGAGCTGGCCGGTGGAGTGCTTGATCCACACCCGGTCGAGGCCAAGCCGCCCGGCGAGCTGGCGCAGCCAGATCCCGTCGTACTCGTCGCCGCCGACGAAACGGAACTTGTCCTGGCCCAGCCTGAAGACCGTCGCATCGTCGAGCATGCCGCCGGTCTCATTGCACACCGCCGTGTACACCACCTGACCGGTGGCCAGCTTCCTGATGTTCCGGGTGACCGCGGCCTGCAGCAGCGCCTCCGCGTCCGGGCCCACCACCTCGAACTTGCGCAGCGGGGAGAGGTCCATCACCACCGCGCCCTCACGGCACGCCCAGTACTCGTCGATCGCGCCGTGGTTGTCGAAGCTCGTCGGCAGCCAGTAACCGCGGTATTCGGTGACCTGCCTGGTCAGCTCCGACCAGCGGGGGTGGAACCCGGTTTCCTTGGTCAGCGTGGGCTCGCTGTCCGGGGTGACCCGGTGCGCTACCGCCATCGAGAACCTCCGCTCGGCTGGGTAAACGCGGACGTGGATGTCGGTCGGGTTCCAGGCGTTGGCCGGATCGATGTCGTCCGGGCAGGCGGATGAGGCACATACCAGGTCGCTCATGGCCCGCAGCAGGACGTAGTCGCCGGGGCGTGACCAGGGCTCGTCGAACAGCAGCTGGTTCGCGTCGTTAAAGGAGGTGTTGTAGAAGAAGTTGAGTGCAGGCCAGCCGCGGCGCGGCGCGATGCCATACCGCACCAGCTGGCCGTTGAAGTTGTCGGTGCAGTTCACATGGCCCGGGTACCCCATGTCCTCGTAGTACTTGGCGTTGCATGCCAGCGCGAACGTGTCATGGCGGCCGACTGTGTCCCGCACCACCTCCACCAGCGGGCGCATGTCCTGGTCGTAGAACTTCCCGAACAGCCCTGGCTGGGGGTAAGCGCTCCCCATCAGGTTGCGCGTGGTGGTCGCGTCCAGGCCGCGCTCGGAACCTTCGGCAAGCCGGCGGGCGTGGAAGGCGAGGAAGTCGGAGCACTGGCGGCCCTCGACGTCGATCACCTGGATGTACTGGCCCGCCGCCACCTCGTATGACCGTGCGGTGGCGGTGTCCACCCGCAGATCCAGCAGCGGGTCAGTGAGCGGTGGCGGAAGCTGTGGCTCGCGGGCGGGCCGCGGCGTCACCCGCCTGACCTCGATCACCAGGTCCGAGGGCGGGTTGTCCTCGGCCACCGACATCAGCCCGTCCGGCGCGGCCACCACGCAGGTCAGCCGCTGCAGCGCGGTGAACTCCGCCTGTGTACCCGCGGGCGACCACTCCCCGAACAGCCCGACCGCGCGCGCCTGCGCCGGATCGAGTCCCCTGGCCGCCAGCGGGCCGGTGACCGCGGCGGCCGCTGCCGCCGGCGGCCGCTGGCCATCGCGCCCCGCCCGGCCGGGTCCCGCCGGCACCGCCAGCGCGCGCAGCACCGTTGCCTCGGTGTCGGCCGCCGTCCCGAGCGCCTGGTAGTCCTCGCTGCCGCCGGCGAGCACGGTGAGCTCGCCCCGCTGCCGCCCTTCGGTATCGGTGACGGTGAGCACGTCGCCCGGGTCGAGCTCGATCGCGGTGAGGGCCCCCGGGCGCACCCGGTATCGTTCCAGCCGCGGGTCCGCAGGCAGCAGCCCGGGCAGGAGCAGGCGCGGCCGGGCCGCGGACACCGTCACCGCCGGATCACCTGCCAATCGGCTCCTTGGCCTCGTCCTCCGCCGCTTGCGTGAGCAGCTTCTCCGCCAGCGCGCGCTTGCCCTTTGCGTCGAGCTTCTTGGTTTCGTTGGCGATCGCGCGCTCGTTGACGTGCTGGTTCCAGTAGTCGAGCACCTCGAACCCGAGCAGCGTCGCCTTGCCCACAAACTGCCGCAGCACCTCGTTGGTCGGGCCCATCACCCAGCCGGCCTTAGCATCACGCAGGTACCGTTCCAGCTCCATGTCACGCTTGTAGCCGGAGCCGCCGCAGGCGTGCAGCATCTTGTCCACCACATGCGCCACGTTCTTCGCCGCGGCGAACTTGATCTGCCAGGCCCAGTGCAGGTACGCGGCCCGGGCGGTGGTGCCTGGCCGCAGCACCCGCCGGTTGCTGTCGGTCGCCCGGTCCATCGCGTCGGCTACCGAGAGCGAGAAGACCCGGCACGCGTTGGTGTCGATGACCGCCTCGCCGACGTAGTCCTGGATCGTCGGGTAATCGGCTACCCGCAGGCCCACGTCCACGTGCCGCTTGCGGGTGGTGTGCCGCTTCGCGATGTCAATCGCGCCCATCGCGATGCCGTTCCACACCGACGACGAGCCGACCAGGAACCAGGGATCCACCGATTCGTCGTTGGACTCCGCGCCGTCCCCGACCGGTCCGACGATCTGCTCGCCGGGGATCTCGCCGTTCACGTCGAGCCCGCCGGACTGGTTGCCGCGCAGGCCGAGCGCATCCCACAGGGCCGGCTGGGCATGCGCGTCCTCGGCGTCGACCACGAACACCGACAGGTCGTCGTACCCCTTGAAGTCAGGGCTGGTCGTCTGCACCACGTAGAAGTCGGCGAATCCGGCGGAGGTGGTCCACGACGCCTTTTTCCGCACCCGGTAACCGCCGTTGACCCGCTCGGCCCCAGACGAGATCGGGTACCAGAAGTGGCTGCCGGTCTCCGGGTCGGAGTAGGACAGGGTGCCGATCTTCCCCGAGTTGAGCGGCCGGATGTACTTCTCGATCAGCGCGGGTGTGGCCCGCAGCATGATGGCGTTCACCGCGCCGATGTGCATGACGTAGCACATCGCGGTGGAGGCGCAGCCGTAGCGGGCGATCGTCTCGCAGACCATCGAGTAGGCGACGTGATTCTGGCCGAGCCCGCCGTACTCCTCGGGCACGGTCAGTGCCAGGAACCCGTGCTCGCCGAGCAGTTCCAGGTTCCGGCGCGGGAACTTGAGCTCATCGTCGGAGCGTTTGGCATTGTCCCGCATCTCCTGCTGGCAGAGCTCGATCAGCGTGGACCGGAGTTCCTTCTGCCGGTCGGTCAGCAGCCAGTCGGGATCCCAGTCATACCCCAGGCCCCAGTACGGCTCGGAACCCCACATCTTCTCCTCGCTCAACCCGGAACCCCTTTGCTAGATCTGTAACCGCGACAGTGGACGATGTTTACCTGCACTACACGATGCCGAGAGTACGCCTGAGACCTGCCCGGCGAAAGGGGCCGCCGCCACCGCTCAGCCGCCTGTCACCGCAGGTACCGGCCCTGCCCAGGCAGTTGCCGGATCCGCCACCCATCAGGACAGCCCCACGATCTCGCCCCGCTCATCGAGGTCGATCCGGGCGGCCGCCGGGCTGGCCGACAGCCCGGGCATGGTCCGCATCTCCCCGCAGATGGGGTACACGAACCCGGCGCCGACCGAGGCCCGGACCTCCCGCACCGGCAGCGTCCAGCCGGTCGGAGCCCCCTTGAGCGCGGGATCGGACGAGATGGACAGGTGGGTCTTCGCAATGCACACCGGCAGCGTGCCGAAACCGGCCGCCTCATAGGTGGTGAGCTGCTTGCTGGCCTGCGCCGAGTACTCCACGCCAGCGGCACCGTAGACGCGCGCCGCGATGGTCTCGATCTTCTCTTTCAGGCTCGCCTCGCTCGGGTACAGGAAGCGGAACTCGCTCGGCTCGTCGGCGGCCTCCGCCACCGCCTCGGCGAGCTCGGCCGCCCCCCGGCCGCCGTCGGCAAAGTGCGTGCACACCGCGGACCTGGCGCCGGCTGCCGCCGCAGCCTCGCGGATGGCCTCGTGCTCGGAGGGGTGGTCGGTGGGGAACGCGTTGATGGCCACCACCGCGGGTATCCCGTGCAGCCTGACGTTCTCGATCTGCTTGCGCAGGTTGGCGGCACCGGCCAGGACGTCGTCCGGGTTTTCCGCGAGCAGATCCGCGGGCAGCGGCCTGCCAGCGATGATCTTGTACTTGCCGGAGTGCGCTTTCAGCGCCCGGACCGTGGCGACCACCACCGCCGCGTCGGGGCGCAGGCCCGAAGCCCGGCACTTGATGTTGAAGAACCGCTCCGCGCCCATGTCCGCGCCGAACCCGGCCTCGGTCACCAGGTAGTCGCCGGTGTGGATGCCAATCAGGTCGGCGACCACCGAGGAGTTCCCGGTGGCGATGTTGCCGAACGGCCCGGTATGCACCAGCACCGGGGTGTTCTCCAGCGTCTGGAGCAGATTCGGCTTGATCGCGTCGCGCAGGATCACCGCCATTGACCCGGCGGCGCTGAGCTGCTCGGCGGTGACCGGATCGCCGGCCACCGTGTAGCCGACCACGACCCTGGCCAGCCGCGCCCGCAGGTCCGCCAGCGACGTGCTCAGCGCCAGCGTGGCCATGACCTCGGAGGCGGCGGTGATGTCGAATCCGGTCTGCCGCGGCACCCCGTCCAGGCGCGAGCCGAGCCCGATCACGATGTTGCGCAGCGCCCGGTCGTTGACATCGAGCACCCGGCGCCAGGTGATGTTGTGCGGGTCAAGGCCGAGCTGGTTGCCCTGGTACAGGTGATTGTCGATCATCGCGGCCAGCATGTTGTGCGCGGCGGTGACCGCGTGCATGTCGCCGGTCAGGTGCAGGTTCAGCACCTCCATCGGGACAACCTGGCTGTACCCGCCGCCGGCGGCACCGCCTTTGATGCCGAACGTCGGTCCCATCGACGGCTGCCTGATCGCGATCGTGGCCCGCTTGCCGATGTGGCGGAATCCCTGGCCGAGCCCGACGGTGGTGGTGGTCTTCCCCTCCCCCAGCGGCGTCGGGGTGATGGCGGTGACCACCACGTACTTCGCGGCCGGCCGGTCCGCCAGCGCGTCTATCGCCGCCAGCTTGATCTTTACCACGCTCTCGCCGTAGGGCTCGAGCAGGTGGGGCCCGATGCCCAGTTCGTGAGCCACGTCATCAAGTGGCTTGAGCAGCGCCGATCGGGCGATGTCAAGATCACTCGGGAACGCCATGACAACTCCTCAGATTCCAGGAAGGGTAAATCCGTCGGTCTCGATAGCGAATTCGCGGCCCGCCGCGAGCAGTTCGCCGAACAGGTAGGCACCGGATGAGCGCTCGCAGTGCAGCAGGTAGCAGCGCACGCCGCCGGTGTCGAGGCGGATCACGTCGGTGGCCACGGCAGCCACCGAGGACCGGAAGGCCGCGCCGTCGGGTGTGATGCGGTCGGAAAAGTCGATGCCGCAGACTTTGCGCAGCACATCGGCCGCAGCCGGGCCGGTGAACCTGATCAGGGCCCGGCCGTGGGTCACGTCGGTGGCCGTCACCAGCTCGCCGGGACTGCGGGCGGCCAGTTCCGCCGCCCAGCCGGCCAGCGCGGGCCCCTGGCCGGGCGCCGCCAGCAGCAGCCACTCTCCCGGCCCGGACCCGGCGACGACGGTGCGGTCGGCACGCCTGGCCGCCCGGCCGAACGGCACGCCGAGTTCGGCGGCGGCGTGGCCACCGGCCGGGGCGCGCACCTGGACCTTGGCCAGCGGAGTGAGGTCGGTGAGGGTGAGCCCGGCGGCCGCCCGGTGACCGCTCACCTCCCAGCCCTCGATCACGAGCACCGGCGGCGGCGGCGTGATCGGGCTGCGGGCAACCGGCTCGGTGCCAGCAGGCAGCCGCGACCCCCCGGAACCGGCCGGCCCGGGGCCGGCCCATACGTCTGGCTCAGACACGCATCCGCTCCCCCTCCGGGTCCACATGGGCGAGTTGCGGCATCACCGTCGCGGCAAGGAGGCGCCCGCTCGGCAGCCGGACCGTGACCTCGGTGCCCGGCCGGGCCAGCCGGGCCTCGACCTGGGCCAGGCAGATGGAACGGCCCAGGGTGGGGGACATCCGGCTGGACGTGACCCGGCCGGCGATGTGCCCGCCCTCCACGATCAGGCTGGCCTCTTCCGGCACTACCGAGCCATCGACCGGCTGCAGTCCCACCAGCCGGGCCCCGGAGCCGTCGGCGAGCTGCCAGGCCAGCTCCGGCTTGCCGACGAAGTCGTCCTTGTCCAGCTTGATGGCCCACTCCAGGGCCGCGCTGAAGCCGCGGGTCAGGCCGTCGGTGTCCTGGCCCACGATGAAGTGGCCCTTCTCGAGCCGGAGAATGCGCTGCGCCTCCACGCCGAAGGCGCCGATGCCCAGGTCGGCACCGGT
>Ga0306922_10007412_pt1 | contig 10590 bp, 8 predicted proteins | sample sta12Cox44000082_FD_203758 | JGI IMG/M metagenome (GOLD analysis project Ga0306922, IMG submission 203758) | Lab enrichment of tropical soil microbial communities from Luquillo Experimental Forest, Puerto Rico - statoxic.12C.oxic.44.000.082 (v2)... | ecosystem: Environmental > Terrestrial > Soil...
CACGTTGTTGCGAATGTTCTGGATGAACGGCGTCTCCTCGACGATCAGCCGGTAGGCGAGCTCGATCAGCATCTCGGGTCCGCCGGTCTCGGGCGAGTGCATGCCGCTGATCGCGTAGTAGATCGGTTTCGCCGTGTGGAGCAGCTGCTGCGCCCTGGCCTCCGTCGTCTTGCGCGGATCGGTCAGCTCGCCGAGCATGTCGCGGTACTTGTCGAGATTCTTGATGGAATCCTCGCTGCCCACCGCGAGCAGCACGATGTCCCGTCCTTCCTCGGTGGTGCCGACCTTCCAGTATTTCGCGCGCGTCGGCGCGGCCTTGGCCAGCGCCTCGTAGTAGCGATAGATGTCCTTGGCGTACGTCAACTCGCCGGGGGCGCCGACGGCGCGGCCGAGGAACTTGAGCGGCGAGGGAACCGTATCGGAGGCAGGCAGGTGATCGACCAGCTCGGTGGTGATGCGCGGATCCTGCAGGTTCTCCTTGATCGTTCGGGTGTACTCCTCGTCGACCTTCTGCGGGGCCTTGGGAGTGGCTTTCTGTCCCTCTTCCGCAGGGCTAAAGCCCTGCGCCACCGATGGAAGGAGTAGACGGGTGGCAAGGGCCAGCGCGAGCAGCACCGTGGACGCGGTAATGCGGGGTTTCATCCCCGCATCGTAGTCCGAAATCTACTTCCGGCGTGTCTGCATTGCCGCAGGACACTCGGTCACATAGGACAGTGCCGAGGACGATTGGAGGCCCCTGACCTGCGCCAGGCAGAGCGGCGCCGAAATCAAGTCGACCGGCGGCGCACCAATCAGCGGCGGCGCAAGGACCGGCGGCACGGTGACGGGTTGCTGCCCGGAGGACGCCTGTTGCACGCGACGCCGATCGCGATAAACGCGTGAGGAGCCCCCGACCCAGGGCAGCGCCGCGTAGAATCCAGCGGCCGGCGGGCCGGAATAGAAACCATCGATGTGCGGCGTATTCGGCCGGTCGGGACCGTGGCCGACACTGATGGACTGCGGCTCGGTCGCCAGCGTAGCGGCGATCCATCCGGCATTCGAGGCTGAGTCGGCGCGCGCTGCCTGCTCACCCTCGTCGCGGCCGCTCTTGAGCATCGCGAGAATCACCTGCTCGCTCAGGCCATCGCGCCGAAGCGAGACGATTTGCTCCGGTTCGATGGCGAAGACCGTGCGATCGCGATCGATGAGCGCGAGAATCACGGTGTCGGTGACGCCGGACTTCGCGAGATCCACCACTTCGTCGACGGTGATTGCAGAAGCCGGGCTGGGGACGAGCGTGCTGACCCCGAGAACACCGATGACCAGAAGTGTGCGAACCATCGCTACCTCGATGTGGAGCCGGCAGCCGCACCGGCTCGCTGGGGGGCGAACGCCGTGTCCGCCGACGCCTTGAGTGTGCAACGGAGCGGCCATCGATTTCACCCGGAAATCCTAAAGAAATCAGGGGTTAACCGGCGTCCGCAGTGAACTCTGACTAGGACACCATTCATTCGGAGGGGACACTCTACCCGTAGCTGACGATCTGATAAGCTTCGCGTTCCTACGGACTTACGGGAGGACCCGCCGCCTGGCGGCCGGTACATACCTTGCCTCACAACTGAGCGGTCCAAGGAGTTTCTGCAATGCTTTCGAATCGACTCGCATTCGCCGCGTTGGCTGTCGCCTGCATCGCCGCAGCGGCAGGCGGCGGCTATCTCGCCACGCGGCAGAACACGGTTCCCACGCCGGCGTCGGCACAGACTCAACCGATCCCGGCTGCCCCGGCAGCCTCTGCAACTGACACTGCACCGGCTCCGTCCGCCGCTGCACCCGCAAAGGCTCTCCGCAACGCCGAACCGGTCGTCCCCGACACACCGCGAAAGCCGGTAGCAGCGACGAAGGCGAACGCGTCCAGGCAGACCGAGACCGCCGCGCATCCAGTCGCCTCGCCGGACAGTCGGGCGTCGACATCCGCGGCCGCTCATCGCGAAACGGCATCGCTCATCGCCAGCAACAACGCACAGCAACCGCAGCCCACGGCGCCGCAGCCGCCGGCCGTCGAAACGGTACCGCCTGCACCGCATCCTGAAGAACACCCGGTCCAGGAGCCGCCCCGGCCGGCCGAGCCGCCGGCGCGCACGTTCACCGAGCTCGTCGTCTCCGCCGATTCGGTGATTGGCCTTCAGACCGAGAATCGCGTGTCGAGTGAAACGGCCCGCGTGGAAGACCGCGTCGAGGCGCGCGTCACGCGGGATGTGAAGGTGGGGGATCGCGTAGCGATTCCGGCCGGCGCGAAAGCGATCGGCTCCGTGATGCAGGTCGAGCGCGGCGGCAAGTTCAAGGAGCGCGCGCGGCTCGGGATCCGCTTCAACGCCATCGTGCTCGCCGACGGTACGCGCATCCCGATCTCGACCGAGACGATCTTCCGCGAAGGCGACGCGCCATCGACGGCACCGCGAGTAGGCGGCGGCGCGGTCGCGGGCACCATCCTGGGTGCGATTCTCGGCGGCGGCAAGGGCGCGGCCATCGGCGCCGCGGCCGGTGCTGGCGCAGGCGCAGCGACATTGGCAGCCGGCGAACGGAACGCAGCCACGCTTGCGGCCGGCACGTCGATGACCGTCAGGATCCTCCAGCCAGTGACGGTCACGACTGAAAGAGACAAGGAGTAGAACCAGGGTTCTCGGGGTTCTCGGGGTTCTCAAGGTGCTCAAGGTGCTCGAGGTGCTCGGGGTGCTCAGGGTGCTCAGGGTGCTCAGGGTGCTCAGGGTGCTCAGGGTGCTCAGGGTGCTCAGGGTGCTCAGGGTGCTCAGGGTGCTCGAGGTGCTCAGGTGCTCGACGCGCACGAAATGCTCAGCCTGCGATAGCTCCTCGCGCACCTCAATCATCCCGAGCACTCAGCAGGCCTGAAGGCCTGCACTACACCAGCCGCGAACCTCAAGCACCTTGAGCACCTCCCGAACCCTGAGCACCTTGAGCACCTCCCGAACCCTGAGCACCTTGAGCACCTCCCGAACCTTGAGCACCTTGAGCACCTAGCGAACCCTGAGAACCTCGCCCCTGCGGTAGCGTGAAGGACAGCTTTCGTAGCATCATTGGGCCGTTTTTCAGAGGAGCTGACCCTATGCGACTGCATGTCTCACCGTTTGCCGCCGTCCGCTTGATCATCGCCGTCGCCGGCAGCCGTCAGGCTGGCGCGCAGCAGGTCACGAAACAGACCGTCCCCGGCGTCCAGAACTTCGCCAAGCTCGAAACCACCGTCGCCTGCGGCGGCGCGACGACGCCCGAAGCGGTGCCCGAGCTGAAGAAGATGGGATTCGCGTCGATCATCAACCTGCGGCTGCCGTCGGAAGCCGGCGCTAACGTCGAAGGCGAAGCCGCGGCCGCGAAGGCTGCCGGCATCAACTTCTACAGCATCCCCTTCAGCGGCCAGTCGCCGGACCCGAAAGTCGCCGATCAGTTCCTCGACACCGTCACCGCGAAGCAAAACGAGCCCGCCTACATTCACTGCGCCGCCGGAAACCGCGCGGGCGCCATGTGGATGATCAAGCGGCTGGTGGTCGATCACTGGGACACCGAGAAGGCGTTCACCGAGGCGACCGCGCTGGGACTTACCAGCCCGGCGCTGAAGCAGTTCGCGATCGACTACGCGCAGACGCATAAGCGCTAGCGCACTATGGAAGACCTCACCCGCGCACCGGGCGAGGCTCTCAGCGATACCGCGACGCTGAGTTCATCCGGCGGTACCGGCTGGGGGCGATTCGCTCCCGGCACCCTCCTCGCCGGCCGCTTCCGGATCGTCGCGCCGCTCGGGCGCGGCGGGATGGGCGAAGTCTACCGGGCTGACGATCTCAAGCTCGGTCAGACGGTCGCCCTCAAGTTCCTGCCCGACGATCTGATGCACGACCCCGGACGTCTCGCGCAATTCCACAACGAGGTGCGCGTCGCACGCACGATCGCCCATCGCAACGTCTGCCGCATGTACGACATCGGCGACGCCGACGGCCGTCCGTTCCTGACGATGGAGTACGTGGACGGCGAGGATCTGTCGTCGCTGCTCCGCCGCATCGGCCGTTTCCCGCAGGAGAAGGCGACCGAAGTCGCCCGCCAGATCTGCGCCGGCGTCGCCGCGGCGCACGAGCGCGGCGTGCTGCATCGCGATCTCAAGCCGGCCAACGTGATGATCGACGGTGAGGGCCACGTCCGCCTCACCGACTTCGGCCTCGCCGCGGTGGCCGGCAGCGTCGAGAACATCCGCGCGGGCACGCCGGCGTACATGGCGCCGGAACAACTGGCTGGACGCGAGGTCACGCCGCGCAGCGACATTTACGCGCTGGGACTCGTCCTCTACGAGCTGTACACCGGCAAGCGTTTCTACGAGGCGACGACGCTGGACGATCTGGTGCGGCTGCACGAGTCGGGCGCGACCGCGACGCCTTCGTCGCTCGTGCGCGATCTGGACCCGACGATCGAGCGCGCGATTCAGCGATGTCTCGAACGCGATCCGGCCCGGCGGCCCGTGTCCGCGCTTGCCGTATCCGCCGCGCTTCCGGGCGGCGATCAACTGGCCGCCGCCCTCGCCGCAGGCGAGACGCCGTCGCCGGAAATGGTGGCGGCCGCGGGCGAGCAGAGCGCCGTGCAGCCAGGCATCGGCCTCGCGCTGGTGGCCTTCACGCTCGTGATGCTGGCGATCCTGATCCTCACGTCGCAGCGATTCGCCGTGATGAACGGGATTCCGCTGCCGAAGTCGACCGACTCTCTGCACGATCGCGCGCAGGAAATCCTCGAGCGCCTGGGATACACGACGCCGCCGTACGACACCGTCCAGGGATGGCTGTTCAAACGCGACTATCTCGGGTCCGAGGCCGCCCTGCGCGACGGCGACGAACTGCGCCGCACGCTGGCAACCGGCCGCACGGGAACCGTGTCGTTCTGGTATCGGACGAGTCCCGCCGCGCTCGTCTCGACCCCCAACAGCTTTCTGCCGACCACCACCGATCCGGCCTTCGTCTCCTCGAACATGCGGATGGTGTATCTCGATCCGCACGGCCGGCTTATCGAGTTTCAGGCGCTGCCGCCGCAGGTGGAAGAGGCTCCCACGGCCGCGGCTCCCGCGCCCGACTGGAAGCTGCTGTTCGATGCGGCGGGCCTGGATCGATCCGCGTTTCACGACGTCGAACCCCGATGGCTTCCCCGCGGCCACGCGGACGTGCGCGCAGCGTGGGAAGGACCGCTCCCCGACGTGGCCGGCACGACGCTGCGCGTGGAAGCCGCCGCCTATCGAGGACAGGTGATCTTCTTCAACGCGATTGCCCCGTGGACAAGGCCGACGCGCAACGTGACCCCGCCGCCGACAACGCTCGGCTCGACGCTCTTCACGATCGCCGGTGTCATCAGCATGCTGATCATGATCGCCGGCGCGTTCCTCGCACGCCGGCACCTGAGAACCGGCCGCGGCGATCGCACCGGCGCGTTCCGCACCGCGACCATCATCGTCGTCACGCAGTTCGTCGCGCTGTTCCTGCGCGCGCGACACTACGCGTCGTTCGACATCGAAAGCAGCCGTCTCAGCGCGATGATGGCGTTCGCGCTGCTCGACGGCGTCGCACTCTGGCTTCTGTACATGGCGTTCGAGCCGTACGTCCGCAGGTTCTGGCCGTCGTTGTTGATTGGCTGGACGCGCCTGCTGTCGGGGCGCTTCCGCGATCCGCTCGTGGGACGCGACGTGCTGGTTGGCGCGGCCGCCGGCACGATCGCCGCGATGCTGACGGCATCTCGCGAGATCCTGCCGGCAGTGCTGGGCCTCAAGCTCGTGACGCCGGGGCTGCCGCCGGCCACGATCCTGCTGGGCACGCGCTACGAAGTGGTTGCCGCGCTCGAAACGTTGATGCGCGCATTCGACAGCGCGTTCGAAGTCGTCTGCGTCGTCGTCTTCCTGAGGATCGTCGTCCGGCACACGTGGCTCGTGCTGTTGCTCGGGACCGTGATCACCATTCCCATCGCGATGAACGGGGCCGCGGCCGGCGATCATCTCGCGCTGGAGCTCGGCGTCAACCTGGTGGGAATTGCGCTGATCTTCGGCGTGCTGCTGCGCTTCGGGCTGCTCTCGTTGATCGTGACGTTCTACACCTTCATGGCGATGGAAGCGATTCCGCTGACCACGAATCTGTCGAGGCCGTACGCCAGCTCGTCGGTGCTGCTCGTTCTCGCTATCACAGCAGTAGCGGCATTCGGTTTCTATGCCTCGCGCGGCAACGAGCCGCTCTTCGGTCATCCGCTGCTCGACTAGGCAGGCGGGGACCCTCAGGTTTCCGTTGTGGCGCACGGCTTTAGCCGTGCGGCCGACGATTCGCAGGGCTAAAACCCTGCGCTACATAAAGTTAGCCACCTCAACCTGACCTCGAGGCATGTCGCTTGCACCCTCCCGAGCGGAAGGAGAAGCGTCACATGTCACGAGTCATCAAATCGCTCCTCATCGCTTCTGCCACGGCCGTGGTTCTCGCGCCCGTGCCGGCGCGGGCCGACGGGTTCTTCATACCGTGGGTCGGCTCGGCGTTCGGCAGCAGCATACAGAACGGACAAGCGGCCATCGGCGTCAGCGGTGGCGCGATGGGAGCGGGCATCATCGGCGGTGAAGCAGACTTCGGATGGAGTCCAAGCTTCTTCGGTACGAAGACCGATTTCGGTAACAACACCGTGATGAATCTCATGGGCAACGTGATTCTCGGCATTCCGGTCGGAGGCCAGCACGGCGCGGGCGTTCGGCCGTACGTGGTCGGCGGCCTGGGCCTGGTCCGGACTCAGATCGACGGCGGCACCGTGGCTCACGTTTCTTCGTCGGACAATATGTTCGGATGGGACGCGGGCGGCGGCGTGATGGGGTACTTCAGTGACCACGTGGGTCTGCGGGGCGACGTGCGATACCTGCGGGCGACCAGTGATTTGAAGACCGGCGTCACGACGTTGGATCTGGGCGGCAACCAGCTGCATTTCTGGCGCGCCAGCGTCGGCGTGGTCTTCCGCTGATCCGGCTCAGAAGAAACCGCAGAGACCGCTGAGGGCGCAGAGAAAGATCAGTTTTCTATCCGCCACATCTCGCGATACGTTTCGCCCTCGTCATCCGTGACGAGGGCGACAATCCCGTTAACAGGAAATTCGGCGCCGGTTTCTCCACCGCTCGTGAGCAGCGACAGTAAGCGAGGCAGGTGCTGGAAGTGGCCGGCGATGGCGATATCACGCGATTCACCTCGCAGCCGGTCGCGAATCCATTGCGGCGGATCGTCGGGCTGAAGATCGCGGCTCACCGAGAACTCGGCCAGGGGGTTGCACGCGCGCCAGAACTCTTGAGCCGTCTGCTTCGCTCGCAGTTTTCCGCTGTGCCAGACGACATCGGGCTTCGCGCCGAGAGCGGCGGCCTTTGCCGCGACGCGCGCCACTCCTGCCAGACCCACGGGCGACAACGGACGCCGCGCATCGTCCTCGCCTGACATCGCCACGCCGTGATGGACCAGATACAAACGCATAGGGATTCGGGATTAGGGGTTAGGGGTTAGGGGTTAGGGGTTATGGGTTAGGGGCTAGGGGCTAGGGGCTAGATCCCCAAGCCCTTCCCACGGCCTATTATTCCTTACCATGGCCGACGAGGTGAGCGGATGGCTGCTGCTGCTGTGCCGCCTGCTCGTGGTCTTCCATCCGCTGAGCCTGGCGATCACCGCCTCGAATGCGCTGAGTGCCATTCCCGCCCGTGGAACCGCCGTCGCTCTGATCCTCATCCTTCGTCTCGTCGTCGTCGGCTTCGGCATGGCCGCAGGCCGGGCGTTGCAGACGATACAGCCGGGCGCGGTCACGCTCGGCAAGGCCGCGCTCGTGGCGTCCGCGGCGACGGACCTGTTCGTGTACACCACACCGTACTTCCCGAACAACCGGATGCCCGGCGACACGATCTACTACGTCGCTGCGTCGCTCCTCTATCACGGCGCGTGGCTGGCCTACCTGGTTCGCTCGAAACGCGTTCGTGCCACGTACGCGCTGTGACCTCGCGAACTACGGTTTCCGCAGCTGCAAGCGTGGATGCATAATCACCCGCATGAAAAGGTCTCTCATCGCGGCCGCGTGCCTTGCCGCCACGATCCACGCCGGCGCGCAGCAACGTGCGCCGCAGAACGAGTCGATCCGCCAGGACGATATGCGTGCCGATCTGTTCTTTCTCGCCGGCGATTCGATGCGCGGGCGGCTGACCGACACGGAAGAGAACCGCGCCTCAGCCGACTTCATCCGCTCACGGTTCGAGCGCATGGGGTTGAAGGGCGCCGGACCTGGCGGCTCGTTCTTTCAGCCGTACAACCTGATGACCGCCACCATCGGCGATGCGGCGCAGAACACGATGGAGATCTCGACCGCTGACGGTGCAGTGCGGAGGCTTCGACTGGGGCAGGAGTTCTATCCTCATCGTTTCAGCGCCAGCGGCACGGTCACCGGCTCAGTGGTCTTCGCCGGCTTCGGCATCAGCGCGCCGCATCTCGGCTACGACGACTACAACGGCGACGTGAAGGGCAAGATCGTCCTCGCGCTCGATCACGAACCGGGCGAACGCGATCCCAACAGTCCGTTCGACGGTGTCGTGACGTCTGAGCCTTCGACGGCGTGGCGCAAGGCGCTTGCAGCGCAGGACAAGGGCGCGATCGGCGTGCTGTTCGTCAGCGACGTGCACAACCATCCGGACGCGGCGAATTTCGACGCCGCGGCGCGCGCTTATTGGCCTGAGAAGCCACCGCGCATCCTCGCCTACACGCTCGCCGCATGGGCGGATCGCATTCATATCCCGGTGGCGCAGATCTCGCCCGCCCTCGCGGCGTCTCTGACCGCCAGCACGAACAAGGCGTTCGACGCGCTCGCGAAATCAGCCGAGACCGCGCACGGCCTCGCGCCGGTGGCGATGCCCGGCAGCCGTCTGACGCTGCAGACTGCCGTCGATCGCCACATCGTGCCCGATCGCAATGTCGTCGCGCTTCTCGAAGGCAGCGATCCGGCACTGAAGAACGAATGGGTGATCGTCTCTGCCCACTACGATCACAACGGCGCCGACGCCACGCAGATCTTCAACGGCGCGGACGACAACGGATCGGGGGTCGTCGCGCTGATTGAGATCGCCGAGGCATACGCGCTCGCAGCCAAAGAGGGTCATCGGCCAAAGCGGAGCATCCTCTTCGCGTCGTGGAACTCCGAAGAGCGCGGATTGCTGGGCGCGTGGGCGTATACCGAGCGGCCGCTCACGCCGCTCGACAAAATCGCCGCGGTGCTCAACATGGACATGATCGGCCGGAACGAAGAGATTCCGGTTGGCGGCGGCCAGCGGTTTGCCGGCCTCGAAGTGCAGACGGCGGAGTCCAACAACAATGCGTTGAACCTGATGGCCTTCTCCAAAGTGCCCGACATCACGAGCGTCGTGGAAAAGGCAAACGGAGGCATCGGTCTCGAGCTGAAGAAGCGCTACGACAACAACAGCTCAAACCTGCTGCGGCGCAGCGATCAGTGGCCGTTCCTGCAGCGCGGCGTGCCCGCGATGGGATTCATCACGGGCCTGCATCCCGACTACCACACGCAGTACGACCGGCCCGAGAAGATCAACTACGTGAAGATGGAGAAGATCGCCCGGCTGGTCCATCAGGTGAGCTGGGACATCGCGAACGCCGACGCGAGACCGAAGCCGCCTGCGAGCCGGTCGATCACGCAGTACTGAAGGATTGATGTTCAAATGAAGATGCTTTTCATCGCCGCCGCGGCCACGGCGCTCGGACTCCTTGCCTCCACCGCGGATGCGAAAGTTGTGCGCTTGCGGATCGAGCGGCGTGAGGTGGTCCTCGACGGCCGTCCGTTCGGCGCGGCGGGACCGTACGAAAAGCTCGTCGGAAAAGTCGATTTCGGTCTCGATCCGTCACTGCCTCGGAACGGCGACATCGTCGATCTGCAGCTGGCGCCGCGCAACGCGCGCGGCGAGGTGGAAGCGAGCGCGGATTTCTACATGCTGAAGCCCGTGGACCCGCGCCGCGGCAACGGCCGCCTGTTCTACGAGGTGGGCAATCGCGGCGGCAAGTCACTGCTCCAGACATTTCAGAAAGCGGTGGGATCTCCCGATCCGACGAAGGAGGCTGAATTCGGCGACGGCGCCCTGATGCGTCAGGGGTTCACGATGCTGTGGATGGGATGGCAATGGGACGTGCCGCAGCGGCCCGGAACCATGCGGATGGAGATGCCGATCGCCACCTTACGAGAGTCTCGAGGCGGGGAGAACGGCAAACAGATCACCGGCCTCGTCCGCGGCAACTTCATCCTCAACGAGCGCGCGTCGACTGCACCGGTGGCCGATCGCGCGCACCTGGCGTACGCGCCGGTCGATCCGAAGAGCCCCGACAACGTCATGACCGTGCGCGACGATCCGACGGCGAAGGGCCAGGTGATTCCGCGCGAGCGCTGGCACTTCGTCGATGGCGGCACGGTTTCACTCGACGGCGGATTCGAGCCGGGCCGCATCTACGACGTGGTCTACCGCAGCGCCGATCCGCGCGTGGTCGGCATCGGCCTCTCGGGCACGCGCGATCTCATCAGCTTCATGAA
>Ga0306922_10007413_pt1 | contig 10590 bp, 7 predicted proteins | sample sta12Cox44000082_FD_203758 | JGI IMG/M metagenome (GOLD analysis project Ga0306922, IMG submission 203758) | Lab enrichment of tropical soil microbial communities from Luquillo Experimental Forest, Puerto Rico - statoxic.12C.oxic.44.000.082 (v2)... | ecosystem: Environmental > Terrestrial > Soil...
GGCGCCCAGAAACTGGCCGATGGGTTGCCGATTCAGGAAGCGCCGGCGCCTGCGGCGCCGGCACCGAATTCTTAATTCCCTAATCCCTAATCCCTAATCCCTAATCCCTAACCCCTAACCCCTAATCCCTAAACCACCCGCGTGTTCGTAGACACCTTCATCCGTCGTCCGATCCTAGCGACCGTCTGCTCGCTGGTCATCATCCTTGCGGGGGCGATCGCGATCCCGACGCTGCCCATCGCGCAGTTTCCGGAGCTGGCGCCGCCGCAGGTCGCGGTGACCGCGTTCTACAACGGCGCCAACGCCGAGACAGTCGAGACGGCGGTGACCAACCCGATCGAGCAAGCCGTCAATGGCATCGAGGGGATGCAGTACATCACCTCGACGAGCGGGAATGACGGAACCAGTTCGGTCGTCGTCACCTTCGACGTGACGCGGAATCTCGACATCGCCGCCGTCGACGTCCAGAATCGCCTGTCGCAGGCTGAAGGACGCCTGCCGAACGAAGTCAAACAGGTCGGCATCTCCGTCACCAAGGTGTCGACCAATTTCGTGCTCGCCGCGGCGGCGTTCGCCGAGAAGGGCGAGTACGACACGCTCTTCATCAGCAACTACGTCGACCGGTTCGTGCGCGACGAGATCAAACGCGTCCCCGGCGTTGGCGACGTCCAGGTCTTCGGCATCGGGCGCTTCGCCATGCGTTTGTGGCTCGATCCGGACAGGCTTGCGGGCCGCAATCTCACCGCTGACGAAGTCGTCGGGGCCCTGCGCGAGCAGAACGTCCAGGTTGCCGCGGGACAGGTCGGATCGGCGCCTGCACGCGCCGGCCAGACGTTTCAGATCAGCGTCCGTTCGGCGGGCCGGCTCACTGAGCCGGCGGAGTTCGAGAACATCATCCTCAAGCACTCCGCCGACGGCGCGCTCGTTCGCGTGAAGGATGTCGGGCGCGTGGAGCTCGGTGCGGAGAGCTACGCGACCGCCTCGCGCTATCAGGGGCGCGACGCCGTGGGCTTCGGCGTCCTCCAGCTGCCGACCGCCAACGCGCTCCAGGTGTACCGGGACGTCGAGGCCGAGATCAAGCGCCTGTCCGCGCGATTCCCGCCCGGCCTCAAGATTGAAGTGGCATTCGATACGACGACTGTCGTGGCCGAGTCGATTCGCGAAGTCGTCACCACGCTGATCGAAGCGATCGCGCTCGTCGTGCTCGTCATGTTCCTCTTCCTCCAGAACTGGAGGACGACGCTGATTCCGGCGATCACGATTCCGGTGTCGCTCGTCGGCACCTTCGCGTTCGTCAAGCTGCTCGGTTTCTCGATCAACACGCTGACGCTTTTCGGGGTCACGCTCGCCACCGGCCTCGTCGTCGACGATGCGATCGTCGTCATCGAGAACATCGAGCGCCACATCCACGAGCATCACCGGCCGCCCGTGGAGTCGGCGTCGGAGGCGATGAGCGAGGTGACCAGTGCGGTCATCGCCACGGCTCTCGTGCTCAGCGCGGTGTTCGTCCCGGTGGCCTTCTTTCCCGGAACGACCGGCCGGCTGTATCAGCAATTCGCATTGACGATTGCGGTGTCGATGGCGATCTCCGCGTTCAACGCGCTCACGCTGACGCCCGCGCTTGCGGGTGTGCTGCTGTCGAAGACCGAGAAACCGCATGGCGCGTTTTTTCGCGTCGTCAACCGCGTGATCGACGGCGGCACATCGATGCTGGTCTCGACGTTGCGCCGGCTCGTTCGCGCGCGCGCCGTCGTCACGGTCGTCTTCCTGCTGCTGCTCGGGGCGACATACTGGATCTACAATCGCGTCCCGTCCGGTTTCGTGCCCGATGAAGATCAGGGGTACATCATGATTCTGGTGCAGGCTCCCCCCGGCGCCTCCCTGGATTACACGATGAACATCGTGAAGCAGGCCGAGCAGATCGTGTCGAAGCTGCCGGAGCATCACCGGATGTTTGCCGCGGGCGGGTTCAGTTTTGCCGGTTCGGCGCCCAACCAGGGCATCCTGTTCGAGCAGTTGAAGGACTTTCCGGAACGGCCGGGCGAAGCGCATTCCGCCAAGGCGATCGTTGGTCAGCTGTTTGGCGCCTTCAGCCAGATTACCGGCGCTATGGTGATCCCGTTCCTGCCGCCATCGATTCAGGGCCTCGGCCAGTTCGGCGGCTTCACGTACGAGCTGCTTGACCAGAGCGGCGGTCCGATCACCGGCCTCGAGACGGCGGCTCAGCAGCTGATCGCGCAGGGGAATCAGACGCCAGGGCTCACGGCGCTCTTCACGCAATTCACGGCCAACGATCCGCAGATCGTCGTCGACATCGATCGACAGCAGGCAAAGAGCCTGGGGCTGTCACTCGGCGATGTGACCAACACGATGCAGATCCTACTCGGATCGGCCTACGTCAACGACTTCGATTTCAACAGCCGGTCGTACCGCGTTTATGTGCAGGCGGATCAGCAGTTCCGATCGAATCCCGCCGACATCGAGCGCTATCAGGTGAGGACCGCGGGCGGGCGCATGATGCCGCTCAGCGATATCGTGTCCGTGCACGAGGCGACGGCGCCCAAGAGCATCAATCACTACAACCTGTTCCGATCGGCGGAGATCAACGGATCGGCGGCGCCCGGCTACAGTTCGGGTCAGGCGCTGCAGATCATGGATCAGCTGTCGCGCCGCGCGTTGCCGCAGGGTATGTCCTTTTCGTGGTCGGGTCTGTCGCTGGAGGAAATCAAGGCGGGAAGCCAGTCGCTGGCGATCTTCGGCCTCGGCCTCCTGTTGGTGTACCTGACGCTGGCAGGCCAGTACGAGAGCCTGACGCTGCCGTTCATCATCCTCCTGTCCGTGCCGCTCGCGATCATGGGCGCCCTTCTTGCGCAGTGGGGACGCGGTCTCATCGATGATGTGTACTGTCAGATCGGCCTCGTGATGCTGATCGGGCTGTCGGCGAAGAACGGGATCCTTGTCGTCGAGTTCGCCGAGCAGTTGCGCGGTCGCGGACTGTCGATTGCCGAGGCGGCGGTCGAGGCGGCGCGGATCCGCCTGCGTCCGATCCTGATGACGTCGCTGGCCTTCGTGCTGGGTGTCATGCCGCTGGTGGTGGCTAGCGGCGCAGGCCGTGAGGCCCGGCACTCGGTCGGCACGGCGGTCGCGGGGGGGATGCTCGCGTCGACGTTTCTGAACCTGTTGTTCATCCCCGTGCTGTATGTGGTGGTCAAGACCATTGGAGCGAAGCGTGAACAGGCGTGACGAGACGCGAGGCCGGCCGTGGAAGCGCCTGAGAGCCTGCGCTCGATCTGCCCGCCATGTAGTGCAGGCCTTCAGGCCTGCCGTGCTGGTTTTGGTCCTCGCATCGCCGCTGTGGCATCTGTCGACGGCTCTCGCGCAGGCTCCGGTGCCGAGCGAGCGCGTCACGTTCGACGAAGCCGTTCGTCGAGCGGTGGAGAAGAACCCGTCTGCGGCGATCGCTGCGGCCGGCATCCTGCGCGCAGAAGGACTGCTGCTCGATGCGCGCTCCGCGGCGCGGCTGCAGGTAAACGGCTTGGTCACGACCACGACACTAAACACCGGCGTCGAATTTCAGGGCACGACGGTGTCACCGCAGAACCAGGCGACCGCGTCCCTTGACGTGCGCATGCCGCTCTACGCGCCGGCCCGCTGGGCGCGGACGAAACAGGCGGAGGACACGAAGCTGGTCGCCCAGGCCAGCGCCGACGAAATCCGTCGTCAGACATCGCTGGCGACGGGTGACGCCTATCTCACAATCCTCGCGCGGCGGCGCGTCGTCGACGCCAACCAGCGCGCGCGTGACGATGCGGCCGCCCATTTCGATTACGCGCACGAGTTGCTGGAGCGCGGCGCAGGCAGCCGGCTGAACGAGCTGCGCGCCCAGCAGGAGGTATCGATCGACGAGGGGCTGCTCGAGGCCTCGCGAAACGCGTTGTATCGCGCCCAGGAGGCGCTCGGCGTCCTGCTCGTGGCGGATGGACCGGTCGATGCGTCCGAGGAGCCGCTGTTCGCCGTGCCTTCCGAGATCCCGCCGTTGCAGGCCGGGCCGTGGCGGACCGACCTGAAGCTGCTGGCGACGCAGCAGAAGGCCGCCGAACGCATCCTCTCCGACAGCGGTAAGGATCGTCTGCCGTACTTCGATGTCGCGTTTCAGCCGTCCAGCACGTACCCGGCGCAGTTCTTCGTGCCGCAGAACAGCTGGCGTCTGATCACGCAGCTGAGCGTCCCGATTTTCGACAGCGGCGAGCGCCGAGCATTGAAGATCGAGCGGCAGGCCGCCGTCGACGAGTCGCGCGCGAACTATACGCGGGCCGAGACGCAGGCGCGCTCAGACGTGCGAACGGCGCGCGAGTCGATCGCGAGTGCCGATCGTGCGCTGGCCAGCGCGAAGGCGGCCGCCGATCAGGCCCGGCAAGTGGTCGACATCACCAACATCAGCTTTCGGGCGGGCGGCGCGACCAACATCGAAGTGATTGACGCGGAAGGCCGCGCGCGCAACTCGGACATCGCGGTCGCCGTCGCCGAAGACAATCTGCGTCGCGCGCGGCTCGACCTGCTCACCGCGCTCGGCCAGTTTCCGCGATAAACCACGAGGTCTGACCCGGGTCGGACCTAGGTCTGACCTAGGTCTGACCCAACCCTCAAATTTCCTCAGCAAATCGGGGCGTGGGGTCAGACCTGGGTCAGACCTCGGTCAGACCTCGGTCAGACCCTCTGGCTCCCCGGGCAGTTTCCGCGATAATCACGCTCAGCCCGCATGAACGATCAGGAAGCCGCCGTCGCCGCGCGCCTGCGCGAACTCGGAATCGAGTACACCCGACACGAGCATCCGCCCGTCGCCACCGTGGAAGAGGCCAACGCCCATTGGAGCGGCATCGACGCGATGCACTGTAAGAATCTGTTCCTCAGGAATCAGAAAGGGAATCGCCACTACCTCGTCGTGTTGATGGCGTCGAAGCGCGCCGACTTGAGAGCGGTCGCCGACCAGATCGGGGACGGCAAACTGAGCTTTGCGTCGCCCGAACGGTTGATGACGTATCTGGGCGTCACGCCAGGATCGGTCTCGCCGTTCGGCCTCATCCACGATCGCGAGCGCGCCGTCCACGTCGCACTCGACCGCGATTTCCAGACGGCCAGCCGGCTCGCGTTTCATCCCAACATCAACACGCGGACGTTCACGATCGCCACCGCGGACTTCAAGAGATTCCTGGACGCCTGTGGCAATACGGTCCAGTACGTAACGATCTGAGATTTCAGATTTGCAGATTTCAGAAATCAGATTCGAGATCGCGCCCGAGCCATCTGAAATCGGCCGTCTGAAATCTGAAATCTGTCTGTGACCTTCCCTGTCACACCCCTCACCTAGACTGTGTTCATGCACCGGCACTGTGCCGTGGACCGGAGGGGTGGATGTCAGCCGAGAAGCATGAAGTCGTTGCGGAAGAGTGGGTTACCTTTCCAGGCGGAGAGCTGGAAGGCAAACGCCCCAAGGCCCTCTGCCGCGCCTGCCGGGAGGCGTTGAAGCGGGAAAGCTCGACGGCCGGCCAGTCTGGTGTCCGGAGACCCCGCCTGCTGTGCTTCGATTGCTATCGCGCCGACCTCGCTCGTACCCGCGCGTTGAAAGCGGCGGGCGAGCTCGATACCGCGTCAGTCGCGCGCTTTCAGACGCAGCTTCCGTTCGAGCCGGTAAACCAGCCGCGACTCGATCAGCTGAAGGCGGAACGGGCCGAGTCACGCGCCGCGGATGTGCGCGGCATCGGGCAGTACGCGAACAAACGCCGCCGCGCACAGATTGAAGCGCGTCATGCGCTGCAGAAGATCGCCGAGGGCCTCCGCGGGCGCCGGCTCACGGCGGACGCCAGGACACAAGCGATGGCGTCGGCGATTCACGCCGCCGAGCTCCAGCTGCCGGATGCGTGGCTCCCGTACGTCGTATCGCGATGAACGTGCGATACTGATGCCCATCGATCCTCTGACCTTCGTCATCACGCTGATTCTCGGACTCGCCATCGGCGTGACGATCGGATGGCTCGTGTCGAGGCCAGCGCAGACCCGACTCCGGACCGAGATCGACAAGGAGCGCGCGGTTCACGCCGAACGTCTCAAGGCCTACCACGACGCGGAATCAAAGCTGCGCGACACGTTTCAGGCGCTCAGCGCCGACGCCTTGAAGACGAATAACGAGGCGTTTCTGCAGCTTGCCGAAAGCCGCTTGCGCGAAGCGCGCACCGAGGCCGCCGGCGACATCGACGCCCGAAGGAAGGCCATCGAGGATCTCCTGGCGCCGATGGCCAAGACGCTCGAGCAGGTCGATCGGGAAATCAAGGACGCCGAGCGCCGTCGCGTCGAAAGCAGTGCGCAGCTGCTCCAGCGGATCGCCTCGCTGGACACGGCCGGGCAGGGCTTGCGCGAGGAAACCCGCCGGCTCACCGACGCCCTGAAGCGGCCAGGCGTGCGCGGCCGATGGGGCGAGCTGCAGCTGAAGCGGGTCGTCGAACTCGCCGGAATGCTCGAGTACTGCGACTTCATGGAGCAGCACACCATTCAGGGCGCCGACGACGAGCGCATCCGGCCAGACGTTGTCGTCCGCCTCCCCGGCGGCAAGCGCATCGTCGTCGACGCGAAGGCGCCGCTCGATGCCTATCTCCGCGCGCTCGAAGCACCGGACGAGATCGCGCGCCAGAACCTGATGAGCGAGCACGCGCGCCAGGTTCGCAACCACATTTCGCAACTGTCTGCCAAGAGCTACTTCGACAAGGTCGCGTCGACCCCCGAATTCGTCGTGATGTTTCTGCCCGGCGAGATGTTCTTCAGCGCGGCCCTCGAGCAGGATCCCGGACTGATCGAGTGCGGCGTCGAGAAGCGAGTCATCCCTGCGAGCCCGACGACGCTGATTGCCCTGCTGCGGGCGGCGGCGTACGGATGGCAGCAGGAAGCGATGGAGGAGAACGCCCGCAAGATCAGCGATCTGGGAAAGAACCTTTACGAGGCGGTTCGCACCCTCGGCGATCGCGTTCAGACGCTGGGCACGCGGCTCAAGTCCACGCTCGAGGCCTACAACGACTCGGTCGGTTCCCTCGAAGGCAACGTGCTGGTGAAGGCGCGCAAGTTCAAGGAACTGCAGGCGGCTAATGGCGGCGAGGAGATCAAAGCGCTCGAGCCGATTGATCGCGTGCCGCGCATGCTGCAGGCGGCCGAACTCACCGACGGTCTGCCGTTCAACGACCAGGAAGAAGAAGTCGAGCCCGTGCGCGCCAGGTGACCATGTCCTACGCCGGCGACCTCGAGCTCGCACGCCGGTGCGCCGCTGGAGAGGAGCAGGCGTGGGAGCGATTCGTGCTCGAGTACCGGCCGTTGCTCTACCGCGCGGCCGACGCCCTCGATCCCAGCGGCGGCGCGCGCGATCTCGCCGACTCCCTTTATGCGGACCTCTATGGACTGGCCGAGCCCGGCGCGGAACGACAATCGCTGTTTCGCTACTTCCAGGGACGAAGCAGCCTTGCCACCTGGCTGCGGGCTGTCCTTTCTCAGCGCTACGTGGATCGTCTGCGTGCCGGCGCGCGACTCGAGCCGCTGCCGGACGAGAACCACGTCGCGCATCGCGACGAGGGACGCGGGACCGGTCCGCCAGACCCCGATCGATTGCGCCACGTCGCCCTGCTGCAGCAGGCGCTCGCCCGGGCGATCGAAGAGCTCGACGCACGCGATCGCCTGCGGCTCGGCTGCTACTACGCGCAGCAGTTGAAGCTGGCCGAGACCGGCCGGATACTGAAGGAACACGAGGCGACGGTCTCGCGGCAGCTCGCTCGAACCAGGCGGACCCTGCGCGACAACGTGGAGCGGCGGTTGCGTGAGGATCACCGGTTGAATGATGCGCAGATCGCTGAGTGTTTCGAGTTGGCGTCGGAGGATCCAGGGCCGCTCGATCTCCGGGAGATGCTTGCGGATCAGGTGCCCGCCGACGCGGCGCGCAAGAAATCGGAACCCGATCGTTCTATATGATGGGCCGCCGGAAGACGAGGGCATGAAGGGCAGGGCATGAAGGCCGATCGCGACGCGTCCATGGATAAGCTGCTCGCCAGCACGCTCAAGGCGGGCCGCGAAGAAACACGGAGAGTGACGCCCGCAGACGCGCACATCGACGCCGAGACGCTCGCAGCGTGGACCGATGGTGCGCTCGACGCACGCGAGCGCGCGGCCGCCGAAGCTCATGCGGCCGGATGCGCGCGCTGTCAGCAACTGCTCGCCGCGATGGTGAGGACGCAACCGGCATCTGAGGTGCCGAAGTCGCCGTGGCGCATGCCGTCCCTCGCGTGGCTCGTACCGTTGACCGCAGCTGCCACGGCGCTCGCCATCTGGGTCGCGGTGCCGAGGCCATCGCGGGTTCAGGTATCGACCGGCGAGACGACCGTCGATGAGCTCGCGCCTGCCGCTCGATCCGGCCGGTCTCTACCTCCGCCGCCTGACGAGCCGGCGGCGACGACGCGCGACCAAATCGCGCGTCCTGACGAGCCGCGGCGGCCGGCCGCGCTGCAAAAGAGCGCCCCCGGTCTCACCGAGTCTGATTCCGCCAATCGCGTCCCGCCGAAAGCCAGCGCATTCTTAAAAGACACGAAACAGGAATCGGTGGAGGCGAAGGCGACGACGCCCACGATCGCCGAGTCGGCGAACGTAGCCCCAGCGACGCCGGCTGCAGGAGGCGCCGCGGCTGCACCCGCCTTGCCTCCTGCCTCGGCTCGAGCGGTTCCCCGCGCGGCAGCAGAAGCAGGCGCGCGGATGGAGACCGCGGCTGCGCCGTCGCGCATGGCGTTCGCCGCCGGTCTCGATGTCATCGTTGTCTCGTCGAACCCCTCGACGCGATTTCGGTTGCTGCCCGGCGGCGGTGTTCAGCGGTCAGCCGACGGCGGGTCGACGTGGCGGACCGAGGTCACCGGTGCGACCGACACGCTGAGAGGCGGGTCGTCGCCGTCGCCGTCGGTGTGCTGGCTGATTGGCCGGGCAGGAACGGTGTTGCTCTCAATCGATGGCCGTACCTGGCGCCGCATCACCTTTCCGGAGACCGTCGACCTGTTGTCCATCGTGGCGACGGACCAGGACAGTGCGACCGTCACAACGGCAGACGGCCGCTCGTTTGTCACGGCCGACGGCGGTCAGACCTGGACGCTCCGTCCGGGCCTTTGAGGCCGCAAAACCCTCCCTGCAAGATTTCCAGGCGGCTCCGTTCTAAGGGCAGGACATCAAAGGAGCCGCTCCATGCAGACACGATTTGCCGTTGCGTTCACAGCCCTGCTCACCGCGGCGGGAGCCATCGGTTGGAGACATGTCGCCCCGGTACCCGAAGTTGCCATCGCGCCGACCCTGGAAGCCGCGTCAGGGGTCGCGCAGCCTTCGTCGACGCTCGACGACCAGGTCGAACTGGCGGTCACGGTCTATAACTCGGACATCGCCCTGGTGCGCGACGTCCGCAACCTGCTGTTGCCGCAGGGCAACTTCGACTTGCGATATATGGACATCGCCGCGACCGTCAACCCGGCGACGGTCCATTTCAGGTCGCTCACTGAGCCGTCGCGGATCAGCGTGCTCGAACAGAACTACGAGTACGACCTGCTGGAGCCCGACAAGCTGCTGAGGAAGTACGTTGGACGGGACGTAACCCTGGTACGCCGGCGCACGCAGAACGGTGAGACGCAGGAAGAAGAGGTCAAGGCAACGCTTCTCAGCTACAACAACGCCCCCGTCTGGCGGATTGGCAACGAAGTCGTCACGGGCCTGGGCGCGGATCACATCAAGTTTCCGGAGGTGCCCGGCAACCTGTTCACGCATCCCACGCTCATCTGGACGCTCGACAACACCGGCGCGCAGCGTCAGCGGGTCGAAGCGTCGTACCTGGCCGGCAAGCTCACATGGAATGCCGACTACGTGCTCACAGTGGGGCGGGACGACAAGGCCGGCGATCTCGACGGCTGGGTGACGCTCGGCAACGGCAGCGGGACGTCCTTCCGGAACGCGAAGTTGCAGCTCGTCGCCGGCGATCTCAATCGGGTCAAGCAGGCGTTGGGGGTCGCTATGGATCGGGCCGAGATGGTCGCCCAGCGCGTGGCGGCGGCGCCGATGGCGCAGGAATCGTTTTCCGACTACCACTTGTACACGCTCGGTCGAAAGACGACGATCAACAACAACGAGACCAAGCAGGTGAGCATGCTGAACGGCACCGGCGTTCCGGTCAGCAAGCGTTACGTCGTCGACGGGCAGTCCTTCTATTACAGGAACAGCCAGCATCCTGGCTCGCCGATCAAGGACGTCGTGCAGGTCTACTATCAGTTCAAGAACGAGGAAAAAGCGGGTCTGGGCATGCCGATGCCGGCGGGCGTGATCCGCGTCTACCAGGCTGACTCGAAGGGCGGCACGCAGTTCGTGGGCGAGGATCGCATCGCGCATACACCGAAAGACGAGGAGCTGAACCTCAAGATCGGCAACGCCTTCGACGTGACGTGCGAGCGTAATCAGACAGACTTCGAGAAGATCGCCGCGAATGTCTACGAGTTCGAGTACGAGATCACGCTCCGCAATCACAAAGCGACGCCGATT
>Ga0306922_10007417_pt1 | contig 10588 bp, 10 predicted proteins | sample sta12Cox44000082_FD_203758 | JGI IMG/M metagenome (GOLD analysis project Ga0306922, IMG submission 203758) | Lab enrichment of tropical soil microbial communities from Luquillo Experimental Forest, Puerto Rico - statoxic.12C.oxic.44.000.082 (v2)... | ecosystem: Environmental > Terrestrial >...
GCCTGCCTCAACGCCACCTCGTGCGGCTTCGACGCGCCGGCTCAAAACCTGTCCATGCAAAGCGCTTTCCCCTTGAAAGCCTTGCTGACTTTGTTGTTTGGACCGTCTTGCGTATAGATGCCCTCGGTATTGCGCAGAAAGCTCTCGAAAATGTCAATCGATAGGAGTGGACGAAGAATCGCCACCGCGGGCGCCGGCCAGGGCGATGGCTTGCCCTGGGAGCGCCGGCGTTGGGCGATCGCTGCGATCTTCACCGCGCTTGCCATGGCCTCGCTCGACACGGCGATCGCCAATATCGCGCTGCCGGCGATCTCCGCTGACCTGCATGCCAGCCCGGCCGACGCGGTCTGGGTGGTCAATGTCTTTCAGATTGCCCTTGTCGCCACGCTGTTGCCGTTGGGCGCGCTCGGCGAGATTGTCGGTCACGAGCGCATCTATCTTAGCGGCTTAGTCCTGTTCACGCTGGCTTCGCTTGGCTGTGCGCTGGCGTGGTCGCTTCCGAGCCTGCTGCTTGCGCGCACCCTGCAGGGGCTTGGCGCAAGCGGCCTCATGAGTGTGAATACCGCGCTGGTGCGCTTCGTCTATCCAAGCCGGATCGTGGGCCGCGGCTTTGGCCACAACGCACTCGTGGTCGCAACGGCCTTCACCCTGGGACCAACGATCGCATCCGGTATCCTTGCGTTCGGCCCCTGGCCTTGGCTGTTCGCGATCAACATCCCCTTTGGCCTTGTTGCGATAGTGATCGGGCTGAAGACATTGCCGTCGACGCCACGTGCCGTGCATGCCTTCGACGTGCCAGGCGCCGCGCTGGCGGCGGCTTGTCTTAGCCTCTTCATCATCGCAATCGGCGGCGCGGCGCATCAAGCCCAGCCCAGCCTGATGCTGATTGCGCTGGCGACGGCCCTGGTGCTGGGCTTCCTGCTCGGCCGCCGGCAGGCCAATCATCCGGCGCCGATGCTGCCGATCGACTTGTTTCGGCGGCCGCTGTTTGCGCTGTCAGCCTCAACCGCCATCTGCTCCTTTTCCGTGCAGGGACTGGGCTTTGTCGCCTTGCCGTTTTACTTCGAAGACATTTTGCATCGCTCGCAGGTCGCGACCGGCCTCTTCATGACGCCTTGGCCGCTGGTGGTCGCGATCATGGCGCCGATCGGCGGCCGCTTGTCCGACCGCTATCCCGCCGGGCTGCTCGGCGGTCTCGGACTTGTACTGCTTGGGCTGGGGATGGGACTTCTGGCGATGCTTCCGGCCAATCCCGGCGTCGCCAATGTCGTCTGGCGCATGGTGATCTGCGGCCTGGGCTTCGGCCTGTTCCAGACGCCGAACATGAGAGCCATCATGTCCAGTGCGCCGCCGCATCGCAGCGGCAGCGCCAGCGGCATTGTTGCAACCGCGCGCCTGATCGGACAAACCACAGGAGCTGCGCTGGCGGCGCTGTGCTTCAGCCTCGCCGGCCGTGAGGGCGCCACCCTAGCGCTTGCACTCGGCGCCGGATTTGCGGGCGTCGGAAGCGTGATGAGCTTCCTGCGATTGGCCGTCGGGACACAACTCAAGGCCTGACCCGGTGGCCAACAACACGTGAACCTCGCGCGCGCGCCCCCCGCGTTTGCGCAGGGCAGATATCTTCTTCGTGCATGCGCCGGTTATGTTGACTTGAACAGCTGCGATTTTCCGCGCTCTAAGTTGCCATGACGGTCAATCGATGGATTGGACCAATCGGGGACCTGCGATGGCAAACCTCATCATCAATGGGAAATCTTTCACTGTCGACGTCGAACCGGATACGCCCTTGCTGTGGGCGATTCGGGAGAACGTCGGCCTGACTGGCACCAAATATGGCTGCGGCATCGCTCAATGCGGCGTCTGCACGGTTCATGTCGACGGCGTCGCGATGCGCTCATGCGGGGTCTCCGTCCGCGAGGCCGCCGGCAAGCAAATCACGACCATCGAGGGCCTTGGCAATAATGGTGTCCTGCACAAGGTGCAGCAGGCCTGGATCGAGAACGACGTTCCGCAATGCGGCTATTGCCAGAGCGGCATGATCATGGCGGTGGCGGCACTGCTCAAGGAGAAGCCGAAGCCAACCGATCGGGACATCGATGATGCCATCACCAATATCTGCCGCTGCGGCACCTTCAATCAGGTGCGTGAGGCGATCCACGCCGCCGCGAGTGTCTAGGGAGGCAGCGATGAACAGGCATGTCACATCACAACTCAACCGCCGCGCCTTCGTGATTGGCTCCGCGATGGTCGGAACCGGGCTCGCCATCGGCTTCGATCTTCCCTTTGGCGGGCCGACCGTGGTTCGCGCCGCCGACGGCTCGCCCGAGATCAATGCTTGGGTCGTGATCCGTCCCGATGAAACTGTGATCATCCGCATTGCCCGCTCGGAAATGGGCCAGGGCTCGCTCACGGGGCTGGCGCAGCTCGTCGCTGAGGAACTCGAATGCGACTGGTCGAAGGTGGTCACGGAATTCCCGACGCCTGGGCAAAGCGTTGCCCGCAAGCGCGTCTGGGGCGATTTCTCGACCGGCGGCAGCCGCGGCATCCGCGCCTCGCAGGACTATGTCCGCAAGGGCGGCGCCGCCGCACGGATGATGCTGATCGAGGCTGCCGCCAATGAATGGAAGGTGCCGGTCGGCGAATGCACCGCCGCCAACAGCGTGATCACGCACCTGCCAACGGGCAAGACCACGACTTACGGCAGAGTGGTCGAGCAAGCCGCGAAGCTGACGCCGCCAACCGAGATCAAGCTCAAGGATCCCAAGGATTGGAGGCTTGTCGGCAAGGGCGTGAAGCGGCTCGACACGCCCGACAAGGTCACGGGCGCTACGGTCTATGGCATCGACGTCAAGCTGCCCGGCCTGCTCAACGCCGCAATCGCGGATTGTCCGGTCACTGGCGGCAAGGTGAAGAGTTTTGACGAAGCCAAAATCGCCGGTATGAAGGGCGTGAAGAAGGTGGTGAAGATCGGCGACACCGCAATCGCCGTCGTCGCCGACACCTGGTGGCACGCCAAGACAGCACTGGACGCGCTCCCGATCGTTTGGGACGAAGGCGAAAACGCCAAGGTCACAAGCGCCTCGATCGCAGCATGGCTGAGCGAGGGCCTCGACTCCGGTCCGGCCTATGTCGGCCATACGAATGGCGATACCGCCGCTGCACTGGCCAGCGCCGTGAAGACTGTCGAGGCGGTCTACAACTACCCCTACCAAAACCACGCCACCATGGAGCCGTTGAACGCAACCGCGCTCTACACCGCCGACAGGTGCGAGGTCTGGTGCGGCACCCAGAACGGTGAAGCGGCATTCGCGGCGGTACTGGACGCTTCCGGGCTCCCTGCCGACAAATGCGAGGTGCACAAGCTGATGCTCGGCGGCGGCTTTGGCCGACGCGGCCAGACCGACTATGTGCGGCAGGCCGTCGGTATCGCCAAACAGATGCCGGGCACCCCGATAAAACTGTTGTGGTCGCGCGAGGAGGATATGACGCACGGCCGCTATCATCCGATCACCCAGTGCAAGATGACGGCCGGCTTCGACGCCGACAACAACCTCACCGCACTCCACATGCGAATTTCGGGACAATCAATCCAGTTCGCACTGCGGCCGGAGGCGATGGTCAAGGGCATGGACCCTGCGACCTTTGCCGGCCTCAACGCCACCGGCGACGCAGCGTTCGGCTATTCGGTGCCCAATCTCCTGATTGAGCATTCGATGCGTAATCCGCACATCATCCCGGGCTTTTGGCGCGGGGTGAACATCAATCACAATGCGCTCTATGTCGAATGCTTCATGGATGAGCTGGCAAACGCCGCTGGCCAGGATCCGCTCGAGTTCCGCCGCAAACTGATGAAGGACCATCCGAAGCATCTCGCCGCGCTCAATGCCGTGGCCAACAAGATTGGCTGGGGCACGCCGGCACCGCAGGGCATCTCACGCGGCCTCGCCCAGCATATGGGCTATGGCAGCTATGTCGCGGCTGCCGCGGAAATCTCGGTGATCGACGGCACCAAGATCAAGGTGCATCGGATCGTTGCTGCGATCGATCCGGGCTACGCCGTCAATCCGGCGCAGATCGAACGGCAGATCGCGGGCTCCTTCGTCTACGGCCTGACGGGGCTGTTCTACGGTGGGTGTACCGTCAAGGACGGCCGCATCGAGCAGACCAATTTCGACACCTACAATTCGATGCGCATCAGCGAGATGCCGAAGGTGGAGGCGATCATCATGCCAAGCGGCGGATTTTGGGGCGGCGTCGGCGAGCCGACCATCTGCGTCGCGGGACCAGCGGTGCTCAACGCCTATTTCGCGGCGACGGGAAAACGCATCCGTTCGGTGCCGTTGCGTGACCAGAACATCACCTTCGCCTGACGAAGGACAGTGGCGGCTTGCAAAGGCCGCCGCTGCGCTGTTTGGATGATCCGGATGAACGCGCTGCGCCCGCTAACACGGCGAGTTGCCGTCTTTGGCGTCGCCGCGTCCGCGGTCTCGCTGGCCTTGCCGTCGATCTGTCGCGCCCGGACCAAAGCGCGTGTGGTCGTGGTCGGCGGCGGCTTTGCCGGGGCGGCCAGCGCGCGCGCGCTCAAGCGCGGCGATACCAAGCTCGACGTCACGCTACTCGAGCTGAACCGGACTTTTGTCGCCTGCCCCTTCTCCAACGAGGTGATCGCGGGGCTGCGCGAGATCGGCGCGCAGCAATTTTCCTATGATCGGATCGCTGCCGATGGCATCAACGTCATTGCGCAGGGGGCGGCGAAAATCGAACCGCAGGCGCGCAAGGTGATACTCCGCGACGGCAGCACACTCGCCTACGACAAGCTCGTGCTCTCACCCGGCATCGACCTGAATTTTGCGGCGCTTGACGGCTATGATGAAGCGGCGTCGCAAACGGTGCCCCATGCCTGGAAAGCCGGCGAACAGACGCTGCTGCTGCGCAACCAGCTCGAGGCGATGGCGGACGGCGGCGTGGTTGTGATCGCCGTCCCTGCAAATCCCTTGCGCTGCCCGCCGGCGCCTTACGAACGCGCCAGCCTGATCGCGCATTATCTCAAGAGCAAAAAGCCGCGCTCGAAAGTGTTGATTTTGGATGCCAAGGACAGCTTTTCGCAGCAGCGCCTGTTCGAGAACGCGTGGAAACAATTTTATGGCGGCATGATTGAGCGCGTGGCACTCTCGCAAGGCGGCCGCGTCACCGCGGTCGATCCCAAGACCAACACCATCGTCACCGAATTTGGCAATTACACCGCAGACGTCGCAAACGTGATCCCGCCGCAAATTGCCGGCCGTATCGCCGCGACCGCGGGCGCCGCCGATCACACCGGCTGGTGTCCGATCGATCCCACCACATTCGCGTCCAAGCTCGTGCCCGATATCCACGTGATCGGCGATGCCTGCCTTGGCGGAGGCATTCCGAAATCGGCCGCAGCCGCGAGCGCGCAAGGCAAGGCCTGCGCCGCGGCGATCTTAACATTGCTGTCCGGCAAGACGCCGGAGCCGCCCAAGCTTACGGGCATCTGTTACACTACGGTGGCGCCCGGTTACGCCTTTTCGCTCGCCGGTATCTATCAACCCAAGGATGATATCTTTGCCGAGGTCGAAGGTGGCGGTGCGAGCCCCGTCGATGCGCCGCAAGAATTGCGGGTACGCGAAGCCGATGACGCCCAAAAATGGTTCAAGACAATCACGGCGGATGCCTTTGGCTAGAACGCTCTCACATATCGCACCGCTTGCGGCCGCACTTCTCGCGCTGCCGCTGGTTGCAAAGGCGCAAGCGCTTGCACCTTACCAGATCGTCGGCGATGGCATCTTCGAATCGCTGACCGGTGCACCCGGCGATGCCGCAGGCGGCCGCGCGCTGGTGATGGATCGCACCAGCACCTGCATTCTCTGTCATTCCGGACCGTTCCCCGAGACCAAGTCCCAGGGCGACCTCGCGCCCAGTCTGGCGGGCGCCGGCAGCCGCTGGAGCACAGCCCAGTTGCGGCTGCGGCTGGTGGACGCCGCTCATTTCAATCCGGCCACGATCATGCCCTCCTATTATCGTCTGGATGGCCTTGTGCGCGTCGGGGCGAATTGGCGCGGCAAGCCGATCCTGTCGGCGCAACAAATCGAGGACATCGTGGCCTATCTTGCGACGCTTCGGGACTAGGACGACATCTATGCCGATCCGCCAGATATCAAAGACCACACGACGGAGGGTCCTGCATCTCGCCGGCGGCGCGGCCGTTGCCGGCGCGCTTCCGGTCATGACATCGCGCCAGGCGAATGCAACGCCTGCGATGCTCACCTCCGCGATCCGCAATGTCGTGGGCGAAGCGCCGGTGCGCAGCGGCAAGATCAAGCTCGACATTCCGCCGCTGGTCGAGAACGGCAACACTGTGCCAATGACGGTTTCCGTCGCAAGCCCGATGACGGCGGACGACCACGTCAAGAGCATTCACCTCTTCAACGAAAAAAACCCGCAACCGAATATCGGCAATTTCTATCTCGGCCCGCGCGCCGGCCGCGCCCAGCTCTCGACCCGTATCCGCCTCGCCGACAGCCAGAAAGTGGTGGCGATCGCCCATCTTTCCGACGGCTCGTTCTGGTCGGCAACCGCGGACGTTGTGGTGACGCTCGCCGCCTGCACCGACGAGGTGCTGTGATGGCCGCGGCATTGATCAACGTTCCCAAGAAGGCCAAACGCGGCGATGTCGTCGAGATCAAGACGCTGATGTCGCACATCATGGAAACCGGCTATCGCCGCACCGCGGCCGGCGAACTCGTGCCGCGCGACATCATCACGAGCTTCACCTGCCGCTTCAACGGCGAGGAAATCTTCCGCGCGGAGTTTTTCCCTGCGATCGCCGCAAACCCATTCCTGTCGTTTTTCACGGTCGCATCGGAGAGCGGCAAGTTCGATTTCGAATGGACCGGCGACAAGGGCTTTTCGGAAACCGCAGCCGCTTCGATCGCTGTCGAATGAGTTCGTCCCGCGCGATCGCGCTGGCCGCGCTGCTGACCGCCCTTCCGGTGCTCGCGAGCGAAATTTCGCCCGATCAACGTCGCTCCGGCTACAGTTTCATGGCAACCGATACCAAGGCGATGCAGGACGACGACACCACCAATCCCGGCATGCTCTGGGTGCTCGACGGCGAGGCGCTGTGGACGGCGAAGGCCGGCAATGCCGGAAGAGCCTGCGCCGATTGCCACGGCGACGCGCGAGAGAGCATGAAGGGCCTGGCCGCGCGCTATCCTGCGTTCGACAGACAGCTTGGCCGACCGGTTAGCCTCGAACAGCGGATCAATCTGGAGCGCGCGCAGCGCCAGGACGCGCCGCCGCTTGCCTATGAGAGCCGCGACCTGTTGGCGCTCACCGCCTTCATCGCCGACCAATCGCGAGGAACGCCGATCACCGCAGGCGACGATCCCGCGCTAAAGCCGTTCGTCGACGAGGGCCGCGAGCTGTTTATGCTGCGCCAGGGCCAGCTCAACCTCGCCTGTGCCAATTGCCACGACGACAATTGGGACAAGCAACTGGCGGGATCGGCGATCACGCAGGGACATCCCACCGGCTACCCCGAATACCGGCTGGAGTGGCAAACGCTCGGTTCGCTTGAACGGCGCCTGCGCGGCTGTATGGCCGGCATTCGCGCGCAGCCCTATGCCTACGGCGCGCCGGAACTGGTCGACCTCGAGCTTTATCTGATGTCGCGTGCTGCGGGCATGCCGATGGAGACGCCGGCGATCAGACCCTGAAAAATCGGGCCGCAACCCGCGGCCCGATTGAAGCAATCGCTGCAGGGCTTGCCCTACTCCGCCGGCGCTGCCGACATCTCGGGATGCGAGACGTAATGCTCGCCGGTTTCGAGCTTGGCGAGCGCGAACAGCCCCGCTGCCATGACGGCATAGGACAGTGCGACCGCCGGTGTCACACCGAGGCCGCCGCCGACGCCAACCGCCTCGCCGTGCATGAAGCCGAAATACGTCAGCACCGCGCCGGCGAGCGCGAACGCCGCCGCTTTGAGGAAGTCGCGCTCGATCACGAACACGCCGATCGCTCCCAGCACAAGACCGGTCAGGATCGAGCCGCCGCCCATGATTTCCAGGCCGTGATAGACCACGCCCTGCTGCGGCAGCGACGAGATCGCCGCGGCCTTGACTGCGGCCAGCTTGTCGGGCGAGAGCCCGCCAACCGCCTGCGCGGCATTCATCATCGACGCAAGCCCCGTATCGATCAAAAGTTTCGCCCAGGCCGCAAGATGCGGCGTGAGCGCGAGCACGATCGCAGGCGCGTGCTTGACCGGCGTGGTCTGGAACGCCTGAGCGCCGATCAGCATGCCGATATAGAGCAGAATCGGCAGGATCGCGACAACAGGCACCAGCGCGAGCAGCACCGAGATGATGCCGAGCCAGGACAGTAGGATCACCATGACGCCGGTCGCGGCCGAATAGCCGATCCGGCCGCCCATCGCCTTCCAGCCGGGATGGCCGATATAAACCGCGTTGATGAAGGGATTGCCCATCAGGCAGCCGATCAGACTAACGACGCCGTCGGCGGTCAGAACCCGCGTGGTCGGGTATGGATCGCCAGCGGCTTCCGCGCTTTCGACGTTGTCCATCGCCTCGACGAGGTCGTAGATGCCAAAGGGCACCGCGGTCACCAGGATGATGCCGAGATACTCGAACCCGGAGAACACCGTGTCGAACGCCGGGAGCGGCACCGAGAAGCCGAAATTGGCGAAGGCATCACCGACGCCCTTCAAGCTTAGGCCACCGAGCGAAAGGCCGAACAGGTTCGAGCCCCACGCGATGATCATACCGACCGCGATCGCGACCAGGCCGGCCGGAATGCCTTTGGGATATTTCACGCCGCCGAACCAGCTCACCAGAATGATGGCAAAGCAGATCAGGCCGATCTGCGGCGTCACATACATCTCAAGCGCGGGCCGCATCGAAATAAAGGTGACAGAGACGCCGGCGAGCGTACCAAGCAGAGCGGCGCGCGGGGTGATCTTCCGAACGATGGGCGCGATGAAGCCGCCGATCATCAGAATAAAGCTCTGGAAGAATACCCAGACCAGTCCTGCTGACCAGCCTTTGAGGGGATCGCCGGTCTTGATCGTGATCGGCAGCATGATCACAAAGGTGACGATAAACATGTGCGGGACACTGACACCCGACGGTAACGCGCAGACATCGGTGCGACCAGTTTTCTGCGCCAACCGGTAGGCGAGGAATGCGTAGTAGAAAGTCGACAGGCACATCATCAGCCCGAGCGCGGGCAGGATGCGGCCGAACACCAGGCTATCCGGCATCTTGAGCACGAAACGCAACAGGCCGGTGAGCACCAGCATGTTGACCAGGATGTTGGTGCCGAAACCGAAAAAAGCGTTCCAGTCGCCTGACGTCCAGATCACCGGTTTGAAACCAGGTTCAACCGCAGTCGCCGCCCCGTCTTTACTCATCGTGATGCTCCCGCTGCCAAAGTCGCTTTCGATGTCTCTGCCTGCATTGCCTTGAGAACCGCGGCCGAATTGGCGACCCAGCCAAAAATGCCGCCCTGGGCCTTGATCATTTTCAGGCCCATCTCGTGAAATTCGGGGAAGTAGGAGGCGCAACCGTCCGAGATCACGACGCAGCGATAGCCGCGGTCATTGGCCTCGCGCACGGTGGTGTTGACGCAGACCTCGGTGGTCACGCCGCACACCAAGAGGTTGTCGATGCCGTATTTCTTTAAGGTATCGCCGAGCTCGGTCGCGTAGAACGCGCCCTTGCCGGGCTTGTCGATCACGATCTCGCCGTCGAGCGGATAAAGTTCCTTAATGATATCGTGCCCGGCCTCGCCGCGGATCAGGATCCGTCCCATTGGGCCGGGATCGCCGATGCGAAGGCTCGGCGCGCCGCGCTCGACCTTGGCGGGCGGCGCATCCGATAGATCAGGCAAATGGCCCTCGCGGGTGTGGATGACGAGCATCCCCATGTCGCGGGCGGCCTGCAGCACCGCGCCAATCGGCTGTACGGCCCGCGCCAGCTGGCTCACGTCATTGCCCAAGGTTTCACCGAAGCCGCCGGGCTCCATGAAGTCGCGCTGCATGTCGATGATGACGAGCGCCGTGTTCGACCAATCCAGATCGATCGGTTCCGGTTCGGCTACAACAGTAGCACTCAAAGCCTGCCGTGAGTTCAGCATGACCAAACGCCCTCCGGGCGAGAACCCTTCCCCTCACTCAAGCAAGCACCATGCCATTGTGTACATTCGTGGCCGACCGCAGGATGCTCGGGAATCTCACGTCATTTCAGTGAGTTGGATTTTGAACTTGGAGCTGCTTAGTCCCTGTGTGGAGGTTTTGCGGCGCGCAGATGCTTATTCGTTGAGCCGACATTGCGCACGCCCTTGTCGCTTTCCAAATCCGCGCCGCCAGACGGACCTTGCGTGGGGCCGAACCTCCGTCGGGACATCACGGCACAAGACACAAAACGCAGCCAAAGAGCGTCCGGCGCGCCGCTTCAGCACTTTGTCGATTGCTCGATCAGACGCGCTCAAAGCCATGAAATTCCACGACAACGCCATGTGAAACTGGACGCGATCGGCCAGCAATATTGACATT
>Ga0306922_10007421_pt1 | contig 10585 bp, 12 predicted proteins | sample sta12Cox44000082_FD_203758 | JGI IMG/M metagenome (GOLD analysis project Ga0306922, IMG submission 203758) | Lab enrichment of tropical soil microbial communities from Luquillo Experimental Forest, Puerto Rico - statoxic.12C.oxic.44.000.082 (v2)... | ecosystem: Environmental > Terrestrial >...
AAGCCACGGGCGCGCGGGCATCGACCCGGGCGTCGCCGGCGGCCGGGGCAGGTTGGGCACTCAGATCCGCGAAATCACCCTGTTTTTGCCGCCGCTTTGATCGCGGCTGGACACACCGCAGCTTGCCGCAACTTGTTGTCACTTGTGCGATGTTGCTCGACATAATGGGATGAAATACGCGTCCGTCGCTCCGCGCATTTACCTCGGTATAAATCGACTCAACCAAGATGTCAGGCCGAGCAAGCGGGAGATGATCAGTCTCATCTCCGCTTTCAGGTCGGCGTAATTTTCGAACAGCTGCCGGTCAGGGCTCCCAATGGCAGCAGCAGGTTGGCGGATCACCGCAAAAACAAATTGAGAGTTATTGCTGGAGCTCGGTACGTGGAGTTCGTATTGCGGAAAAGCAGGACGAGAATCTTCATGCCGGTTTCGGGTCATCTGGCCAATTCGCAGTATAATTCATCGGCGATCCGGCAAACGCGATCGCGAGCCAGGGAGGATTTCATGTCGGATATCGGCTCGATTACACGACGTACGGCGCTTGGAGGCGCGGCGCTCGGCGTCGGCGCGGCGGCGCTTGGCGACAGCGACGCGCTAGCCGACGCGCGCAAGACCTTCGTGCTCATTCACGGCGCCTATCATGGCGGCTGGTGCTGGCGGAAGGTCGTCGACATTTTGGAGAAGCGCGGCCACAAGGTCTACGCGCCGTCGCTGACTGGCCTCGCCGACCGCTCGCATCTTTTGAGCATGAGCCTGACGCTCGACACGCACATCACCGACATCTCCAACCTGTTCAAATGGGAAGAGATCAGGGATGCCTGCTTGGTGCCGCATTCCTACGGTGGCTGGCCAGCGTCCGGCGCCCTGGAGCAAATCGGCGACCGGGTGACGTCGATCGTCTGGCTCGACGCATTCATGCCGAAGGACGGCGAGCGCAGCACCGACATGATATCGGAGTTCAGCCGTAGGGCATTGGTCGAGGCCATGGCGAAAGGCGAACCCGGCCGAAGACCACCCAAAGCGAGCCAGTATTCGATCAGCGAGAAAGACTACGCGTGGATGGACTCCAAGCTGACGGCCCAGCCCAACTCCATCACCGACAACCCGATCAAACTGACCGGGGCGCTGCAAAAAGTGCCAAAAAAGACCTTCATCCGCGCGCCGAAATATCCGCAAGCTGCGTTTGACAGAGCGTATGCGGAATGCAAGGCCGATCCGTCATGGACTACCTATGTGGCAGAGAACTCGCACCACGACGTGATGGTCGATCAGCCGGAGTGGCTGGCCGATATCCTGATGAAGCACTCCTAAACGCTCGCTCCTGGAGCAACAGCGGGCATTAAGAAGCTGCAAAGGTCGGCCGTCCATTAGGCAGTTGGCCGTGGTGCGGCCTGACGTAAACGGCTTCAACGACTCCAGAGCCTTTGAGTTGCGAGGCGGGCGCCCTCGACCATGGCTCTCAGCTTGGCCCAGGCGACCTCCGGATGTACCTCGTCACCGGCGCCAGATGTGCCGAAACCGCAGTCGGTCCCCGCGATCACTCGCTCGCGCCCCAACAGCTCGGCAAATCGCACGATACGTTGTGCAACCAGCTCCGGATGCTCGACCAAATGAATGCAGTGTGACACCACGCCGGGAATCAAAATCTTGCCGTCCGGCAATTTAACATCCCGCCACAGCTGCCATTCGTGCTCGTGACGCGGATTGGCAGCCTCGATCAGATAGGCCCCCGCGCGAACTTTCATCATCAGGTCGACGAAGTATTTCAGCTCGAAGTCGTGAAGGCGCGGCGCGATGTTGACGCTGTAGCAGGTGTGGAAGCGCACGCGATCCTCGGGGATGCCGCGCAGCGCGTGATTGACCGCCTCGACCCGCAATGCGATGAACTTGCGACAGTCGTCGATTGAGGAGTTGACCGCGCGGTTGTAATGCGTCGCCATGCGCGGATCGTCGATCTGCAGCAGGAAGCCGGCGTCGACAATCGCCTTGTATTCTACGTGCATCGCATCTGCGAGCGCCGCCAGATACTGTTCGTCCGAGGCGTAATATCGATTTTCGTAGTAAAGCTCGAGATTGGACGGCGAGATCGCCGTCATGAACGCTTCCTCGGCCGAAGCGTTCGCCAAGGCGCGTTTCAGGTTTTCGATATCATCCGCGAGCTCTTCCTGACCAACGTAGGAAATTGCACTCGAGCAGATTTGTGCCCGCGGCCGCACCATCCGCTTGGGTACGATATCCGCCGAACGCGCCGCGAGCATCACCTGCATGTCTTCATAAGCGCGCGGGAACGCCAGAGAGTCGCGCGTCGGACCGCGAAAACGAACAGGACCGTCGATTTCTTCGAGCCCACTCAACCGGGTACGCGCATAGGCCATCCAATTGACTTTGCTGTGCTCACCGTCATCGACAATGTCGATCCCGGTATCCGCCTGCTGTCGCACGATTTCTGAGATGGCCCGACGGATCCGACCGGAAAATACCTTGCGATCGTAGCTCTCGCCCAATTCCTTGCTGTTTAACAAGGCGACGAGATCGGACGGCCGCGGCAAGCTGCCGGTATGCGTCGTCAAAATGCGATCAACGCTGAATTTCATCGCGTACTCATTTCGCTCAATTCAATCCCGCACAGCTAAAGTAGACCGAAAATAGACCGTGTTGCGGGTGATATATCCATTCACGGCGCGCCGCCGACTTTGGCCCCTGTCCGGAATTGGAGCCAAGCGGGCGCCGCTGCACTGTCTCGATTGCCTGGGGCGCTTTTGACCCGAACCGGACATGGGCGCGGCGCCTTTGTTGCGATGCACGCCACCGGGCCGTCCAAGACCTGCTATACTTAGTCCCTAATCCTTGACGTTGGGGTAAGTCCCCATGAGGCGGCGCGAGTTCATCACGCTCATTGGCGGCGCGGCAGTGGCTTGGCCGGAGGTGGGACACGCGCAACAACCGGTGCTGCCCGTGGTCGGTGTTCTGTGCGCCGGAAACGCGCAGGCACTCAAGCGCTATCTGGCAAGCTTTCAAGAGGGCATGCGGCGCCTCGGCTATGTCGAGGGCAGCAACGTCCGCTTCGAGTTTCGCTTCGCCGATGGTTATCTGGACCGCTTGCCAGATTTGGCGACCGAGTTGGTACGCCTCAATCCACGCGTGATTGTTTCCACGCCGCTTCCGGCCCACCTCGCGGTGCGAAAAGCAACGAGCACGATCCCAATTGTCATGGCCACTGGCGCAGACCCGGTGGGGTTCGGATTGGTGGCTAGCCTCTCCCATCCTGGTGGCAACGTGACTGGCCTCGCAAACTTCGCGGAAATGCTTGCTTCCAAGCAGATCGACTTGCTGCGGGAAATGCTGCCCGGCCTCGCGCGCTGCGGCTTGCTCGTCAACGTCACCAACCAGCTGCACCAGCCGCAACTGCGCGAGACCAAAGTCGCCGCCGAGACGGCCGGTATTCAGCTCGTGCCCGTAGAGGTTGGCAGCCCCGACAAGGTCGCGGCGGCGTTCGAGACACTGCGCACGGAGCGCGTTGAAGCGCTGCTCGTACCGCCTGACACAACCTTTTATTCGAGGCGCCGACAGATTGCCGATCTCGCGGCAATGACACGGTTACCGGCGATTTATGGTTATCGCGAGCATGTCGAAGATGGCGGGCTTATGAGCTACGGACCCGACATCCCCGACCAATACCGTCGAGCAGCAATCTACGTGGATAAAATCCTGAAGGGTGCACAACCCGCAGACCTGCCCGTGGAGCAACCGACAAAAATCGAACTCGTCATCAATCTCAAGACGGCGACGGCTCTCGGCCTCGCCGTTCCGCCGACACTGCTAGCCCGCGCCGACGAGGTGATCGAGTGAGGCGGCGCGCGTTCATCGCACTGCTCGGCGGCGTGGCACCCTGGCCGCTCGCGGCGCGCACGCAGCAGCCGGCAATGTCCGTGATTGGATTCCTCAGCAGTCGCGCGCCCGGAGAATCTGCGGGCGTCGTCGCGGCATTTTGCCGAGGCCCAAGCGCAGCAGGATTTGTCGAGCGTTGATTAAGCCGTTCATGGAGGACTACAAGCCAAGGACAGTTCGCGGACTGATTACCTTTGTGGCGTGTACCGATACCGGCGGATTTACATCAATTATATGTCGCTTATCTCGTAGTTTACGGGAACTTTGCTTGTCTCGTTATCGCGCGTATCCAATCCTCAACACATCTGGGACCAACTGATCGTGATTGAGGAGAACCAAGCGATGAAGGGCTACATGATCCTAGGCGCGCTCTCTCTCCTGGCTGTGCTTGCGACGCCTGCTCAAGCTCAGCAGAAGGGGACCACTGTCATCAACGGAAACGTCTTCGACGCTCCGCAAGGTTACCAGGCTGGTCCGCCACCGGCCTCCCAGTCTAAACGAGCGCGAAGGCTTCGTTCTTCGGGGTACTACTACTACGGTGCCCCCAGCGCCCAATACGGTGGCACCGGTAGCTACGGCGGTTACTGGGGCCAGCCTGTCGGCGGCGGCGGCGGCCAAGCTTATGCAGGCGGCGGCTACTACGGCCCGCCCGGTTGGTATCGGCGGTAGTAACCGAGCTCGCGCTGACGATAACGATTGTGAATTGCTCGAACAAAAAGAAAGCCCCGCAACCATGCGGGGCTTTCACTATGGGCGCTGCTGTGTTCGTTAATGCCGAAATGCGCTTCGTTTAGATAAACGCGAAAATCATCAACGCAGCCCCCACCACAAGCACGATCGCATAGGCAAGCCAATAAGAAGTCAGGTCGCTTCTGGGGCGGGGCCTGCGACGCTCGTTACCTCTCTGGGTTCGCATTGGCTACGCATTCCATCTCGCACGCGGCCCATTTAAGGCGCGTGCTCGGTAAACGGCAGGGCTTTATATTATTTTTAGGCGCGCACTGCGCAGTTTTACGCGAACTTTCCTTGTCGTGTTATCGCAAACACCTACCTCCCCAACATATCTGGGAAGCGAGCATGAGGAGTAGTTAAGCGATGAAAGCCTTTCTGATCCTCCTGGGCCTTAGCCTTGCTGTGTTTGTTACCCCTGTTCAAGCTCAGCAAGGGCAACCGGGCTCTGTCAACATCAATGGAAACGTCTTTGATCCGGTGCCTTCTCAAGGGTACGGCGCTCCGCCTGTAACCAGAGCCCGCCCGGCCCGTCATGTCAGGAGACACCACGTTCGTTCTTCGACGTAAGAATAGAGCGCCCGCGAGTGTTGAAAGCCCCGCGGATTGCGGGGCTTTTTATTTGCGCCGTTCGCGGCAATAGTTGACTTAAATCCTTTGGGCTGCGGCCGATGCGATTATTGTTGATCTCTCTCTGGCGCGACACGAACACCGGCACGCGGCGATCTGGCTGTTCGACGGCCTACGGATCAGCCCGTCGAGCAGCGTCGCAATCGTTCCGACGAACTGGTCGGTGCAAGGCGCCAACGCGGATTGAGCGCGACGCGCGCGCTGCCCCTCTTGGTTGCTGCAGCGCAGATGTCGCCCTTTGGCACAAAGCGAAGTTCTGCTGCTGCGCATTGACACGTCCGGTATTGGAGCGAAGCGGACATGCGTCGCCGCCTTGCGCCGCTTCGTCCCGACCCTACTCACCCAAAGGCGCATGGCAAGCGCTCGGGTGCAGCAGCCAAGAACTTTACGCCTGTTCTTTCCGCCGGGTGCGCTGCGCCACCAGGGTCCGTGCCTCGGTCCTGTTGGCCACGGTCACGACTTTGACCCCGGTAGGCGCAAGAGTCACGACCAAATAGGGGAAGTTGGCTTTCGGAGGCTCATAAATCACCGTTTCCACCTGCATTCGCTCGCTCCGTTACCTGCTCTATCACCCGGCAAGCTCTTGTTTATCACACCATGGGCTTTCGTCGAGGCATCGCTCTCGCTCCCGTCGGATTACCCTGCTGCTGCCGGTGCATCGCTGTTGCGGCTTAAGCGAAATCGCGCCGGACAGTCCCGGCGTGTCGGGAATTGGACCAGGACCGGACACGCGCCGGTTGCCGAGGCGAGCGCGCGTTCCGCATGAGCCGGCGCGGTCGCGCGCGCTTCGCATGCTGCTTAATTCTCGTCTCTCGATACCTTGATTGCGGCGACAACCTCAGTCCTGCTCACTCGAAGTCGCCGCGCTCCATCATGCACGTTCTGTAACGGAGCATTCTGCTGCCGGTCTTCGGCGTCTTCTCTTCCGCATCAGGCTTGGCGAGGGCCTTGGCGTGATTGCATTCGCGGAGGTTCCTCTCCCGCCCGGCGTTTTGCGCCTTTGCAGGTTGCACAGAATTCAGTGCAACCACGATTATGCTGAGAGTGAGCGCGTGAATCAGCGCCTTCGCGGGTCGTTTCGCGCGGGTTGCAGTTCGCGAGGCGAGCCAGATTTTCTACTCGATTGTGTTTCGGCTCGTGAGTAGCCTGGACTCGCGCCAGATGCCCGACTCGCGCCGACCCCGCGGCCTGAAAAACATCGCTCGCTTGTCGTTCTCCAACTCCAAGTTTCCACTTGGGGCAACGCATCGTGCATTCGGGAGTTCTGCGAAATTTTTGTGACGCTTGTTCCCGCTCCCTGCGTTTCGAGAATGGGTGTGCTGCACCTGTCGGGGGCAAGGAACATACTCTGTTGGCAATTGGCACATCTCGGACATGCACAGGCGCTCCCAGTTTACGTCCGGTTTGGCAGGCGAAGCTGACGTGCGGGATTCAATCCCGCAATGCGGCGGTGTGCTATCGTCTGGGCGGCAGTACACGGGGGATTCGGCGGTGCCCCCACCTAGATATTCGATCCAACGCTTACTTAATGCCAGGATTCTTCATGGCCCGACTTCCGCAGCAATATGCTCCGCTTGTCTACGGTATTATTCAGGCGGCGATCACGACGGCCGTCGCAACCGGCATCGCGACTCACCAGTTAACTGATTTCAATGTGCGTTTTGTGGAGGAATGGTTATTAGCTTGGGGAATATCTTTTTTGACAATGCTGCCGGTCGTGATCTTCGTTGCACCGTTCATTCAGCGCTGCGTCTTGGCTTTGACTGTCTCTACTGCTGGCGATGGCTTGAGCTGACCCGATTTTCAAAGGGTGCTTTCGGGGTAAAGCGGACCCATAGCGGTCGTTAGCTGGTCGAATTTGCTGTGCTGCACAATTCAGTTACCGATGTGCTAGGGTGGCTTCCTCGGCAGGAACGGCCTATGAGGCGACGCGAGTTCATCACGCTGCTCGATGGCGCGGCGACATAGTCGCTCGCGGCGCGCACGCAGCAGCCGGCGATGCCGGTGATTGGATTCCTCGATATTGGTCAACTTGAACCGAACGCCCCTTTCGTGGCGGCGTTCCATCGCCGCAAGCATGGACATTAAATACTAATGCCTATGCATCGACGATGAGATCAAACGTTCATCGTTGGCCAACTCCAGGCGGACAGACCGACATTGTTGGGAGGAGCGCCCAAGCTGTCGGGGGGATTGCCGACCGGAAAACCTTGATCGGTGGGCCCTTTCCACCAAAGGGTGTCGGAGCCCGGATCCTGCCAAGTGTGCACCAAATCGCCGCCACTTCCGAACACCTCCAGCCGACCGTCGGCGTTGGTTCCGACCACCAAGTCGCCGTGTCCAGCTCCCGCCCTTACATGCAAAGAATTGTCCCAGCCCGCCCAGCCGCCATTCGGCGCGATCTGCCACCGGTGCCACCAGGAGCCGTCCTCGCCGACCACGAACACCTCCAGTCGCCCAGCCGGTCCTATCGCAGCGTTAGAACCGAGCGCCGGCGCGCCGAATCCGGAGAGCCCCGCTGGAGGGGACCCGAGGCTTTCCCAGCGCGACCAGCCGCTGTTGGGCGCAGTCTGCCATTCGTGCCAGAGCTGGCGATCGGTTCCGACCATGAACAGCTCCAGACGGCCATCCGCATTGGATGTCACAACCGGCGAGTTGTTCCACCGGACACCATTACTAGGCGCACCATGCGGCAGCCAGTCGCTCCAGCCGTTGTTAGGCGCAGTTTGATCCTTTTTCCAGAGCAGGCCGTCGCTGCCGACCACGAAGACCTCGAGCCGCCCGTCGGCGTTTGCGCCGACTGCGGGCGAACTCGCGAGCCGAACGTTCGGCGGAGCGCCGAAATTAAACCAGTTCGGAGCCCAGCCATTGCTAGGAGCGGTCTGCGGCTGAGAATACAGCCAATGGCTGCCGCGTTCGACGACGAACACCTCGAGCCGGCCGTCCTGATTGATACCGACCGCCGGCGCGCCTTGTACGCCGTTCGGCGGACCGTCATGCACCCACCAGTTGGACCAGGCGCCATTGGGCGTGGGTTGCCAGATGTGGGAGATATGGCCATCGCTGCCGGCGATAAACAGCTCGAGCCGTCGCTCCCGGTTGCGTATTACGGCCGGTGGGCTCGTGAACAGGAGATTCCCTGGCGTGCCGTGGCTCACCCAATTCGACCAGCCGTTATTGGGCAAGGTCTGCCATATGTGCCATAAGCCCCCGTCGCCTCCGACGACAAATACCTCGAGGCGATTATCAGCGCCCGATGCAACGACTTGTCCCGGCATCGCGTCCTCCCCTGAGAAATCAGAGGTGCTGGGTCTGTAACGCTTAATCTTGCACGCCGTCCATGCCGGCTTGCGCTCTTTGATGTTGTTTTGGGGTCAACCTCGCATCAAGCCGCGCCGAGCCACACGGGGAGTTGGCAAATGCTGCGACGGCGTCGTCATCACTGTTGCAGGATAAGAAAATCTGCTGCAGTGCGAATGTCCGCTGTTGGCACTTAGCGACAGATTTTGCAGTTTGATGGCAAACAGTCGCTTTCGGACATGTTGGGTGGAAACAATGGCAATCCTTTTCGAGATAGAACATGCCACCACCTATAAGTACAAAAATCCAGTTACATTTGGCACACACCGCGCCATGTTTCTGCCAAGGCCAGCCGCGAACGGTCGCCTCCTCAGTTGGTCGGTAAAAACGAGTCTTCCTTCCAAAATTCACTGGGTCAGCGACGCCCTGTCGAATAACGTAACGGTGATCGAATTCAGCGAACCCGGCAAGGAACTAACCTTTACGCTAGAGTTTCGGGGTATTCATTTCGGTGCAAAACAGGTTGAGGAGTTTCCCCTGGAACCTCGAGCCGAAGAAGTGCCGGTGCAATATACGCCAGATGAGTGGACCGACCTTGTCGTCCATATGCGCCCTCATGCGGAGGACCCCGATGGCAGTGTTGCCGCCTGGGCCAAGAGCTTCACGGCCGACAATCGGGGGCGAACGACCGACGTTTTACGACGGATGTTGGACGTGTTCCGCGACACCTTCAACTACAATGCCAGGCAAGCGGAGTACTCAGTCTCCCGGTGAAACCCTGCGCTCGAAGTCAGGTACCTGCCGGGACTATGCGTGGTTGATGATTGAGGGATTGCGTCGGCTTGGCTTCGCGTCCCGTTTCGTCAGTGGCTATCTTTACGATTCGGCGTTGGACGGCGGCGAGACAGGCATGCTCGGTTCTGGCGCAACCCATGCGTGGCTAGAGGTGTTTCTGCCCGGTGCCGGCTGGACGCATTACGACCCGACCAATCGCATCAATGCTGGCTACGATTTGATCCCGGTGGCGATTGCCCGTCATCCAGGCCAGGCCGTCCCGCTCGCAGGCTCGTGGTTTGGTAGCGCACAGGACTATTTGGGCATGTCAATCAATGTTGCAGTCCGTAAGCTTGGCGATGTCTCCGACCCGTCCGGGAAATAGGAGACGCAAGCGCTTTTGCTGCGCTACGCGCCACTGACACTCAAACTTGCTATTCTTAGTTCGTGATTTAAGAATTTCGTCGCCAAGGGATACGAATGATCGATTTGAACAACTATCCGCTGCTGTCGATTTTCTTGGTTAGCGTAATCGTCATCCTGGCAGCGAGCGAGATCGGGCGTCGCCTCGGCGTGAGCGCTGGCGCCAAGGGAAGGGAGAACGTTTCGACGCTGGAGGCTGGGATCCTTGGGCTGCTGGCACTCATGATCGGATTTACTTTCGCCATGGCCCTGTGAAGCGGACATTCCTCGGACGTCGCGAGCGGGTCGATCTGCGCAGCACACATGCTGCGATCCGCTAGTGGACCACGCGATCTGTGCGACCATTCCGAAGTGGTAGCGTCAATATTTTGGCCTCGCCGATCCTGGACGTGCGCCTTGCCGACCTTGACCCAAAACACCTATCGCGTCCGCCCAGGCTTTCTGCCACTGCTCCGCGAATTGCATCCAAAATTGCATAGGGTTCATCGCCGCCATTGGGAAAGCGTCTGCGTTTGGCCACGCGCCAGCAGCACTAAAGCCTGGCAGCGACTTTAGCTTCGACAGCATCGCCGATGGGGAGCCGGTCATCGGGTTCGGTGATTTGATCTGCTCCTCCCAAGCATCCATCATTTGATCCATCGTTTGGATTTGCATTTTGGTGACGCTTTGCATTTGTGCGCGCGTGGCGTCGACGATCTGCTCCGGCCATCCCAGGGCCCGGGCAGCGGCCGCCATCTTCTCGATGACTTGCTCAATGTTTTTCTCGTTGCTCTGGGCAGTCTCGGTGCGCCAGGTCGACATCGCGTCAAAGGCAGCGCTAACCGCCTTGCGCGCTTCATCG
>Ga0306922_10007422_pt1 | contig 10583 bp, 10 predicted proteins | sample sta12Cox44000082_FD_203758 | JGI IMG/M metagenome (GOLD analysis project Ga0306922, IMG submission 203758) | Lab enrichment of tropical soil microbial communities from Luquillo Experimental Forest, Puerto Rico - statoxic.12C.oxic.44.000.082 (v2)... | ecosystem: Environmental > Terrestrial >...
AGCTGGTTCATCACCTCCGACGTGGGCGCGGTCGACGCCAGCGGTCTGCTGTCGGTGCATGGCCGGGCCGACGAGATGATCAACACCGGCGGCGAGAAGGTGGCTCCGGGCCCGGTGGCGGCGGCGCTGGAGGAGTGCCCGGAGGTCGCCGAGGCGGTGGTGATCGGGGTGCCCGATCCGCGCTGGGGGGAGCGGGTAACCGCGATCGTGGTGCCCGCGGACCCGCGGCGCCCGCCAGCGCTGGCGGTGCTGCGGGACGCGGTGGCCGGGCGGCTGCCCCGCCATGCCGCCCCGCAGGCACTGGTGCTGGTGCCGGAGATCCCGGTGCTTGGGCCGGGCAAGCCGGATATGGCGGCCCTGGTGCGGCTGGCCTCAGGAGTTGACCTGGGCATAGACGAGCCGCGCGGGAACAATCACGGGCGCTGAGCGTTAACAGTAGTACCGCGCGCTTCACAGTACCAAGCGATGCACGACCTGATGCAGAAGGACGACATGCAGACTGCGCAGACCGCCGAGCCGATGGCCGAGGAGGTCACCGAGCTCGACAGCCTGGATGGCACCGAGGCGGAGGCCGCCGCGCTCAGCGAGGCGGCCAGCACGGCTGCCCTGGTCGAGGTCGACCTGGACGACCAGACCTCGACGATGGGCGACTCGGTCCACACCTACCTGAAGTCGATCGGCCGGACCAGCCTGCTCACGGCCGAGCAGGAGGTCAACCTGGCCAAGCGGATAGAGGCCGGCCTGTTCGCCGAGTACAAGCTGGAGACCGAGCCCGACCTGGACCAGGAGTACCGGCGGGAGCTGGAACTGGTAGCCGAGGACGGCCGGGCGGCGAAGGCCCACATGCTGGAGGCCAACCTGCGGCTGGTGGTATCGGTGGCCAAGAAGTACAGCGACCGGGGGCTCTCGCTGCTGGACGTGGTCCAGGAGGGCAACCTGGGCCTGATCCGGGCGGTCGAGAAGTTCGACTACACCAAGGGCTACAAGTTCTCCACCTATGCGATGTGGTGGATCCGGCAGGCCATCCAGCGCGGTTTCGCCGACTCGGCCCGCACCATCCGGCTGCCGGTGCACGTGCTGGAAATGCTCAGCAAGCTCAGCCGGGTCGAGCGGGACATGCACCAGCGGCTGGGCCGCGAGCCCACCCCGGAAGAGCTGGCGGTTGAGCTGGACCGGACGCCGGACCAGATCGAGGAACTGCTGCGCACCAGCCGGCAGCCGATCAGCCTGGACTCCACCATCGGCGAGGACGGCGAGACCAGCATCGGCGACCTGATCGAGGACGTGGACGCGCCCGAAGCGGCTGAGCTGGTGGACCGTCAGCTGATGGCCGACCAGCTGCGGCATGCCCTGGACGGGCTCACCCCGCGGGAAGCGACCATCATGGCCATGCGGTTCGGCCTGTACGACGGCAACCCACACACGCTGGACGAGATCGGCCGCGCGCTGGGACTCACCCGGGAGCGGATCCGGCAGCTGGAGAAGCAGTCGCTGTCCAAGCTGCGGCACCCGAGCAGGGCCCAGCCGCTGCTGGACTACGCCAGCTGAGCCAGCCCCTACGGCGGGGCGTCTTCGCCCTCGGCAGGCTCCACCGGGCCGGATGGGTTCCCGGTGATCCGCTCGGCCAGCGCCGCTACCTGAAGGCGGAGCGCGAGCACCTCGCTGGCCAGCGCCTGCAGGGCGGCATCACCGGTGGTAACGGCGGGCTCGGCGGGCTTGCTGCCGGCCGGCCCGGCGTTGTCAGCCGGGCCCGGGCGGAAGAAGCTGGCCAGGGAGCCGGCCAGCACGCCGAGCACACTGATCCCGGTAACCATGATGACCACCGCGGCCCAGCGCCCGGTCGGGGTCTTGGGGACGATGTCCCCGTAGCCGACGGTGGTGAGGGTGACGATGCCCCACCACAGTGCGTCGCCGATGGTGGCGAACCCGGGGTTGGTGAGGTGCTCGGCCTGGTAGGCGACCAGCGAGGCGATGACCAGCACCCCGGCCGCCACCGCGACTACCCACCCCAGCCGGTCGAGCAGCCGGCGCGACTCCCGGCTCGCCCTCAGCAGCCGGGCCAGCCGGGCCAGCCGGAGCAGCACCACGAACGCGCCCGCCTGCGCGCCAGGCAGCAGGAACCACGGGGCGGTGACGACCACCACGAACAGGTCGAACCGGCCGAGGCCGGTGCGGCCGTACCGCACCAGGCGGCGGGCGTGCACCGTATAGTCCAGCACGAACACCAGCCAGGTGGCCACGCCGACCACCTTGCCGACCCAGTTGCCTGACTCCGGCACGATGATCAGCGGCAGCAGCGCCGACACGATGATCGGCAGCCGCATCCGCGGCTCGAACCGCGCCAGGAACGCGGCGTCGCCGTCCGAGCGCGGCTGGCCCGGCCGGCGTTCGGTGCTGGCGGTGGCGTGCACGGTCCCGATCGTGCCAGATCGGGCCCGGTCCGGCCGCGGATCTGCCGGGGTCTGCTGGTGGCCGGTTCAGCCCCAGACTGCGGCCAGGTCTGCCCGGGCAGCCCCGGCCTGGGCGTAACCGGCCCGGGCCGACGGGGCCCGGCAGGCCGGATCCAGCAGGTTGCGCCCGAACGCGGCGGCCGCTGCCGTGTCTGGTCCCACCAGCGCCACCGCCTGGCAGCTCCGGCCCAGCTCGGTCACCTGGTCGGTCACGCCGGCGATCGACCGCAGCCCGCGGGTGATCGGTGCCACCACCACCACCCGGTCGTAGCCGGCGGCCAGATCCGCGTTGGCGGGCGACCGCATCCCGCCGTCGATCCAGCGCCGCCCGTTGATGATGACGGGAGGCCACACGCCCGGCACCGCGCAGCTTGCCCCCACCGCGTCCACCAGATCCACGCCGCTGCCGGCATCGAAGGTGGTGAACTCGCCGGTGTCGGCGTCCACCGCGGTGATGAGCAGCTTCCCGGCGGGCCAGTCATGGGTGCCGAGCCGGTGCTCGATCACCGCCCGCCGCTCGGCCGGCGGGCTGGTGCGGGCACGGACGGCCATCCGGCCGAGCCGGCGGCGGGCCCGGTCTGGCCGGCGGGCGGGCCCCGCCGCCCAGACGAACCGGGCTATGGTCCAGCGCGTCATCCGCGCCACCGGTTCCCCGTTCAGCGGGGCCAGCTGGGCCTGGTACAGCTCGGGCAGGCTGACACCGGAGTTGATGACGGCGGCCACGCCCGCCCCGGCCGAGGTGCCGACCACCAGGTCCGCATCGGTCAGGTCCAGGCCGCGATCGGCCAGCCCGGCCAGCAGGCCGATCTCCCAGGAGACCCCCGCCTCCCCGCCCGCGCCGAGCACCAGCGCCCTGGTCGTCATTCCCACTGTCTATCACGCGGCCGGCCCGCCGCCACTCCGGCGGCACCGGTGCCCACCGCCCGCGCCCGCACGGTACCCTGCCCGGCGTGACTGTCAGCATCGAGGTGGTCCGGGAGCCGACCGACGAGGTGGGTCAGGCGCTGCGCCACCTCCTCCCCCAGCTGTCCAGCACTGCCGTCCCGCCCGACCATGCGGCGGTGGCCGCGATCATCGAGTCGCCGGCCACTACCCTGCTGGCCGCCCGGCTGGACGGCCGCATCGCCGGCCTGCTGACGCTGGCGGTGTTCCCGATCCCGACCGGGATGCGGGCCTGGATCGAGGACGTGGTAGTGGACGAGACGGCGCGCGGCCAGGGCATCGGGCGGGCGCTGACTACCGAGGCGCTCGCGCTGGCCAGGGCGGCCGGCGCGAAGACGGTCGAGCTCACCTCCCGCCCGTCCCGGGAAGCGGCGGGCCGGCTCTATGAACGGGTCGGCTTCACCCCCCGCCGCACCCGCATCTACCGCTATACCTTCGATCCCGGCTGACGCCAGCACGTGCCTGCCCGGCGCCAGGCCTCAGGCCGCCAGCTCGGCCACCGCGGCCAGCAGGCGGTCGACGTCAGCGCGGTTGTTGTAGTGGACCAGCCCGGCCCGCACCGCGCTGCCATGGTCGCGGATGCCGAGCACGCCGGTGAGTTCCCAGGCGTAGTTGTGCCCGTGCCACACGTTGATCTTCCGCCGGGCCAGGTGCGCGGCCACCTCGGCCGGGCTCTGGCCCGCCACCGTGAAGTACACGGTCGCGGTCCGGCGCTGCGGCTGGCCGAACATGGTGACCTTCGGCATGGCCGCCAGGCCGTCCAGCAGCACGCCGAGCAGGCCCTGCTCGTGCCCGGCGGCGGCGGCCATGGAGGCCAGCACCCGTTCCCGCCGGGTCCCGGCCGCCGCCGGGTCCAGCCCGGCCAGGTGCTCCACCGCAGCGGTGACTCCGGCCAGGTCGGCGAAGGGGGGCGTGCCGCGCTCGAACCGGTCCGGGACCGTGCCCGGCGCCGGTTCCAGCTTGTCCGGGTGCAGCTTGCCCAGCAGGCTGGGGTCGGCCACCACCGCGCCCACGTGCGGCCCGGACCACTTGTAGGCGCTGGTGGCGTAGAAGTCAGCGCCCAGCGCCACGACGTCGGTGGGGCCGTGCGGAGTCGCATGCACCCCGTCGACGTAACTGAGCGCCCCGGCCGCGCGGGCGCGGGCGGTGATGGCGGCCACGTCGGGCCGCGTGCCGAGCACGTTGCTGGCCGCGGTCACCGCGACCAGCACGGTCCGGTCCGACAGCAGCGAGTCGTACTGGGCCACCGGCAGCTCGCCCGCGGGCAGCTCCACCTCCGCCCACCTGACCGTCGCGCCGGCCCGCGCGGCCGCCTGCACCCACGGCCGGACGTTGGCGTCGTGGTCAAGCCGGGAGACGATCACCTCGTCGCCAGCCCGCCAGTCGCGGGCGAGTGAGCCGGCCAGCCGGTAGGTCAGGGTGGTCATGTTAGGGCCGAGGATGACCCCGTCCGGCACCCCGCCGACCAGGTCGGCCACGGCCTGCCGGCAGGCGGCGGTGGCCGCCGACGCCCGGGCACTGGCAGGGAAGGCGCCGCCCGCGTTGCCCAGGCCGGCCCGGTACGCCGCCCCGATGGCGGCGATCACCGGCTCGGGCAGCTGCGTCCCGGCGGCGCCATCCAGGTAGGCGTACCCGTCGGCCAGCGCCGGGTACGCGGCCCGGATGGTGTCCACGTCAAAGCTCATCCCGGGTTTCCTCCCCGCGCTGGGGCAGGCCAGCAGCTATCCTGCCGATCTCCGGCCTGCTGGGCAGGCCCTGGTCAGGCGAGCCGGCCGGAAGCGCGCAGCAGGGCCGGCCAGGCACCCGCCAGCACGACGCTACCTGGCCGCCACGCCCGGGCGGCACCCGCGGCGGCCACCTCGAGCGGGGCGGCCAGTGGCAGCTGCGGCATCCCCGCCTGCCAGCCGGCCGCCAGCAGTTCCGGGTTGGCAGGGGAATAGTCCTTGCCGAGCGCGCGGGCCAGATCCCAGGCGTGCAGGTGCCACTCCGCGCAGGCCACGCCCGCCATCCCGGCCACGGTCACGTCGGTGCCCCGGTAGTAATGATGCGGCAGATCCCAGACGGCGGGCAGCCGCTGGGCGTACGCCCGCGCCGAGGCGGCGAACGCGGCGATGTGCTCGGGCCCGTGGCCCTCGGCTAGCGCGGCCAGTTCCGCCGCGTTCTGCCGGGCGATCTTGCGGGCCAGGCTGGCGGGCTCGGCGCCGGTTGCCATCAGCCAGGACAGGCGGCTGGCCGGTGCGTCGTCGAGGTACTCGTTGTAGTCGTCGGCCACGCAGCGCAGGTGCCCGGCCAGGTCGGCGGCCCGCCATTCCGGGCAGGGCGTGGGGGCACCCCAGCTGTCATCGGTGAACTGCGCGGCCAGCTCACAGATGACCGTCACGCCAGCGTGATAGGCCGCCAGCGCGGGACCCAGTGCCCACTCCGTCACGGACTGCCCCCATCATCCCTGCGGTCCGCGGTGCTTCCTCCCGTCCGCGGCCGGGCCGGGGAGAGCCCGGGCTAGCCAGCGTGCCAGAGTCCCCGGCCGGCCGCCAGCCCGGGATGGCCCCGGATTTTCCCCCAGAAGGTCGGCAACTTCGCGGGTGATCACGAACCGGGCGGCCTCCCGGCTGGCACGCCGGGCGAAAACTACGTGACAGCCACCCATCTGCCGGTTAGCGTCCAGGTAATGCCCCCCCAGTCCGGCGACGCCGCCGCGCATGCCGCCACGGCGGACTTGCCGCTGGCGGCTCTCTGGCGTACCCGCAGCTATCTCCGGCCTTACCTGGGCCAGCTCAGTTTCATGCTGGTCGCGGCCTGTGCCGCGGTCAGCACGGAGATTCTGATCCCGGTGCTGACCAAGTTCATCATCGACGGCGCGATCAGCCACGGCAACCGGCGCCTGCTGCTGCTGCTCGGCCTGGCCGCGACCGCGCTGGGGATTCTCACCGCGGTGCTCAGCTTCGCCCGGCGCTGGGTCTCGGCCAGCGCGGTCACCGGCATGGAGCAGGCCATGCGCAACGACCTCTACGCGCACCTGCAGCGGCTGGATGCCGCGTTCCACGACGAGTGGCAATCCGGCCAGCTGCTGTCCCGGGCGACCACCGACCTGTCCGCCATCCGCCGGTTCCTGGGCTTCGGCGTCATTTTTATGATCACCAACCTGTTCACGTTCGCCGTGGTGGTGGCGCTGCTCATCCACCTGAACTGGTGGCTGGGCCTGCTCACCACCGGCGTCTTCCTGCCGGTGACCGCGGCCAGTATCTGGTTCGAGCGCCGCTACCGGGTGCTGTCCCGGCAGTCGCAGGACCAGCAGGGGGATCTGGCGACCTACGTAGAGGAGGCGGCCACCGGCATCCGGGTGCTGAAGGCGCTCGGCCGCCGCCGGGAGGCCGCCGCCCGGCACACCGCCCAGGCTCGGCTGGTCTACCAGACACAGATCGGCAAGGCCCGCCTGCGCGGGCTGTTCTGGGCCGGGCTGGACCTGATCCCGAATATCGTCATCGGCCTGCTGCTGCTGTTCGGCGCGATCGCCACCAGCCATCATCAGCTGAGCCTGGGCGGCCTGGTGGCGTTCATCACGCTGGCACTGCTGCTGGTCTGGCCGATCGAGGCGACCGGGTACATCCTGGCCAGCGGCCAGGAAGCGGCCACCGCTGCCCAGCGGATCTACGAGATCATGGACACCAGGCCCGCCATCACCGGGCCGGCGGCGCCGTCCCTGCCCATGGCCCGCCCGGCCGGCCAGCCGCGGGAGCCGGCCCGGCTGGTGATCGACCGGGTGGAGTTCAGCTACCCGGGTGGCGGCCCGCAGGTGCTGCGCGGGATCAGCCTGGATCTGGAACCCGGCCAGACGCTGGCGCTCACCGGCCTGACCGGGTCCGGCAAGACAACCCTGCTGCAACTGGTGCCGCGGCTGGCCGACCCGGTGGCTGGCCGGATCATGCTCGACGGCACCGACATCCGGGCGCTGCCGCTGCCCGTGCTGCGCGCCCTGGTCGGCTGCGCGTTCGAGGAGGCGACGCTGTTCTCGGCCAGTGTGCGCGAGAACGTGAGTTTCGGCGCGCCCGACGCCACCGAGAGCGAGGTCGAGGCGGCGCTGGCGGCTGCCCAGGCTGACTTCGTGTATGACCTGCCGTGGGGACTGGACACCAGGATCGGTGAGCAGGGCATGACCCTGTCCGGTGGCCAGCGCCAGCGGCTGGCGCTGGCCCGGGCCATCCTGGCCCGCCCGGCGGTGCTGGTGCTGGACGACCCGCTGTCTGCCCTGGATGTGCATACCGAGGCGAAGGTCAGCCAGGCTCTCCGGCAGATTCTGGCCGGGACGACCGCACTGGTGGTGGCGCACCGGCCATCCACCGTTGCCCTGGCCGACCGGGTGGCCCTGCTGGCCGACGGGGTGATCGCGGCAGCCGGCACCCACGCCGAATTGCTGGCCAGTGAGCCCCGCTACTACGAGCTGATGAGCGGCGAGCCGGCCGCATCCGGGCGCGACGGGGAGAAGGTGGCCAGGTGACGGCGCCGGCCTGGCGCGGGATCGCCGCCGAGGATGTCGACGAGGTGACCGGCGGGCTGAGCACGCTGCTGCGGCGGCGGGCCCGGCGGCTGCTCACCGCGCTGCTCCGGCCGCACCGCGCCGCGATGATCGCCATCGGGGTGCTGGTGGTGATCGCGAACCTGGCCGCGCTGGCCGGCCCATGGCTGGTCGGCCTGGGGATCGACAACGGCCTCCCGCCGCTGACCCAGCACGGTGACCTGACCCCGCTGCTGCTCATCGTGGCCGCGTTCTTCGCCGCCATCTCGGTGCAGGCGGTCACCACCCGGGCGTACATCGTGCTTATCGGCCGGCTCGGCGAGGACGTGGTGCTGGAACTGCGCCAGCGGCTGTTCGCCCACTTCCAGGTGCTGCCGGTCGCCTTTCACGAGCGGTACACCTCGGGCCGGGTGATTTCCCGGCAGGTCTCCGACATCGACTCCATCTCGGACCTGTTCGAGGACGGCCTGGACTTGCTGGTGTCGGCGGTGTTCTCGCTGCTGCTGGTGGGCATCGGGATGCTGCTGCTGGACTGGCCGCTGGCGCTGGTGGTGCTGACCGGATTCATCCCGCTGGTCTGGCTGACCGCCTGGTTCCGGCGGGAATCGGCGACCGCCTACCGGCACAGCCGGGAAGCCATCGCGCAGGTGATCGTCGCCTTTGTGGAGACCTTCGGGGGAATCCGCGCGGTCCAGGCGTTCCGCCGCGAGCAACGCAACGAGGAGATCTTCGCGGAGCTCAATGCGCGCTACGCCGACGCGTCGCTGCGCTCGTCGCGGCTGCTCGCGATCTACTCCCCGGCGATCACGCTGGTGGGCAACATCGCCATCGGGGCGGTGCTGCTCTACGGCGGCCTGCGGGTGATAGAAGGGGACATCAAGGTCGGGGTGCTGACCACGTTCCTGCTCTACCTGGCACGGTTCTTCGAGCCGCTGCAGGACCTCTCGCAGTTCTACAACACGTTCCAGTCGTCGGCGGCCGCGCTGGAGAAGATCTCCGGGGTCCTCGAGGAACCACCCGCGGTGGCCGAGCCCAGCGCTGGCGCCCCGCTGCCCGCGGACCGGGGCGGCGGCCGGGCGGTGCGGTTCGACGACGTGCGGTTCGGCTACCGCAGCGAGGTGGTGCTGCCCCGGCTCGACCTGGACATCCCGGCCGGCCAGACGGTGGCGCTGGTCGGCCAGACCGGTGCGGGCAAGACGACCATCGCCCGGCTGCTCGCCCGCTTCTATGACCCGGTGGACGGCCGGGTCCTGCTCGACGGCGTCAGCCTGCGCGATCTGACCGACGCCCAGCTGCGGCGCGAGATCGTGATGATCACCCAGGAGGGCTTCCTTTTCAGCGGGTCGGTCGCGGACAACATCAGGCTCGGGCGGCCCGGGGCCAGCCGGGCGGAGATCGAGGCCGCGGCCACCGCCATCGGCGCTGATGGCTTCATCACCGCGATGCCGGGCGGCTACGACGCCGAGGTCGGCAAGCGCGGCAGCCGCCTGTCGGCCGGCCAGCGGCAGCTCATCTCGTTCGCGCGCGCCTTCCTGGCCGCCCCCGCCGTGCTGGTGCTGGACGAGGCCACCTCGCTGCTCGACATCCCGGGCGAACGCGCCGTCCAGGCCGCCCTGCGCACTATCCTGGCCGGGCGTACCGCGCTGATCATCGCGCACCGGCTGTCCACGGTCGCGATCGCCGACCGGGTGCTGGTGATCGACGCAGGCCGCATCGCCGAGGACGGCTCGCCCGAGCAGTTGCTGGCAGGACAGGGCAGGTTCGCCGCCCTGCACGCCAGCTGGCTGGAGACACTGGCCTGAGGGGACGCGGTTTGCGGCCGGTGAACCGGGTGAGATCGTGTGGGTGGAGAAGGTGATGGCCACAGAAGACCTCCCCCGCGACCGTGGGCGTTCCCGCCGTCCCCGCTCGTCGTTCTGGCCGGGCCACGGCACGAACCGGGCCCGTACCGCCGTGATCGGCATCATCCTGGCCGGCTACGCCTGGGCGGCAGGCGCCGCCGCCCCGTTTTCGGCCACCGCGCTGATCTGCGTGCTCATCCCCGGGGTGGTGCTGGCCGGCCTCGCCTCCTGGCGGCCACCCGAGCGCATCCCGCCACCGGACAGGCTGGACATCACCGGGATGTCGTTCTGGGTGATCTGCGTGGCGGCGCTGTTCGAGTGGGAGGCCGCCGCGTACCGCGACAATTCGCCGCCCTGGCACCCGTCGCTGACGGACCTGGTCAACCCCCTGATCGGGCCGCACATCCTCAAGAGTGCGGCCATCCTGATCTGGATCCTGGCCGGCTGGGCGCTGGTCCGGCGGTGATGACCATGTCCCCCCGCGCGATCACCATCATCGGCTTCGCGGTCGTGATCGCCGGCCTGTTCCTGCTGGAATTCCTGGCCCGCAGGCCGGGCAACCGGATCCCGACCCTGGGCCAGTGGCTGGGGTAGCTGATGCGGCCCCGGATCGGCCGGGTGCTGATCCTGCTCGGCTGGTGGTGGCTCGGCTGGCATTACTTCGCCCGCTAGCAGCTAGGCTGGGCGCGTGATCAGCAAGCGCATGCCGGTGAGCCCGGAGGCGATGGCCAAGCATGCCGCCGACACCGCCCTGGCTGGGCAGTTCGATGACCTGCTGCAGCGGGCACGCGACGCCGAGTCCGCGCTGCGCCAGGCGCAGGCGGCCCGGGCGCCCGG
>Ga0306922_10007424_pt1 | contig 10582 bp, 11 predicted proteins | sample sta12Cox44000082_FD_203758 | JGI IMG/M metagenome (GOLD analysis project Ga0306922, IMG submission 203758) | Lab enrichment of tropical soil microbial communities from Luquillo Experimental Forest, Puerto Rico - statoxic.12C.oxic.44.000.082 (v2)... | ecosystem: Environmental > Terrestrial >...
CGCGAACAATACCGCCATCGCGAGCAGTGCCGCCGCCGAGAACCATCCGACACTTCCCTGACCTCTCGGGATCACGATGAAGGCCGCGAGCACGGGCCCGAGCGAGGAACCGACATTGCCGCCGACTTGGAACAGCGATTGCGCCAAGCCGTGGCGCCCGCCCGAAGCCATGCGCGCCACCCGAGAGGCCTCCGGATGGAAGACCGCGGAACCGACGCCGACCAATGCCGCCGCAAAGACGAGCATCGGGTAGCTGCCGGCGCTCGCCAACAGCAGCAGGCCAATGAACGTGACACCCATGCCGACGGCGAGTGAGTAGGGTTGCGGCCGACGGTCCGCTAACATCCCGACCGCCGGCTGCAGCACGGACGAGATCAGCTGCGAGGTCAGGGTGATCATCCCGATTTGGGCGAAGTTGAGCCCGTAGGTACCCTTCAGCATCGGATAGAGTGCCGGCAGCAGCGACTGCATCGTGTCGTTGAGGAAGTGCGAAAAGCTCAGCGCCAAAATAATCGAGAAGGCGGTGCCCTCCGCGATCCGGCGCCGTTCGCCGCGTTCCGCGGACAGGCTCATACTCATAACTTCGCTCCGAGGCGACCGGCGACGGCCGCGATGCGAGAATAACCCGAACGCAGCGCACGCCGCCGCGATGTTGCGTGCGTCTTTGCGATGGCTGCCATTCGAATGGGCACAGGCTTGTATTGGGTATGCTCCTGACGCCCGACGTTGTCTTCAATCAATCGTTGTACAGCGAATCGACTGTCGTTGCATCTGTAGCAAATCTACACCAACAGCGCAGCTCCCCTTCAGGTTGAAATGTCCGTTCGGCCGAGGGCTGAGAAGACTATGACATGAATTAGGCGATTTTCGGGTCGTGATCATTGCCGTCAGGCGCTTGGGCGCGGTGCTTGCAGCGCAGGCGCGAGGCACATAGCCTTAGCCGCAGCATTTGTAGAAAGGTCACACGGGGCATGGTCAAGTTGAAAGGCATATCGGCCACGTCAACCTGAGGGTCGCTGACCAGTGGTCTCCAAGCGGTTCTACCGTGACCTGCTCGGCTTTGTGATCGCCGAGGAAGACCCGGAGCACGGTAGCGTGTTCATGACATTAGGCAACAACTTTCACACGGTCGACATCGGTCAGCATCCGGCGCCCGAAACCGCGCGGCGCCCGGAGCGCGGGCAGATCGGGCGCGGCCACATCTCATTTCAGGTTGGCAGCTACGCGGCCTTGCGCGACGCCTACGCTCACCTTGTCGGCAGCGGCGTCGAGATCCTGCGCGCCACAGTGCAGCTTCTATTTCGCCGATCCCGACGGCAACACGCTCGAGATCTATTACGAGTTGCCGCACGCGCTGGAGCTGTTCCCCGACGGGCGAGCCGACCTGGACGAGGCTCTGCAGGTCAGCCGACCCGTTGCCCAACTGGCTGCTCGAAGACTAGCCGCCGCCGGAGATGCAGGCGAGGATCGAGAACCTGCGGCGCGCCTCGGTCTGAGCATTTAATGGGAGCGTGATGCGCGCTGCTGGTCGACGCTCCACGCCCCGCCGCCGGCGACAAAGAGATAAAGAAACACGAAGCAGAACAGAATTGCTAACTGGCCGCCGTTGAGCGTCGGAAAGAAACCTCTCGGCGAATGTGCCATGAAGTAGGCCACCGCCATGTCCCCGGCGAGGATGAAGGCGACCGGTCGAGTGAATAGACCGATCACGATGAGAACTCCGCCGGCCAGCTCAAGCAAGCTTTGGACAACGAGCAGCGGCGTCAGGGCTGGGCCTGGGCCAGGGAACGCGAACAACTTCTGCGTCCCGTGCTCCAGGAACAGAAGCCCCGTCATGATCCGCAGCACCGACAGCATGCGCGGCGACCAAGTGGCGATATCCATGTCAATCTCCCCCTATTCGTCTCAGAGCGGGACTTTGTCCGCCCGACAGACCTTCGGTGCTCGCCCTCGCGCATCGTGCGGGCCGGCAGCGCCTAGGATGCATATCGATCGGCGTTGCGCAATGGATACGCGCAACGGATGCGAGCATCAATGGCCTGATTTATCCGGCGCGCGAAAATGTGATCGCTGGGCAGCCGCATCACACTCGACACTGTAGCGACCAAAATTCGAGGGAGTGCCTAAAGCATGTCCGCGCCACTGAACCGTCTCGCCGCAATCGGTCTCACCTGCGCGCTGGCCTCACCGGCGAGCGCCCAATTGCTCAACGAAAAGAGCTTGTCGGCTGCTATGGCTTTGACGATCGCACAAACTGCGCTAGAGACTTGCACCAAGCAGGGTTATCACGTCTCGGTGCATGTGCTCGGGCGCAACGGCGAGGTTCTCGTCGCGGTGCATGGCGACGGCGCCCCACCGCATACGATGGAGAACAGCCAGCGCAAGGCCTACACCTCGCGTACCTTGCGCATCCCCTCGGGCGAGTTCGCCCAGCGCGTCAAGGACAATCCGACCACGGGCGCAGTGCATCTTACCGGCATCATCGCGGCGCAGGGCGCACTGCCGATCAAAGTGGGCGACGAAGTCATCGGTGCGGTCGGCGTGTCGGGCGCCCCGGGCGGCGAAAAGGACGAGGCTTGCTCCAAGGCTGGCATCGACAAAGTTGCCGATCAGCTCAAGTGACCGGCAAACCGACGACTACTCCATCAGCCGCGCGCTGAGCTCCTCCGGCATGCCGAGCATCGGGTAGTGACCGGTGTCGAGCTCGTGCCACTTTGCCTTCAGCTGTCGGCGGTCCGGCGCTGATGCGTCTCGCCCGGGTTCACGGCACGGCGACACCAAATCACCGTTGCTGCCCATGGCTCCGTCCAAAAGCTCTGCAGCCGCGCCGGGTGCTCGTAAATGCCAATCGGGTGTAAGGTGTAGCGCGCGAGAGCCCAGGCGCGTGTCGCCGCATCGAGATCGGCGAACAGACGGGTTTCGGCGTCCTCGCGTGACGGCCCCGCGGTGAGCCCGCTCGGCGTCGCTGTCGAGCGCTGGACGATGTCGCGGATCCGCTCTCCATCGAGAAGCGCCAGCGCATCGACGAAGACCACTCGCGCTATCCGATCGCGCGCCGTTTCGGCAGCACGGCACAGCACCATGCCGCCCGAGCTCGTGCCCACCATGACGACGTCTCTCAGGTCCTCATAAAACAGCATCTCGGCGATTTCGGTGGCGTGCGTCTCGGTGGTGATGCCAGCGCGGACCTGGTGCTTGCGCTCGGCGCAGCCGTCCAACGTCGGGGCATAGACCGCATGCCCGGCACCGCGCAGCCGGCTCGCCACGCGCTGCCAGATCCAGCCGCCCTGATAAGAGCCATGAATCAGAACGAAAGTCGTCATCGCGTCAGTTCCCCCCGGTTACGTCGATCGTGACGCCGCTCACGAAGTCGGCGTCGCTCGATGCTAGAAAGCAGATGACCTTGGCCTGGTCGGCCGCCTCGGCCACCCGGCGCAACGGCGTGCGCGCGATCTCCGCCGCCTGCGCTTCCGCCGTCCGCCTCTCCCAATGCGGGCGAATCCGTTCGGTCAGGGTCAGGCTTGGTGCTATTGCATTGATCGTGACGCCGAAGGGTCCGAGCTCGAACGCCAGCTTGCGCGTGAACGCAATGATCCCGCCCTTCGCGGCGGCATAGGCGCTGCTGCTTGTCGGGCTCAAGCCGCGGCCGGCGATCGAGGCGAGGTTGACGATCTTGCCATGCCGTCGGCGCTTCATTATCGGCACCACCGCATGGGTGAAAAGAAAGGTGCCGTCGAGATTGAAGGCGATCAGGCGCTGCCATTCGGCAAAGGTCAGCTCGTCGACCCCGGCACCGGAGTTCGCGATGATCGTGCTCCCGCCAACAGCGTTAACTAGGATATCGATCCCGCCGAATTCCTTGTCGACCGAGGCCGCTGTCGCTTCGACCTGACCGGCGTCGAGCGCGTCGCAGAGCCGCCCGTGCGCCGTGCCGCCCGCCCTGCGCAATGCCGCCATCGCTTCTTCGAGGCGGCCCGGGTGATTGTCGACGCCGACGACGACAGCACCCTCGCGCGCCATGATCTCGGCGGTGGCACGGCCGATCCCGTTGGCGAAGGTGGTGATTACTGCAACCTTGCCGGTGAACCGCATCCTTCCCCCTTTCCTGTCCGGACGAGCAAATGCATTGTTACCCGTTCGACGGACGCATGCGTCCGCCTGGCGGGTGGCGCATCAATGATGCGCCCAGACGAGCACGGGAGAGTTTGTGATGCAACTTGGAATGCATCTTCCGCATGCGGGATCGCAGGCGACGCCTGCATTGATCAAGCGCCATGCGCAGCGCGCCGAGGCGCTGGGGCTCAGCGACGTGTGGGTCAGCGAGCACATTATCGTGCCGCGCGCGCAGTTTCCGCGCTCGCCGTTGTTCTACGATCCCATCTTGACCTTGACCTGGGTTGCCTCGGTGACCGAGCGGGTGAGGCTCGGCACCAGCGTCATCGTCCTGCCGATGCGCCATCCGCTGCCGCTCGCCAAGGAATTGTCGACCCTGCACAATCTATCTGGCGGCCGGCTGATCCTCGGCGTCGGCGTCGGCTGGCTCGAGCCGGAATTTGCGGCACTTGGCGTTCCATTCAACGAACGCGGCCGGCGCATGGACGAAGGCATCGCGATGATGCGTGCGGTGTGGTCGCAGGATCCGGTCAATTTCGCCGCGAAATACATTCCGGCGGTGGTCAAGGACATGACCATGCTGCCACAGCCGGTGAGCCACATCCCGATGTGGCACGGGAGCCGCTCGGAAGCGGCGCACCGCCGCACGGTCCGCATCGGCGACGGCTGGCACGGCAGCCAGGTGACGCCGGAGCAGGCGAGCGAGGTGGTCAAGCGCCTGCGCCGCGACCGGCCCGAGCCGGGCTTCACGATCTCGGTACGCTCGCACTGGGACGGCAAAGATGTCGGTGTGATGCGCGACCGCGTCGCTGCCTACAAAGCCGCCGGCGTACAGCACGTTATGGTGCATCCGCAAGACCGCGAGGTCGACGATTGGGACACTGTCATCGAAGGCGTCGGCCGCATCGCTGCGGGCTAGGCCGGCAAGCCTCCCTTCAACCGGTTGGCAGCCTCATCCGGTGGCCGAGGGTCCGCGGTAGGATCCCGCGCTCGCGGGGATCATCGAACAACACCGTGCGGCGCGCGTAGACGACGAAGCCAGCCTGCTGATAGACGCGCAGCGCCTTTGGGTGGTCGAAAGTCGAAGTATGCAACCAAAATCGGTCGATCGGCCGCGACCAAGCGCGGTCGATCGCCGCCTGCAGGAGATAGGGACCGAGCCGTCGCCCGATAAAATCGGGGATGAGCCCGAAATAGCAGAGCTTGGTCTCGCGTGCCGCCGCCGTGTCGAGCTCGAAGAAGCCCGCCGGCACGCCCCGCACGTACAGCACGAAGATTTCGATCGCCGGCCGGTGGATTTGCGCCGCAAGCGACGCGTCGTCGATGATCCGCCGCTCGAACCACAGCCAAGGCTCGCCAACAGTGTCGTAGAGGTAGCGGTAGAACGAGACCGTGCTGACTTCGGCGCGCATCAGTGCCAGCTTGTCGAGCGGTGCCGGCATCCGCCGTCCCACCGGCCGCTCCAGCATTTCGAGATAGGTGATGGTGTCTTCGAGCACGGTCACCGGGCCGGACCCGTCTCGATCGGCGTATCGCGCGGCAGGCCCCATTCGGACCACGACCCATCATAAACCGCCGCACCGGGATGTCCGATCAGGTGGAGCGCGAAGGCGAGCGCGCAAGCGGTGACACCCGAGCCGCAGCTCGTGACGATAGGGCGGTCGAGCGTGACACCGGCATCGCGAAACAGCCGGGTCAGCTCTTCGGCGCTTTTCAACTGCCGGGTGCACGGATCGGTCACGTGCTCATAAGGGACATTACGGCTACCGGGGATATGACCGCTGCGCAGACCGGGCCGGGCTTCGGGTACGGTGCCGTCGAACCGGCCGGCGGCGCGCGCATCGACGACCTGCTCGCGCCGGCTCGCCAGGTTCTCGATCAGTGCCCGCTCGTCCCGGACCAGCGCGGGGTCGAACCGCGCCGTGAAGCGGCGCTGCGGCGGGCTCGGCACCACCCTGTCGAGCAGGCGTCCCTCGGCCCGCCACTTCGGCAGCCCACCATCGAGAAGCACTACGTCATGGTGTCCGAACATGCGCAGCATCCACCAGGCGCGCCCGGCGGAGGACAAGCCGGAGTTGTCATAGCAGACAACCCGGTCGCCGTCGCCGATGCCGAGCGCCCCGACTTTTTGCGCGAAGAGATCGGGGGTCGGGATCATGTGCGGCAAGCTGGTGCCGGGTTCGCAAATGTCGTCGATGTCGAAGAACATCGCACCCGGGATGTGGCCGCGATCGTAATCCTCGCGGGCGGTCGGGGTGATGCCCGGCAGTTTGAAGGACGAATCGACGACTCGCACATATGGGTCGGATAGGTGCGCGGCGAGCCAGTCAGTGCTGACCAACGCCTCGGGACGGGCATAGGGCATCGGATATCACTCTGCGAAAGCGAGGATCACGCGGCGGTTCTGCTTCCCCTTGTTCTCGATCTTCGTCACCGCGACCGGGCCAATCTCGGCGGTGTTGCGGACATGGGTGCCGCCGCAAGGTTGCAGGTCGATCCCGACGATCTCCATCAGGCGCACGCGGCCCATGCCGCTCGGCGGCTTGACCGACATCGTGCGCACGAGCTCGGGTTTGGCGGCGAGTTCCTCGTCGGTGATCCAGCGCGGCTCGACCGGATGACCCGCAGCGATCAGCGCGTTGAGCCGGCTCGCGATTGCCTCCTTGTCGAGGCTCGATCCGGGTATGTCGAAATCGAGCCGCCCCCTGCCATCCGAGACCTGGCCGCCGGTCACCGCACCAGGGACGATGCTGCATAGCAGGTGCAAGCAGGTGTGCATGCGCATCAGCCGGTAGCGCCGGTCCCAGTCGATCTCGGCGACGAGTTCCGCGCCGGGCTCGGGGAGCGACGAACCCGGTAACGGGAGATGAATGACCTCGTCAGGCAGTGGGCCCTTGACCGTATCGACGATCGCGATCGACCGGTCCGAAGCAAGCCGCAGCGCTCCGGCATCCCCGGGCTGGCCGCCGCCTACCGGATAGAAGACGGTGCGGTCGAGCCAGATGCCGCGCTCATCGGCTTGGGTGACCCGTGCGCCGCAACTGCTAAGGTAGCCGTCGTCGCGAAACAACAGTTCGGTCATATCTCTCGCAATCCCCTTATCTGCGCTGTCCTGGCGGAAGCCGGGACCCATCCTTCCGTGCTCACGAGCGCCTGATGCTTATCTCGATATGTTCGAGTAGAGATCCATCCAATGCGGATTGTTCTTTTCGATGAGCTCAATTTTCCAAGGTCGCTTCCAACTCTTGATTCGCTTTTCCCGTTGCATCGCTGCTTCCAATGTGTCGTGACGCTCGAACCAGACCAATCGATCGATGCCGTATTTTGCGGTAAATCCGGGGACCGCTTTCACCTTGTGCTCCCATACCCGCCGGACAAGGTCTGAGGTCGACCCGATGTACAGGGTCCCATACGGTTTGCTCGCGAGGAGATAAGCGAAGAACATTGCGCACGCTAACAAATGGGTCCCGGCTTTCGCCGGGACAGCGATAATTGGGCAGTCGCGTGGGCCGGCACCTCATTGCTTTAGAGCCAGGGCGGGGTCGGGAGCTCGCGCGACTTCAGGAATTCGGGGTTGAAGAGCTTCGATTGATAACGAGTACCGGAATCGGCGAGGATCGTTACGATCGTGTGCCCGGGTCCGAGCTCGCGCGCCAAGCGGATCGCACCGCAGACATTGATCCCGGTCGAGCCGCCGAGAACCAGCCCTTCCTCGGTTACGAGGTCGAACAGGACCGGCAGCATTTCCTTATCGTTGATCTGGTACTGCCCGTCCGGCGCAAAGCCCATGAGGTTGCCGGTTTCGTGGTTGTTGCCGATGCCTTCGGTGACCGAGTTGCCTTCGGGCTGCCACTCGCGGCGCGCATACCAGCTGTAAATGCCCGAGCCCATGCAGTCGGACAGATAAATCTGGACCTTGGGATTGCGCTCCTTGAGCGCGATGCCGACGCCGGAAAGCGTGCCGCCGGTGCCAACCGAGCAGGTGAAGCCGTCGACCCTACCGTCGGTCTCCTGCCATATCTCGGGGCCAGTCGTCTCGTAATGCCCGCGCCGGTTGGCGAGGTTGTCGAATTGGTTGGCCCAGATTGCGCCATTGGGTTCGGTTGCCGCGATTTCTTCGGCGAGCCTGCCGGAATAGCGCGCATAGTGCATCGGGTTGGCATATGGGACAGCGGGGACAAGGCGAAGGTCGACGCCGCACAGGCTCAGCATGTCTTTCTTTTCCTGGCTCTGCGTCTCCGGCATGACGATCACGGTGCGATAGCCGCGCGCGTTGCCGACAAGCGCCAAGCCGATACCGGTGTTCCCGGCGGTGCCTTCGACGATGACACCGCCCGGGCGCAGCCGGCCCTGCTCCTCGGCGTCCTTGATGATGTAGAGCGCTGCCCGGTCCTTGACCGAGCCGCCGGGATTGAGGAACTCGGCCTTGCCGAGGATCGTGCATCCCGTCTCCTCGGAGGCGCGCCGCAACTTGATCAGCGGCGTGTTTCCGACGGTGCCGACAAACCCGTCGCGGATCTTCATGCCACTCTCCATATCCCGAGCTCGCGAGCCAAGACTATCGAGGCCGCGAGCGGGGACGCAACACTCCCGGCTGTTTGCGCGGCGCGCCTGATAGCTTAGAACCGACCGGGCGATGCGAACGGTAGCTAGCCGAATGCCCGAGCCCGATCAGGACGAGCTGTTCCCTGCCCCGAAACCGTTGGACCCCGACCGGCAACGCGACCCGACGACCGGTCTGCTGCCGTCGCAGATGCTGCGCGAAGCGGTGGCGCAGGGTCGCGAGATCATGTCCCCTCAACCGATCGGCGATGACCAGATCCAGCCCGCGAGTATCGATTTGCGCCTGGGCGAGGTCGCCTACCGGGTGCGGGCGAGCTTTCTCCCGGGCGCCAGAGCGAGCGTGCGCGACAAGCTCGATCTGCTGTCGATGCATCGGATCGACCTCGCCCCAGGAGCGGTTCTGGAAAAGGACTGCGTCTACATTGTGCCGCTCTTCGAATATGTGGCGTTGCGCAGCCGAACCTCGGGATTCGCCAACCCGAAAAGCTCGATCGGCCGGCTCGATGTTTTCGCTCGGGTCATCACTGACCACGGCAGCGAGTTCGACCGTATCCGAGAGGGCTACAAAGGGCCGCTCTACGCGGAGATCTCGCCGCGCTCGTTCAGCATTCTGGTGCGCTCCGGCTCGAGCCTCGTGCAATTGCGTATCCGCCGTGGGTCGCCCGCGTTCAGCGATACCGCGCTCAGGCGGCTGCACCAGGAGGTCGGCCTCGTCGACCCCGCCCCAGGCGCCGCGACTAGCGGCGCGGAGGCGGCATCGCCGGGAAAGCTATCAGCGCGCGAGGCAATCCGCGATGGCCTCGCCTTCACCGTCGATGTCGCCGGCGACACCGGGAGCGGCATTGTCGGCTACAAGGCGCGCCGCCACACCGATCTGATCGATGTCGACCGGGTCGATCAGTACGATCCGCGCGACTTCTGGGAGCCGGTCTACGCCCACCGCGGGCCCGGCGGCCCGGGTGGGATCGTCCTCGACCCACACGATTTCTACATTCTCGCTTCTCGCGAGGCGGTCGTCGTACCGGCCGATCACGCGGCCGAAATGCTGCCCTATCACACCTTTGTCGGCGAATTCCGTGTCCATTTCGCCGGTTTCTTCGATCCTGGCTTTGGCACTTCCGAGACCGGTGGTGCCGGCAGCCGTGCCGTGCTCGAAGTGCGCTCCCACGAGGTCCCGTTCCTGATCGAGGACGGCCAGATCCTCGGCCGCCTCGTCTACGAGCGCCTGATCGCCCGGCCGGACAAGCTCTACGGCCGGGGCATCGGCTCGTCCTATCAGAGCCAGGGGCTGGCGCTATCGAAACATTTCAAGAAATTCCGGCCAGGCTGAACTTGGGACGCGAGCTCAGCCTGGCGGCCAGAGCTGGCGCAGGTGATCGCGGTGACGCAAGAGCCAGTAGAGGCCGATCAGGGTGTGACCGCTTTCGATGGCACCCGTATCGAGCAGGACCTCGACCTCCGCCAGGGGTTTGACGGCGACGCGAATGTCTTCGTGCTCCTCGGGCAATCCGTGCACCCCCGCGGCAGCGGTCGAATCGACGCGAGCACAGAACAGAACGACGCTTTCATCGGAGCCACCTGAGGACGGCAGATAGCGCTGAATCCGGATCGGCTCACCCATCAAAGCGAGGCCGGTTTCCTCGCGCGTCTCGCGGATGGCGACCGCTTCCGGCGTCTCGTCGGTGTCGATCAGTCCGGCGGCGGCCTCGAGCTGCCAGGGTGAGCTACCGGCGAGCAGCGCCGGGAGACGGAACTGCTCCACCAGAACGACCCGGTCATGATCGGGATCATAGAGCACGATCGCCACCGCCCGACCGCGCCGCAGCACATCATAGTTTCGCTGGGCGCTCCACGCCCCGGAAAACAGGCGGTTCCTGAACACGAAGGTATCGATTCGCAGATGATG
>Ga0306922_10007425_pt1 | contig 10582 bp, 8 predicted proteins | sample sta12Cox44000082_FD_203758 | JGI IMG/M metagenome (GOLD analysis project Ga0306922, IMG submission 203758) | Lab enrichment of tropical soil microbial communities from Luquillo Experimental Forest, Puerto Rico - statoxic.12C.oxic.44.000.082 (v2)... | ecosystem: Environmental > Terrestrial > Soil...
CGCCGAGGATCTTGAGCGCCAAGCGGCCAAAATCCGCGCGCAACTGTTCGATACGGCGAAGGCGGGCTGAGAGCTGAAACTGCGCCAGGAGAACATGTCGATGTCCAATGACATGCACGAAACCGCTCGCACACAACTAGTCCAGGTTGGAGACGTCCGCTTCGCGTATCGGCGCTTTGGTCGGCGTGGCGGGCTTCCCTTGCTGTTTCTCAACTACTTCGCCGCGAACATGGACGACTGGGACCCCAAGGTAACAAACGGCTTCGCAGCCGAGCACGAAGTCATTCTGTTTGATAACGCTGGCGTTGGGAGCTCAACCGGTGACACGCCGTCGAGCGTCTCAGCGATGACCAAGGACTGTGTCGACTTCTGTCGCGCGCTCGACCTCAAGCGCTTTGACATCTTGGGGTTCTCGCTCGGCGGCATGATCGCGCAGCAACTGGCGTTTGAATACCCGGACATGATCGGGCGAATGATCCTGCTCGGTACGGGCCCACGTGGCGGAGAGGGCATGACCTTCACCGAGCTCTCGCTCGACGAGTTGGCCGACCCAGTGGCCCTGCTCATGTCCGTGTTCTTCACTTCAAGCGAGGCCAGCAAAGCCGCAGGGCGAGCCTATATCGATCGGTTGCAGCTTCGCATCGCAAACCGCGATGCGCCAATATCCAAGAAGGCGGCAGGCGCTCAGTTGGCGGCGATCCGCGAATGGGGCACCGTTCCCTCGAAGAATCGCTACTCGATGTTGGCTCGGATTCAGCAGCGAACCTTGATCGTGTGTGGGAGCAAGGACATCGTTGTCATGCCGATCAACGCCTTCCTGCTGGCGCAACAGCTGCCGGATGCCCAGCTCGTGATGTATCCGGATGCCAGCCACGGAGCGCAATCTCAGCACGCGGAAATCTTTCTCGAACATGCGCGGCTGTTCCTGAACGCGTGAGCTCGCTCGGACGGCTCGCCTTTTTCGAGCCGTGTGCCTTGATGTCCAGTTGTAGGTAGCGATCGGTCTCAGATTCGGATCCTCGACCCCGACCGTCGGTCGCCCCGCGATTAGTCCTGGGGATCGTCACGCGGTTGTTGCCCGTTGGTTTGGGAATCTCTTCGACAGATGCGGAGATGTAAATGACGCAAACACTCACAGCGCCCCGGCCGACCATCCCGGCGCCGGAAAAGATTCCGATCCGGCTGACCGTCAACGGTGTCGAGATGCAGCTCGCACTCGCCCCATGGACGACCCTGCTCGATGCGCTGCGCGACCATCTCGACCTGACCGGCACGAAGAAGGGTTGCGATCACGGCCAATGCGGCGCGTGCACGGTGCTGGTGGACGGGCGGCGGATCAATTCCTGCCTCACCTTAGCCGTGATGAAAGACGGCACCAAAATCACCACCATCGAGGGGCTGGCGACGGACGGTACGCTGCATGCGCTGCAGCAGGCGTTCATCGACCACGATGCGTTCCAGTGCGGCTATTGCACACCGGGACAGATCTGCTCGGCCGCCGGCCTGATCGCCGAGGGCAAGGCGAAAAGCGTCGACGAAATTCGCGAACTCATGAGCGGCAATATCTGCCGCTGTGGTGCCTATCCGAACATTGTTGCGGCGATCCAGCAGGCGATGGCGCAGTCATGATCAATTTCCAATACACAAGGGCCACCGACGTCGCCGACGCGGTGCGCCAGATTGCTTCCGACCCGGCGGCAAAATTCATCGCCGGCGGCACCAATCTCATAGACCTGATGAAGGAAGACGTCGAACGCCCTTCGCGGCTGATCGACATCACCAGTTTGCCGTTCAATACTGTCGAGGAAACGGCGGACGGGGGATTGCGGATCGGCGCGCTGGTGCCGAATTCCGATCTCGCCTATCACCCGCTGATCGCGCAACGCTATCCTATGCTCGCGAGTGCCATCCTGGCGGGCGCGTCCGCGCAATTGCGCAATATGGCGTCGACCGGCGGCAATCTTCTGCAGCGCACGCGTTGCTATTACTTTTATGACACCGCAACCTCCTGCAATAAACGCGAGCCTGGCAGCGGCTGCTCCGCGATCGCGGGTCTCAACCGCATGCATGCGATCCTCGGCGCCAGCGAGGCCTGCATTGCGACGCACCCGTCCGACATGTGCGTGGCACTGGCGGCACTCGACGCCAAGGTCCATGTAGACGGGCCGGCCGGGGCGCACGCGATCGCGTTTCCAGATTTCCATCGGCTGCCCGAAAACACGCCGCAGCGCGACACGAACCTTGAACCAAACGAAATCGTTACAGCGGTCGAACGTCCGGCGAGGGGCTTTGCGACCAATTACAGTTACCTGAAAATCCGCGATCGCCTCTCCTATGCGTTCGCGCTCGTGTCTGTCGCAGCTGCACTGGAGCTCGAGGGGGACACGATCAAAGAGGCTCGTCTGGCGCTTGGAGGCGTCGCACATAAACCGTGACGCGACCCGTCAGTCGAAGCGGCGTTGCGCGGTCAGTTCGCCGTCCAGTCGACGTTCACCCGCGCGGCGGATCTCCTGCTGCACGATGCGAAAGGCTTCGAGCATAACGCCTTCAAGATCGGTCTCGCGCCGCGCCATCATCCGCGCACTGACCCAGGCGGCGACCGGCACCCCGCAGTCACAGTCCAATAAGAAAATTCGGTGAATAGGAGCAGGCCCATGACCACTTACATCGGCACCGCCACATCCCGCGTCGATGGCCGCGCCAAGGTCACCGGTGCAGCCAAATACGCCGGCGAGTTCAATACGGCCGGCCTCGCATATGCCAGTGTCGTTACATCCACGATCGCCAAGGGCCGCATCGCGCGGATCGACGCCAGCGAAGCCCTTTCCGTTGAAGGTGTGATCGATGTGCTGACGCACCAGCATCGGCCACCGATGGCGAGCGTCGACAGCGCCTACAAGGACGACGTGGCTCCGGAAGGGTCGCCGTTCCGGCCGTTCTACGACGGCAAGGTTTGGTTCAGTGGCCAGCCGATCGCGCTGGTTGTCGCCGAAGAGCCGGAGATCGCGCGCTTTGCGGCATCACTGGTCCGCGTGGAATACGATAAAGAGGCCCACGTTACGGATTTGCATTGCCAGCGCAATGCGGCCGTCGCGTTGAAGTCCCCCGAAAATCCGGCCGAAAATCCGTTCGCCCCACCAAAGTCGCGCGGCACAGCCGAGCCGGCATTCGCCGCCGCCGAGATGCGCCGCAACGCCGAGTATTTTGTTCCGATAGAGCATCACAACCCGATGGAACTGTATGCTTCGACGGTGATCTTTGAGCCGGACAGCAAGCTGACAGTTTACGACAAGACCCAGGGCGTGCAAAACGTGCAGCACCACCTCTGCGGCGTGCTCGAAATGAAACCGGAAGATGTGCGCGTCGTGTCGCCCTTTGTCGGCGGCGCCTTTGGCTCGGGATTGCGCCCGCAATACAACGTGGTCCTAGCGGCGCTGGCGGCGCGAGCGCTAAAACGTTCGGTGCGTCTCGTGCTGACCCGGCAGCAGATGTATGGGCTCGGCTACCGGCCTGCCATGATCCAGCAGATCGAGCTCGGTGCAAGAGCCGACGGGACGCTCGACGCGATCACCCACGATGCGGTTACCGTGACTTCGCAGTATGAGGACCTTTATCGCCAGGAGACCGGCTGGTCCGGCCTGCTTTACAAAAGCGCCCATGCGAAATACACGCACAAGCTCGCGCGGCTCGATCTTGCAACGCCATGCGACATGCGCGCCCCGAGTGCTGCGACTGCCGTCTATGCGCTCGAATGCGCGATGGACGAACTCGCGGTCGTTCTCAACCTCGATCCGCTAAAGCTGCGCCTGCAGTCTTACTCTGACCGCGACCAGCACGCTGACCGGCCATTCAGCAGCAAGAGTTTGCGGGAATGCTACCGTCAGGGTGCCGAAATGTTCGGTTGGAACGAGCGTAACCCCGAGCCGCGTTCGATGCGCGATGGCACCGAGCTGGTGGGCTGGGGCATGGCGACTGGCGTCTGGGAAGCGCTCCAGGTGCCGATCGCCGTGCGCATCGTGCTGACGGCCAATGGCCATGCGGAGGTTTCTTGCGCCACCTCCGACATCGGCACCGGCACCTACACGGTCATGGCGCAAGTCGCGGCCGACACGCTCGGGCTGCCGATCGACAATGTCACGATCAAGCTCGGCGACTCGACATTGCCGCAATCGCCGGTCGAAGGCGGATCATGGATCGCGGCCTCGGTGTCGAATGGGATCGTGACGACAGCCGACGCGGTCTGCCAGGAACTGTTGCGTCTGGCAAAGCAGATGCCGAATTCGCCTCTCGCGGACGCGGCGACTGACGAGGTCGCGCTTGCTGACGGCAAGCTCGTGAGCAAGCGAAATGCATCGCGCGCGGTATCGATTGCAGACGCGATGCGCCATGGCGCCGTCGACCGCATCGAGCAGGAGAAATCCACCACCTTCGCCAATGACGGCTCGCATGCACACAACACACACTCGGCGATCTTCGCCGAAGTGAAAGTGGACGAGCAACTCGGCGTCATCCGCGTCACCCGCGTCGTCAGCGCGTTCGCAGCGTGCCGCATCCTCAACACCAAGACCGCGCGCAGCCAGATCATCGGCGGCGTGGTGTGGGGCATCGGCATGGCGCTGCACGAAGAAACGCTCCTGGATCACAAATTCGGCCGCATCATGAACGCGAACATTGCCGAATATCGTGTCCCGGTGAACGCCGACGTGCACGACATCGAGGTAATCTTCGTCGATGAGCCTGACGACATCGTCAATCCGCTCGGCATCAAGGGGTTGGGCGAGATCGGCATCGTCGGCGTCGCGGCGGCGATCGCCAATGCGATCTACCACGCCACCGGCAAGCGTGTGCGCGACCTGCCGATTACGCTGGATAAGTTGCAGCGTGAAATTGGGAAATAGTCCCGGTCTGCATGAAAGCCGAGCCGAGGCGCGCGTCAGCCGCGAACATGGACGTTGGAACCCTAAAGTGACGAATGACTTCGCGGCCGAGCAGGATAAACCCCGTGCAGGGCGATTAAAGAGCGGACCGCAGTACAGTAGCGTCGTGGGATAGCAGGTAAAGCTGCGTTATGTCCTCTTGTGACAACCGCTGACCCCAGCTCCGGTCGCTCGCAGGGGGGCGCGGTCTTTCTCGCCCAGCGGCTAACCGATCCTCTAAAAGCCGCAGGTCCGCCGCTGCTGTTCGGGCTGCGTCTGTGGGCTTCAGTGTCTCTTGCGCTTTACGTCGCGTTCTGGCTCGAGCTCGACAATCCCGTCTGGGCCGGTACCTCGGCGGCGATTGTCTGCCAGCCGCATCTCGGCGCCTCGCTGCGCAAGGGCTGGTACCGTATGATCGGCACCCTCGTCGGCGCTGTCGCGATCGTCGTGCTGACCGCCTGTTTTCCGCAGGACCGTGCCCTGTTTCTCGGCGGTCTGGCGCTGTGGGGCGGTGCCAGCGCGCTCGCCGCGACATTGCTGCGCAACTTCGCCTCCTACTCGGCGGCTCTAGCCGGCTACACGGCAGCGATCGTCGGCGGCGACCTGCTCGGCGCCACTGGCGGGGTCAATGCAAATGCCGCCTTCCTGCTCGCCGTTAGCCGCGGAAGCGAGATCATCATTGGCATCGTTTGCGCCGGCATCCTCCTCGCCGCCACCGATTTCGGCGACGCGCCGCGGCGCTTGGCTGCGCAGTTCGCCGCCACTGCATCCGGGATTGCTGACCGATTTATCGACACGTTGACGGTCTCCGGAGCCAATTTTGACAACATCCAGCGGATTCGATGGGAATTCGTCCGCCGCGTCATCGCGCTCGACCCGATCATTGACGAGGCGATCGGGGAATCAGCGGAGCTGCGCTATCATTCGCCCATACTACAGCGCGCCGTCGACGGCCTGTTCATTGCCCTGGTCGGCTGGCGCTCAGTGGCAAACCACCTTGTCCGGCTATCTGGCAACGAAGCCCGGCGAACCGTCGCCGCCGTCCTCGAAATGGTCCCGCAGCAACTGCGATCGGACTCGGAGCACGACCAACCGACGCGCTGGATCACCGACCCGATAGGTCTGCACCACGTCTGCACGGCGGCGATCGAGAGGCTGATCGCCCTGTCGGCAGACACCCGTCTCTGAGGCTGCTCGCCGACCAGACGGCGAATGTGCTGGCCGGCATGGTGCACGCCTTCAATGGCCTCGCCTTGCTCGTCGCCGATCCGGCGCGTGCGCTCGCGCCCAGCGGCAGCCTGCGTCTTCGTGTTCCCGACTGGCTGCCCGCTCTCGTCAACGCCGGGCGCGCTTTCGCCGCAATAGGCGCCGTTGCGCTGTTCTGGATCGTCACCGAATGGCCGAGCGGTGCGTCGGCGATTAGCTTTGCTGCGATCATCGTCATCCTGCTCGCGCCGCGAGCCGATCAGGCTTATGCCTCCGGGATAGCCTTCCTTCTGGGAACCCTCCTCAACGTCGTTCTTGCGGCGACGATCGCGTTTGCGGTGCTGCCGGGGTCGGGCGCCGAGACCTTTGCCGCCTTCAGCCTCGTCATTGGGATTTGCCTGGTACCCATCGGTGCTCTGCTGGCGCGGGCGCGGCAGCCCTGGCAGATCGGGATGTTTACCGCGATGACGATGACTTTTATGCCGCTGCTTGCACCGACCAACCAGATGGTCTACGACACGGTGCAATTCTACAATGGCACCGTTGCGATCCTCGCCGGCGTCGCCGTTGCACTGCTGTCGTTTCGTTTACTGCCGCCTCTGTCACCGGCACACCGCACGCGCCGGCTCTTGGCGCTAAGTTTGCGCGATCTGCGCCGCCTCGCATCGGGACGCACGTATCGCGACTGGTTCGGTCACATTAGCGGCCGGCTCGTGACCGTACCGGACACGGCAATACCGCTGCAGCGTGCGCAGCTGCTGGCGGCGCTGTCAGTCGGCAGCGAGATCGCTGAGCTGCGTGATCGTGCGCGCCGGCTCGGCCTAAACGCCGATCTCGACCCGGCGCTAGTAGCCTTGGCGCACGGCGACACTGCGACGGCACAGCTCGCCCAGCTCGATGCGGCGTTCGCCGCGCAGTCCGCGACGGGACCCGAGATGCAAACCGTCCTGCGGGCGCGTGGCAGCATTCTCGTGATCTCGGAAACACTTAAGGCGCATGCCGTCTATTTCGGGTCGGGGACGCCGGGGTGAGGTTTACGGAGATAGACCTGGTCGGTGTCTATGTTGCATCTATGTCGGTGATGATGATCGTTGCCTGGATGGTCACGATCGGGTTACGGCTGAGCGCCGCCCGCGTGGGTCTATTGCGCTACGTCTGGCATCCCTCGCTGTTCACATTCGCCGTTTACATGATCGTGCTCTCCACGATGGTGCTTGCAGTCGCTGCACGTTGAGGTCGCGATGATTGATGTCGAAGCCAGAACGAGGCAGGAGGCTCAGGAGGAGAGCGCCGCAATAAACCGGGCCGCCGAGCCGATGCCAGCGCGCATCGCGCCCACGCGAGCTCTGCAGATCTTCCCATTGATGATTACCCTGGCGGTGGTGGCCGTCGCCGTCGTGCTCGGCCGAGCGATGTGGGATGTCTGTATGGGGGCACCCTGGACGCGCGACGTGACGGTGCGTGTCTATGTCGTGACGATGGCGCCGCAAGTCGCCGGGCAGATCGTCGAGCTCTCGGTCAAGGACAACCAGTTTGTCCACAAGGGCGATTTGCTGATGGTCATCGACCCGACCGACTACAAGATTGCCGTCAGCCTCAACGAGGAGGCGGTGCAGCAGGCCCAGGCCAATGCAGAGAATGCCGAGAGGGAGTCGACGCGACGGCAACAGCTGACTAGTCTCGCGGTCACCGTCGAAGAGAAACAAACCTTTGCCAGCAATGCCGTTGCCGTTCAGGCCCAGCATCAGCAGGCGGTGGCCAAGCTGGAGCAGGCGCGGGTCAACCTGCAACGGACCGAAATCCGCTCTCCGGTCAACGGCTGGGTAACAAATTTATTGGTGCAGCTCGGCGACTACGCCAATGTCGGGACGAACGTCATCTCCCTCGTCGATGCCGACTCGTTCTGGGTCGACGGCTATTTCGAGGAAACCAACCTCGAGCCGATCCGCGTCGCCGACCCGGCCGAGATAAAGCTGATGGGCTATCGCCAGATCGTGCGCGGTCATGTCGACAGCATCGCCCGCGCGATCAGCGTCGCGAATGCGCAGCCCAATGGGCAAGGGCTTGCCAATGTTAACCCGATCTTTACCTGGGTGCGTCTGGCGCAACGGATCCCGGTTCGCGTCCACATAGATGAGGTGCCCGAAGGGGTGGTGCTCGCTGCGGGAATGACCGCGACGGTGCAGATCAATCCCCATCCGCGCCCGTCGGCGCAGTAAAGCAGCTGGAGGCCGCTGATAATAGTTACCCCGCTCACCCAGGTTTTTGACGGCTCAAGACCAACCCCGAGGAGTCATTCCGGCAGGCGCGGGTTCCTGGCTGGCCGATCGGATTGCCCAGTGCTAGCGCACTGTCTCTCAACCGGCTAAATTTCGCGTATCATCGAGCCGGCGGTCGGAAACGAATGACAACCCGGGACGGCCCGCAGGGCTGAGCCCTGAACCCCTGAACACCTACTTTTGGCAATCTGTTCGTAGGCCTGTGTTCTTGGCTTGCGGGCTCGCGGGCAAGCCCGCGGCCCGGAATGACGCGCTTCTAGCGGGGGCTACCCCGCCGATGCAGGGTGCAGTCGAGCCGGCGAAATCCGTTTGGTAAAATCGACCTCTTGGCGAATTGCCGGCGAAATAATCTCGCCTGGAGATTGTATCAGAATAATCCTCAACGGAGATCCGCAATGGTGGCTATTTCATTTGGGTCACTGCGGCGGCACCGTAACAGCGAAAAGACGGGAACCTTCGCCGCCTTTAGCTTAGCTCTGAGAGCCTGACCGAATCGTGACAGTTGTGATCGACGAATCTAAGCATCTATTACTTGTGCGCGGGTTCGGGTAAGGCGGCGTGCCAGAAGCTGGATGGAAGCAAAGATAAAGCCACGCCTCGCTACTGGTGATGGCCCTCTCAAAGTCCCTCGTCAGCCGGCGATTGCGTTCAAACCAGGCGAAGCTCCGCTCGACGACCGATCGCCTGGGCAATACTTAAAAACCTTGGGCCTGGTCGGATCGCTTGACCAACGTCCACTGCCCGCGCCCGGCAAGCGCTGTCTCCAGCTTGTTGCCCGCGTAGGCACCATCGGCAAAAGCCTGCCCTCGCGAAGGCCGGAGACTTGGCGCAGCCATGGGAAGAGGTAGCGGATCAAGCCAGCGCCGTCTCGATCCTAAATGTCGGCTGGGTGCACCTGTGCGCCAACCAGATGACCGCTGGTATCGGTAATGATGTGGCGCTTGCGCCCGTTGCTCTTCTGCCGGCGTCATAACCGCGCGGACTGCCGCTTTCCGTGGTCTTGGCCGACTGACACTTCTGCCGACGCTGGCTTTGCGGCCATCGCGCTCCCGAGCCCGTTGGACCAGCAGGAAATTGACCTTTCCCATAGCCCTTTGGCCTGCCGGCATAAAAGTTACTCTGCACGGTCGAGCGCTTCGGAAAATCGCGGGCGTCAATAACGCCAATAAGCGGAACTACTCGCGGCCGTCCCAGGGCCTTCTTCCCCGGCGGGTGCGGCAAAATCAGCGCCCGTTCCGCATCCGTCATGTCACTTGCATAGAGCAGATCTTCCCGCCGATACTGCTCCCGAGTGGTTTCAGTCCCACATCTTGTATCTCCCTTGCCGTCTGACACAGCTTGGGTATCACAAGGATCTGAAATCGCTCAATTTATTTCGAGCCAAGCTCTAATGCGATTCCTCCGAAATGGATCAGCTCGACTCGTTCGATCGCCGCAGGCCCTGGAGACGTAGCAACATGGCGAGCGTGCGCTCGAGTTTGCGATCTAGATGAACTTCGTATCGGCTGAGCGGCTCCAGCCTGTCTAAGTCTAGCGCCTCGCCGAGGACCTGCTCGCGGATCACGGAGCGGTTTTCGACGTACCCAAGCTGCCTCGCGCATCCGGGCAAAACCCAGCGCCGGAGGTACTTCGCAAGCCCAGTCGCGTCAGCTGTGTATGGTTCCTCATATTCATCCTGATCTTTATCTTCATCCGTATCTTCGGGCACTGGGGCGAGCTCCTCTTGCCAAGACGTCCGCGTTCCTTCGTCCAGCTCGGCCAGTGCCGCTTCGTAAACACCCGCTTTTCCTGCACTCAGAATTTCTAGTGCGCGCCGCGTTGAGGCTTCCCACCTTTTCAACTCGATAAGATCTTTGGCTGTCGCCGAGGGCGTCGCTGTGACGGCCGCTATGATCCCCGTACGTTCGACCTGAACAAGCGCTCTATCAATCGTACCTGACAGAGGATGAGCCGTGTTTTCTAAACCTCGCCGGTATGACGCTGCCTCCGCAAACCGCAAGCGGCGTTTACGCCAGATGACGCCAGCAATTTCCTCTATGAAATGATCCTCGGTAGGACCGCACGGCGCGTATTCTTTAACGAGCCCATTCAGGAGCGCTTCATACTCTGCTTCGTCCTCCCACGGCAGCACGGTGTGCGCCGACAACACCCCATGCTGCACCGCGTTGAACCGGCTACTCT
>Ga0306922_10007429_pt1 | contig 10581 bp, 8 predicted proteins | sample sta12Cox44000082_FD_203758 | JGI IMG/M metagenome (GOLD analysis project Ga0306922, IMG submission 203758) | Lab enrichment of tropical soil microbial communities from Luquillo Experimental Forest, Puerto Rico - statoxic.12C.oxic.44.000.082 (v2)... | ecosystem: Environmental > Terrestrial > Soil...
CGCGAGGCCGGTCCGGTTGGACGCCCGCGCAGCGGCGCGATGCACGCGTTCTTCCGCCGGCGTCAGCCATGGCTTGTCGGTGCCGATCTCGCCGATGATCCCGGGCCGAACGCCGGTGGCCCCGACGCCGCCCGTGATCTCGGCCACGAGGTCGTCCGCGAGATCGCCTGCCGTGCGTCGCTCGATGCCGGCCTCGGCAGGGTAGTACGCGGTCCGGTACCAACCCGTGCCCATCACGACGTTTAGGCCGCTGGCCTCGGCGATCGTGCGGAGCCAGATCGGGTCACGCCCGACACCCGGCAGGGTGAGGTCGACCAGGCTGCCGCCGCCGGCACGGCGATACCGTGCGAGCTCGTCGAGGATCGCGGCCTCGTCGCGCGTGAGCTGCCAGTAATCCCACCGGCCCTGGATGTGCCAGAGCGCGATCTGCGTGTGCTCGTGGGGCAGGGTGAACCCGAGGGCGGACGGCTCGATCGGGCCGAGAACGGTCTGGACGTGGGCCATGGCCCGCGATGCTACGCCGTCGCGGCCGCCTCCGGCAGCGCCGAAAGAGGCCGGGTCGCTGCCGCGGTCTGGGGCCTGGACGGGCCCGCCGCGAGCAGGAGCTCGAGCATGGCCGTCGCTCGCCGCTCGAGGTCGGCGGGACGGAAGCTGCTGCCCGACTCGACGCGTTGGAGCAGCAGGCCGTCGAGCATCGCCAGGAACCCGCGGGTCACGGCGTCGACGTCGAGCCATCCGGGAAGCTCACCGCTCGCCATTCCCTGGGCGATCAACACGCGGCCGGCACCGACCAGTCGTTCGCGGCGACCCGCAAGCATCTCGCGCACGGCCGGCTCGCGGTCGGCCTCGGCCCATGCCTGGAGCAGCGTGACCTGCCCGGGGGCGCCCTCGTAGTCGTCGATCGTCTCGACGTACAAGCGGATGGCGATGCCGAGTCGCTCCGCCGTCGAGGTCGCCGGCGCGAGCCGCTCCGCGAGCTGCTCGAGACCGCGGGTCGCGATCTGGTCGCAGCTCAACCGGATCAGCTCTTCCTTGCCGGAGAAGTACGTATAGATGGCACCGACGGACAGGCCGCTCTCGCGAACGACATCCTGGATGGTCGAGCTGTGATAGCCCTTCTCGCTGAACACCCTGGTGGCGGCAGCGAGGATGCGGTCACGAACGTCCTGCTCGTGTGCTGCTGAGACTCGAGGCACGTGATGGCTCCGAAAACGAATGTTCCCTCTGGTCAATGTAAACGAGTGTAGACGTCAGCGCAACCCTCGTGGGTTGACAAAACGAATGGTCATTCTCTATCGTCGCACCATTCCGCAGCCGTCCCGAAGAGGCCGTCCCGATGTTCAGTCGCTGGGGAGCGTTCGTCTATCGCTTCCGCAAGCCCGTCGCCCTGGTCGCCATCCTGATCGCCCTCGCGAGCACGACGCTCGCCAGCCAGGCGTCGTCCGCCCTGTCGGCCGGCGGCTGGCTCGATGCCAACTCCGAATCGGCCGCCGTCTCAGCGCGGCTCGACAAGGAGTTCGGCGCGGGCAAGAGCTCGATCATCGTCCTCTTCCGGTCCGAGACCGCCGGCGCCGACGCGAAGTCGGCGGCGTTCCAGGGCGCGATCGCCCACTCGCTTGCCCAGCTCAAGACCGAGCCGCACGTGACCGGCGTCGTTGGCTACGCGGAGACGGGTGACACGCGGTTCATCAGCACGAAGGGCGACGCCGCCTATGTCGTCGTCCAGCTCGACGCGACGGACGAACAGTCGGTCGATCTCGTCGACCCCGTCCGAGCGGCCATCCAGCCGCCCGCCGGCTACACGTTCCAGCTGACCGGCTACGGTCCGATCACCCAGGACTCCGCCACGCAGTCCGAGAAGGACCTCCAGAAGGCCGAGCTGGTCTCGCTCCCGGTCGTCGCCGTGGTCCTGCTGCTGGTCTTCGGCTCGCTGGTCGCGACCGGGATGCCGCTGCTCGTCGCCGGGCTCGCGATCCCGAGCAGCCTCGCGCTCGTCTTCCTTGTCGCCCAGGGCGTCGAGATGAGCATCTTCGTGCTCAACATCGCGACGATGCTCGGGCTGGCCCTCGCCATCGACTATTCGCTGTTCATCGTCAGCCGTTATCGAGAGGAGCTGCGTCGCGGACGGGCCGTCGGGGACGCGGTCGAGCGGGCGATCGCGACGGCCGGCAAGGCCGTCGTCTTCAGCGGGATCGCGGTCGCGATCGGCCTGTCGGGACTCATGCTCTTCGTCGCGCCGGCCATCCGCTCGATCGGCATCGCCGGCGCCCTCGTCGTCCTGTGCTCGGTCGTCTACGCGCTCACGTTCCTCCCGGCCGTCCTCGGCATGCTCGGCCACCGCGTGAACGCCATCTCCATCCGCGGCCTGCAACACCGCTTCCGGCCGGTCCGCGACACGGGCGATCCGGAGCGCACCAGCCGCTGGGAGCGCGTCGCGAACACGGTCATGGCCCGGCCGATCTTCTTTCTTGTCCCGACGCTGGCGGTGCTCCTCCTCGCGGGGATCCCGTTCCTGCACATGGAGCAGGGCGTCCCGGGCGCAGAGATCTATCCGCCGGGCGTCGAGAGCCGCGACGCGTATGTCGCGCTCCAGACCGAGTTCGCGCCGGGTGAGACGACGCCGATCGTCATCCTGGCCGACGTCCCGGGCTCGCCGACGAGCCTCGCCAACATCAAGGCGATCGACGCGTATTCGACCGAGGTCGCGGCACTCCATGGCGTCGACCGCGTCGAAGGACCATTCACGATCCAGGATCCGTCCACGGGCGCCGTCCTGACGCCCGAGCAGGTGGCGCAGCTGTACGCACTGCCGGACGGCCAGCGCCCGGCCGGCGTCGATGCGCTCCTGGCGCAGTACATCCGCGGCTCGACGATCCGGCTCGATGCGATCAGCCCGCTCTCGCCGTCCAAGCCCGAATCGACCGACCTGATCCCACAGGTCCGCGCCGTCAAGGCGGAAGGCGTCACGACCCAGGTCGGTGGCAGCGCCGCGAGCGGCTACGACTTCCTCATCTCCCAGGCCCAGCGGGCGCCGTACGCCGTCGGGGTCACGCTGGCCGCGAGCGCGGCGATCATCCTGCTGCTGTTCGGCTCGGCGGTCCTGCCGATCAAGGCCGTGCTCATGACCCTGCTGTCGATCACCGCCAGCTTCGGCGCGATGGTCTGGATCTTCCAGGACGGCAACCTGTCGAACGTGCTGAACTTCACGCCCCTCGGGTACACCATCGCGGGCAACCCGATCATCATGTTCAGCGTCATCTTCGGGCTGTCGATGGACTACGAGGTCCTATTGCTCTCGCGGATGCAGGAGGCCTACCGACGGACCGGCGACAACCGGCGGTCCGTGGCCGAGGGCCTCTCGAAGACGGCCGGTGTCATCACGGGCGCGGCCCTGATCATGGTCTCGGTGTTCGCCGCGTTCGCGCTCGCCGACGTGATCACGATCAAGAGCATCGGCGTCGGCATGGCGATCGCCGTGTTCGTCGACGCGACCATCATCCGGGTCCTCCTGGTCCCCGCCACGATGCGGCTGATGGGCCACTGGAACTGGTGGGCGCCCGGGTTCCTGGGTCGGTTCGTCGATCGGCTCGGGTTCAGCCACGTCGAGGACGAGGAGCCCGAGGTTCCGGACCATGGAGGCGCGGCCCGCGGCATCGCGTAGAACGTCGGCACGGCGGCCGATCGCTCCCCTACCCCCGCGCTATCGTTCGGCGATGCGACTGCTGCTCGATGCCGAGATCCAGGATGACACCGTCGACGAGCTTCGCGGGCTCGACGCGAAGCTCGACGTCGTGGACGTACGCGAGGAGCGGGCGTTTGACATGGATGCCTTCCGGGACGAGCAGCTCGAGATCATCGTCGGACCGCGGACGCCGCGGGATCTCGACCGGGTCCCCGGGCTGCGTTGGCTGCAGCTCCGCTCCGCCGGGGTCGACCACCTCGCGGTCGACCCGCCGTGGCGGCACGGCATCGTCACCACCAACGCCCGTGGCGTCTATGCGATCCCGATCGCCGAGTACGTGACCGGCATGGTGCTCCGCTCGCACCAACCGACAGGCTGGGCCATGGACCAGGCCGCGCACCATTGGCCTGGCGAGGCGCCCCTGATCACGGTCCTGCGTGGCTCGACCGCACTGGTCGTCGGGTACGGCTCCATCGGACGGGAGATCGCCCGCCAGCTGTCTGCCCTCGGGGTGCGGATCCTCGCCGCGAAGGCCAGGCCCGAGAAGCGGGCTGATGACGGCTACCGCGTTCCCGGCACCGGCGACCCGGACGGTTCGATCCCGGAGCGGATCGTCGGCCTCGACCGCCTGACCGAGACGGCCCGAAGCGCCGATCTCCTCGTCGTGACCGTGCCGCTGACGGACGACTCACGTGGCCTTGTCGACCGCGAGGTCATCGACGCCCTGCCGGTCCACGCCTGGGTCATCAACGTCTCGCGCGGTCCGATCATCGACGAAGCGGCCCTGCTCGAGGCCCTGCGGGCCGGCCAGGTCGGGGGCGCCGTGCTCGATGTCTTCGCCCAGGAGCCGCTGCCGGCCGACAGCCCATGGTGGGACGCGCCGAACACGATCGTCACGCCGCATGCATCGGGCGTGACCCTGCGCTATTTCGACCGGCTCGTCATCGAGAACGTACGGCGGTATCTGGCGGGCGAGCCGTTGCTGAACCAGGTCGATCCCGAGCGGGGATACTGATCGCATGAGCGACAGCCAGCCACCGGTGACCCGGCTCGGCCCCGAGAGCGGTGGTCGCGCCCCGGGCGAGGGCAAGGCGCGCGTCTACACCTGGGAATGGGGCACGGACGACGAGCACCGGCCCGGCTTGCCGTGGATCGGCATCTTCCTACTGGTCTTCGGGGGCCTGCTCCTCCTGCAGCAGTTGTTCCCGCAGTTCCAGGCCGTCGGCTCGGTCGTCGTCCTCGCGATCGGCCTGGCGTTCCTCGTCAAGTGGGCCGTCGACCGCGGCACCGCGTCGCTCTATGCGGGCTCGATCATCACGGCGCTGGCGATGCCCGGCCTGCTGAACGCCGCCGGCATCGAGGCGAACGGGCTGACCACCTTCTCCCTCGGCGTCGCGTTCCTGTTCATCGCCGCGGTCCGCTTCGCCACGGGGGGCGGCCTCGGGTGGCAGCTCTGGTTCGGTGGCCTGCTCGCGGTCATCGGTGGCGCGCAGATCGCCAACGCGCCGCTCGGCGGCTACATCCTGCCCGTCATCCTCGTCGCCCTCGGCCTGCTGCTGATCGTGCGCGGCTTCGGCGGTTCAAGGCCCACGTGGTGAGGTCTAGCCGGCACCACTGAGCGTGGCTGCGCCAACGCCGGCCTCGACCGCCTCGGCAAGGGTCGAGCCGATGCGCTCCAGTTCCGCGTCCGTGACGACGAACGGTGGTCCGAGGAGGATCGTGTCGCCGTCGACGCCGTTGGCGACGCCCGTCCCCGAGTAGACGAGGAGGCCTCGGTCGCGTGCCGCGTCGACGATGCGCTCGGTCACGCGCGCGGCGCGCGGGAACGGATCGCGGCTTTCGCGGTCGGCCACCAGCTCGACCCCGACGAACAGGCCGCGGCCCCGGACCTCGCCGACCGCCGGGTGATCGGCGAGCGACGCGTCGAGCAGCGATCTGAGCCGCGCTCCCTTGGTCGCGCTCGCTGCGACCAGGTCCTCGGTCTCGAGGATGCGCAGGACTTCGCGCGCCACCGCGGCCCCGACCGGTGAATGCGAGTACGTGAAGCCATGGACGAACGTGGCGCCGGACGCCGTGACCGCTTCATGGATCGAGCCGGATGCCGCGACGAACCCGAACGGCCAATAGCCGGACGATGCGCCCTTGGCCGCGACCAGGATGTCGGGGCGGACGCCCCAGTGATCGACGCCGAACCAGCGGCCGGTCCGACCAAAGCCGGTCATCACCTCGTCGGCGACGAGCAGCACGCCGTGGCGTCGGCAGACGTCGGCGATGGCCCGCCAGTACCCGTCGGGCGGCTCGACTGCCGCCAGCGTGGCACCGACGATCGGTTCGGCCACGAAGGCGGCGACCGTCCCCGGTCCGGCGGCCTCGAAAGCGCGATCGAGCTCGCCCGCCAGCTCGTCCGCGGTCCCGAGCGCGTTGGCGCCCGGGTATCCGGCGCGATACGGATACGCCGCAGACACGTGCCGGAATCGCCCGAGCCAGCCCTCGTACGGCCGGCGGAGCGGGCGCCGACCCGAGAGGTCGAGCGCGCCGAGCGTGTTCCCGTGGTAGCTGCCCCACCGCGCGAACACGATCCATCGATCACCGTCGCCGCGCGCGAGATGGTACGCCCGGGCCAGCTTCAGGGCCGATTCGATCGCCTCCGACCCCCCGGAGACCGGATAGATCGCCGGCTCGTCGACGGGGAGATGCGGCCCGACCTCGCGGGCGTACGCCTCGAGCGGCTCCGTCGTGAAGGCGCTGCCGTGCGCATACGCGATCCGCGCGGCCTGGTCGGCCATCGCGTCCGCGATCGACTGCCGGCCATGACCGACATTGACCACGATCGCCCCGCCGGCGGCGTCGAGGTACTCGCGTCCGGCGGCGTCACGGATGGTCGAGCCGTGCGCCTCGACGGCCACGGGTGGATCCGCGGCCGTGGCGCGGCGGAAGACGCGGCCGGCGGTCACGAGGCGTCTCGCTGGCTCACGGGCGGCATCGTAGCCGACGCATCGGTCCCGGGTCGGACGGCCCCGAACGCGTCGACCAACGGCCCTGCCCGCAGCCGAACGCCATCGATAGCCTCGAGGCATGGAGACATCCAGCTCGATCGACCTGCTCCGCGACGTCCCGTTCATCACCGGTCTCGGGGGCGCCGAGCGGCGTCGCCTCGCCTCGTTCGCTCGGGTCGTCAGCGCCGAGCGCGACGAGGTCCTGCTTCGCGAGACCGAGCCGACCCCATACCTCGCGATCGTGACGACCGGGCGAGTCGCGCTCCGGATGCGGGTGCCCGGGCGCGGCCCGGTGACGATCGCGACCGTCGAGCCGGGCGACATCGTGGGGTGGTCGGCGGTCGTCGCGCCGTATCGCGCCACATCCACGGCCGTCGCAGTCGAGCCCACTGAGGCCATCGCGTTCGCCGGGCCACAGCTCCGCCAGGCGCTCGAGACCGATCCGGACCTCGCGGCCGCGCTCTATCCGCGGATCCTGCGCAGCGTCGCGCGCCGTCTCGAAGGGACGCGCCTCCAACTCCTCGACCTGTTCGCGAAGCCGGAGGACGCGGCGTGGTGACGGCCGTCCGCAGCGAGCCCCAGGCGAGCGCCTTCCTCGCCAGGGCCGATCTCGGGAGCCTGCTCGACGCGCTCCACGCCGACGGCCGGACGGTGATCGGACCGACGGTCGAGGACGGCGCGATCGTCTACGCGGAGATCGGATCCGTCGCCGACCTGCCGATCGGTTGGCGCGACGAGCAGGCGCCGGGTCGCTATCGCCTGGCGCACGCCGACGACGAGCGCGCGTTCGGTTACGCGGTCGGGCCGACGAGCTGGAAGCGCTACACGTTCCCGCCGCGCGTGCCGATCGGCCGAGCGCGACGTGACGGCGACCGCACGACCTTTGAGCCCATCGAGCCCGAACCGCCGGCGCTGGCCTTCCTGGGGGTGCGGGGCTGCGAGCTGGCGGCGCTCCGGATCCAGGATCGCGTGCTGGCTGAGGGGCCGGTCACGGATCCGGATTACGCGGCTCGCCGACGCGCCTCCATCGTCATCGCCGTCGAGTGCACGGTCGCCGGGGCGACCTGTTTCTGCACGTCCATGGGCACGGGACCGGAGATCATGAGCGATGGCGCCGATCTTGTCCTGACCGAGCTCGGCGACGGGTTCCTGGTTCGCGCCCCCTCCCCGGCCGGACGCGAATTGGCGGCCCGGCTCCCGCTGGTCGACGCGGGAGAGGATCGTCTCGGCGAGGGCCGCGCTGCGGTCGCCGCAGTCCGCGAGGCGATCGGCGATCCGGTCGCCATCGAAGGCCTGCCCGGCCGGCTGATGGCCCGGCTCGACGACCCACGCTGGGCCGAGGTCGCGGAACGGTGCCTCGCATGCGCCAATTGCACGCTCGTCTGCCCGACCTGCTTCTGCACGAGCGTCGCCCAGACCTCGGACCTGGACGGGTTCGAGTCGGTGGCGGAGCGGACATGGGACTCGTGCTTCTCGGGCGATTTCGCGAAGGTCGCGGGTGGGAACTTCAGGGCTCGCCGCCAGGATCGCTACCGGCAGTGGCTCACCCACAAGTTCTCGACATGGGTCGACCAGTTCGGCTCGTTCGGGTGCGTCGGCTGCGGCCGGTGTATCACCTGGTGTCCGGTCGGGATCGACGTCCGCGACGAGCTCATGGCGATCGCCAGCCCACCAGCACGCCGTCCGCTGCCGGTCGCGGTCGCGACCCAGCCTGGTGCCTTCGTGCCGGGCCGCATCGCATCCACGGCCGCCGAGACACCCGATACGACGACGCTCGTCCTTGAAGACGTCGACCCACGGATCGCGGCCGGGTCGCCCGGCCAGTTCGTGATGGTCACCGTCCCGGGCCTCCCGGCGGTGCCGATCTCGGTATCCCGGTTCGCCCCGGAACGACGCTCGATCGAGCTGTCGATCCGCGCCGCCGGACCGGCGACCGGGTCGCTGCATGAGCTGCCCGCCGGCTCGACCGTGGGGCTGCGTGGGCCGCTCGGTCGAGGCTGGCCGGTCGAGGCCGCCGAAGGTCGCGACGTCGTCGTCGTCGCCGGTGGCATCGGCCTGTCGCCACTGCGCCCCCTCATCGATGCCCTGCTCGCGGACCGCCCTCGGTACGGCGCCGTGCGGCTGTTCCACGGGGCGCGGACGCCCGCCGATCGGCCGCATGTCTCGGACCTGGAGGCATGGGCGCTCCGCAGCGATCTCGAGCTCGCCGTGACCGTCGACCGAGCGGACGAGACATGGACCGGACCTGTCGGCGTGGTCACGCACCTGTTCGACGACGCCCGGTGGGACGGTCGTGAGGCCGTCGCGTTCGTGTGTGGCCCGGAACGGATGATGCAGGCGACGGTCGACACCCTGCGCGACCGGGGCCTGCGGCGCAGCCGGATCTTCGTCTCGCTCGAGCGCCACATGGAATGCGGCATCGGACTGTGCGGCCACTGCCAGCTCGGCAAGTTCTTCGTCTGCCGCGACGGTCCGGTCTTCTCGCTGCACGAGCTCGGCGACGCGTTCGTGTTGGAGGGCATCTGATGGCGACGACGACGCTTCGTCCGCGCGTCGGCGTGGTGAAGCTGACGTCGTGCGACGGCTGCCAGCTGACGATCCTCGACCTCGAGGACGAGCTGCTCGCGCTGACCGAACGCTTCGACATCGTCGACTTCCCCGAGGCCACCTCCGATCGGTCGGCCGGTCCGTACGACATCCTCCTCGTCGAAGGTTCGATCAGCGACCCTGACCAGGTCGAGCGGATCCACGACCTCCGGGCGCGGACGCGATTGCTCGTGGTGATCGGTGCCTGCGCGACGGCCGGTGGGATTCAGGCGATGCGGAACTGGGGCTCGGTCGACGACTGGGCGTCGTCCGTCTACCCGGATCCCTCGCTCCTGCGCGTGCTCGACCGCGTCACGCCGGTCAGCGACCACGTCAAGGTCGATGCGGAGCTCAGGGGCTGCCCGATCTCGCCCGACCACCTGCGCGAGTTCCTCACCGCGCTGCTCGTAGGGCGGCGCCCCCAGCTGCCCGACGAGGCCGTCTGCCTCGAGTGCAAGCGGCGCGGCTATCCATGCGTGATCGTCGCGGGTGGGCTGAGCTGTCTCGGCCCGGTCACACGCTCGGGCTGCGGTGCGCTCTGTCCCGCGTTCGGTCGAGGCTGCTACGGCTGCTTCGGACCGCGCGAGCAGCCGAACGTCGTCGCGCTCACCGGGCGCTTCGAAGCCGATGGGCTCACGCGGGCGGAAGCCGGCCGCCGATTCGCCGGGTTCACGGCTTGGGCCGAGCCCTTCCGCGCGGCGATCCCCGAGGACGGACCGGCGCGCCCGATCCGGGCGGCCTCGCGTGGAGCGAGCCATGCACGGTGAAGGGTCGATCGCGTCGGCTGGCGTGGACGAGCGGCTGTACGCCGTCGATGAGCTGACGCGCGTCGAGGGCGAAGGCAGCCTGCGACTCCGCGTCCGGGACGGCGAGGTCATCGAGGCCAGGCTCCGCATCTTCGAGGCGCCGCGGTATTTCGAGCGGATCGTCGTGGGTCGGACCCCGGACGAGGTCATCGACATCGTCGCGCGCATCTGCGGGATCTGCCCCATCGCGTACCAGCTGACCGCGGTCCACGCCTTCGAGGCGTTGTTCGGTGTACAGGTCGATCCGTCGGTGCGAGCGCTCCGCCGCCTCCTGTACTGCGGCGAGTGGATCGAGAGCCACGCCCTGCACGTGTATCTCCTGCACGCCCCGGACTTCCTCGGGCTGTCCAGCGCGATCGAGCTCGCCCGGCTCGACCGTTCGCTCGTCGAGCGCGGACTGCGTCTCAAGAAGATCGGCAACGAGATCCTGAGCGTCGTGGGCGGGCGGCCGATCCATCCGGTGAGCCTGCGCGTCGGCGGGCTGTGGCACGCGCCACGCCGGCCCGCACTC
>Ga0306922_10007434_pt1 | contig 10578 bp, 10 predicted proteins | sample sta12Cox44000082_FD_203758 | JGI IMG/M metagenome (GOLD analysis project Ga0306922, IMG submission 203758) | Lab enrichment of tropical soil microbial communities from Luquillo Experimental Forest, Puerto Rico - statoxic.12C.oxic.44.000.082 (v2)... | ecosystem: Environmental > Terrestrial >...
TCGTGCAGGCCATCATGCGGCGCTTCGCCACCCTGACCGGGCGGGTGTACGGGCTGGTCGACTATGCCGGCGCACCCGACGCGACGCGCGTCGTCATCCTCATGGGCTCGGGCGCGGAGACGGCGGAGGAGACGGCCGCCGCGCTGAACGCGACCGGCGAGCGGGTCGGCGTCGTGAAGGTGCGGCTCTACCGGCCGTTCCCCGCCGCCGCCCTTCTCGCCGCGCTGCCTCCGACGACGCGCGCGGTGGCCGTGCTGGATCGCACGAAGGAGCCCGGGAGCGTGGGGGAGCCGCTCTATCTCGATGTCATGGCCGCGCTCGGCGAGGCGGCCGCCTCCGGGCAGCTGGCCGTCATGCCGCGGGTCATCGGCGGTCGATATGGGCTTTCGTCCAAGGAATTCACCCCTGGCATGGTCAAGGCGGTCTTCGACGAGCTCACGACGACGCGACCACGCAACCACTTCACGATCGGTATCCACGACGACCTGACGTATACGAGCCTCCCCTGGGACGACACGTTCTCCATCGAACCGGCCGACACCGTGCGCGCGATCTTCTACGGGCTCGGCGCCGACGGCACGGTCGGGGCGAACAAGAACTCGATCAAGATCCTCGGCGAGGAGACGGCCGGTCACGCGCAGGGCTACTTCGTCTACGACAGCAAGAAGGCCGGCTCGGTCACGATCTCACACCTGCGCTTCGGCCCGCGACCGATCCGCGCGCCGTATCTGATCGACCGCGCGACGTTCGTCGCCTGCCATCAGTTCTCGTTCCTCGAGCGCTTCGACGTCCTGCGGGCGGCCGAGCCGGGCGCCGTGTTCCTGCTGAACTGTCCCTATGGCCCCGGCGAGGTGTGGGACCACCTGCCCCATTCGGTCCAGCGACAGCTCATCGCCAAGCGGCTCCGATTCTTCGTCATCGACGGCTCGCGGGTCGCGCGCGAGGCGGGCATGGCCGGGCGCGTGAACACGATCATGCAGACGTGCTTCTTCGCCGTCAGCGGCGTGCTGCCGGCCGCGCGGGCCGTGGCGGCCATCAAGCACGCCATCGAGAAGACGTACGGGCGGCGCGGCGAGACCGTGGTCCAGAAGAATTTCGCCGTCGTCGACGCGGCGCTCGCTCAGCTCGCCGAAGTGACGCTCCCCCAGACCGCGAGCTCGTCGTACGACGTGCGAGCCCCGGTCCCGGCCTCGGCGCCGGCGTTCGTGCAGCAGGTGACCGCCCGCATCATCGCGGGCGACGGTGACCGGCTGCCCGTCAGCGCGCTGCCGCCCGACGGCACGTACCCGAGCGGAACGACACGCTGGGAGAAGCGCAACATCGCACTCGAGATTCCGGCATGGGACGAGAGCCTCTGCATCCAGTGCGGCAAGTGCGTGCTGGTCTGCCCTCACGCCGTCATCCGTTCCAAGGTGTACGCTCCGGAGGCGCTCGCGGGCGCGCCCGCCGGGTTCAAGTCCGCCCCCGCCAAGTGGCGTGAGTTCGGCGGCGCCCGCTACACCCTGCAAGTATCGCCAGAGGACTGCACGGGCTGCGGCCTCTGCGTCGAGATCTGCCCGGCGAAGAGCAAGAGCGAGGTCAAACACAAGGCCATCGACATGGTGTCGGCGCGCCCGGTCCACGACGACGAGGTCGTCAACTGGGACTTCTTCCTGAAGCTCCCGACGACCGACCGCTCACCGCTGAATCCGGCGCAGGTGAAGGACGTCCAGCTGCTGGAGCCGCTCTTCGAGTTCTCCGGCGCATGCGCGGGCTGCGGCGAGACGCCATATCTCAAGGCCATAAGCCAGCTGTTCGGTGATCGCGCGCTCGTCGCCAACGCCACGGGCTGCTCGTCGATCTACGGCGGTAGCCAGCCCACGACGCCGTGGGCGATGAACGCCGCCGGCCGCGGCCCCGCGTGGGCGAATTCGCTCTTCGAGGACAACGCGGAATTCGGATTGGGCATGCGCCTGGCGCTCGACCGCCAGGCGGCATACGCGGGGGAACTGCTCGGCCGGCTGGACTCGGCAATCGGTGATCTGGGCCGCGCCCTCCTCGACGCCGATCAGTCTACCGAAGCGGGGATCGAAGCTCAGCGCGAGCGCGTCGCCGCGCTGAAGGCGCGGCTGGCCACGATCGACTCGCCGCCCGCGCGCGATCTCGCGAGCGTGGCGGACGCGCTCGTGAACAAGAGTGTCTGGATCGTCGGCGGCGACGGATGGGCCTACGACATCGGCTACGGCGGTCTCGACCACGTCCTGGCTTCGGGCCGGAACGTGAATGTGCTGGTCTTGGATACCGAGGTCTACTCCAACACCGGCGGCCAGGCGTCGAAGGCCACGCCGCGCGGCGCGGTCGCGAAATTCGCCGCCGGCGGCAAGGGGGCCGCGAAGAAGGACCTCGCGCTGATGGCGATCACCTACGGCCACGTGTACGTCGCGCGCATCGCGATGGGCGCTCATGATTCCCACACCCTGCGTGCGTTGCGCGAGGCCGAGGCATACGACGGGCCGTCGCTGGTGATCGCCTACAGCCCCTGCATCGCCCACGGCTACGACTTGCGCCACGGCATAGACCAGCAGAAGGCCGCGGTCGCGTCGGGCCACTGGCCCCTGCTGCGCTACGACCCGCGGCTGGTGCGTGAGGGCAAGAATCCGCTCCAGCTGGACTCCAAGGCGCCGAGCGTGCCGCTGACGAGCTACGCATACAACGAAACGCGCTACACGATGCTCGTCCACCGCGATCCCGACGAGGCCCGGCGCCTGCTCGACCTCGCGCAGGACGACGTGACCGCGCGCTGGCGCTATTACGAGCATCTCGCCGCGCTACCGGGCGCGGTCGGAGGCGGGCATGATTGACCTGTCCACGCGCTATCTCGGCCTACCGCTGGCCAATCCACTGGTCGCGTCGGCCTCGCCGCTGTGCGAGAGCATCGACAACATTCGCGCGATGGAGGACGCCGGCGCCGCGGCCGTCGTGCTACACTCGCTGTTCGAAGAACAGCTCGACGTCGAGAGCACCCATCTCGATCGGTACCTGGCGCAGGGCGCCGAGAGCTACGCCGAGGCACTCGACTACTTCCCCGACCTCACCGGATACAACCTCGGTCCCGACGGGTATCTGGAGCACCTGCGGCGCGCGAAGGAGGCGGTCGGGATTCCGATCATCGGGAGCCTGAACGGCGTGTCCGCGGGCGGCTGGATCGAGTTCGCGAAGAAGATCGAGCAGGCGGGCGCCGACGCGCTCGAGCTGAACGTCTACTACATCCCGACGGATCCACACCTGACCGGTGGCCAGGTCGAGCAGATGTACGTCGACCTCGTGCGAAACGTGAAGCGTAGCCTCACGATTCCGGTCGCGGTGAAGCTCGGGCACGGGTTCAGCGCGATCGCGAACCTCGCACAGCGTCTCGCCGACGCCGGCGCCGACGGGCTGGTCCTCTTCAACCGCTTCTACCTGCCGGACTTCGACCTCGAGCGGCTGGAGGTCACGCCGCGGCTGACCTTGTCCAACCCGCACGAGGTGCTGCTACGTCTGCACTGGGTCGCGATCCTCTACGGCCACGTGCGCGCGGACCTCGCGGTCACCGGAGGCGTGCACGGCTCCGCGCAGGTCTTGAAATCCATGATGGCCGGCGCGCGCGTGGCCATGATGACGTCGGCGCTGCTGCAGCACGGCATCGCGCACCTGGCACGCGTGCGCGCGGATGTCCTGGAGTGGATGGAAGAACACGAGTACGCGTCGATCGCCCAGATGCAGGGAAGCATGAGCTACCGATCGGTGGCGGAGCCGGCCGCCTTCGAGCGCGCGAACTACATGAAGGTGCTGAGCTCGTACGCGCTGCGAAGGGGCGTCCCGCCGAGGAGCGCGTCATGACCGCCAGTGAATCGCCGCAGAGTGTTCGCGGGCGCTGCGAAGTCTGAGGCGAGCCTCGTCATTTCGATCCGAACCGTGCGCTCGCCGTCACGGAAACGGCACGACGATCTCCGCGCACTCGGGAGAGCCTGCGGTCACGACCCGGCGAAGCAGGTCGGTCTCTGTGATGATCCCGATGACTCGCTCCTTGTCGACGACCGGCAGCGATCCGATCTTGTCCCTGAGCATGGTCCCCACCGCTGTCTCGAGCTCGTCATCGGGACCCACGCTGATTGCGGGGCTCGACATCAAGTCGTTGACAGTGACGGCCTTCAGCACGGCGTCTGCCGAAACACTTCCGATCCTCTTGAAGACAGCCGGCCCGAAAAGATAGTGGCGGAGATCGCGGTCGGTGAGGACGCCGACGAGCGTGCCACGGGCGTCCACCACCGGCAGGTGCCTGATCTTCCTCGCCACCATCCGCGCCACCGCCGTGTGAGCCGAGTCTGAAACGCTGATCGTGGTCACCGCCTGGCTCATCACCTCGTTCACTCGCATTCGGTACCTCCAAAACTGGCGCTGCGGATCACGCCCGGGTCCTCTTCAGGTCTCTGGGTTCGTGCCGTCATGCGAGTGGGCAGGTGCAAGGCGGCTGCCACAGCGAAAGCGCATGTCCTCAGCGAGTTAGCGGGCGACACCGGGTCGCTTGGGGCCGCGCCGCCCCAGCTGCTACACGAGGTCGGCTAACGTCGTATCGCGCGAAGCCGCGTGTCGAGCGCTCGTCCATTTCGGCGCTGGCGCTCTCGCTAGCCGTCCTCCTCTGCGAGCCCCTCCTGTACCGCGCGCAGCACGTCGATGTAACTGACGATCCCGACGACCGCCTGGGTGCCGGGTCGGATGACAGGGACCGCGCCGATCTTGTGCTCGAGCAACAGCTCGATCACTTCGGTCACGTCGGTCTCGGGCCCGACGCAGATGACGTCTGGCCGCATGACCTTGATGACCGGCGTCGCCAGCTCCCGCCTGACCGCGTCAGCGCCTTGGTCCGTGAGCAGCGCGCCGACATTGAGGTATGCGAGGTCGCGGTCGCTGAGCATGCCGACCAGCGCACCCCCGTCAACGACAGGAAGGTGTCGGATGTCCATGTCGCGCATGAGGTCGAGTGCTTCGGCGACCGTCGCCTGGGACGTCACCGTCACGGGAAATGCCGTCATCAACTCGCCTGCCCTCATCGGAGCCTCCTTGTTCTCTGGCAACGCCCCGGCTTCACTCGGCCGTCTTCACAGGAGGTGATGCTTGAAGGCATACGCCACCGCCTCTAGCCGGCTGTGCACACCGAGCTTGCCGAAAATGCTCTGGACGTCGTCACGGACTCGTGACGGGCTGACCTGCAGCCGTTCCGCGGCCTCCTCTGTCTCGAGCCCCAGCGTTATCAGACGCAGCAAATCCAGCTCTCGATGCGTCAGCACGCCCGGGCTATGTTCAGCAGGATCACGCGGCGCCACCAGGTGCTCCTGGACCCGGGCCAGCAGTTCCTTGCTCGCGGTGATGTCGCGAAAGAGGTGAACCGTCAGCGCGGCGCGCTCGCTGCTCTCCGGCAGAACCAAGATGCTGACGTTGAGCCAGATCGGTTTTCCGGTCTTCGTCCGCGTACGCATGTCAACGGTGCGGACCGGCCCTCCCATCGTGACGAGCATCTCGGGGCACCCTCGGTGACAGATCCGGTTATCGTGGGCATCGCACCCGGCGAGAACGTCGCAGCACAACCGGCCGAGTACCTCGCCGGGCGGATACCCGGTGATCCGCGCCGCCGCATGGTTCCAGAGCACGATGCGCCCATCGGCGCCGATCGCCGCGGCGCCATCGGCCGCCTGGGCGAGCATTCGATCGAGCCAGGCATCCACGAGTGCTGCCTGCGCGTCACGCTGCATCGTCTCCTCTGCCGACACGCTCGAGTCGGGTTTGCGCCTCAATCGCCGGCTCGGATGTTCGTGCGCGATGGGCGCTCTCGCGCGATTGTTTGTGTTTTTTCAGCAACGCGGATGCCAACAGGTCGGGGACGAGAAAACAATAGGTTGGCTGACGGTCGCGTTTGGCCCGCCGGGGTGATGGCGTCTCGATGGGACATCGCCGCCCCGCCGTTGATGATCTTCACGAGATGGCCGACGCCCTCCAGCAACGAGACGGGATCGGTGCGCCCGGAGAGCTGAGTGGCGCGGCGCGGAGGATCGCTCATCCTGGAGCTCAGAGGAAGCGGCGCGGTGTGGCGGCGGCGTGGTGCGGCGGCGCCCCAGTCCTGGGGCGCCGCCGCATCATCCACTGCTCATCCCATTTCACAAGGTCGCGAATCGACGTCGTTGTTCGTCTGGCAGCGCGTATGCAATTCTCCTCAGCTCAGCCGGGCCCGACGAAGTGGCCCGGGAAAGGAGGAGGGCAATGCGGACCCTAGCTCCGTGGGGCGGTGAGCTGAGGCGGGAGATGGAGCGCTTCTTCGACCGCTTCGCCGAACCGGTCTTGGAACCGTTCGCGACCATGACAGCCGGCGCATGGGCACCGATGCTCGATGTGACGGAGACGAAGGACGCCATGATCGTGACGGCGGAGCTGCCCGGCGTCGATGCCAAGGAGATCGGCATCGAGCTGACGGGCGACCTGCTCACCCTGAAGGGTGAGAAGGAGAAGAGGACCGAGGAGAAGGAGGAGCGCTACCACCGTGTCGAGCGTACCTATGGCGCGTTCCTCCGCAGCGTCCGGCTGCCGATGGCGGTGGATGGAAGCAAGATCACCGCGACGTTCAAGAACGGCGTGCTGATGGTGACGCTGCCGAAGACGCCGGCCGCAAAGGGGACGACGATCCCCGTCAAGACCGAGTAGTGAGCCGTAGTAAGGCGTAGTAAGCCGGCGTCCCGCCGAGGAGGCCTCGGGCCTCCTCGGCGGTTTCGATGGATGAGAGGGGGGGCGAGCATCATGACGTGTCATGCAGCACGGCGTATCGGAGAGTTCGAGCGGCGCCTTCGCCGTGAGCGTCGCGAGGCGTATGACGCGCTCATCATGGCCGGTGGCGAGCTCGCCGGGTACGAGCATCATCATCCCGGCGATTTCCTGGACGACGCGGCGACGGCCACGACTTGCCATGTCCTCGAGAGACTCGAGGACCGCGACCGTCGTGTGCTCGCCGAGATCGACGCAGCGGAGGCGCGCTTGGCGACCGGTACCTATGGTGTCTGCGAGATGTGTGCGCGGGCGATCCCGTTCGAGCGGCTGCGGGCCATCCCCAGCGCGCCCCTGTGCGTCGTGTGCGAGGACGTCACGGAGCGTCCTGCGCGAGCAGGGATGGCCACCGGCGTCGCGGCAGCTGCGGCCTGAGAGGAGCGGACATGGAATTCACGTCACGCACGATGCGCTGCCCACTGGAGAAATGCTCCGCGATGGTGACCGTGCAGACGGATCCCGACGGCTATCCGTCTTCACGGCATCTCGACGTGACGGCCTGCTCGTTGCGGCCAACGACGTCGTTCGTCCTGCCGGCAAGGCGGGCGTACTTGCCGGATGTCGCGCCGCCCGTGTCGTATGTGCGCGACGCCGATCCAACGCCGTATCACGCGTTGACCGTTGAATGCGCCAAACCGTGCCTGGCGGTCTTGAACGCCGCCGAGCCGGGTGCGGCCGAGCCCATCCGTTGCACGTCGGGCGTCGCCGACGGCCTGGAGCTCGTTCGACAGACCCAGAGCCCGGCTATCACGCGGGTGTTGTGGCTCTATAGCGTCTGAGGAGGGCAGCCCCATGATCACGATCACGACCCTCTGGATCGGCGCCTTGGCGCTACTGCTGTTCTTCCTGGCCCGCAGCGTGCGAACGGTGCATCGCGCCCTTCGGTGTCCGATCCGCGGGACCGACGTACAGGTGAGCGTCCTCGAGGCGGAGCCGGAGGGTCGCCCGATCGAGGTGATCGCGTGCAGCGAGTTCAGGCCGGCGACCGCGATAATGTGCGACCGGCGATGCCTGCGGCTGCTCGGAGGCCGAGCAACGCCGCAAGCTTCCCGCCCTGAGTCGGCGCGGGGGCTAGTCAGCGGCGCGCCCTGAACTTCAGTAGAGGTGGCAGGACACCATGTGACCCGAGGCGACCGTCTTGAGCTCCGGTGTGATCCGCACGCACTGCTCCATCGCGAACGGGCAGCGCGGGTGGAAATGGCAGCCCGGCGGCGGATCGATCGGCGACGGCACCTCGCCGCTCAGGATCATGTCGTCGCGTGGCGCGTCCGGGTCGGCCGGCAGCGCCGCCGCGAACAGCGCCTTCGTGTACGGATGGAGCGGGCGCCGGTAGAGCGATTCGGTGTCGCCGTGCTCGACGATGCGCCCGAGGTACATGACCGCGGTGCGGTGGGCGATGTAGCGCACGGTCGCCAGGTTGTGCGCGACGAGCAGGAAGCTCAGCGGCTGCCGCGCCTGCAGATCCTTCAACAGATTCATGATCTGGGCGCGGATCGACACGTCGAGGGCCGACACCGGCTCGTCGAGCACGATCAGCTCCGGCTTCGCCGCCAGGGCGCTCGCCAGCGCGATGCGCTGCCGCTGGCCGCCGCTGAACTCGTGCGGATAGCGCGCCCCCGCGCTCAGCGGCAGGCCCACCTGGTGCAAGACCTCCTCGACCCGCTCGAGCTTGCCGCTGCGCGTCACGCGGCGGTTGACCACGAGGGCCTCGGCGATGGTTTCCCGCACCCGCAGACGCGGATTCAGGGACGACCACGGATCCTGGAAGACGGCCTGGACGCGCGTGTGATAACGGCTCAAGTCCGGGCCCCGCAGCGCGTGGACGTCCTGGCCGTCGAGGAGCACGCGCCCCGCGGTGGGCTGCTCGAGCCGCAGCAACAGGCGCGAGGTCGTCGTCTTGCCGCAGCCGGATTCGCCGACCAGCCCGAGCGTTTCCTGGCGGCCGATCGTGAAGCTGATGCCGTCGACGGCCTTCACGTGACCGGTGGTGCGCCCGATCAAAACGCCGCGGGTCACCGGAAAGTGCTTGGCGAGGTTCTCGACGCGGATCAGCGGCTCGACGGCGATCGCTCGATCCTCCAGCACGCGGCCTCGTGCGCAGGGCCAACCGTCATGGTCGGAGGGTACTCGCGCCGGCAGCGCTCATCCACATACGCGCAGCGATCCGCGAAGCGGCAACCGGCCGGCAGCTCGTGTAGCGGCGGCGGCTGGCCTTCGATCGACGGCAGCCGCGTGACGGTGCCTTCCATGCGCGGCACCGAGGCCATCAGTGCCTCGGTATAGGGATGGCGCGGCGCCCGGAAGAGCGCGCGCGTGGGCCCCGTCTCCACGATGCGCCCCGCGTACATCACCGCGACCCGGTCGCACATGCGCGCGACGATTCCGAAGTCGTGGGTGATGAAGAGCATCGCGAGGCGGGTGCGCGCCTGGATCTCCTTCAGGAGCGCCAGGTACTGGAGCTGGATCGTGACGTCGAGCGCCGTCGTGGGCTCGTCGGCGATGAGCACGCGCGGCTCGCCGGCCACGGCGATCGCGCCGACGACCCGCTGCTTCATGCCGCCGCTCATCTGGTGCGGGTACGCGCGCATCCGCTGCTCGGGCGCCGCGACCTTCACCCGGCGCAGCGCGTCCTCGGCCTGGGCCACCAGCGAGCGTTCGCCGTCGGCGCGCCGCTGCCGGAGCGCCTCGAGGATCTGATCGCCGATCGTGAACACCGGATTGAGCGACGTCTGGGGATCTTGCAGGATCATCGAGACACGGCGGCCGCGAACGTGGCGCATCTCCGGCTCGCTCTTCGTGACGAGGTCCTCGCCCTCGAGCAGGATCTGGCCGTCGACGATGCGCCCGGCCGGCTCGGGGAGAAGACGCACGAGCGAGAGGCCGGTCATCGTCTTGCCGCAGCCCGATTCGCCGACCAGGCCGAGCGTCTCGCCCTAGCGCAGCGCGAAGCTGACGCCGTCGACCGCGCGCACGACGCCCCACCGCGTGTAGAGATAGGCGCGAAGGTCGCGCACCTCCAGGACGACGGGCGCTCCGGCCGCCACCCGCGGGCGCTCCTCAGACCTGCCTGAGGCGCGGGTCGAGCCAGTCGCGCAGCCAGTCACCGAACAGGTTGAAGGCCAGCACCACCAGCATGATGGCGGCGCCCGGCACCACCGAGAGCCACCAGGCGCTCGCGATGTGATTGCGCCCGTCGGACACCATCTGGCCCCACGACGGCGTCGGCGGCGGGATCCCGGCGCCGAGAAACGAGAGCGAAGCCTCGACGATGATGACGAACCCGATGTGGAGGGTCAGGAGCACCATGAAGGTGTTCAGGACGTTCGGCACGATGTGCACGGCCATGATCCTGAGATGCGAGCAGCCGTGGACTCGCGCCAGCGCGACGAAGTCGCGCGCCTTCACCGCCAGCACCTCGCCGCGCACCACGCGGGCGAATCGCGCCCAGATGAGGACGGTGATCGCGATGGCGATCGTCCCGAGGCCGGGTCCCAGGCTCACGGCCAGCAAGAGCGCGATCAGGATGGTCGGGAACGTCAAGGTCGCGTCCACGGTACGCATGAGGAAGCTGTCGGTCCGGCCGCCGACATAGCCCGAGACGATCCCGACGGCCAGCCCGATCCCGCCGCCAGCAAGCAGCGCGACGGCGGCGACGATCAGGCTCACGCGCGCGCCGTAGACGAGGCGGCTCAGCACGTCGCGGCCGAGCACGTCGGTGCCGAGCAAGTGCTTCGTGCTCCCGCCTGCTTC
>Ga0306922_10007436_pt1 | contig 10577 bp, 12 predicted proteins | sample sta12Cox44000082_FD_203758 | JGI IMG/M metagenome (GOLD analysis project Ga0306922, IMG submission 203758) | Lab enrichment of tropical soil microbial communities from Luquillo Experimental Forest, Puerto Rico - statoxic.12C.oxic.44.000.082 (v2)... | ecosystem: Environmental > Terrestrial >...
GATATCGCGACATGAACTATTTGCTCCTGAAGGCGCAACGCTTGGCGGCCACCAAGACCCAATTCATCGCTTTGCAGAAAGCTGCGTAAAATGCGTGTCCTTACAGATTCTCGTTCAGAGCCACAATTCGTTCGTCTGGGGGGATTTCGCAAAAAGCGCATGAGCTCACTTATGAAACAGGAGCTTACTGATGAATCCGAAGCCAAGCTTACTTAGGCGATTCGAGTTTCGAGGAAACGAATCTCAGCGGGCGGCAACACGCGACGCTGTGACATCTGGCGCAGCCATAACTGGCTCATATCTAGCGATGAACGCAGCTGCCACGCTTTTGGCAGGTTTTGGCCTGTTGCAGAACTCTCCCGCTGTCATCATTGGAGCGATGTTGATCGCGATGCTATTCGGTCCGATCGTTGGCATCGCTCTGGGGCTCGCGGAAGCCAACATGCCGTTACTGGGTCGTTCCGTAGTGTCTGAAGTTGTTGGCGTCATATGGGTGCTGATCCTCGGCTATATCCTTGGCACGGCGAGCCGCAGCCTTTCGATCGGCAGCGAGATCCTCTCCCGCACGTCACCGACGGTTCTCGATTTGTTGATAGGGTTGGTCGGCGGGCTCGCCGGAGGGTTCACCTACATATCAGCCTTGCCATCTGTGATCGTCGGCGTAGCCATAGCCACAGCATTGGTCCCGCCATTGACCTCGTGCGGCATCCTGCTAGCTCGCCACGTGCCGGGGCTCGCGACCGGAGCTTTCGTGCTGTTTCTCACCAACTTCACAGCCATCGCCGTCGGCGCCATGACGGTTTTCTGGCTCGTCGGACATCGGCCGCCCGCTGCGGGTGAGAGACACAAGGTACTCGTGCCACGCCTGATTTCTCTGGTACTGTTCGTCATCCTTGGTTTCCACCTGACCGTTACACTACGGCGCAGCGTCACCCAAGCGACCCTCGAGAGCGACATCCGAAAGACCTTGTCCCACGAATTGGCAAGGATCCCTGGGGCACGATTGGACACCGTCACCCTCGCACCGCAACAAGGCAAACCGGTTGTCTGGGTGGTGGTGCGCACACCTCAGCCGATTACCCCAGAGCAAGTCGCACATCTCAACACCAGGTCAGCCGCGCAACACAAAGCAACGTCGGTTTACACGTCAGGTCTGTGATCACTGCCGAAACCACCTCAGAGGGGTACGTCTATGAACCCCAATTGTCGCCCACCGATGCCAGCTTTCCATGACATCCTCTCACTGCTCCGACAATCAAGCATGGCCTTGAAAACCAACAAGGGCGCGCTCTATAGTTCAGTTGCTATGTCTAAACTAAAATTTGAAAAACTGGATGTCTCAACGCTGTCCGTCACTATGAACAGGGCAAAGATTCCGGGAGGATGGCTTTTAGTTTCCACCTCAAATGCCGGCGGTGGAGTCACCTTCTATCCCGATCCTGAACACAAGTGGGACGGAGGGTCGGTCGCGGACGAGCGTGGAAAAACCGCTCTGGCCGCGCCGCGGGCGAGTTGACCGTTAACGCCAGTAGCTCCCGAAAGCTCCAGATGTGATCTGGCCGTGCCCGCTTCGGTTGCGGGTGACGCCGAGCGATTCGTGTATTCCGCAGAAGTTGTCCGGCAACTGCTTCGTCGGCAATCCATCATGACTGTTGAAACATCGCCATTACGCTCAAAACCTCGGCTGACGGGCGGCCAAACCGCAGGTATATCGCGACAGCGTCCTTAAGGCGAGGGGAAAACCGCCACCCTCGTTTTGGTGTTGGTCGCACCGATGGTTGGGGGCTAGGAAATCCTTGAAGTAACGCCTCGCGGGCCGAGTGCCTCCAAACGTACACATCTCCAGAGTTAGAAACCAATTTCGAGACGACCGAGAGCTAGTTCTCGACAGAGAACGGCGCGATCAAGGTGCGGTGCTGCTCTTCGTGCCATGCGCAGACGTGCATGGTTCGGCCTTTATGGTTGACGGTCGCAGTAGCAGCCTCGCCACATTCATGATCCGTCGCGAGAACCATCGTGATCGTGACAGCGGCTTCTTCAGGCGTAATGCGGTCTGTTTCGAGGTCCGATTCCAAACGTTCGTAGAATTCTTCGGGCAAACGGTACGGTGCTTGGCACGTATTCATCGACTCATCTCCAAAAACTTCTTCACGCCACACGTCGAACTCAATCACTTCGAGGTGTCTAAATGTGGGGCGCGGCTGCCGCGCTTACGCTGTCCGGTGTCGCGCCCCTCGATGAAGTAGCGATGAGGTCTAATACTGCGAGACTTTGGCAGCCAGTTTTCTCCTTTGCTGGTCTGTCCAGACCTTGGCGCACCGAGAACACAGACGTCCAATGAACACCACAGTGGTCTCTTTCCCGCGGTCAGAAAAACGCAAGGGCGTTAGGCGGAAGTGTTGCCACTTGCGATAGGTCTAACGCCCGATCAAGTTTGTTGAAGGTTAATACTGCGGGTGGGAGAACACAGAAACAATCTGTCTGCTCGGCTTACGCCTCTCTATGCAGAATCTTGTCAGCGGAGGATCCGAAGGAGGGGCGATTCAGTGGGGAGTGGGGCAAATCCCTATATTGTATCTAGTTTCGAAAAGCTCATACTCCGCTTGTGATTCATATATATATCGCGTATGAAAAACAATACCCACCCCACTTACTCCACTTGCAACACTTCTCTCAATGCTTCTGATACGTTCCGGAAAATCCTTCCTCCACTACCGCGCCACTGTTGCTCCACTCAATCCCAGACTCGTGTGGGGTCTTCGTTTGTCACTGACGTTTCATCCGCCTCTCGCGCCCACAGAGTCTTGGAATCCTCATATGCATTCTGGCACTGCTTCAGTTGATCCCCACTGGGCTTGAAGCAGTATTCGTTGTATCCATCGCGCAGCCGTTTCTCCACACCCAGGATGCCCAACGCGGAGTAGTTCTCCTTGAGCTTGCGACCAAATGCCGCGTCCGACCGACAGGCCGATGTGAACTTCTTGCTCAAGGTGTTTTCCAGGTCCTTGTAGATCTGCCCAGAACGCGCCCAGCGTCCAACGTTGCCCTCACGCCCGAGCCAGCAACGAACGAAGTTCACGAACGGGCTGTCCTCTGCGGCCTGCTTCTGGTACTCCGCATAGTAGCCGCGCCAGATAGCTTCCATCTCCGGTGCCCATCCTTCATAATGCGCAATCCGCATTGTGTAGGTTTCGTACGAGTGCATCTCGGAGATAGGCTTCCACGCCCTACCACGGTTCGCAATCAGCGCCTTCAGCACCAACTGCTACCGAGCAAGAACTTCGAGTTTGATGTCGGTTTCTTGCGCGACGAACTCTTCCTTCATGCTCTCTGTCGTCCGGTACTCTTCCGCCGTAGGCCGCCGTATCGGGAAAATCTGAATCCGCCGTAGCAGGTCGGTGTACTGCGATGGGAACGGATTCGTTCGGCTGGTCAGGAAAAGGTCGCAGCGTAGCTGGTAATCCTTGTCTACATTGTTCTTGTAGAGTTGCGCGATGGCGATCCGCCCGCCCGTAGAACATTTGCACATCGGATCGATGTACTGGACTTGCTCGGACTTCGCGCTGTTGAAATCCGCACGGTCTATGTTGTCGAACAGCTGAATCTGGTGGTTGGTGATAGCTGCGATGAAGTCGCGCATCTTGGTGGGCAGGCCACCGGACTCGTACTTCACCCCGTAGAACAACCACATGAATTTCTCCCACAGCGTGCTCTTACCGGAGTTCTGCGGACCCAGTGCCATCATGATGGGCCGGAGGTCTAGCGCATTCCCGACGAACAACGACAGGAAGCGCAATACTACAAGCTGCTGGTATTGCGGACCAGTCAAAAAGCCCTCATCAAACAGCGCATTCAAGTAGCGACACAGAGGACTATCGGTCACGCGGCCACCGAACGGTCCCAACTCCTCCGCAATCTGCGTCAATCGCCCGATGTTGGGCATATTCAGTACGGGCCAGGGTGTCAGCGACCTGTTCTTCATGTAGACGCCATCGGTCCCGTTGTCGACTTCCGCGAATCCGTCCACAGTGATCTTGATCATCCCGTTGCGCCCGTTGTGCACGTAGATGGCGTCACCCTTCATACACCCAAACTTCTCAATCCTTGTCTGCTCACCGCGATACAACGTGTTCTGGAACAGGTTCTGATCTACCAGCTTGTAGTCGTGTTGCTCCTTCAGCAAACCGATCCGGGACAAGATCCGGTAGGTCTGCTCAGGATTGTGCAGATCGTAGATGGCTTTCTCCAAGGGCAGGAACAGGTACGGGTATGCGTCAACAAACTGCCGTGCGCCCATCTTCTTGAGCAGCGTCTTCAGCACGAAGTTGAAGACCTTCTCGTCTATCAGGTGCCGGTCTAGCTTGACCAGCTTTGTTTTCCCATCCTCGTTCTCTACTAGCCTCTCGCCCTTACGAATTTCGTCCAGAAACACTTTGGCTTCTTTCCACAGCTGCTGCATCTCGTCCGCGTTGGACAGCTTGTTGAGTTCCTCGTCGTGCTGAATCGCCACGGGCATCTCAGCTTCCGCCACTAAAGCAGCGTTAACGATTTCCTCGTCTACGGTCGCAACCTCAAAGCCGGGTAATCCTTCCGGTGGAATCGGTTCACCAGAGGCGAACAGAGGATACGGATACTCCTCACCCTTCTGCTCCACCAAGAAGTCAATCACCTGCTTGACGTTCATCTGCGCGCCGTCGCACGTTTGTGCGTGATCCTTCCAACCCAGTGTCCGATTCTTGTCGTCCCAAGCGAATCCAGTGGCTCCAAAATCCGGCTTCCCATTGTTGGTGTGCCAGTCTCCCTTGATGGGACAGATGCGCGGTGTATGCCAGATGCCAGATACATTGATAATCTCTACGTCAAAGAAGTCGGTCAGCTCGTCAAATTCAAAGTCTTCATGGACGGGAATGCCCCGCGTCTTGCCGTTAACTTCTGGAGCGATACGCTCTAACAACCACGCCATGACACTGATAGGAATGTTGCGCTTGGGGTTGTCGCGCTCAATCACGTATTGCCCACCATCGGCGCGCACTGTACCCGGTGCTGCTACGGACGACCCTCTGTACTTGTACTCTACGGCAAGCTCACCATCCAGTTTGATGCCCCGATTGGAGGTAATTTGGTTGGCGAAGTGACCAGCGTCAAAATGTAGGTGCAGTCCTTTGCCGGGTGTGCGAATCCACAGCGTCTGCTCGCAATCGTGGAACGGAAAGCCGTGGTTGGCAGCTAGCTCGGGATTGTCTATGTCTAGAACGATGCTGGTGGCAGGATTCGCGACGACAAGGCAGTTAGAGTCGGGCCACTGCTGGGCCCATTTCGCTATTTGCGCCGGGTCCGTGCTAGCTCCGGTGGTCCAACCCGTCGCCCGCAGACCTTTGGGGCCGCGTTCGCCGGGTTCCGTAGGGTAGACGGCGAGGCCACGCTTTGCCGCAGCTGTTGCGATTTCTATGAAGCGCATATAGTGTTCTCCGCCCTTTGTTCAGCCGCTGCGAAATTTCGAAAGTGCGGGCTTCCCGGCAGCGACCTGACCGATCCCTCTCCGAAGTCCCAGAACACCTCGACCGTAACGTCACCGCGCGTAGCAGTGAACACTCGCCGTTTTTCAGCCAACCAATTTCTTTTGCGTTTCGGACCGTTCGGATTCATAAGCTCCCTCCGAGGAGCGCAGTCAGGACGGCAGTCGGAGCTACCGTCCCAAGCCTGCAAGAAAGTGTCGGTGGCCGCCGACCCTATTGGTAGATACTGCGCCGCCGCCGTTTCCAGTGTTTGTTCTTAAGATTCCTGCGGTGCGGAGGTAGTTGATGCAGGTTTCTGCGCGGGCCTATTTAGTGCGTTCAAACCAGGCAGTTAGAGGTTTCGCTCCTCGAACCAGCGGAGCAGAGTTTGGAGAGGTTCTTCGTGGGGAAGAATTCGTGCGTCGTAGCCTGCCTCGCGCAATTTCTCTTGCGAACGAAGCACCGACTCGTATTTGTGTAGCAGCTTCTCGGGGTTGAACGGCTTCGAGTTGCCGGCTTCAAGACGCCGCTGTCGCACTCGCGCGATACAGAGTTCGGCAGGTGTATCTATCCGAGCGAAGATCATGCGGTTACCCTTCTTTCTCTGCTTGTCCGCAAACCGAGTCATCCGCCCAAACCCGTAGGATGTTAGTGCGATGACTCCTTCGGCAATGACATGTCCCTTCGCTGCCAGTGTGTCAATACACAAGAGCAGGTCATCCGCCGCTCCTGCATACGAAAACGAGGAATCCAGCCCACCGCAAGCACTTCTATATTTGCCGAGTACGAACAGCGAACCGTCTCCATACCGACAACGGTACCCAGCTTCCTTGCTGTTGAAGCGGAGTGTAGCGGCGTTCCCCAAATGCGCGACAAGAGCGCGCACAACGGTGGATTTCCCGCTTCCGTTTGTACCCTTGATGGCGACTATGGTGCTCATTTCTTCCCAGCAGCCTTCGCCTTCCGCATGGCTTGACCGCGCTCGCGACGGTTGATGAACTCATGCTCCTCGTCAACGGTTCGCTCACACTGGTCCATCTTCTCTTGGTAATAGAAGACACAGACCAGTCGCTCCGGCTCGCGGCGAACTTGCGGAACGGTTCCATCTGAATTAAGAAGCGGTGTATTGCCGTGAACTTCGTGAACATTGGCGAGAAGGACATCACCTTCGCGGTATCGAACGGCGACCCGGTATCTCGGAAATACCAAGTCGCAACCACCAAAGTCGCCAAGACAGCACATGACACCGTAACCTTCTTTCAGATCGCCCTTGTCCACGTGCGCCGCCGTACGCCAACTCTTGTTACAGGTGATTGTCGTGAATGGTGTGTGAGCTTCGACAGTCCGAATAAGCCAGATGGGCGCGGTTTGGCTAGCCTTTTTGAACTGTGCTCTCCACCTATCCTGGACAAAGGAATGACAAAAAACCTCGGCCACTTCCTTGGCTAATGTACCCATCAATGCTAATTCCTTGGGGAGTGCACCGCTGTAATGCGTTAGGCGACAGGGGTACACCTGACCGCCACGGACACTCCTTCCGAGAAAGCCCACCAGACCATCTGTGGCTGACCTAAGACGAGCGAAGTCCTGATCGGACAACTCTTCTAGACGCTGTGCGCCCTTTATGTTCGACATTGTGCCGTCACGACGTCTGCGCTGAACCATACCTGTGCCAGCAGCAACGCCGCGATTGCCGCCCGCGACTTTACGTTGAGAAGCCGCCTTGAGGACAACGGGCCGGACCGCATCCAAAAGCTCGGGTGATAGACGATGCTTGAGCAGAATGCATACGATCTCCCCGTTTGGCGCCATGACCATTCCAGTTTTATCCAGCAACAGATCGTAATGGCTATCGTCCAGCAGCTGTCCGCATAGCTTTAGAGCTTCCTTCTCCCCGATGTCCGTTGGTGCTTCATGAATTTGGAATGCCGCTGACCCGCAGGACAGTTCGCTTCGCATTCTTTCCTCCTGAGACAGTTGCCGTACCCAGGCTGGCCCTTCTTCCGTTTCTACTTGCATCCAGTCGCCCGGTTCGTCCGGTGGAAATGCGCTAACGACCGCGCCTGGTCGCAGATGTCGAGGCAATGCTTTTGGCAGCATAGATCACTCCTTGTATGACAGCTTCTTTCTTGTCTTTCAGTCCGAATTTGGCTTGGATTTGAGTTATAGCTTTCTGGTACTGCGCGTGAATCGACGTCTTGACCCAGCAGTTGAAGGCGATCTGTTGTTTGCCTTTGTGCTGGTCGAAAATGTCTTCCCACGGACCCGCGTCAACCTCCAGACACGTGACCGGAAGTGATTCCTGCTTCAATCCGGCCTGTTCGGCATACCAGGCACACCAACGGTCGGCGGTACGGCGGGAAATGTCCAAGTGCTCTGTGACCCAGACTTCCCATCCACGATCCTTGTCGTGCGTCAGATCGTTGCGGGCACCCTGAGCACGGAGCCGTTCACGCAACCAATAGAGCAGCGGAGCCAGGTCGGCTCTCGCGAGTGCCTCGTGCTTCTTCCATGCGGCTATGATTGCCGCCTTGAGTTCTTGTTCGCTTAACTTTTGAAGCTCAGAGTCGCTGGCTGTGCCCGAGGCACTCTGCTGTGCCCCTAGCACGTGGGCGACTTCGACTTCCGTTTCGGTTGGCATATACATCCTCCTTGGTTGGCACTGATTACAAGGAGGACGATAGAGGTCAGGTGAAGAATTTACGAGGAGAAGTCCAGAACAACTTTCTACTTCGATTTGTCCGCTTTTGAACCGAACAATTTTGGCCAGTCGACCGGCTCAGGCAACGTACCGTCGGTCGCCCCGTGCTCAGAGCGTAGGTTCGATACCATCTGAAGATAGAATTGCCGATTGCGTTGCTGGAAGCGCGACAGATTCTTGCGGAGTGTGTCAGGTTGGATAGATTTTCCGATGAAACTAGTATTCAAGTCGGAGACTATCGAGAATTGCGGCTTTCCAGTAGCAACCTTTGCGTAGGCACAATTATAGATCGCTGCGTAGCTCTTGACGGCATCAGAGCGCGGAGTCCACCAGGACTGTAGCATTTCTGCGTATGCCAAGATGTCAACTGTGAAACCACGAATTTCTTCCGGGATTGGACTACCCGGCAAGGCGGGAATCCACGGCGAGAACGAGTTCCTCGCGTTGAAAAACAGCTCATAATCATACGGACGTGGATCGTGGATGCACAGGGTTGAGACCCTTAGTCGGTGCGCCTCCGCATACTTTTTCTCAAAGGCTCGGATGTCTTCCACTGTCTTACGTAGGCGGGTCGCTAGCGATAGAATTTCACGTTTCCCGGGCAATGGACATGATACTTCGTGCAATTCCGACCTCAAGAGGTAATGAAGACCAAGAAATAGAATGTCGGGTCGGCACCCTTTGCGCACTAGTCTGTCGAATGACTCCTGGAATGTCTTCCTGTCTCTGACCTCGGCTACAAGGAATCCCAGCCCTTTCTTCTCGCGTTCAACATCGAATGTGAGAGCGTCAAGGTTCATGTCCTCTAACATTAGCCACTCTTCCAGGTCTTCGTTTAGAAGTCCCAATCCGTGTTTGCGGGACGGAGCGGACGCCATAGGTGATCTCGTCTAATTTCTAGCCGACGATTAATGTTCTAGGCAGGTTACGGAGGTAACCGCTGCAGGGCGGGTGCTTGGAACAATTTCAACCTCTGGACATACTGTCTTGAAGTGCGCCTTTCGTTGCCGATAATAGGCAGCCAGCGGTGAGGGACGCGGGGAGGGAAAGATCAATACTCTTCGGGCAGGAGGAAAGTCGTGCAGCTGCGGTCGGCCTCCGTGATGAGCCAGACCCGGGTGCCGTTCGTGAGCATATAGGAGGACAGAATCCGCCGGCCGCGCTGGACGGACAGTTCGTTCTCGCGACGATCGTGCTCGTCCACGTCGCCCATGCCGATGCCGATCGGCTACCCCAATCAGCGGCGCCGGAAATAATAGGTGAAGGAGGCGCTGACATAGGACTTCAGCGGAAACCCGGTGATGCGCTCGAACGGTGAGCCTTCTCCGGGAAGCGCCAGCGTCTCCAGTGTCTGTCCTCCGTATCCGCTTACGATGAACGTGTTGACACCGATGTCGAAGCCCTTTGACGGAAAGGGTCGGATCACGGCACCGCGAAATTCGCGGACTGCTACAGCAGTGAATCCATCACCCAAGGGCTTACGTCCCACTTCTTCATATTGGCCACGGGCAACCAGGTGAAAAGGGAGCTTGTCGACGGTCGCGAGAACGTCCCAAATCTGTCGCGGAGCTTCTGGCGTAGGCAGTCCCGTGAGGCGATCCCGCGCGTCCGCCTTTGCGAACAAGCCTTGTACAAAGCCAAAGCTAAAATTGCGGCGTGCGGTGAAGGTCAGCGATTTCACGATGCCGGGCCCTTCGTCCTCCTGCAGCCCCGTGTCGTTTGAGATTCGTGCTAGCTGCTGTGCGGTGGTGACATGAGCCAGGGTGAGACGAAACTCCGTTTTCGCCACGGTCTTGCTGGCCACCAACTGATAAGAGCGCGCCTTGGCAACAATCGTGCCACCTTGAATTGCAGTCGTACCAATACGAGGGTCGTCAACGTGGAAGGTCTGCCCGTAGCTTAACGAGATGGTGGGCAAGAATTTCGCGGACTCTGGTGGCAGGAACGTTAGTGTCCCCTTTGGCGAACTGATAGTGGCGTCCCGGTTGAAGGAAAAGGTCGGACGAAGTAAATCCTCATTATCCATGGTGACTTTGTCCAGCCGGTAGCCTGCGTTGTAGTGCAAAACACGGAACACGGTTCCGTCCAGCGCGACGAACGGGCTGTAGAAGTTGATCGTCAGATTATTTGATGTGTCCGGTATAAACACGCCCGCGTCATTGGCCTTGTCCAGGTTCAGCGCTCTTGGTGCTTCCCGCCGAAAGTCAACGCCAGCCAACAGCGAAGCTGCCTTGCTGAACTGGTCCGTGTAGAGCACGTCTTCCGAATTCACGTTGCGGTGTTCACTCTGGCGGATCAATCCATCTCCGAAGTTTGGCCGCACGTCGAGAGTGTAGTAGCGGTAGAACCCAGAAAACTGGAACTGACGGTGCTCCGTGAGA
>Ga0306922_10007437_pt1 | contig 10577 bp, 7 predicted proteins | sample sta12Cox44000082_FD_203758 | JGI IMG/M metagenome (GOLD analysis project Ga0306922, IMG submission 203758) | Lab enrichment of tropical soil microbial communities from Luquillo Experimental Forest, Puerto Rico - statoxic.12C.oxic.44.000.082 (v2)... | ecosystem: Environmental > Terrestrial > Soil...
GTCTGCAGGGAGGCCACTGCCCGGGCCCTCAAGGTTTCGACGGCCAGATTGCTGCGGTCGGCCGGCGCCGGCGCGGGATAACGGTTCAGCAGCAATTGCCCTTCGCGCTGCGCCAGCATGGCTTCATACAGAAGCGGCAGGACCTTGTCGGCAGGAACACCCTTTTGGCGCGCCGTGTTCAATTCCTGCTCGGCGGCCGAAGCATTGCCGACCGCAAGCAACGCCTGCCCCAGATCCAAATGGATCTGGGCGGAATCGCCGGCGGTGGCTTCGGCATTCTTCAGATAGATGACGGCAATTTCCGGGTGCCCTGATTTCATCGCCTGCTGAGCCTTGTTGACGAGGTCGATCACGTCCTTTGACAAGGTGCTGGGAACGTTCGACTGGTTCACCGCAGCATTCGCGCTGCCCGCGGCTGCTGCCAGCAGGATCATCGCCATGACAGTTCGCGACGCCCCGCCGCACAACCGTTTCTGCACTGTCGCCAATTGCATCTTCATCACGGCCATTCTCCCTTATCTCTCGCGCAGATTATGCGCTTCCATCAGCGTGTAGACCTGCGGCCTGCTCACGCCCATCAATTTTGCAATCTTCGAAACATTGCCATCCGCAACAATAAACGCTTCGCGCAACAGTGCCCCTTCGATGCCGCGAACATGTTCGCGCAGGTTGAGGCTGCGGCCCTGGCGGCCGGAAACCAGCTCCAGATCCATTTCCGTGATCAGCGGCCCTTCGGCCATGATGACCGCCCGCTTCACGCGATTTTCCAGCTCGCGGACATTGCCGGGCCATTCATAGGCCTGCAGGGCCTGAAGCGCCGGTTTCGAAAAGCCCCGCAGATTGCGCCCGTTCTCGCGCGCATAAATGCTGAAGAAATGCTGGGCCAGAAGCACCGCATCGCCTTCCCGGTCCCGGAGCGGCGGCAGCTCGACGCGGATTTCGTTCAGCCGGTAAAACAGATCCTCGCGGAAACCACCTGTCTGGATCAGGGTTTCCAGCGGCTTGTTGGTGGCGGAAATGATCCGCACATCGACCGTCAGCGTGGTGCGTCCGCCGACCCGTTCGAACTGGTGACTTTGCAAAAATCGCAAAAGCTTGGCCTGCAGGGGCAGCGGCATGTCGCCGATTTCGTCCAGGAACAGGGTGCCCTTGTTGGCGATCTCGAATTTGCCCAGTGTCTGCTTGACCGCGCCGGTGAAGGCGCCCCGTTCGTGGCCGAACAATTCGCTTTCCAGCAGATTTTCCGGAATGGAGGCGCAGTTGATCGCCACCAGCTTGGCGCCCTTGCGGTCGGACGCATTGTGCAAGGCGTTGGCGATCAGTTCCTTGCCGGTGCCGCTTTCGCCCAAGACCATGACGCTGGCGCTGGTTCTGGCGACGCGTTCGATGGTGCGCGCGACATGTTCCATCGCGGCAGAGGAAAAGATCATGCCGAGCGACTGTCCCTTGGACTGCTCGCGCAGAATGCGATTTTCCTCTTCCAGATCGTAGACCCGAGCCGCCCGCTCCACCACCAGCTTGAGGACATCGACATCCACCGGCTTGGCGATGAAGTCGAAAGCGCCACGCCCCACCGCCGCGACTGCGGCGCTTCTGTCGCTGTTGCCACTGACGATGATGACCTTGGTGCGCGGTGCGTCGGCCAGGATGGCCTCGAGCGTCTCCAGCCCTTCTGACGCGCCATCGGGATCCGGCGGCAGTCCCAGGTCCAGCACCACGATGGCGATGCCGCGATCGTCCTGAAACTGTTCCAGCGCCTCGCTGCGCGACCCCGCCGCGACCACCGTGTACGGCGCCAGCGCCCACTGCATCTGCCGGCGCAGACCGGCATCATCCTCGACCAGAAGAATGCTTTTTTCCGGCTTTTCGCCGCTACGGCCCATCTGATTTTTCATGACATGCTCTGCTGCTCGGATGGCGGCGCGGGCACGACCAATGTCACGACCGTGCCCTCACCCACTTTGCTTTCAACTTCGATATCGCCGCCCAGCTCGCGCAAGATGGTGCGCGCCTGATAGGCGCCCACCCCCAGACCGGACTTCTTGGTGGTATGCAGGGGGCGAAAAAGCTCGTGCGCGATGAAATCCTCGCTCATGCCCGGCCCCTGGTCGGCAACCTGCAGCCGGATGCAGCCTTGCGCCTGGGCCATGCTCAGGCGGACATTGGCTTCGGCGGGGCTGGCTTCCAGCGCATTGGCGACGACATGGGCCAGGGCGCTTTCCAGCGCCGCCGGTTCTTTGACCACCGCATAGAACGGCCGCTCGCGACTGGCAGCCTCGACGGTGATTTTGCTTTTCACAGGGCCGGTGGCCACGCGCGTCACCATTTCTCGAAGATCGATTTTGGTGTCCGCCTGTTTCTGCGTCGCATCGGACGGCCCGGAGACCCTTAGCTTCTCGATCAATTGTTGCAGATTGCTGGCGGCGTGCGTGATGGTCGTGATCATATCCGCGCGAAATTCCGGATCGTCTCCGAACCGCTCGGCATTGCGGACAAGCAGCGTGAGCTGCCCGGCCGTGTTCTTCAGATCATGCACCGCAAACGTTACCCGTTTGTTGAATTCCGCCAATTGCTGGGTATCGGCCAATGTTTGCGCCATCTGCTCGTGAACCAGATGGGCGCCCAATTCCAGAGCCGTCAGTCCCAGCAGATTGCGATCTTCCCAATCCAGTTGCCGGGCCGCGCGGGGCTTTTGCAGCAAGGCCACAGCAACCAGCCGCTCGCGAAAGCGCACCGGGATCGCCAGCCAGGCGTTGGGAAAGCGCTGTCGCCAGCGCGCCGTGTCGGCCGCCAGGGGATCGGCGGAAAGCTCCACATACACCACATCCTTGTTGGCGAAGCTTTCAAGCAAATCGTCGGTCGCATCGATGGGCCCGAATTTCTCAGTGAGCGACCAATGGGCAAGCGGCACGAACTGACGCCAGCCCTCGCGCCGGACCCACAGGATGCCACCCGGGCTGTCCAGCAAATTCGTCAGGGTGCGCAAAACCCGTTCGGGGCCGGTGGTGTTCTCGTCGCCGGCCAGGGTATTGATGAATTTCTTCCATTCCAGCCGGTAGTCATATTTGTAGCTGTAGAAGTTCTCGTTGATGAAAACGCGCAAGCGCGACCGCGCGGAATGGGAACTGAGGGCGACGGTGATGCCGACCACCGCTGTGAATCCGAAAACAATCGCCAGGACCACGGCGGGCGTGCCGCCAAAACTGCGGACATAATAGGCCGCCGCTGCGGTTCCCTGCAGCAGGATGCCGGCAAACAGGACCGTGGTGGAATGAAACACCACATTGCGCGAGGAATGCAGCTGCAGCTTCAGGGAATCGTTGCGCACCGCCGTCACTACGAACAGCGGCAGCACCACCAGATAGACCAGGGGCTGCGCCGCGGCGAAATAGGTCATGCCGGCGCTGCCGCCCAGCAGTTCGGGAATGCGCAGCGCGACGTCGTATCCGAACAGCGCCGCCAGACCGATAGCCAGGAGCTTGAGAGACCAGGCGCGCGGTCCCGGCAAATTGCGGACAAGATTTTCCACCAGGATCAGGCCGACCACGGAAGCGGCAAATTCCGCCACCGGCAGATTCAGCCGTATGCCGACGCCCGTATCGATATTGGTGCGCAGGAAAACGAAAGCCAGTTCGGCCAGCGCGGCCATCAGAGCCACCGCGCTCAGGGAACGCCACAAGCGCTGTTGAACGGCATCCTGCCGCAGAAAGGCGATGATCACGGCGAACCAGGCCAGATCGCGAGCCGCTTGCGCCACGCCCAGCGGTTGTGCCGTCGCCATCTGCCCGGCAACCGACGCGGCGAAGACAGCGGCCCATGCGGCGGTCAAGGCGGCGGCGGCGGCGAGAAGGAAATTGGGGACACTGCGTCGGCCACGCAGGGACAGCACGAGCGCCGCGATGCCATACGCTAGGCATGTGATCGAGCCGGCGACGACAGACAGCAATTATCCCACCCGGATGGCGTTGACGTTTTTGCCCGCAAATGGGCTGAAAAGACGGCGCCAGTGAAAAGGAACAGGCACCAATCGTAAAGTCTTTTTACATGTTAACCTTACCCGGAGATATTCTTTTACAGTCTATGAACCTCCGCACCGCATAATTCCGCATGACTGAAGGTAAACCACCGCATCTGCTGCATATTTTCCCGACCTTTGCGGTCGGTGGATCGCAGATTCGATTCGGTCAGCTGGTCCGCCTGCACGGGAACCGCTATAGCCACACCGTGATCGCCCTGGATGGCGTCCTGGCCATGGCGTCCCAGCTGCCGCAGGAGGCGCCGGTAGCCTATGCGACGGCACCCGCCAAAGGCGGTTCGCTGGTAAAAAATGTCCGCCAGGCTTTGGCCATCATCCGGCAGATCAATCCCGATCGGCTGGTAACCTACAATTGGGGCAGCATGTATTGGTGGCTGGCGCGGAAATTCCGCCCCAGCCTGCCGCATGTTCATATCGAAGACGGTTTCGGTCCCGAGGAACGCGCCAGTCAGTTGCGCCGCCGAACCATCATGCGGCGGCTTGCCCTCGCCGACACCGCCACCGACCTTGTGCTGCCCTCGACGACCTTGCTGGAGATCGCACGCAAACAATGGTCGCTGCCCGCCCGCCGCCTGCACTACATTCCCAACGGCATCAATTTAAGCCGGTTTGCCGTGAACGCCGACACCAGACGCGGCAAGTCCGGACTGGTCATCGGCACCGTTGCCACCTTGCGCCGCGAAAAAAATCTGGGCCGCCTGATCCGGCTTTTTTCCCAGGCTGCAACAGCGCGGCCTGACCTGGACCTCAGCCTGCTGATCGTGGGGGCCGGCAGCGAAGCCGACGCCCTGCGCGCCCAGGCGCAACAGAGCCCCAGTTCGAGTCGCATACGATTTACCGGGGGCGCCTCTCATCCCGAGGAATTCCTGGCGACCATGGATATTTTTGCCCTCACCTCCGACACCGAACAGATGCCGCTGAGCGTGCTGGAAGCCATGGCTTCAGGCTTGCCGGTGGTGTCCTTTGATGTTGGCGATGTGGCGCAGATGGTCGGGGCGAAAAATCGCGATTTCGCATCCATCGCTCGTCATGACGATGAAACGTTCGTTCGCCATCTGCTCGATCTGGGTGAAAACGGGTCCCTGAGACAGGAACTGGGCGCCGGCAATCTGGCGACCGTCAGGACCCGGTTCGACGAAGCAGAGATGGCGAAAGCTTACGCCGCCTTGTTCGGCTGACGGGCCAATATGCGGCGGAAAAGATCGAGCTGGCCGCGGGTGGTGGCGTCCCAGCTGAACTGCTCGGCATAGCGGCGCGTCTCACCACGGTCCGGATAGGCCGCAAAAAGCCGATCCACGCCCGCAACGACGCCTTGCGCGTCCAGGCTGGGCATCAGAACGCCTGCCGCGGGTGCGGCAACGACTTCCGGTGTACCCCAGACCGAGGATGCCACAACCGGCGTCCCGCAGGCCATCGCTTCCAGAAGGACATTGGCCCAGCCTTCGCGACTGGACGCCAGCACCAGCGCATCCATGGCGCTGTAGACGCGGGCAAGCTGGGCCTGTTCGACCAGGCCCAGAAAACGCACGCGATCGGCAACGCCGCATGTTTGCGCCAGGCGTTCCAGTGCCCCCCGCTCCGGTCCGTCGCCGACAATCATCAGATCGGTATCCGGCAGCGACGACAGAGCCCGGATGATATGATGATGGCCTTTGCGTTCGATCAAAAGGCCGACACTGCCCAGCGTGCGTCGCGTGCAGGCGAGCGCCGCGCGCGCCTCCTGCCGGTCGAGCGGCTGGAAGCGCTTGAGATCGACGCCATTGCGCAGAACGGTGACGCGGTCGGCGGGCGTCCCCAACTCGACAAGCCGATCCTTGAGCGCCTGGCAGACCGTTATCAAGCCGTCCGCCTCACCCGCGGCTTCGACGATCAGACGCCGGGGCGTTGGAAAATCCGGGATCAGGCTGAGGTCGGTGCCGCGGGCCGTGATGCTGACCGGTATGCCGAAATGCCGGCCCAGCCAGACCGCAGCAACGCCATCAGGGTAGAAATAATGCGCGTCTATCAAATCGAAACGATGCCCCTGGTCCAGCAATGCGGCCAGGCTGTTGCGCAGGGTCCAGAACAGGGTATGCGGGGTCAGCGTCATGCCGATCTTGGGAATGACCAGATAACGCGGATGGTGGATGCGCAGTGCGCCGTCCTGGCGCACCTTGGGGACCAGATCCAGCCGCCCAACGCCCGGATAAGGCGCCCAGGAGGGTATCCATGGAACCGGCGCGATGACTTCCGACTTGGCTTCGCCGCTGCCAATCAGTTCGCGCAAGCGGGCCGCCACAAAGGCGCCATGCGCCTTCTGGATGGGGTTGGGAAAAAGTGTCGTGACCGTAAGCAGCGACAGCACGATTACGGCCTCGAATCCGCAAGACCGGAATTGGCCCCGGCCCGAAGGAAGGAGCGGCCCAGCGCCGCCACGCGGCGGGCATTGCCGTCCCAAGTCAGTTCGCGATTGACGATTTTCGCCGCCGCCGCATCGCCCAGACGCTGGCGCAGTTCCGCATCCTGCACCAGCCGTTCAATCGCTTCCGTCAGACCGGTGACGCTGTCGGGCGGATACAGAAGCGCATCATGGCCGTCTTCCAGGATTTCCCGGATATTGGGTGTGGCCGGGGCCACGATGGTTCGTCCTTCCGCCATATATTCGAAAAGCTTGAGAGGGCTGGCATAGGCGGTGACCTTGGGCTGCAAGGCGATATCGAACGAAGCGATTAGGCTGGGCAGTGCATCGCGCGGCATGGTTCCGGTGATCTGAACCCGGTCGGCGATGCCGAGCCTTGCCGCCTGTGCTTCCAGGGACGCCCGCGCGGGTCCGTCGCCCACCACCAGCAAGGTGGCGTTCTTCATCGATGGACGGTTGGCGAGAAGATCCACCACCCGGTCCAGCCCGTGCCATTCGCGGATATAGCCGACAAATCCCAGCACCAGGCGATCCTGCAGACCGAGCCTTTGCTTGGCGGCGTTATCGTCCTGGCGACGGAAAATTTCGGGGTCCACACCATTGGGCGTCACCACGATGCGGTCCGAAGGAACGCCTTCGCGGCGGATGTAATCGGCCAGAACGTCCGTCACCGGCAAAACCACCGAGGCGCCGCGCCAGCACAGATGCTCGGTCCAGGCGGCGAATTTGCGCCAGAACAGCTTGCCGTGCTGCGCCCGCTCCTGTGCCAGCGGCGAATTGACTTCCAACAGAAGAGGAAGCCGGAAGAGCCGGCTGACCCACAGTCCGGAAAGCATGAAGATGTTTTCGCGCTCATACAGAAAATCCGGCCGGCTGCGGATCGCCGCTCCCGCCAGCTTGAAGAATTCCAGAAAGCTGTAGCCGAACTCCAGCGCCTCATAGAGGAATGTCGGCAGGACCTGCTGCTCGATGGATTCGACCGTCGCTTCGACACGGCGCGGTCCCACCACCACGACCGTGTGTCCCTGGGCCCGCCACGCCCGAATCATCTCGTCGATGTGGACGGACTGGCCGTCACGCGACCGCGTGCGGTGATGGTACAGAATCGTCAGCCGCGGCGGCGCCCCTTGCATGCCCTAGTACTACGCTCAGCGGCCGCCTTGCGCAAAGATCAGGACGCGGAAAGTCTGGAGCATGATCGACAGGTCCCGCAGAACGCTGAAATGCTTGAGATAGTAAAGGTCATATTCAAGCTTGTTGCGGGCATCTTCCACCGAAGCGCCATAGGGGTAGTTGATCTGGGCCCAACCGGTGACCCCCGCCTTCACCGAATGGCGAAGCTTGTAGAGCCGGATTTCTCCCGACAGCTTTTCGACGAAGACCGGTCGTTCCGGGCGCGGACCCACGATGGCCATGTCGCCTCGGAGCACATTGATAAGCTGGGGAATTTCGTCGATGCGGGTGCGCCGCAGAATACGGCCGACGCGGGTGATGCGCGGGTCGTTTTCGGATGCCCAGACCGCTCCGAACTTCTCGGCGTCAACGCGCATGGTGCGGAATTTCAGTATCCAGAACGAATCGCCATTCTGACCGACCCGCTCCTGGCTGTAAAAAATCGGACCGAAATCCTCGATCATGATCGCCGCCGCGACGATCAGCAGAGTCGGCAGGGTCAGCAAGAGGAATGTGGCGCTGATCAGGATGTCCATGGTCCGCTTGACCGTGAGGTCCAGATAGCCGAAGCGGAATCCTTCCGAGTAGAGCAGCCAGTCTGATTCGGTCCATGTCAGATCGACCCGCCCGGTTTCGCGCTCCAGAAAGCTGCTGAAATCGAAAACCGGAATGCCGTTGGCCTTCCAGGGCAGCAGATGGTCGAAATACAGGTGCGACGGATTATCGACGGCGATGACCACCTGATCGATCTGCAATTCCTTTTCGAGCTGCTTGATGGGCAGCAATTCCGGCAAGGTTTCGATCGGCTCGGCAGCAACGTCCCGATGACGGACCCCGCCCAGATAATTTTCGCCCAGGAAATGCAATTCCGCCAGGCAACGATCCGACCGGCTGAAAATATCGCGCAGATAGCGGGCGCGCTCTCCCGTTCCGATCACCAGGATGCTGCGCCGGAACCAATGGCGCCGGGCCATCGACAGAAAGGCGATGCGGCTGATGATGCCACCGGTGACGCAGGCGCCTTCGGCCAGAAGAATGATCGTGGTTTCGCGGCTGATGCTGCGAAATGCCAGGGAGTGGAAAAACAGCCCCAACCCAAAATGGATAATGGGCACCATGCAAACGGCGCTGACGGCCAGGCCCACCACCAGGCGGGTCACCGCGTTGGAGAAGTTGGTGAACGCGTCATAACGATAACAACCGGCGGCGAAAGCGAACGCCATCGAGCCGCCGATCATGCAGAAGATGAACGCCTGCGCGTCCCATATCGAGGCAAATCCAAGCCGGCTCCACAGCGCATCAACCAGCGCCATGGTCGTGCCGCCCAGAAGAACAAGATCAAGAATGAGCAGCGTGGTGCGCGAACGCGGCAGGAAGCGCCGGCGCAATCCCCCCATCGCATTGGCGGTTTCCGTCGCATTGGCCATGGTTGCAGAATTGGACTGCTTGCCCTGCCAGACGTCCGAAGCCTGCAAGACGGGATTGCTGCGTGAAGAAGCTATTTCCACCATGGTCCCTCTGAACTCGCTGAGCCGATTTGAAACAACAACCGCACTGCAAGTCCCGCGCCTATCTAAATTTAGAATCCATTAAGAATCCAGCATTCCGGCGTATCATGGTTAACACCGCAGCGAAAACGCTCCTGAAGACGCATGCAGACTGAAAAGGTTCCATGACCGGACGAAAAATGTCCTGGAATTTTCCAACATCACGGCCAGGCCGCGAAGAAAAGAGCGACAGCCCCGACTGTCAAAAAATGCTCACATTTGGGGCAATTATGGGGCTGGCCTACCGACTGGCCATCACCGCTTGCCTGCCACTTCATCCGCAGCTAATAAGGCTACAGGCCTGTTCGCGGCCTGGGTTTTCCCGGTTTTGCTGGTTTTACCCGGAATTTGCGATATCGTGGCGGCGTTTCGCCGGTTTAAGACGACTCAATTAGGGGGTTCGGATATGGACGCACTATCGATTCCGCGTCGTGGCAAAGCCTTGGGGGTGTTCCTGTTGGCCCTACTAACTCTGGGCGGATGCGGATCATCGGCTCCGCCGGCCCCGTCAGCGGCAGTGACCTCCCCGCCGTACCGAATCGGGCCTGGCGACAACCTCCAGGTCTTCGTTTGGCACAATTCGGATTTGTCGATCACCGCGCCCGTCCGCCCGGACGGCAAGATCTCCCTGCCGCTGGTTGATGACGTACAGGCCGCCGGCAAGACCCCCACGGAATTGGCCGCCGACGTTCAGGACCGCCTCAAGAAATTCGTCACCGATCCGGTCGTCACAGTCATCGTCAGCACCTTTGTCGGGCCCTATTCCCAGCAGATCCGGGTTGTCGGGCAGGCGCAGCGGCCCCAGGCGTTGGCCTATCGCTCCGGCATGACAGTTCTGGACGCGATGATCGCCGTGGGCGGACTGACGCAATATGCCGCCGGCAACCGCGCCACACTGGTGCGCACCATCAATGGCAAGGAAACGCCCTACTCCATCCGACTGTCGGACTTGCTGCAGGACGGCGACATTAGCGCCAATTCGCCCCTTCAACCCGGAGACATGATCATTATCCCGCAGACCTATTTCTAATCGCGCATCTTGGGGTCTATGCGATGGATAATTGCCAACGAAAGGGCATGGTGCAGAAGCCCGTCACCATGCCTTTTCGCCAGCTGATCTGGCTGGCTGCGCCTCTTGTTCTGGCGCTCTTCCTGTCAGAAGGCCCGGCCCGCGCGGAAGCCATAACCACGCCTGTGGATGCGTCGCAGGTTCCTACGCCGCCATCGCCCAATCCGTTCGATGAAACCGTTCCCACGCCCGACGACCAGGCCGTCCTGCTGGGAAATGTGCCAGAGCTCCAATTGCTCGGCGCGTTCGACCTCAGTGCAAACTACGACTTCGGCGGCGGCCGAGGCAGTCCATCGGACTTCTATTCGCAGGCCACGTTGCAGCTGGGAGCGCGGTACAATTCACGCAAGGCGC
>Ga0306922_10007438_pt1 | contig 10576 bp, 11 predicted proteins | sample sta12Cox44000082_FD_203758 | JGI IMG/M metagenome (GOLD analysis project Ga0306922, IMG submission 203758) | Lab enrichment of tropical soil microbial communities from Luquillo Experimental Forest, Puerto Rico - statoxic.12C.oxic.44.000.082 (v2)... | ecosystem: Environmental > Terrestrial >...
TGCCCTGGACCGTAAGAGCCTCGGCGAGCGGCGTGCCATCGGAACTCTTCTGACGGATCGTTTCGTCATACATGATGGCCCCGCTGATAAACTCGGCGGCCCCAGGGGAGGTGAAGAGCATTTCCCGGTAAGTGCGCCGGCTTTGCTCGGTCGATTGAATCCCGAGCGTGTCGAATCGCCTCGTCAACGTGGGGATGGTCTCGTCGGCCGCCAGGATCCCTTTTCCCTCCGCAACCAGCGTCAGCGCGACGCTTTCCAGATCATGGCTCGTCATGCGGATCCTCCCTGTGTTTGTATTCTTGTCGCATGTCTAATGCGACCCGCCGGTCGCGGTGACGTCGTCGCGGTCGCGGTAATGGGCTCCGATGCGTCTATTGTGTTACATGTCTGCGCAGAGTAAACCCCACGAGTTTGAGAATCCGTTCTCGTTGCGTCAATCTGCCGTCTCGCGCACGGGTCTACGAGACCTCCCGCCAGGTAATCTCGATCATCACAGCATCGCTGCCAAGCGCGGGTTCCGTGAGCGTGCGAGGCGTTCGGTTTGTTGCTGGGGGACGACGCACATCGATTATCACTATCGGACTTCTGCTGCTCGACCGGCCAGCAAAATTGGCGCGGGTGTCGTCCGCGTGACAGATTAGATGATAGGCACGCGTACGTGAGCCGGCGTGCGCGGTGGGTAGTTCCCTTTAACACTGCGCCGCCCCACTCGACTCGCTTTAATAAACCACAGCACGAACATGGGAAAAGCCGGACTTGGGTCGGCGTAACACGGAGGGACGGTCATGCTAATCGATGTCATAATTTGGTTGATCATTGGCGGGGCGGGGACGGCTCGCAGGCCTACTCGTCAAGGGTTACGGTTTTGGAGTTTAACATCGTCGTCGGCATTATCGGCGTCGTCCTGGCAGGTTGGCCTTGCCGCTTTCCAAGCTACGTCAGCCGACTGACGATCTGTGTGGAAGGTCTGCTTAACCTCCGACAAGCTAGTCCCTCTTTGGCATTTGCCGCCCCAGGCCGACGAAGATGGGCGACAGGGCAAGTGCCGTTGAACAAGTCTTGGAGCCACGAATGGATTACACAAAGTTGGCGTTGCCAGAGCTAGCCAATGCAATCATCCAGACAGAGAGGGCGATACGCCGGTGCAAGGAGATACTCGACGATATGCGGCAACCGAAAACTATGGGTTTGCAGGCAGTGGTCGAGGCGACGCGCGGCCTATTACCGATGCTCGAAGAAGATTTGAAGACCTTGGAGAAAGCCTACACCAGCAAGCGCAAGTGAGACTCGCCGATGCCGTCGCTCACCATGCCGATAGTCTTGGCGGCTTTGAGCTTGATGACGAGATCAAACTATGTGAGCTGCTCGACCGGGGACGTCGCCCCCGCTGAATCTTATCGGCGCGATGGGAACAGGAAAATTGCTGATGAGCGTGTCCCGGCAGCGTGCCGCGCAGTAGGCATTTCGCGTTAATGTCGCCTTTCTTCGCTGCGCCGCGTTTCTTCGGCTGAGCCATGGCCCTCGTATCATCAATGCCGCTGAGTTATGTTACTTCAACTTGGCCACGTCATGAGCACCGCACCGTCCCACTCGCCCACCACCGTCAGCCTGGCCGACGAAGAAGCTGTCAGACGCATCCTCGTCGACACGCTCTTCGGGCTTTTGCGACAGTCAACAACCTGAGCCGCCTGCGTCCATCGCGGCACGACCGCTATCGCGTGACGGTGTTCGGATCCGCACGCCCCGAGCCGGGGCACTGGGTTTACGAGGAGGTCAAGCAGATGTGCTCGGCGCTGAGTGCTATGAATTGCGACATCATTACGGGTGGCGGCCCGGGTCTGATGCAGGCCGCCAACGAAGGGGCGCGGGCGGCGCAAACAAACCAAGGGGTGCAGAGCATCGGCATCCGGGTGCACTTGCCGTTCGAACAAGACGTGAACCCTTTCGTCGAGCAAGCCTTCGAGCACGCGACGTTCTTCACCCGGCTGCATCACTTCGTGCTCATGTCCGACGCGTTACATTGTTGCCCCGGGCGGCCTAGGAACGCTGCTGGAATCGATGATGGATCTGGCAGCTCTTACAGGTGCGTCACCTCCACGACACCCCGCTTATTTTCGCAGGTCCAATGTGGAGGGGCCTGGTTGAATGGGCGAGCGCGAAGATGTTGCGCCCCGGATTTGAGCTGGCGAGCTCCCAGGATATGCAGATACCGTGCTGCGTGGACAACGCCGCAGAGGCGGTGGCCGTTATCCGCGAGCACCACGCGCGTTGGTTGGCTGCGCAGGGCAAGAGCTCCTGAGGTATGGTTGCGCCAATGGGCGATGACGGCAGGGCTTGGTTGTGCGGATCGTCCGCCACTCGGGCTCGCCGGCGAGGTCTGCGTGTGGATGAAGACGAGATGGAGGATCGTGCATGCGCCGTGAGAGGGCGAAGCTCACGACCTCTTTGATTGTGTTCGCCGCACTCGCTCCAGCATGTCCTCGACCGCGCGTTTCCGCGCGAGGGCGACTTCGGGATGTAACTCAGCGAGATCGCCAAGGCACATCCTGGGGTCGCGATTGGGAGCTATCCGTTCTTCGATTCACAGCACGGCGCCAATACGAATGCGGTGCTGCGCGCCCCATCCGCGCGCACGGTTTCCGAGAGCAATGCGAACGCCGACAATCGTGGCCCGGGGGGGTCGATTTTTTTCAAGACCAGGCCCCCCCTCCGGGCGCGGTGGCGCTCGTTCCCGCAAATTCGTTCACTCCAAATGTCCTTTATTTTTCAATGGGTTACGGGTGCCGGACACGGCGGGTGACGTGCAAGAAGTGCCCATTTTATAAGGGTTTCTGAGGTAGTCGTTTCGTCTCCCCAGTTTCCTCATTTGGGGGAACTGCCGCAACCCCTTGGCAAATAAGCGGAAAAACCTTCAGAAATGCCCGGATCCCGGGGTTTTTGGCCTCGCAGAAGGTTTTTTCAGCCGATTCGGCCTACAACCTGCGGCTTTATCGAGTGTCGATAATGTCACCGGCGTCAGATCCAAGGCCCGCCCGGATATGCGGCGTGAGCGCCGTTTGGGCTCCGCCACCATGAGCCCCTGCCGCCGCATGCTCGGCATCTCTCCTGCGCTGTGATCGGTCCCCGTCGGTCGTCGCCCTGCCGCACATACGCGAGCCCGGTGCCGTTGCAAAGCTCGCAGGCAATCTCCTGCCAGCCCGCCCGCTTGTATGCGTCGACCGATACCGTCCTGCCGCGCTGTCGTCGTTGCTGCCGCATGCTGCGTCGCCAGTCATCAGGGCTCGCTGTAGGATGCAGCAAGTCGTCACCGCGGGGCAAGACCGATGGGCGATACTGCCGAGAATATCTGCCACATCGACGCTCTCGTAGACATCAATCGCGACATCGCCGAAGTGCACCGTCGGCTCGCCGACCTCGAAGCCGAGTTCGACCGGCTTCATCGCTCGCGCGACGATTTACTCGGGATGCTTACCAAGCTCGACGAGCGCAAGCGTGCCCTACTGGAAGGGCGTCCGCTTCCGGTGTTTCGCGCTTGAGCGCGTGAAGAAACCCGCCGCCTGATCAGCCGCCACCGGGATGACGCTGGCGCTCGCTCCACGGACGATAGCTGCCACCGCGCTTGAGCCTTTGCGCCACGACCACGCGACAGACCGCCGCGTCGTCAGGGAGCGACTCGTCGAGAAGAATCATTGGCTCGCGGCAGCCGTCCTTACGAAGGTCGCCAACAAACTCGCTCTCAACCCAAGCGGTGATCACGCAATCACGCCGACGCCGCTTGCGGGCAATTCGGTCCGCCATGGCTAGAGCTTCGTGGAACGCGACCCACGGCGGCAGCCAGGGATATTTCTTCACAGCCATGGTCAAAACCTCCGACCCGCGAACACCGCGAACATCGGTAACACTCGTCTAGTGTTACCAGTGTTCCCTAGTGTGTGTATTTCTGGACTTTCTCCATGTGGGGTCATTGATTGAAAAGACTTATTTTCTCCGAGTGTGACCGTTACCGGGTGAGTGTTACCGCCAGTGTTACCAGTCCCGGTAACACTTCGCCCACCCGGTAACACTTTCATGCCGACTTAGGCCGTCCGTGTTCGTCGAGCGGATCCTCTCCCTGATCCGGCACGTCAACCTGCGGGCCGGTATAGGGCAGGTCGTCAGATTTCGGGCGATAGCGGCCATATTTCTCCGCTCTCTCGATCACACCGTCCTTGACCAGCTTGCCAAGCAGGCGGCGCACGTTGCCGGACTTCATCCCGGTCGCGGTGGCGATGTCGCTGGGGCCAATCGGTTGTCCCGCCTCAGTGATGGCGTCGATGATTTGGGTGCGCTCGGCCGAACGGCGGATGGGCTCGGCGTCGCCCTCGATGCGCCACAGGCAGGCGTCGCGATCGAAGCTGATGGCTTTCTCGATCTCGATCAGGTCGCGCCCCCTGCCATGCAGGACGCACTTGCCGCTGAGATCACGCTTGATGATCAGGATCGTGTCTGGGGCACCGATGAGCCCGAGCGTGCCCGAGACGGTGTCGAAGGCGTCTTCGCTATCGGCCTTGCGCAAGTGGTGGACGACCACAATGGCGATGCCGAACTCGATGGCAAGATTACGCAGATCGACCACGGTCTGATAGTCGGCATCATAGGTTGTCTGCTCGGACTTGCGGCTCTCGCGTACCATGGCGAGGATGTCGATGATGATCAGGCGCGCGTCCGGGTGCCGAGTGATCCACTCGCGCAGCACGTCGACACCGCCCATGCTGAGCTTGGGTAACTGGTAGCGGAAGGTTAATCGTTCCGGATAGCTGAGCTTGAGCTTCTCCATGCGCGATCGCAACCGCCGCAAGCCGTCTTCGAGCGCGCAGTAGAGAACGTCGCCCTCTTTGCAGTGAATCTCGCCGAGCGTGAAGCCGCCGGTGGCCACCGCGATTGCGGCGTGCAGCAAGAGCCATGACTTACCGAGCTTGGGCTTGCTGGCAAATAGAGTAAGGCCCTCGCAGATGACGTTGGGCACGACCCATTTGATTGGTGGAAACGTCATAGCCTCTAGTTCCTTCGCAGAGATTTCCGGTTCGATATGAGCGGCCTGCGTCTGCTCTGGTTGTGATCCGCCCCTGATCTTGTTGTAGGCGCGCTCGACCTCTTGCCGTAACCGGCCCTCGTACTTTTTGGCGATGCCGTCGGGATAGCGTTCGAGTAGATCCACAATGCCGTTGGGCGTGAAGCCGAGTCGCTTGAGCGCAACGACGACGTTCCAGAACACATGCGAGCGGTCGCGGCCGTCGGCGACTCCGTTGCGGATCGCCTTCATCGTGTCGGCGGGGACGTCGGTCTCGTCGGCTTGCTCGCCCTTGCCGCCGCCGTCGTCGCGCGGTGAGTCCGACAGCGGGAATGCTTGCTCGATGTCCTCTGGCGTCCACAATATCTCCGGATCGAACTCCACGAGCCGCGTCGGCACGATGACGCGCCCGCGCTGGATCTTCTTGGGCGAGGGATAGTTGGTCGTGCCCGCGACGCGATACGGCTGCACCGGGTTGCCGGTGTCGTGGTCGCTATTGACGGCGCGACGGATGCGCTCGCCGAGCTTTTGCGCGAGCTCGGGGCTGATCGCCTCGCGCAAGAACAACCAATACTGATGATTGCCGGGACTTGTCTCGACCGTCATGCTCGGGCGCGTGGTCGGCGATGGAATCCAGCCCATTTGCTTGTCGGCGTCGGAGTCGACGACCAGCGCGAAGACGGCGGCGGTGTCGGTGAGCTTGCCGCGCGCGTTGCCGCGCAGATCCCGGCGCACGGTGCGCCCTTCGATATAGACGTTATGTCCGGCTTCAGAGTCATCGACCGCAGCGCGAATCATGTGCTCAACGTCGTCGAGCGTGAAGCGGCTCGGCACCAAGTCCTCGGAGGTTGGATGCAAGCGCGAGAGTTGCAGTAGGCCGGATTGTTCGTGCCCGTTGGTCGCCGCCTTCGCCTGCGCCGTGATAGTCCTGATGAACTCGCGCACGGTCGAGGTGGGGACGGACGAGGTGCCTTCTTTCATGACACCGACTCGCGCTCTTGCTCGGCGGCAAACGCGTGGATCGCTTCGAGCGCTTGCTTGCGAAACTGTTCGCGAGCTTCCTTCGCGCCCTCAGCGAACTCGACGAGCGGTTGCCACGCCGTCTCGCCGGTCTTCGTTTCGTAGGGCTTAGCGGGAAAGCCGACCCACTCTTTACCGTCCGCGTGCTGGTGCCACGTGCAGTCACGAATGATGATGCCGACGCGCGTGAGTTCGAGATCCACGAATCCCTTGAGCGTGTTCTTCTCGTAGCGGCGAAGCTTGAGGCAGCGGATCATGCCGTAGTCCTCTTTCCGCCGGATGCCGCCCGCGCTAGAGCATCTGCATAGCGCGTTATGTCTTCGAGCTTGGCGCGACGACGTTTCCGTGACCGACGATTACGGGCTTGCTCCGCTGGAGTCGCCCACCGACAATTCCACGGCGCATACGGGCCGTCGTTGTCGATGCGGTCGATGCTCAAGCCGTCCGGCGGATGGCCCATGTCGGCGTAGATTTCTTCAACGCTTTGCCACTCGACGCCGATTCCGCGAGCGCCGTAATCGGCGAACCTGCGGTGGGCTCGATTAAAGCAACGCCTCAATAGATCTCGCCAGCAAGAGTAAATGCGGGTTCCATGCAGGCCGTGCTTTGTTTTGAGCTTTCTTTGCGTCTCCCGGTGAAGGCATCCGCAACTGTTCGATCTGCCTTCGCGTAAAGAGTCCCCGCGCACGATGCGTTCTCCGCCGCAGTCGCAACGGCAGAGCCAAAGAGGACGACGACGCTCCGGATGGATTGCAAGCACCTTCCACCGCCCGAAGCGCTTGCCGGTGAGGTCAATGAAGCGGATCATGACGCCGTCCTCCGCAAGAACGCGGGGATGTCCGGCATGACGCCGGGATCGGCGGATGCCGCGGCGGCCTGAAATTCTCGGCGACGCTTCTCGCGTTCGAGTTCTTCGTCGCGTGCGCGCAGCCGCTCGATTTCGCCCCGGCTGTGAGGGCCGATGTCGTCGCGCGGCGAAAGCGCCGACGTGAACAGGTTGACGAAGTCGGGGCGCGCCTTGCGCTGGAACGCCTCGCCGTAGGGCGGGTAAGACGACGCGCGCACGATCTCGTAGAAGCGCTCGGGCTTCTCCGAGTGCTCACCGATTGGCGCATCGAAAACAGTCGAGATGCTTTGCGCCGCTGGTCGCGTGCCGAGATCGCCACGGATGCCGAAAAGGACGTACTCGGCTTGATGCCGGAAATAGCTCCCGAGTCCGAAGTGCGGCTTGCGCCACGTCAACATGACCTTGTGAGCGAATCCCCACTTCGCCATCAAGGTGCAGCCGTAGGGCACGACGTTGCCGGTCACCCAAAGGTAGAGGTGGCAGTTTTTGTCCGCCCACCGCGCGACATCGAGCGCCATCAATTCGTCGAGGCTCATGTCCGCATAGCTCGGCGCTGCGCGGCCGAGTAGGTTGACTTCATGATCCCACGGGCAATCGAAGACGAGCGTCGAGAACTTGCCTTCGATGGGCTTGAGCGAAAGGACGCGCCGCTCGTCGAGGGCTCGCTGCAATTGCCAATAGGCGCCGCTCACCTTGCCGGTGCGGTCCATGTCCTCGACGAGCTTGCCGAAGCGCTCGGGCTCGGACTCGGCCGCCTCGACGACGGCCTTCGCCTTCTCGTAGGTGCGCCCCGAGATGCCGAGTCGTGCTGCGGTCTTGTCGCGCGTCTTGCCCGTCTCTAACCCTGTGGAAACTTTCCCTAGGGTCATGCGCGCCTTCGCCCGCTCGCGTTCGATGCGCTCGACCTCCGCGCCGATGGCGACAAGCGCGCTTGGCGCGAAGTCCTCGCGGCAGGTGTTCTCGGCGAACTCGCCCCGCACCACCGCGTCGAGGTCGACCACGTTGACGGGGATGTCGGTCCAGCCGAGCGCCTTGGCGGCGGCAAGGCGGCGCTCGCCAGCGATGAGCATGCCGTCGGGCCGGACGACGACGGGTTGCAGGAGTCCAAGCTCGGCGATGCTGGCGGCGAGTCCGTCAATGTCGCCGAGATCCTTGCGGTGGCGCTCGCCGACGACGATTCGGCCGATGGGGAGCGACGGGACCGCTCCCGCGCCTTTCGTGAAATCGATGGTCGTGGTAGAAGCCAAGGATTACCCCCGGACCTTTGGGGATTCAGAAGCCCTCGACACCCCGTTTTCGAGCCCGGAAGTGTCGGGGCTTCTCTTTTTCAGCTAGGCGGCAGCGCCGTCGTGTTGCTCTTCGGGTTGGCCCTCTACGGGAGCGTCTAGGGCTGCGCCTACGGCTTCGCGGGCGCGCCGCCATCTCTCAGCGGATTCGTTGGAGATGAGGTGTCGGCCATCGACGATCATTTCGTCGGGAGCCTGCCCCCGTTTCTTTAGCTCGTAATACTTCGAGCGGCTGATCCGGTGGCTGCGGCAAAATTCTTCGCGGGTTGACGCGGCACGTTCCGCCGCCGGGACTGGTCGTGGCTTGCGCCGCTTCTTCTTCTTCTGCTGCTTTTTCTGGCGCTTCTCTGCCTCTGCCGCCTCTGCTTCCGTCATGGTCGCGCTCTCCGTCGAAATGTTTCGACGAAGGTGGACCAGACTGGATCTTTTTGAAAAGCGTAGTTCGAGGTAGTTCGAGGTAGTTACTCGCGGATCAGGAACCTCAGCAACGCTCTGATGTCGCTTTGATGGGGCTCCCATCCATCATACTTCGTTTGAAGGTGTCCGGCGATTTCCCCGGCGCTCGGGAGCCGCTTTTTCGTCCTGCGAAATCGATGCGCGAAGGCCGCAGCCTCGAATCGCCAGTCGAGATACTTCGGCTTCGGTCCGGGCTTGCGCCGCATGTCCGGCTCTGACTCCTCCGGTGGCTCGGGGCCAATGATGAACGGCGTCGACACCCGATTGACCGGGAAACGGGGTCGCTTCGTGCTCATGACCGCCGTCCCGAGAGCGTGACGACGTTGCCCGCGCTCGGCTGCGCTCCGGTGAGCAACCCCTTCCGCAGCACCGCATCGGCGTGGTGGCTGATGAAGGCGGAATAGGTGATCTCGATCTGCCGCGTGCTGGTGTCATGCGCGTCGGCGATGATGCGCAGCGGCGTGCCCGCCAAGATCTGCCGCACGATGCTGGAATGCCTCAACGAGTAGAACGTCGTCGGCTTGAGCTTGGCGTGAGCCACGGCGGCCTCGAACGGGCGGCGGTGGTCGGCACTGGTGGCGCTCCACGGCAGGCCGTCGGACTTCGTCAACAGCGGGTCGGTGGGAGCGCCGGCCTTTTTCAGCCGGGTTGCCAAGCTCGCCGGTATCGGCACCGGCTTGCGCACGATGACCTTGCCCGCGTGGCCCTTGCGCGAGCTCGGCATCATCAGGCGCGGGCCGTCGCCGTTGTGTTGGAGGTCGCCGACTTCGAGCTTCACCAACTGACTCGGCCGCGCGCCGGTCGTGGCGGCGGTCTCGGTGTAGAGCCCAAAGGCCGGGTCGATGTCGTAGGCCGCCGCGATCAGCGTGCGGACTTGCTCGTCGCTCAGGATCGCGTTGCGCGCCGTGTGCGTGTCCCGCAGGCTCGCGAGCCCGACCTTCCACGCGTGCGTGTTGGTGATGCGTGTCGGGTCGAGCTTCTGAGCGAGATTGCACGCCGCCTTGAGGATACGCGTCGTCCTGTTGACGCTGGCGGGCTTCATGTCGAGCCCGTCGCGCCAGCGCTTCAACTCTTTCGCCTCAAGCAATGAGACCGGCTTGGCGGCAAGCGCGGGCGGCAGATGGTGCCGGACGCGGGACACGTTGCCGGTAAGGCCGTCGCGTCCCTTGAGGTCGGACTCGTAGTCGGTGAGCGCTTCGGCGACGGTGATGGGCTTGCCGCTCTCGACGGTGCCGCGTGCGAGCGCCCGCGCCTTGTCCTGTGCCTGCCAAAACGTCAGGACGCTCTCGCCGTTGGCGTCCTCGTGGTCGTCGGGAATCCCCGGCAGATTCTTGGTCCAGTTGCCGCCCTTGCCGTCGGCGACGCGGACGACCCACGCGCTGCGGTCCTTGCCGCGCCGGTAGGCGAGCGCGACACCAGGTGAGATGGTGGTGAAGTGATGCGGCTTGCCTCGCACCGGGAGCTTGAGCCGGTTGGTGCGGTCTTCGAGTTTGCTGGAACGCGGGCGGCGGGCCATGGTCTATCCTCTCTGTCCTGTGATTGTCCCGGCGACGGGTGTGGACCGTGCCGGACGGTACTGGACGAAGATAGACACATCTTCAGCAGCATCAAGGGCTTGGCCGACAGCTCTGGACTTGTCTGGACTGCGTTGGACAGCCTTAATGCCGCGATAGGGCACGTGCAGCACGTCGGTGCCGGCCATGCTGTTCATCAACTCGCCGGCGAGCTGCTGCGGGTTGCCGATGCCGGAGGAGGAGAAGGAGAGCCTGCCGCGATTGGCGCGCGCGTAGGCGATCAACTCGGCGGCGGTGCGCACCGGCGTGGCGGTCGCGACCACCACCACGCACGGCACGATGCCGATGAGTGCGACCGCGACAAGCTCGCGCGGCGGATCGTAGCTCATCTTGTCCTTGTAGA